>Ga0187894_10001407_pt1 | contig 30935 bp, 27 predicted proteins | sample GBC1701081metaG_FD_136650 | JGI IMG/M metagenome (GOLD analysis project Ga0187894, IMG submission 136650) | White microbial mat communities from a lava cave in the Kipuka Kanohina Cave System on the Island of Hawaii, USA - GBC170108-1 metaG ...
CCAATCGCGAATCGCATTCCAGTCCGGCAGCTCATAGCAATGATGGTCGAAGCGGCTCTCTGCCGTCTGGAACACGGCGAAGCTGTGATGCTCCTCGTCGGTGCGCAGAAAGCAGGTCTTCAATGTGTTGTCGGCATCGAGCACGCGGTCCGAAATCCTGAGGCCCACCACGGTGCTGTAGAAGTCCGTCATGCGCCCGGCATCCGGGCTGCCCACCACGACATGCTGCAGCCGGCCCGGCACAGTGGATGGCTGCCCTGGTATCGGCTGCGGCGCGCCGAACACGATCTGATTGCCATCCGGATCGCGGAAGGCAACGGCATCCGGCGCCAACAGGCTGGTGGGCGATGGCAGGCGCGCGATGCCGCGCTGCTCCAGCCGGGCCGTCAACCCGTCGAGCATCGCCGGGTCATCGACGGCATAGGCCGCGAAGTGCAGCGTCTTGGGCGCGCCGGGTGCGAACACCAGACAACGCGTCTCGCCGCAGCACAACCAGCTCTCATCTGCCTGCCGCGTATGCCCATCGAAAACGTCGCCGTAGAAACGCGCCAGGCGTTCCGGATCGGGAGAGCCGAGCTGAAGGTGATGCAACCTCGCCCGCAGGGGAAACGCGGTGCTCATGTCAGGTTCTCCGGAATCGTTGCGGCTCAAGGGATCCTTCGCTGCGTTCAGGATGACAGAAAGTCAGAGTCAAAAGAATGCGTTCACTCCATAGCAGGAGCGGCAAGAGGTGTTGGTACCGGACGCTGGTGGTCACCCGTCGAGTTGTCGTGCGTTGATCAGCGCTCCTTGGTCGAGGAGGATGCTCCGGATCCTGTCAAGGTCCGCCACGGTCTGGTCGGCGAAGACTGCGGCGGCGACGCCGGCGGCCTGGCCGGTGGCGAAGGCCGTCCCCATGACGCGCAGGCTGGAACCGGCCTTGCGGTCGGCATCGGCGGCCCGTCCGGCCGCGAAGAGATTGGGCGTATCGACACTGATCAGACACCGCAGCGGAATCTCATAGGCACCGCCATCCGGCGGATAGATGAAGCTGCTTTCGTACGTGGCGCGATCGTGCCATTCGGCGCCCCACGCACCGAGTGCGATGCTGTCGGCCATGGCGCGGCCCTCGACGACATCCTGCCAGCGCAGCTGATAGACGGCATCGATATGGCGTGACTCGCGGGTGCCGAAGTCGGGACCGGTGGACACCAGGTAGGCGTTCTCGCACCCCGCGATGCTGCGAATGACGTCGAGATAGCGCCAGGCCTGCTGGCGGCCGCGCCCTTCGGCGATGCTGAAGGCGCGCGTATCGCGCGGGTCGTAGTCCTCCGACGCGAGGTAGCACACCAGGTCACCCGAGATCGGCAGCCGGGCGATGACGCTTCTCTCCTTGCTGAGCGGCCCGATGCCGCGCTCGCGCGCCACCTGTACGGCGGCCCGGACCTGATCCGCCGTCACGGTGACGTCGCGCGGAATGCCGCCGAACCGTGTCCCCAGGGTCGCGAGATTGACCTCGCCCTGGTTGCCGTAGCGCGTCGAGGCGCCGGCGAACCAGGCGAGGTCGCCATCGCCGCTGGCATCCACGAAGGCCTTGGCCCTGATCTGATGCAGGCCGGCATGATCCTGATACGAAACATCGACGATGCGATCGCCCTGCCGCGTCGCCGTGCCGACAAACGCGTGCAGGAAAACCGCGACGCCCGCTTCCAGGCACACCTCGTCGAGGACGCGCTTCACCGCCTCGGGGTCGAAGACGACGAAAACACCACGATGGCGCAGCGGCGGCGTGACGGCGTCCATCCGACGCAACCTGGCCAGCACGTCCTCGGCGATGCCGGCCACAGCCTGCCGCGGCTGTTCGCCCAGCGTATAGAGACCGCAATAGGTGAGCACATTGCGCATGGTGGAGGCCCCGCCGAGGCAGCCCGTCTGCTCGATCAAAGCCGTGCGCGCACCGGTCCGTGCCGCGGCGGCCGCGGCGGCGACACCGGCGCTGCCGCCGCCCACGACGACGACGTCGAATTCTTCTACAGACTTCATGGCGTGCCTGGCACTTCCTGCTCGGAATTTCTCGATGGGTCGCCTGCGGTCAACCGCGCGGTCGGTCCTTGCTCCTGCAGCACCCGACGCATCAACAAACGACGCCAGATCGGATGGCCCAGGCGCCGCTCGGTGTCACGCATATCGCGCATTAAGCGCGTGTAGCGGCCTGAAGGCACCGCCACGAACCCGCGCCTGGCGTAGTATGGCGCGTTCCACGGCACGCCGTCGTACGTCGAGAGCAGCACCGTGCGATGTCCCGCCGCCCGTGCCGCCGTGCAGACCGTCGCGATCAAGGCCGAGCCGACGCCCTGACCGGCGGCGCGCGGCAGTACCGACAGCTGGTGCAGGTAGGCCTCGCCATCCACCGTCGTCAGCAGCGCGAAACCCACGGCGCGGTTGGTGGCGCCGGTCGCCACCCACAGCCAGCCGCGCCGCCGCGCTTGTTCCAGCAGCCGCGGCGTTGCCGGCTGCATGGTGAGCACCCACGGCATGGCCACGCGGCGAAAGACGAGGTCCGCCACGGTCTCGATATGCTGGACCGCGCGCAGTTCGTCGCGCCGCGCCGGCCGGATCGAAAAGACGCGCCGAGGATATTGAACCATGGAGTGTCGTCCTGAGCGAAGCGAAGGACCCTGCGGTGGTCAATCGCGGTGCGGCCGACGCACCGCAAGATCCTTCGCTTCGCTCAGGATGACAGAAACGTCAATCGTTCGCCGCCCCGAAGCGTAACGGGCGCGCGAAGTCGCGGATGTCGTCGACCCAGCGATCGGGCTCCTCCATCGCCGCGAAGTGGCCACCGGCCGGCATCCTTGTGTAGCGCCGCAGGTTGAAGGCGCGCTCGACCCAGGCCTCGGGCGGCGGCGGAGACAGGTCGGCCGGGAACGCGGCGAAAGCGGTCGGCACCTCGACCCTGCTACCGGCCGGCAGCGCCAGCGACTTTTCCTCGATCACGCCGCGGTAGAGCCAGGTCGCCGTGCCCGCCGTTCCCGTGAGCCAGTAGACCATGATGTTGTCGAGCAGGCGGTCCATGCCGAAGCGCGCATTGGGATTGCCCTGGCAATCACTCCAGCCGTGGAACTTCTCGACGATCCACGCCGCCAACCCGACCGGCGAATCGGCGAGGCCCACGCCCAACGTCTGCGGCTTGGTGGACTGGATGCGCTGGTAGGCGGTCTTCTGGCCGCGTTCGGCGCGCGCCGCGGCGAGCCACTGCTTTTCGTCGTCGCCGAGATCCGTCGTGCGCTCGTCGATGCCGGGGCGCAGTGCCATCATGTTGAGGTGCAGGGCCCGGCAACCCGTCTCGGTGTCGTCCTCGTCCTTGGTGGCGGGATGGTCGAAGGCGAGCCAGGCCGACACCGTGCTGCCCCAGTCGCCGCCCTGAGCGATGTAGGGGCGTTGATAGTTCAGCGCCTCGACCATCAACCGATGCCACAGGCCGGCAATGGCGCGCGGGCCGATCGGCCCCACCGTGCCATCGGCGCGCACGGGCGGGGCCGACCAGCCATAGCCCGGCAACGACGGCACGACGACATCGAACGCATCGAGCGCATCGCCGCCGTGCCGTTCGGGATGCGCGAGCGCGTCGATGACGTGGAGGAACTCGACCACCGAGCCCGGCCAGCCGTGCGTCACCACCAGCGGCAATGGCGGCGGCGCGCCGCGCACGATGGTGCCGGGCTCGCGGATGAAGTGCAGGCGCTGCGGCCCGATATCGACGAGATAGTTGGGAAAGCCGTTGATCTCGTCCTCGAAACGCCGCCAGTCGTAGGCATAGCGCCAATGATCGACCAGCTCGCGCAGGAACGCGGGGTCGGTGCCGTAGTCCCAGGCGGCGTTGTCGATGACAGCCGGCCGCTTCCAGCGCCGCAGCCGCTCGTCGAGATCATCGAGCTGCTGGTCGGAGATGGCGATTCGGAACGGTTCGGGCGTTTCGTAGCGTGTACTCTCGGACATGCCTGTCTGCTCGCGAGGGGCGCCCACATTGCCTTCCCCGCCGGCGAAAGAGCAAGCTCGGCGCGAGCGAAGGTGACGGGTCGTCTGCTGCCACATCGAGCCTCACCCTGAGGAGGCCGCGCAGCGGCCGTCTCGAAGGGTGGCTACCAACACGAGCGGGGTGACGACCACTAGAACGATCGAACAGAGACTGTAGCCCATCCTTTGAGACGGCCGCTGCGCGGCCTCCTCAGGATGAGGTTGGGGTTCCCTCTCAGGTTGCGATCGTGCGCTTCACGTGTTCGATGAGTTCGGCCGCCACGGCGGCCATGTCGACGTCGTTGGGCGCCAGCAGCCATTGGCCGCGGGCGCCGCGCAGCGCGGCCAGCAGCAGGGTCGCCTCGGCTACGGGGTCGATGTCGGAGCGGATGTCGCCGGCGGCGATGCCGATGCGGATCTGCTTCTCGATCCCCTCGGTCGCCAGGCGATTGGTCTTGCGCATGACGCCGCGGAATTCCGATTGCTGCGTCAAGGCTTCCTTCTGAATGAGATAGAGCGCCCGCGCCGCCGCGACGTCAACACTGACATCGAGATAGACCGCGATGTCGGCCAGCAGCCGCGGCAGGCCGTCTGCCGGCGGGTTCGTGGCCCGCAGGCGGGCGCGGAAGCGGCGCTGAATCTCGGTCACGACGGCGCGGACCAGGCCTTCCTTTGTCTTGTAGTGATGCGCCGTGAGCCCGCGGCTGTAGCCCGCTGCCTCGCCGACATCGCCCAAGGTCGTGCCCTTGATGCCGCGCTCGGCGATCAGGCGAATCGCGGCATCCAGCAGACGCCGTTCGGCAGCCTCGCGGCGATCGGCCTGACGTCTGCGTTGTTGCGGCGCCGGAGCCTCACCCGGCCGACCTGTTGCCATCGACTTCTACCCTGCACCCGTGATGCGGCCGACCGGCAAGAAGTATGGCCTTGCCGTCGATGCCACAACCGATTTCGCCCCGTTTTCCCGGCGCCTGTCAGCTTACCAGAAAATGCTTGCTTCTCGATAAGCAAATTAATAATAGTGCCTACAAGCGGTCCGGAAAGGTCCCAGGCGGAGGAAACAGATCACGCGTCACGGCGCGCGCATTCGTTCGGCATTCGATCGTGTCTCGCAACGCAACGGCGGCGCCGGCCGCGGCGATGATCGCGGCCGGCACCAGCCACGAAAAGGAGGAACGTCAGCATGATCCGGTTGAGCACCAGAGCGCGTTCGCGTCGGATGCTGTCAGGAGTCCTCGCAGCCCTCGTGCTGGGCGGCATGGCGTTCTCCGCCGGCGCGGTGGAACCCAAGCGCGGCGGCACCTTGACCGTCGGTTTGGCGCAGGACCCGCCGATCGTCGATCCGATCCGCACCGGCAGCTTCACCGAGCGCCAGTTCGCGACGCCAGTCTATGAGACCCTGTTCGACATCGACGCCAAGGGCCAGCCGGTGCCGTTCCTCGCCGAGAGCTTCACGGTGTCGGAGGACGCCAAGACCTATCGCGTGACACTGCGAAGCGGCATCAAGTTCCATGACGGCACGCCGCTCGATGCCGCGGCGGTGCTGGCCAATCTCGATCGCACGCGCAATCCGGCCAACGGCTGCCGCTGCCTGTCGTTCGTGCAGGATATCGAGGCGGTCACGGCAATCGACCCGCTGACGGTCGAGTTCAAGCTGAAGAACGCCAACGCCGCCTTCCCCACCATCCTGGCCGATGCGCCCGGTGTCATGGTGTCGCCCACGGCATTCAAGGCCGACCCCACCGGTATCGGCACCAAGCCGGTCGGCACCGGTCCCTTCAAGTTCGTCGAGTGGGTGCGCGGCAGCCGCTACGTCGTGAACCGCAACCCCGACTATTGGCGCCCGGGCCGCCCCTATCTCGACCAGCTCGTCTTCCGCGGCATCCAGAACACCGAGACCCTGGAAGCGGCGTTCCTGTCAGGCCAGACCGACATCATCATCCAGCCGTCGCAGCGCTTCTGGCGCAGATGAAGAAGAACGCCAAGTACATCGTGCTGCAGCCCGGCGGCTTCGGCTACGACGGCGTCTACATGAACCTGACCGAGGCGCCGTTCGACGATCAGCGCATCCGCCAGGCCGTCGCCCAGGCGATGGACCGCGAACTGCTGCGAAAGACGCTGGCGTATGGTGTCCCCACGCTCGCCGACAGCCCGTACGGGCCTGGCATGACCGTGCACCAGCCGGTGCCGACCTATCCCCAGTACGATCTCGCCAAGGCCAAGGCGCTGGTCGCCGCCTACGGCAAGCCGGTGACGTTCACGCTGCAGTTCAACAATTCGCCCGGCGGCCAGCGGCTGGCGCAGTCGCTGCAGGAGATGTGGGGCCTGGCCGGCATGAAAGTGGAGCTGCAGCCGGTCGACCAGAACCGCATCGTGCAGAACATGTCGTCGAAGCAGTTCGTGGCCTCGCTGTACCGCTTCACCGGTCGCGCCGATCCGCACATCAACACCTACCCGTTCTTCCATTCGAAGTTCGCCGACGTGACGCCGTCGTCGAACTACGGCCACTACAAGAATCCCAAGGTCGACGACCTGCTGGAGGCGGGCGTCGCCACGCTCGATCCGGCCAAGCGCAAGGCGATCTACGGCGAGCTGGCCAAGGTGCTGGCGCAGGACCTGCCCTACGCCTACCTGTTCTATGTCGCCGACAACATCGTCATCAGCCGCAAGGTGAAGGGCCTGCCGGCGGTGCCGGACGGCCTGGTGCGCTTCGCCGACATGTGGCTCGAGTAGCGTGATGACGCGGCGAGATCGTGATGCATCAATCGTCATCCTGAGCGCAGCGAAGGATCCTGCGGTGCTGGCACCGTGGAATGGCGGCGCTGGTGATCTCCGCCACCGCCAGCAACCGGACAAACCACCGCAAGGTCCTTCGCTTCGCTCAGGACGACAAGAAACTCGCCGGGACGCCGCGTGATGCGTCGCTGGCTGTGGAGCGTGGCGGGCGTTGTCGGTACGCTGCTGGCGGTGTCGGTGATCAGCTTCCTGCTGGTCGCGCTGCTGCCGGGCGACGTGGCGGTGCTGATCCTCGCCGACTCGGCCACGCCCGAACGCGTCGCCGCGCTGCGCGAACAGATGGGCCTCGATCAGCCGCTGCATATCCGCTACCTGCAATGGCTGGGCAACGTGCTGTCGGGTGACCTCGGACGCGCCATCCATTCCGGCGAAGCGACCCTGGATGTGATCCTCTCGCGCCTGCCGGTGACGCTCGAGCTGATCCTGCTGACCCAGATCGTCGCGCTGGGCGTCGCGATGCCGTTCGGCATCTGGAGCGCCTACCGGCGCGGCAGCAGCATCGACACCGCCACGCTGGTCGGTTGCCTCGCCCTGCTGTCGACGCCGGCCTTCGTCGTCGGCCTGTTCCTGATCTACATCTTCGCGCTCAATCTGCAGTGGCTGCCGGCCACCGGCTTCGTGCCGCTGCACGAAGGCGTCGGCGCCAACCTGCAGGGCTTCGTGCTGCCGGTGGTGTCGCTGGCGCTGATCGAGGTGCCGGTCTATCTGCGCCTGCTGCGCAGCGAGATGATCGGCACCCTGCAGCAGAACTTCATCGCGCTGGCCCGCGGCATGGGCCTGCCGACCTGGCGCATCCTGCTGGAGAACGCGCTGAGGCCCTCGTCGCTGAACCTGATCACGGTGGTCGGCATCAACATGGGCCGGCTGATGGGCGGCGCCATCATCATCGAGCAGATGTTCGCCCTGCCCGGCGTCGGCCAGTTGCTGGTGCAGTCGATCTACCAGCAGGAATACCTGATGACGCAGGGCATCGTGCTGTTCGTCGCCACGATGTTCATCATCATCAACCTGCTGACCGACCTGGTCTACGCCCTGGTCGATCCCCGCCTGCAGCGCGACGGCGGGCACTGACATGCGCCGCTATCCGCTGCCCGTCGTGGTGTCCCTGGCCTGGCTGGTGCTGGTGGCGCTCGCAACGCTGCTGGCCGCCTGGCTGCCGATGCAGGACCCCACCAAGCAAAGCCTGCTCAACATGCTGGCACCGCCCAGCCTGGAGCGCTGGTTCGGCGCCGACTCGCTGGGCCGCGACGTCTTCTCACGCACGATCCACGGCTTTCGCATTTCCTTTGCCGTCAGCTTCGGCGCCGCGGCGGTGGGCCTGGTGTTCGGCGGCGCGCTCGGCATCTGCGCCGGCTATTTCCGCGGCTGGAGCGAGCGCATGATCCTGATCGGCGTCAACATCGTGCTGGCCTTCCCACCGCTGGTGCTGATCATCGCCATGGTCGCCTATCCCGGCGAGGCCTTGCTGAAGGTCGTCCTTGCGCTCGGCATCGTCTACATCCCGACGGTCACGCGCGTCGCCCGCGCCAATACGCTGCTGTTCAGCGAGAAGGAATTCGTGACGGCAGCCCGCGCCGCCGGGATGAGCGACGCGCGCCTGATCGTGCGCGAACTGCTGCCCAATCTCGTGCCGGTGCTGCTGACCTATTTCCTGCTGCTGGTCGCGGTCGGCGTGCTCGCCGAAGCGGGGCTGAGCTACCTGGGTCTCAGCGTGCCGCCGCCGGTACCGACCCTGGGCCAGATGATGGCATCGGAACAGGCCAATGCGCTGGAAGCGCCGCACGCGATATTTTTTCCGGCCGGCATGCTGTTCCTGACGATCTTCGCGCTGAACCTGGTCGGCGAGGAGGTCCAGCGCCGGATCGACGACAGGGCAGGCACCGCATGACCGGCCCGTTGCTGGAAGTCGACGATCTCCAAACGCACTTCCACCTGCCGCACGGCACCTTGCGCGCGGTGGACGGCGTATCCTTCACGCTGGACGCCGGCCGCACCCTGGGCATCGTGGGCGAGTCGGGTTCCGGCAAATCGGTGCTGGCGCGCAGCATCATCGGGCTGTTGCCGATGGCGCAGGCGCGCAAGGCCGGCGGCCGCGTGCTGTTCGCCGGCCGCGACCTGCGGCAGCTGTCCGAGGGCCAGATGCGCCAGGTGCGCGGGCGGGAGATCGCCATGATCTTCCAGGACCCGCTGACGTCGCTCAATCCGGTACTCACCATCGGCCGCCAGATCGTGCAGGTCCTGCGCCAGCACACCGATTTGTCGACCGCTGCTGCCAAGGTGCGCGCGGTCGAGCTGCTGAACGAGGTCGGCATCCCCGATCCCAAGCAGCGCGCCGGCGAGTATGCCCATCGCATGTCGGGCGGCATGCGGCAGCGGATCGTGATTGCCATTGCGCTGGCCTGCAATCCGCGCCTGTTGATCGCCGACGAGCCGACGACGGCGCTGGACGTGACGGTGCAGGCGCAGATCCTCGATCTGCTGCGCCGGCTGCAGGACAGGCACGCCATGGCGCTGATCCTGATCACGCACAACCTCGGGGTCGTCGCCGAGATGTGCGACGACGTGGCGGTCATGTATGCCGGCCGCATCGTCGAGCAGGCACCGGTCGGCGACATCCTGGAGCGCCCGCGCATGCGCTACACCCACGCGCTGTTGCAGTCGGTACCGGACATCGACAACCCCAGCCACGCGCGCCTGCCGGTGATCCCGGGCCAGCCGCCCAACCTGATATCGCCGCCCGTCGGCTGTCGCTTCGCGCCGCGCTGCGGCTTTCGCCAGGACCGCTGCGACACCGACATGCCGCCGCACAGCGAGGCCGGCGCGCATCACCGCTTCGCCTGCTTCAATCCGGTGCCGGAGCACTGACATGGCCGGCAGCGGAACAGCCCACCTGCAACGCGAGGGCGCACTGCTCTCGGCGCACAACCTTGTCAGGACCTACAAGGCCAAGGGCGGCCGGCGCGTGCAGGCGCTGTCCGACGTCTCGCTCGACATCGTGGCCGGCGAGACTCTGGGTGTGGTCGGCGAATCCGGCTCGGGCAAGTCGACCCTGGCCCGCGCCATCATGGCCCTGCCGGCACCCGACAGCGGCGCGGTCGCTTTCGACGGCGCCGACATGCTGGCGGCGCGTGGTGCCGGGCTGCGCAGCCTGCGCCATCGCATGCAGATGGTGTTCCAGGATCCGCTCTCATCGCTCAACCCGGCGCACCGCATTCTCGATATCGTCGAGATGCCGCTGCTGGTGGCCGGCCGCGGCACGGCCGCCGAGCGACGGCGGATCGTGCTGGAAACACTCGGCCGTGTCGGCCTCGACGGCGAGCAGATCGGCCATCGCCGGCCCTACGAGCTCTCGGGCGGCCAGTGCCAGCGCGTCAGCATCGCCCGGGCGCTCGTGCTGCGGCCGCGCCTGCTGGTGTGCGACGAGCCGGTCTCGGCGCTGGATGTTTCGGTGCAGGCGCAGGTGCTCAACCTGCTGGAGGACACCAAGGCGGCCTTCGCGCTCACGATGCTGTTCATCTCGCACGACCTGGGCGTCGTGAAGAGCATCAGCGATCGCGTCGCGGTGATGTACCTGGGCAAGCTCTGCGAGATCGCGCCGACGGATTCGCTCTACGCCGCACCGCGCCATCCCTATACCACGACCCTGCTGGCCGCGGTGCCCTCGCTCAAGCCGCGCCAACGCACGCAGCAGCCGCAGATGCCGCGCGGCGAGACACCCTCGCCACTTGATGTTCCGTCCGGCTGCCGCTTCCGCACCCGCTGCCCCGCCGCGACCGAACGCTGCGCCCGCGAGGAACCGCAGATCCGCGCGATCGAGGATACCCCCGGACATTTCGTGGCCTGCCATCACCCTGGGTAGTCCTCCCTCCCCCAACGCTTGCGTTGGGGGAGGTGCCCGAAGGGCGGAGGGGGAGCCCAAGTGGTCTCAGTTGCATAGACCACGTCGGCTCCCCTCCGCCCCTTCGGAGCACCTCCCCACTGCGTGGGGAGGGAATGACAGGTCACTTCAGGATGCCGGCTTCTTCCATGGCGGTGATCGCGTCGACATCGTAGCCGCCGATGTCGCGCAGGATCTCGTGCGTGTGCTCGCCGATGCGCGGGCCGCGCCGTGTCTCGTGGGTCGGCGTGCGCGCAAGGCGGAAGCGGGGGCCTTCGATCACGGCGTCGCCGACGACGGGATCGCTGATGGTGCGATAGTGGTCGCCGGTCAGATCGGGATCATGCGACAGATCGTGGGCGCTGCTGACGACGTGCGCGGGCACGCCGGCGGCCTGCAGGAGACGCTCCAGTGCGTCGGCATCCTGCGGTGCCGTCCACGCGTTGATCGCCTCATCAAGCGCGTGCCGGCGCCGCAGGCGACCGACCAGGGTGTCGAAGCCCGCATCGCGCAGGCTGTCGCCGACGACGGTTCGAAAGCGCTGCCACGTGTCACCCGCCGAGGCGTCGATGGCGATCCAGCGGTCCTTGCCGGAGCAGCGATAGATCCCTTCCGGCGCCTTCAAGGGTGAGCCGGCATGACCGCGGCGCTGCGGCACCGTGCCGTTGGCGGCGTACTGGTACCAGGCCGGCGACAGGAACTGGATGCCGGCCTCGGCCTGCGCCACGTCGATGTGGCAGCCTTCGCCGGTACTGCGCCGCCGGTGCAGCGCCGCCAGCACGCTGGGCACGATGAAGCGCGGCGCCACCGAATCGGTCCACGGGCCATAGGTGCCGCACGGCGGATGGTCGGGCCAGCCCAGCAGCAGGCTGGCGCCCGACATCGCGGCCCCCATGGTGCCCACGCCGCTGGTGCCGCGTGCGTGCGGGCCGGTCTGGCCCAGCAGGCTGGTCGACACCATGATGACGCGCGGGTTGCGCGCGGCGATCCGCGGGTAGTCGAGCTGCAGCCCCTCCAGCACGCCGGGGCTGAAGCTCTCGATCACCACGTCGGCCCAGTCGACCAGGCGCAGGATGGCCTCGCGCCCGCGCGGATCCTTGATGTCCACCGTCAGGCTGCGCTTGCCGGCATTGAGGTTGTGGTAGCTGATCGATCGTTCGAGGCCGGGCTTGCCGTCCTTGAACGGGCCCAGGGTACGCAGCGGATCGACGCGGCGCGCGCTTTCCAGCTTCACCGCCTCGGCACCGAGATCGGCGAGGTAGCGACCGGTGACCGGGCCTACCATCACCCAGCCCATGTCGAGCACATGCAGTCCGGCCAGCGGTCCATTCATGGGCTGCTCCTCAGATGATTCCGTGGACGAACAGAGCCTGGATCTCGAGCGACGACAGGCCGAGCTCGGATGCGAGGATCTCGGCGGTGTGCTGCGACAGAGCCGGCGCCGGGCGCGCAACGTCGATGGTGTAGTTCGAGAATTGCGCGAAGCGCGCCGGATCACGGATTGCCGGGCCGTCGGCACCCAGGCTCACGGGTGACGACCACAGGCCGCGCTCGCGATACTGCGGCGACTGGTCGATGTCCTGCATGTCCATCAGCGGCGCCGCCAGCAGGCCGAGCCGGCGTGCGGCGGCGCCGAAATCCGCCTTGGTACGCTTGGCGCAGAGCGCGCGGATGCCGTCGACGGCGGCCTGGATGTCGGCCGCGCCGAGGCTGCCCTTCTCGACCTGCTGCGGCACCGTGGGCCAGTCGAGCGCGCCCAGGCGCGCCTCGAGACAACCCTGCTCGACCGCCCAGCGCATCAGGCGCTGGGTCATCGGGCCGAAGGCCTGGCCGAACGCCATCGAGATCAGGACGAAGCCGTCCTGGCAGGCATAGATGCCGGGCAGGCTGATGCCGGCGAGTTGCTGGCGTGCCGGGGTGCGCTGCAATCCCGGATTGCCCGCCGGTACGACGATGGGCACGCTGAGCGCACTCATCATGCCGGCCAGACGCGCCGGCACCTCGATGTCCTGCCCCAGCCCATCGACATCGCGGGCCGCGAGCGCCGCGAGCGACGCGATCGCCGCCTCGGCGCCGGCCTCCATGATCGATTGCGGGACGGGATAGAACAGCGGCGGGCGATCGGGATGGCCAGTGATGCCCGGCGTGCCGGTGGCCGCCATCACGATCAGATCTGACGCGCGGTAGTCGCGCTTGGCACCGGTCGACAGGAACGGCGTGATGCGGCAGCGGACGGTGGTGTCCGGGAAGGTCACGGCGACGCGCGGCGCACTGGCGCACGCTGACGCCGCTTCCAGGACCAGGGCCGCGCTGCGACCGAGGTCGGCGAGCAGCGCACGGCCGTCGTCCTGAGCGAGATCGAGCGTGATGCCGCGCTTGCCGCGATTGAGCGCATGCCAGGTCAGGCTGCGCTCGATGCCGGGCGTGTCATCCAGGAACGGATCGAGCCGGCGACCGGGCGCGCCACCGGGTGGTTCGACCACGATAACATCGGCGCCGAGATCGGCCAGGATGCGGCCGGCCATCATGGTCTCGGGCGCCGAGAGTTCGATGACCCGGATGTCGTTCAGCATGCCGGCATTCCCTTCAAACCTTCTCCCTCCCCCAACACAGTTGGGGGAGGTGGCCGCCCTTCGGCACGCCCCGAAACGGGGCGTGCTCAGGATGAGGGGCCGGAGGGGGACGCGACGGGGTCTCCATTACAAAGACCACGTCGCGTCCCCTCCGCCCCTTCGGGGCACCTCCCCAGCAGAGCTGGGGAGGAAACATGAACTACGGCCGCTGCAGCACGTGCACGTAGCAGACGGCGCCGAGACCAACCATGTGCGCGAGGCCGGTCTTGGCACCCTTGTGCTGGCGCGGGCCGGCATCGCCGCGCAGCTGCAGCGCGATCTCGCCGATCTGGCCGACGCCGGTCGGGCCGATGGGATGGCCCATGGCGATCAGGCCGCCGGACGGACTGACCGCGCACTGGCCACCGATGTCGAAGGCGCCCTCCTTCAGCAGATGGATGGCCTCGCCCGGCTTGCAGATGCCCATCGCCTCGACGTAGTGCAGCTCCTCGATGGTGAAGGCATCGTGCAGCTCCATGATGTCGACCTGCTTGGGCGCGACCTGTGCCTGCTTCAGCGCCTCGGCGATGGTGTCCTTGGTAATCGCCGCATCGGCCCCAGCCTGACTGCCCGCAGCTTCGCTGGACGCTGCCGACGCCGTGACGCGCACGGCGCGCGCCGGGTCGATGCCCAGGCGCTTGATGGCATCCTCGGAGGCGATGATCACAGCGGCGGCGCCTTCGCCGACCGGACAGCACTGCAACGTCGTCAAGGTGCCCGAGACCGGCCGGCCGCCGAGGACTTCCTCGAGCGTACGGGCCTGCTGGCGATGGGCATGCGGGTTGAGCGCGCCGTTGCGATGGTTCTTCACCGCGACCAGTGCCACGTCCTGCGGCGCGACGCCGTGCCGGTGGGCGTACTCGTTGGTCAGCAGCGCGAAGTGCGTGAAGGGCACGATGGCGTCGTCGGCGAGGTTGCCGATGCCGGTCTTGGTGAAGGCGCGCTGCACCACGCCCGGCTTGTCGACGCCGATCACCAGCGAGACGTCGGCAATGCCGGCGCCAACCTCGATGCAGGCGTGGCGGAACGCCGCCGAGCCCGACGCCGATGCGTTCTCGATGTGCACCAGCGGACGTCCGGTGGCACCCAGATGCTTCAGCATCGCGCGGCCGGCCGCCATGCCCAGCAGGCCGGTGCCGATGTAGGAGGACTCGACATCGGTCCAAGTGATGCCGGCATCGGCCAGCGCCGCGCGGATCGCCGGCAGGCCCAGCATGACGTAGGGCGTGTCGCTGAGCGGCTGGTAGCGATGCCAGCCAACGCCCACGACATAGACGGAACGCAGATCCTTGAGTGTCTTGGCCATGGTTGTGGTCCGCCGTTGCAGGTCAGGTCGCGGGGATGAAGCGCAGATCGACGATCGCTTTCGCGCCGGCGCCGACCGGAACGAGCGTCGTCACCATCGTCTGGCCGGGCTTCAGCGTCTTCTCGTCGACGCCGACCAGCACCGTGCGCACGGTCGGCCCATCCTCCAGCGCGATCGAGCCGATCGTGAACGGCGCTTCGTGCGGCTTCACCTCGGCGTTGGGCGCCGGTGCGCGTGCGGCATGGATATGCACTGTGGACGACGCCACCAGCTTGCCGCGACCGCTCAGGCGCACCGGTTGCAGTGCATCGCCCTGGCGGCCACAGACCTCGCAGCCATAGGTCTGCATGGGGAAAAAGACGTGGCCGCAGGCGCACTTGCCGCCATTGAGCGCGGGATGGTCCGGCACCCTTTCGGTGCCCTGCTCCGTATAGAGCGCAGGCTTCAACAAGGCCGACTGGCTCATCTCTTCCTCCCGGCAGGTGCCAAAGAAAATACTTGTTAACGGATAAGCAAGCATATAGTTTGCCCGACAGCAAGCGCCATTTAGACGCTTGGCCCGGGATGAAACGAGCCAGGAGTTCGCCCCGCATGCCGCGAGCCGGTAACAAGCCGCCAGCGCCACCCCGCGCCACCAAACGCCGCGAGCCTGCACCCGCGCCGTCAGAAGCCGCGCCGAACGAAGGCCAGGACGCCGCACGCCGCACGCATGCCGAGCGGCGCGACGAGGCGGAACGTCGCCTGCTGGCGGCAGCGGTCGGCATCGTGTCCGATCGCGGCATCGAGGGTATGACCCTGGCCGAGGTCGGCGAGGCGGCGGGCTACAGCCGCGGCCTGCCGGCCCACTATTTCGGGCGCAAGAACGATCTGGTGGCGGCGGTCGCCAGCCACATCGCCGACGGCTTCGCCAATCGCCTGGCGCAGACATCGACCCGGCAACCCGGCATGGAGTCGCTGCTGCATTCGGTACGCGCCTATTTCAACGGCGGCCTGCACACGCCGGCCAGCACGCGCGCGCTGCTGATCGCGCTCGCCGAGGCGCTGACCGAGCCGGCGCTGTCGGACGCGATGTCGGGCGTGACCCAGCGCTCGGTCCGTCGCCTGGCCGCGATGCTGCGGCATGGCATCGAGCGCGGCGAAATCCGCCGCGATATCGATCCGCACGCCCAGGCCGTGATGATCCTGGGCACCCTGCGCACCACGATCGCGCAATGGACCATCGATCCCGAGCGCATCGATCTCACGGCGCTGCGCGATCGCTATGTCGCTTCCCTGCAGCAGAGCCTCGCCGCATGACGCACGCCCTCCCCGGCACGGTCGAACACTGGGCGGCCGCGACGCCCGACGCGATCGCCATCATCGACGGCGAGCGCAGTCTGACATTTGCTGCGTGGAACGACGCCGCCAACCGCGTCGCGGCCGCTCTGGCGACGCGTGGCGTCGGCCGCGGCGACATCGTCGTCCTGCGCACGCAGATCCGCCACGAGTGGGCCATCCTGTCGGCGGCGCTCGGCAAGCTGGACTGCTCGCTGCTGGCGATCAACTGGCGGCTGACACCGGCCGAGACCCAGTATGTGCTGGGCAACAGCGGCGCCACGGTTTTCATCTGCGACGATGCCGACCCGTCCGCCATCGTCGCCGCCTTCGACGGCCTGCCGATCAAGCTGGCCGTATCGATCGATACGCCGGCCGATGGATTCGTCTCCTACGCCGAGCTTGCGGCCAGCGACGGCGCGCCGCGCTTCGGTGCCGGCGATCCGCCGCTGATCATCTACACCTCGGGCACGACGGGTCTGCCCAAGGGCGTGGTGATGAACGCCCGCGAGGCGGCCAAGACCGATCGCCGGGCGGCGGAGTATCTGCAGGACGTCGCCGCCAGCCGGCCGCAGGTCGGCGGCGACATCGTCATGCTGACCCTGCCCATGCATCACGGCGCCGGACCGGCAGCGCTGTGGGGGGCGCTGCGCCTGGGCAACCGCATCATCCTGATGCGCCGCTTCGATCCGGCCGGTGCGCTGGCGTTGATCGCACGCCACAAGGTGACGGCGTGGACCGGCGTGCCGACCATGTATAAGCGCATGGCCGCGCTGCCCGCTGACGAGCTGGCACGCCACGACGTCTCGTCGCTGCGCCTACTGGGTGTCGGCGCAGCGCCGGTGCCGCCGGCGCTGAAGGACTGGATCGACAGCTATTTCGGCGCCGGCCGCCTGAGCGAGGGCTACGGTGCCACCGAGGTGGGCATGATCACCCATCTCGCGCCCGGCATGCACAAGATCAAGCCGGGCTCCAGCGGCCTGCCGCACAGGCATGTCGACATCCGCATCCGCAACGAGGGCGGCGCCGACCTGCCGACGGGATCGGTGGGCGAGATCTGGGTGAGGACGCCCGCCACCATCCACCAGTACCTCAACGGCAAGGCGCTGGGCCCCGACACGCTCGACGCCGAGGGCTTCTTCCGGGTCGGCGATGTCGGCCGGCTCGACGCGGACGGCTATCTCTTCATCACCGACCGCGCCAAGGACATGATCATCTCGGGCGGCGTGAACATCTACCCCGCCGAGATCGAGGCGGCCTTGCTGAAACACGCCGCCGTCCAGGACGTCGCCGTGATCGGCATCCCCGACGACGAGTTCGGCGAGCAGGTGAAGGCCTTCATCGAGCTCAAGCCCGGCACGACGGCGATGCCCGACGACATCATCGCGCACGCCAAGGATCACCTGGCTTCCTACAAGCGGCCCAAGTCGGTCGACATCGTGACCGAACTGCCGCGCAACACCATGGGCAAGCTGCTCAAGCGCGATCTGCGCGAACCCTACTGGAAGGGACGGGAGAGAAAAGTATGAGCGAGATCCTCGATCTGGGCGGGCGCGTGGCGCTGGTCACCGGTGCCGGCCAGGGCGTCGGACGACAGGTCGCGCTGCACCTTGCCGCGCACAAGGCCGGCGGCGTCATCGTCAACGACTACGTGCTGGAGCGCGCCGAGAGCGTGGCCAAGGAGATCCGCGACGCCGGCGGCAAGGCCGTGGCCATCCAGGCCGACGTCACCGATCTCGCCAGCGTCAAGGCCATGGTGGCCAAGGCCCAGAGCGAACTCGGCCCGATTGGCATCCTGGTGAACAACGCCGGCAACGCCGGCGCCACCCCGTCACCCGACGCGCGCAAGCCGTTCTGGGAGACCGGCCCCGAGGCGTGGAACAGCTTCATCGGCGTCAATTTCTACGGCGTGCTGAACTGCACCAGCGCCTGCATCCCGGGCATGATCGCGCGCAATGCGCCCGGCCGCATCATCACGGTGATCTCGGAGGCGAGCCGCTACGGCGATGCCGGGCTCGAGGTCTATGCCGGCGCCAAGGCCGGCGCCGCCGGCTTCACGCGCGCCACGGCGCGGGCGATGGGCCGCTACAACATCACGGCCAACTGCGTGGCGATCGCCGCGACCCTGACGCCCGCCATCGAGGCGCGGCTGAAGGCCGATCCCGAGCGCTACAAGAAGATGATGAACAACTACGTCATCCGACGGCCGGGCCAGCCCACCGACATCGCCAACATGGTGCTCTTCCTCGCCTCCGACGCCAGCGCCTGGATCACCGGCCAGACCTACGGCGTCAACGGCGGCTTCACCTTCGGCCTGTAGGACCATTCCGTCTCCCCGCGAAGGCGGGGAGAAGGTGCCCGAAGGGCGGATGAGGGGCTTTGCGATCTTGCTGCAGACATCGGTTTCATCAGCAAAAGCCACTCTTTTTCAACACCGCGAAGCCCCTCATCCGGCGCTTCGCGCCACCTTCTCCCCGCCTGCGCGGGGAGAAGGGATGTTTACACTCCTCACCCGAGGTAATGGCCCCATGTCCGAGCCCTCCCAGCGCGTGCTCACCGAGCGCCGCGGTTCCATCCTGATCGTCACCATCAACCGGCCGGAAGCCAGGAATGCCTTCGACGGCGAATCCTCGACCGCGATGGAAGCGGCGATGGACATGCTCGACGCCGAGGACGACCTCTTCATCGGCATCATCACCGGCGCCGGCGGCAACTTCTCGGCCGGCGCCGATCTGAAAGCGGCCGCGCGCGGCGGCCCGCGGCCGAAGCTGGCCCGCGGCGGTTTCGGCATCATGAAACGCCCGCCGCGCAAGCCGGTGATTGCGGCCGTCGAAGGCTACGCCGTCGGCGGCGGGCTGGAGATGTGCCTGGCCTGCGACCTGATCGTGGCAGCGCGCGATGCCAAGCTCGGCCTGCCCGAGGCACGCCACAACGTCGTGGCGCTCGGCGGCGGCCTCTTCCGCCTGCCCCGGCGCATGCCGTACCACATCGTGATGGAACTGGCGCTGACCGGCGCCTTCAAGGATGCCGCGTTCTTCCAGCAGCACGGGCTGATCAACCGCGTTGTCGAACCGGGCACGGCGCTGGAGGAAGCGATCACGCTTGCGGAGTCGCTGCTGGTGAACGGACCGACGGCGCTGGCGGCCAGCAAGGAGATCATCTTCCAGTCGCTCAACTGGCAGGACGGCGAAGGCTGGGAGAAGCAGATGCCGATCGCCCAGAAAGCGCTGGACTCCGAGGACCGCCGCGAAGGGCTGAAGGCCTTTGCCGAAAAGCGCAAGCCGGTCTGGAAGGGACGCTGACCATGTCCGCGCCGCGCCTGGGCAAGCCACTGCCCGACAGCATTACAAAGCGCCTGCGCCTGCCGGTGATCGCAGCACCCATGCTGCGCGTGTCGGGACCCGATCTGGTGATCGCCGCCTGCCGCAGTGGCGTGGTGGGCGCCTTCCCCACGGCCAACGCGCGCTCGGTCGAGGAGCTCGACCAGTGGCTGGGACAGATCGAAACGGCGCTGGCCGCGGCGGAGACACCGGCGGCGCCCTATTGTCCCAACCTGATCATCCGCCGGCCAAACCTCAAGGACGACCTGGCCTGCCTGGTGCGGCACCGCGTGGAGATGGTGATCACCAGCGTCGGCTCGCCGGCGGCGGCGGTCGGACCGCTGCACGATATCGGCTGCCAGGTCTTTGCCGACATCGCCTCGCTGCGCCATGCCGAGAAGGCGATCGCATCAGGCGCCGACGGCCTGATCCTGCTGACCGCGGGCGCCGGCGGCCAGACGGGATGGGCCAACCCCTTCGCCTTCGTGCGCGCCGTGCGCGCCATGTTCGACGGCCCCATCGTGCTGGCCGGTGGCGTCAGCGACGGCCCCTCGCTCCATGCCGCGCGCGTGCTGGGCTGCGACCTTGCCTACATGGGCACGCGCTTCATCGCCACGACCGAAAGCATGGCGGCACAGCGCTACAAGGACATGCTGGTGGCATCGAGCCTGGATGACGTTCTGCTGACCAAGGCGTTCACCGGCCTCGATGCCAGCATGCTGCGGCCTTCGATCGAGGCGGCCGGACTCAATCCCGCCAAGCTCGACGAAGAGGTGAGCATCGAGCGCGCCAAGCAGCAATATGGCGGCGGCACCGGCAATGCGCGGCCCAAGCGCTGGTCCGACATCTGGAGCGCCGGCCACTCGGTGTCGGGCGTCGACAGCGTGCTGGACGCGGCAGACCTCGTCGCGCGGCTGGCGGGCGAGTACGAGGCGGCTCGCGCGCCGACAGCGCGCAACGGTTAGGGCTCGCTGTCGGCCAACACCGGGGCGTTGTTGGTCAGCAGCCGCAAGCGGACATCGGTTTCCAGGAAATTCTCGTCGACCGCCGCTGCCGCGGCGGCCGGATCCTGATGGGCGATGGCGTCGATGAGGCCATCGTGGAAATGCAACATGCTGCGTAGCGGGCCAAGCGCCAGAACCAGGCTGACGTAGCTGGCGAAGGATGCCTCGAGCGCGCGGTAGGCCTCGACATAGAAAGCATTGCCCGACGCCCGGACGATCGAGAAGTGGAACTCGAAATCGAGGCGGGCGAATTCGTCGGCGCTGTCGTTCTCGACGGCGACCTTGCATCGATCCCAGGCGGCGCGGATCTCGCTGAGCTGATCGTCGGTCCGACGCTCGGCGGCGAGACGTGCCGCCGGCACTTCGAGCGCGCGGCGGAACTCGTACAGCTGCCTCAGGTTGGTCGACGTATGCGGCTGAGCGACATGGCCACGCGGCATCCGGCGATCGACGACGTAGGTGCCTAGCCCGCTGCGGGCCTCGACCAGCCCGAGATGTCCCAGCACACGCAGCGCCTCGCGAACGGTCGAGCGGCCGACACCGAGCTGGCGCCCCAGTTCCTGTTCCGACGGCAGCTTGGCGCCCGGGGACCACGCCGCCTCGTTGAACATCTGCCGCATCGTCCCGATCACCTCGTCGACCAGAGACGTTCGCGAGACGCGCGGAAGAGATATTTTATCTTTTGTTTCCATACAGATAGTGAACTTCAACCGCCTCAGCGTGACACGGCACGCCGCGTGATCACTCTTACCACACGCAGGACATCAACCCAATATACTCTCAGGCAGTCAGCTTGTCAGACAGCCTGATATCTTCTAGTCTCACCCTTGAATGCAGCTCCCCATCCAAATCGACCGCGCGTCGCCGACGCCCTTGCAGGTCCAGCTGGCGACCCAGTTGCGGCAGCTCATCCTGGGCGGACAGATCCGGTCGGGCGCGGCGCTTCCCGGTTCGCGCGAGCTGGCCGTCAATCTCCGGCTGTCGCGCAACACGGTGCTGCTGTCATACGACCGGCTGACCATCGAAGGTTTCCTGGAAACGCGCGCCGCCAAGGGCACGTTCGTCAGTCCACGCCTGGCCAAGGGACAGGCCCTGCCGGAGACAGCGCAAGAACCGCGCGCAGATGTCGCTCACACCGCCGCGCTGCGACCGGTCGAGCGCGCACGTCCCGTGATCGATTTTTCTTTCGGCAATCCCGGCGCCGATACCTTTCCGGCCCAGGCCTGGCGCCGCCTGATCCTGCAGAAGCTGGCGCAGGCAGGGGCGTTGGTCGCGCGACACGGCGATCCGTCGGGTTTGGCCGACCTCCGGCAAGCCATCGCCGATCATCTGGGACCCGCGCGCGGCCTCGCCGTGCATGCCGACCAGGTGATCATCATGAGTGGCGTCCAGGAGGCGCTCAACGTGATCTGCCGTCTGTTTGCCGTCGGCGGACAACCCGTGGTCGTCGAGAACCCCAGCTATCGCCGGGCGTGCCAGGTCTTCGACAGCTATGGCGCGCAGCTGCGGCCGGTCGCCGTCGACGGCGACGGGCTGGATCCGAGCCGGCTTCCCGAACACTCAACCCGTCTTGCCTATGTGACACCGTCGCATCAGTTCCCGACCGGCGGAACGCTGCCCGTCGCGCGCCGGCTGCAGGTGCTGGCATGGGCGAAACGAACCGGCGCCTGGATCGTCGAGGATGATCACGACGGTGACTTTCGCTACGACAGCCCGCCCGTCGTATCGCTCGCCGGGATGGCGCGCTCGGGAAACGTCATCCACCTCGGCTCGTTCTCCAAGGCGATCGGCGGCGGCCTTCGCGTTGGATACATGATCGTACCGCCGCACCTGATCAAGGCGGCCATCGGCGCCAAGTCGATCTTCAGCGGCGGCAGCAGCTGGCTCGATCAGGCCGTGCTGGCCGACTTCATCACCAGCGGCGGCTATGCCAAACACCTGCGCCGCCTGCAGCGGATGTACAGGGGCCGCTTGCTGGTACTGCTCGACGCGTTGCACAGCCAATTCGGCGCAGTTGACATCAGCGGACAGCAAGGCGGCATGCACATCCTCTGGCGACTCCCACGCGGCTGGCCCGCGGCCTCGCATATCGAGTGTGAAGCGCGCCGGCGTGGCATCGGCGTCTATGGCCTCTGCAGCGGCGTCGCCGAGGAGTACGGCGACAAGGCCTACACCGAGCGATCGCTGTTGCTGGGCTATGCGTCGATCTCGGAGACTTTCATCAAGAAAGGCGTTCTGAAGATCGCTCAGGTCGTTGCTGACCTCGGCACGGCAGGCAGTGTCACCTCTCGTCCACGCGCCTCTTGAGATAGCACCACAGGTACTACGCGATCACGAACCGCTGGCTCTTTTCGTTCAGTCACCGCCATTGCATTGCTGGCTGAACGCGCAAGAGCCGCTCATGAAGATCACGGACGTCAAAGCAACACCCGTCAACATTCCGCTCGAGGTGCCGTTCCTGTTCGGTGTCGGTACCTATCCCGGTGACAGCAAGGTTGTCATCGAGGTGATGACCGACGAGGGCCTGGTCGGCCTGGGCGAGGCGCCATCGCCCGACTGCGCTGACGTCATCAACCACCGGCTGGCACCGATCCTGCGCGGCATGGATCCGTTCGACATCCAGGCCTGCGAGCTGGCCTGCGTACCCGACGTCCAGGTGATGCCCAACACCAGCGACAGCTCGGCGTTCCGCGCCTTCGGTGGAATCGAGATCGCGCTGTGGGATATCCGCGGCAAGGCCTGGAACCTGCCGCTCTACATGCTGCTCGGCGGCGCCGTGCGCAAGGAGATCCCGTTCGCCGAGTATTTCGCCTTCCGCCAGCGCAACGGCGCGCTCGGCGGCGAGCGGACTGCTGACGACATCGCCGCCTACTGCGCGCGCATGCAGCAGGACCACGGATCGACCTACTTCGAGGGCAAGCTGCAGCTGGGCGATCCGGCGCTGGAGATCCGCTCGGTCAAGGCGATTCGGGCCGCCATCGGCGAAGAGAGCCTGCTGCGCCTTGATGGCAACATGTCGTGGTCGTTGCCGACCGCGCGCCGGATCCTGGCGGAAATCGCGTCCTACAACGTGCGCAACTACGAAGATCCGGCCGCGACGTTCGAGGACATGGCCAAGCTGCGCCAGCACAGCGCCATCTCCTTCTCGACCCACCACGTCGATCTGCCCAAGGCCGTGCGCCTGGGCGTGCCGGATTTCTTCGTCACCAACCTCGCGGTACTGGGCGGCATCTCCAAGGCCATGCGCTTCGTGGCGGCCTGCGAGCGCATGGGCGTCGGTTTCTGGACATTCAGTGGTGAGACCGGCATCGGGATTGCCGCCTACCTCCACTTCATCGCCGCCACGCAATGGATCCGCGAGCCGGGCCAATGCATCCTGCACTGGCAGCGCGACGACGTCATCGAGGAAGGGCCGTTCAATCCCAGGAACAATGTGGTCACGGTGCCCGAGGGCCCGGGCCTCGGCGTGACGCTCTCGCCATCGCGCCTGAAGCGCTGCCACGAACGGTACCTCCAGCAAGGCGCCTACAACTACTTCCTGGATCCCGGCGCACCGCGACGGCACCGCCGCATGCCGCTGGCGTGAAAGCGTCAACGGGGGAGCAAACGAACATGTCCGGTCGAGCCAATGCATTGCGTGTCATTCCCGCCTGCCTAATCGGGATCAGCCTGCTGATCGCGCATCCGGCAGCGGCACAGAAGAAATACGATCCCGGTGCCAGCGACACGGAGATCAAGGTCGGCAACATCATGCCCTATAGCGGGCCCGCCTCTTCCTACAGCACGGCGGGAAAGGTCCAGGCCGCATACCTGAAGATGATCAACGACAGCGGCGGCATCCGCGGGCGCAAGGTGACGTTCATCTCCTACGACGATGCGTTCAGCCCGCCCAAGGCCATCGAGCAGACGCGCAAGCTGGTCGAAAGCGACCAGGTTCTCCTGGTCTTCGCCCCGCTGGGCACCGCCTCGAACACGGCCATCCACAAATACCTGAACCAGAAGAAGGTACCGCAGCTGTTTGCCTTGTCCGGCGCCGCCAAATGGGGTGATCCGAAGAACTTCCCGTGGACCATCGGCTGGCAGCCGCCCTATCCGGCCGAGAGCCTGATCTACGCCCGCTACATCCTGCAGACGAAGCCGAGCGGCAGGATCGCGGTCCTCTACCAGAACGACGACTACGGCAAGGAGTACGTCAAGGGCCTCAAGGACGGCCTCGGTGCCAAGGCGTCGATGATCGTCGCCGAGGCATCCTACGAGGTCACCGATCCGACGGTCGACTCGCAGATCATCACGTTGAAATCGTCGGGTGCCAACATCTTCTTCAATGTCGCCACGCCGAAGTTCGCCGCACAGGCCATCAAGCGGATGGCCGAGGTCCAGTGGAAGCCGCTGCACATCCTCAACAATGTCGCGGCCTATGTCGGAACGACCATGAAGCCGGCCGGTTTCGAGAACGCGCAGGGCATCATCAGCAGCGCCTTTCTGAAGGATCCCACCGATCCGCAATGGCGCGATGATCCCGGCATGAAGGAATGGCGCGCCTTCATGGACAAGTACTATCCCGAGGGCAACAAGACGGACAGCTCCAACGTCTTCGGCTACATCGCCGCCAAGGTCCTGGTGCAGGTGCTGGCGCAGTGCGGCGATGACCTGACACGCACGAACGTGATGGCGCAAGCCGCCAACCTCAACCATTTCGCGGTCGACCAGCTTTTGCCGGGCATCACCGTCAACACATCGCCGACCGATTTCTACCCCCTGGAGCAACTGCAGATGATGCGCTTCGAAGGCGACAAATGGATTCTGTTCGGCCCGGTTCGGTAACGCCCTCCCCCCGCTGCGTGGGCGGAGAGGGGTTATGATCAGTTGACACCCTTGCTGCGGCCCACCCAATACGGCGCCCGCAGCTGCGCCTTCTGGATCTTTCCGGCGCCCGTGAGTGGCAGCGGATCCTGGCGGATCTCGACGCTGCGCGGGCACTTGTAGCGCGCCAGGCGCTGGCGGCAATGATCGATGACCTCGTCCGTCGCGATGCTGTGGCCGGGCCGCGGCACGACAATGGCATGAGCGACCTCGCCCCAGCGGTCGTCCGGTATGCCGATGACGGCGCACTCGGCCACGCCGGCCAGGGTCGATATCGCGCTTTCCGTCTCGGCGGGATAGACGTTCTCGCCGCCGGTGATGATCATGTCCTTGAGGCGATCGACGATGAACACGAAGCCCTCGTCGTCCATCCAGGCCGCATCGCCGCTGTGCAGCCAGCCGCCACGCAGGGCTTCGGCCGTTGCCCCGGGGTTGTTCCAATAGCCCTGCATCACGGTGGGGCTGCGCACGACCAATTCACCAACCGTGCCGCGCGGTACCTCGCGGTCGTTCTCATCGACGATCCTGACCGCGGCTGATAGCGCCGCCTGGCCGCAGGATCGATAACGGCCGCTGGCGATGTGCTCTGGCGTCGTGTAACGCGCCGGCAGCACCGTGCCGATGGGCGCCAGTTCCGTCATGCCCCAACCGGTCATGAACCTGGTGCCCGGCCACAGATCGAGCGCGCGATGCAACGTCGCCTCCGGCATCGGCGCCGCACCAAACACGATCTGCCGCAGGCGTGACGTATCGTAGTGCTTCACGTCGGGCAGGTTCAGCATCATGGCGATCATCGTCGGCACCAGCATGGTGTCGGTGACGTCCTGCTCGGCGATCGTGCGCAGGCAGTCCACCGCATCGAACTTCGGGATGAAGCAGTGACTGCCGCCCAGCATCGTGACCGCGAACGTCCAGGCGCCGTCGCCCAGATGGAACATGGGTGCGGCATGGAGGAACACCGCCGACGGCTCGAGCCCGATGCTGGGCGCGGCATTCATGGCATTGATGACCAGGTTGGCGTGGCTCAGCATGACGCCCTTGGGCCTGCCCGTGGTGCCGCCGGTGTAGAAGATCCCCGCCAGATCATCGCCGTCGCGCGCCACCAACTCCGCCGCGCCTTCGGCCGCAATCAAAGCTTCATAGGCAGCAAGGCCGGTGGCCGGGACTGCCGAGCCGAGATGGATGACGCCGTGCATGGATCCGAGCACATCGCGTAGCTGGTCGAGCATGGGCACGAAGGCATCATCGACCAGCAGCGCGGCAGCACCGCTGTCGCCCAGGATGTAGGCGATTTCCGGCACGGCGAGACGGGTATTGATGGGCACGGTCACGGCGCCAGCCCAGGCGACGGCATAGAAATGCTCGAGATAACGATCGCTGTTGAGTGCCAGGATTGCCACGCGATCGCCCGGCCCGACGCCCAGACGCTGCAAGGCGGCCGCGAAACGCGCCACGCGATCGACCGTCTGCAGCCATGTATGTGTGCGATCCTCAAAGCGGGTTGAAAGGCCGTGCGGCCGGGTCTGTGCCGCGCGCAGCAATCCCTGGGTCAACATGTGGCGCCGATGTCCTTCCCTACCTGCCGACCTAGACCGGCACGTCGTCATCTGTCGCGGGTCCCGGCGGAATGCCCGTATAGGAAGGCGTCCGCTTTTCGCGGAATGACGCCTCGCCCTCGACATTGTCGCGCGAGCGGCGATTGACGACGAAACGATCGACTTCGTGCGCCAGCGATGTCTCCAGGCTGTTGATCAAGCCAAAGTTCAGGTTTGCCTTGTTCGTCCCCAGGCAGAAGGTCGGCATCTGCGCCAGGGCGTGGAGAAACGCCTCGGCCTGCGCATCGAACGTCGCCAGCGGGTGCACCGCACTGACCAGGCCGATCTGCAGCGCCTCGGCCGCATTGCACCGACGGCCGGTCATCAGCAGATCGGTCGCGCGGCCCAGGCCGACAATCCTGGGCAGGAACCAGCTGGCGCCCGCCATGCTGGGAATGGCGCGCAGCGGCCGCTGATCGCCGATCGACACATTGTCAGCCGCGATCCGGAAGTCGCACGCCAGCGCGATGTCAAAGCCGGCGCCGACGCAATACCCCTTGATCAACGCCACGACCGGCTTGCGCAGTTCGCGCATGCTGTGAATCAGCACGGCATGGTGCGTGCGCGCATTGAAGCGCACCTGCGAGCGTGGCTCGGGGATCTTGTTCATCCGGAACATGTCATCGCCGCTGCTGAAGGCCCGGTCGCCGGCACCGGCGATCGCCACGACCCGCACCTCGTCAAGGTGCGCTGCCTGCAGAATGCTTTCGGTCAAACCCTCGATGATGTCGTAGCTCAGCGCGTTCAACGACGGCTCGCGGTCGATCGTGAGGCGCAGGATCCCTTTGTCGAACGTTGCCCGCAGATCAACGAGAGTCTGCTCCCAGGGTTTGGTCAGCGGCATGGTTGTCAGCCCTGGCGCGCGCCGGCCTGGCTCAGGATCATCTCCAGCCGCGCACGATCCTCCACGTTGAGCATGCGCATCGGCCGGCGTGGCGGGCCCACAGGGCGGGCCAGGATATCGAGCCCAGTGTGCGCGACCCTGATGTGGGACTTGACGCAGATGAAGTCGCAGACCGGGAACAGCTTGTCCCACAGCGACGCGGCTTCTGCCGCATTGCGGCGATGCACGGCGCTGCGAAAGAAATCCATGGCCTCGCGTGGCAAGAAATTGGTGCACACCGGCGCCCAGCCCGAGGCGCCGGCCATGAATGCCTGAAGGCTGGTCGACTCCCAGCCCGCGATGAGAGTCACCGCATCGCGGGTCAACAACCGGATCGCCGTGATGCGGGTGAGATCGCCGGTGCTTTCCTTGATGCAGCCGATATTGTCGATCTCGGCCAACCGCGCCAGGAACTCCGGCTTCATGTCGACACCGGTCGTCCACGGATTGTTGTAGACGCAGATGGGAATCGCCACAGCCGCCGCGACGCGCGCGTAGTGGTCATAGACTTCGTCCGGTGTCAGCGGCCAGTACGAGACCGGCAGCACCATGATCCCGTCACAGCCGACATCCTGGGCATGTTTCGACAATGCGATACAGGACGAGGTGGTGCGGGCGCCGGTTCCGGCGATCACTGCGATGCGGCCGTCGGCGTGACGCGCCGCGATCGCCATGACCGCCTTCATTTCGTCTTCACTGAACGAGCCGTTGCCACCCGTGCTGCCCAGCACGCAAGCGCCGTCGACGCCTGCCTCGATCTGAAAGTCGATCGTCTGGCGCAGACGCGCCTCGTCGATGGCTTCACCATCGTCCTTCGTCGGCGTCGCCACGAACGTGAAGACGCGCGCCCAGAAGTTGTTGTCGCGAACCATCGCAGGCTTGCCTCGCCAGACTCGCTGCCGTCGTTGGAGCAGTCTCGATGTCAGCGAGTATGCCTCGGCATGCCGACGCACAAAGGACCAGCACGGCGCGATCGGATGGTACCATGCGCGCAACGGCATGAAGGCCGTGCATCAGGCGCCGGCGGTAGAACCCCGCACGAGTGCCTGGGCCAACGCGACGATTCGATCGTGCCAGGCCAATGTCTGACGCCATGACGCCGGAATGCCTGACAGGCCATAACGGGCGCCGGCAAACTGGCCGGTGACGGCGCCGACGGTATCGGCATCGCCACCGAGATTCACCGCCAGCCGCAGCGCGCTGGCAAAGTCATTCGTCGTATGGACAGCCCACAGCGCTGCTTCGAGCGTATCGATGACGTAGCCGCTCGACTTGATTTGCGCGCGTTCCTTCTTCTTCCAATTGCCGCTGGCGATGACTTTCACGCGCGTTGCTGCGAAGAGAGTCGGATCGACAGCGATCGCCCGCTGCCAGGGTTGCCCGTTCAGCAAGGCAACCAGGATGCGGGTCATCAACCGGCAACTGTCCAAGCACTCTGTCGCACCGTGTGTCGTGCGACTCTGTAGAACGGCGGCCGCTTCGGCCGCCGCCACGTCGGCGGCATGGAAAATCGGCACCGGCGCCAGCCGCATGATGCAGCCATTGCCGGCCGAGTTGGCGTCGGTGGCGCCGGCGAGTGGGTCGCCCGTCGCCGTGTAACGGTCGATGGCCGTCCCGGTAGCGATGCCGATATCAAAGCAGCGCCCGTTGACCGAATTGTATCCCTCGTCGCGCCAGCGGCGGAACCGCTCCATGAGGTTGGCGGGATCAAGGCCGCGGCGCTCCACCAGACTGTCGGCAAGGCACAGCGCCATGCTGGTGTCGTCGGTCCACTCGCCGGCCTTCAGGCCGAACGGTCCGCCGCCCACGATGTCGGTGATATGCTCGTAGGAATCGCGCGACGTAAATTCCAGTGTCGTGCCTAACGCATCACCAGCGGCGAGACCGACCAGGCTGCCAACGGCGCAATCTTCGGCTGATCTGCTCACAGGAGCGTCGGACTGCTGGGTCACGCACGACACCTCGTCCTTGGGCCCTCACCTTCCATCCTCTCCCGCCAGCGGGAGAGGGAGAACTCAGCTGTACTGACCGTGGCAGCGCTTGTACTTGCGGCCCGAGCCGCAGGGGCACGGCTCGTTGCGCGACACGCGGCCCCAGGTCGAGGGATCGTTGGGATCGCGCTGCTGGCGGCCGGCGCGGCGCACGACGGGGCCCGACTCTGCCGGCGAAGGGTCGGCCCGCTCGATGGGGGCCGCGGCAGCCATTGCCGGTTCGCGGAAGACGGCACCGTCGTCGGCCATGGCAGCGGCCAGCGCCGGATCCTCGTGGATCGTCTGCAGCTGGTCGAGCGCCGGCTCGGCCAGCATCGGCGGCGGCTCCTCCATCCGGATCTGCACATGCGCCAGGACCTGTGTCACGGTCTCACGCATGTGGCCGAGCATGCCTTCGAACATGTTGAAGGCTTCGCGCTTGTACTCGTTGAGCGGATCCTTCTGGCCATAGGCGCGCAGACCGATGCCCTGGCGCAGATGGTCGAGATGCAGCAGGTGCTCCTTCCACGACTGGTCGTAGACCTGCATCACGATGCTCTTCTCGACCTGGCGCATGACGTCAGGGCCATAGTTGGCCGCCTTCTCGGCCATCTGCCGGTCGACCGCCGCGGTCAGCCGCTGGCGGATCTCGTCGTCGGCGATGCCCTCTTCCTTGGCCCAATCCTCGATCGGCAGGTCGAGCCCGAACACGCGTTTCACATTGTCCTTCAGCGCCGCCACGTCCCACTGCTCGGGATAGGCATTCTCCGGGATGGCACGGGTGACGAACCCCTCGACCACGTGGTGGCGCATGTTGGCAACCATCTCCGACAGGTCGTCCTGGCCCATCAGTTCCAGGCGCTCGCGGTAGACTTCCTTGCGCTGGGCGTTCATCACGTCGTCGTAGCGCAGCAGGTTCTTGCGGATCTCGAAGTTGCGCGCCTCGACCTTCTGCTGCGCCCGCTCCAACGCCTTGTTGATCCAGCGATGGACGATCGCCTCGCCCTCCTGCAGGCCGAGCTTCTGCAGCATGCCGTCCATGCGGTTGGTGCCGAAGATGCGCATCAGGTCGTCATCCAACGACAGGAAGAACTTGGACCCGCCGGGATCGCCCTGACGGCCGGAGCGGCCGCGCAACTGGTTGTCGATACGCCGGCTCTCGTGCCGCTCGGTGCCGACCACGTAGAGGCCGCCCGCCTTCTTCACGGTCTCGCGCGCGACCGCGACTTCTTCTTCGATCGCCTTGCGCCGGCTCGCCCGCTCCGCTTCGTCGGTGATGTCGGCCAGTTCAAGGCGCACGCGCATATCGACGTTGCCGCCGAGCTGAATGTCGGTGCCGCGGCCGGCCATGTTGGTGGCGATGGTGACGGCGCCCTCGCGGCCGGCCTGGGCGATAATCGAG
>Ga0187894_10001408_pt1 | contig 30925 bp, 29 predicted proteins | sample GBC1701081metaG_FD_136650 | JGI IMG/M metagenome (GOLD analysis project Ga0187894, IMG submission 136650) | White microbial mat communities from a lava cave in the Kipuka Kanohina Cave System on the Island of Hawaii, USA - GBC170108-1 metaG ...
AAGCCACCGCCGACGACATCATCACCAAGATCCAACGCGGCAGAACAACACTCCACCAGATCAAACCAACGACAGACCACTAGTGAGGAATCATTCGATATCGTCATCTGCAATCCTCCGTTCGGAACCAAAATCGTCGAGCGCAAGCCTGAAACGCTCGCTAACTTCCACCTTGGCCACGTCTGGCAACCTGACGACAAGGGCGTATTCATCCCCGGCGACAAGCTTCTCGACGCGCAGGAAAGCGGCATACTTTTCGCCGAGGCATGCGTTCGCCTACTCCGGTCAAGTCCTCAAAGCCGATTCGCGCTCGTGGCGCCTAACGGATACTTGGGGAACCGGTCGGGCAGATACGTCAACCTTCGGAATTGGCTGCTTCGACACTGCCGTATCGCCGTTATCGCCGCACTGCCCCGATTCACTTTCAAAAGTTCCGGCGCTGACGTGTCTGCCAGCGTGATCTTCTGCGAGAAACGCGCGACGCCCTTATCTGATCCACGCGATTCTGAGGAATACGACATCAGCGTCGAGGTGGTCGACCGGGTAGGGTGGAACCTCAAGGACAAGCGCGCCGAGCCAGTATATCGCCGTGACCCTAAAGACGGAACACTGCTCGTGGACGACTCTGGAGACCTCGTTCTCGACAGCGACTTTTCTCATGTGCTCGCCCGAATCCGATCGAGTGACGCTGTGCAGAGCTTCCCTTGGCTAACGCGTGAGCTTGAGGATCTGCCTATGCTCGACGAGCCAGGCTGGTCTGTCTCCTCGATTGATGTTGTCAAGGATCCGTACTTTACCTTGGACCCCAAGCGTCATTCGCGGAAGTTTCGTGAAATTCGGGGGCAAATCGCGGACAAGCCGCACTTCCGCCTCGGTGACCTGGTGAGGTTCATCCCCGAGGGGGTCAACAGCACCGGCGAACGGTCGACCATCGACCCGGAGAAAATCTACCGCCACATCGAGATTAGCGACGTGGGGATCGGAACTTACCGCTGGCAAGAACGACGCGGCTGGGACCTGCCGTCGCGCGCGAAGCATCACGCCGAGCCCGGTGATCTGTATCTAGGGTCGATCTGGGGCAGCGTGACGAAGTGGTGCCTGATCGGGCAGGAATGCCCTAACACAGTGGTCACCAATGGCTTCCATCGCTTGCGCGTGTGGCAGGAACACGAGGACATGCTGCTCGACCTGGTAGTGGGACTGTGTTCCAAGGCGTACGCGACACAAATGCGTGGACTGGCTCGGGGGTCAGATGGTCTGGCGGAGATCCCGATAGAAGATGTAGCCGAGGTCATCCTGCCCCGCATCGAGGACGATGCCGTTCGCGCCGAGATGCGTCCATTCGTTGATCAACTCCTTGCTGGGTTCACGAGTGTGGAGGCAAAGGTGTCCTCCCTTGTTCAAGCTGGGCAGATCACCATTCCGCTGCCAGCGCCCCGCCCTGAGCATACCTCAATCATCTAGCCATGAGACGCTGACGAGGGGATGTTAGTCCTTCATCAGCTGAATCTTCGACGAAGCGCGCTAGGCGCTGCTTGGATAGTAGTGTGAGTAGACCTTCGGGAGAACGGCAAACCCTAGATGGCCTTTGATCCATGCGGTCTGTTCAGTGTGCTGGTGACCCCGTTTCAGGCGGATGGGGCATTAGACACCGGCTCCCTTGCCCGGCTTGTCGATTTTAACCTCGCTGCCGGAGCATCAGGCTTGCTCGTGCTCGGGATGGCGGGTGAAGCAGCTTACCTCAGTGAAGATGAACGTCAGTTGGTCGCGGAGAAGGTTGCTACCTCCGCGGAAGGTCGTCCCGTCGTGGCTGGCGTCAGCGACGCTGACACGAATGTGGCGGCTAGCCGTGCCGCTGAGATGGCGGCGTTGGGTGTCAGTGCGGTGATGGTCGCGGTGCCGCCTGATGTCAGTCGTCTTGTCGATCACGTATCCGCTGTCGCGGCTGCCGCGAATCCTCTTGGCGTCATTGTTCAGGATTACCCGCCTAGCGGTCATCCGAAGGTCTCCGCGCAAGAATTGGCAGCTCTCGCTCGACAGGTGCCGTCGATTGTCGCCATGAAGGCTGAAGATCCGTCCACGCCGAACAAGATCGCTGAACTTCTCCAGCTTATTCCTCACGTCCGTCAACTCGGCGGCCTTGGTGGCCTCTACGGGTTCTGGGAATTGAAGGCAGGGTCAGCCGGCATGATAACCGGCTTTGCTTTTCCGGAACACCTCATACGGATCATTGGTCATGCTGCTGCTGGAGATTGGGCAGCGGCACAGCGGTGGTACGAGCGCGCGCTGCCCGCCATGGTGTGGGAATCGCAGCCCGGTATAGAAGTCGGACTGCGAAAGCTACTGCTTCATGCTCGGGGCGTCATCGACACCGCGGTGACCCGCGCACCGATGGGAAATCTACGGAATTGTGCCCGGGACGCCCGAAGCATCGTCGCAAGCCAGCAATAAACCGTGGGAGTCAGTCATTCTCGCTATGGCAATGGCGACCTCGGCGAGTGTTACGTGGGAGTGTCCGGGGCGGATTCAGTGAGGAGCGCGCTGGCAAGCTCTCGCCCGAGCAGTGGCGCGAACTTGAAAAGGGTCTCTCCCCAGAAGACGAGCACGGGTCCCTTTCGCGAAGCGAAGTAGCCATCGCTGTCAGTGTTGAAGTCGCAGCGCACCTCCTCAACAGGCATGGGGTCAAGGCCGTCGAGCACTTCTTCGACATATGTCCCCACTATGCGGCGCGTTGTCTTCGCGACAGCGTCGGCGCCGAGGGCCCATTGAGTTTGGGCGGCTGGCAAGTGGGCGCCGATCGAATAGTAGCCACGACGGACGGATTGGCAGTACGTATCGAAGTCGCTTCGCCAGGCGAGGCGGTCATCGAACCAGCAGGGCGGACGAGCGTGTGGGTTCCGGAGGCGAAATGTCAGACGCACGTGATGGTGTAGTTCCGAAGGCTTCACGATGTCGAGCGCCCAGGCTAACGCGGATGTGCCAGCGCCGGCGGTGATGAGCACGGCATCGCAGTGCCACATCTCACTCTCAGTCCAGATCACGGGGTTTCCAGCGTCGTCCAGGTCCACTCGCTTCACATATGACCGAGTGATGTAGCGCTCAGCGCACCAGCGTAAGTATGCGCCAGTGCCAGCGGCATCAATGACACCAGCGGATGGATCAAACAGGAACGGGCCAAGGTCTGGCCTCGACGACACGGACGCCAGCAGATCGGTGTCATCGAACACCTCGACCGCCACGCCAGCGGCTCGTAACACTTGCGCCCGGGATTCCGCGAGTGGGTCACTGACCAGCAGCCCTTCACTGCCAAGCAGCTGTCGATCGCAGGCTTGCGACCATTCGTCCCACATTCGCCGTGCTTTCCGTGCCCGATCGACGAGGTCGACGTTGTGGTGGAAATAGCGAAAGATCCGGGCATCGCCCGCCGAGCGTGCCCCCATGGGGCGTGCCATCTCGAAGCACCGGACTTCATGTATATCGAGCCGCAGCAACTCCCGCATCACGGCAAGTCCAATGACACCTCCGCCGACGACGCCGATCTTCATTTCCGCATTGTGTCACTTCACTTACTTAGAGCTCTATCGATCAAGCGTTGGCGAAGCATGGCCAGCTCATCAGCCCGATTCAGAAACTCCATAAGATGATCCTACAGAGGATTTTCCTATAGCGGCAAATCTTTTTGATTCGTCTTACGAGCGCGGATAGCCAACGGTGCTAGCCAGTCAACCGTACCGACTCGACGAACACTGTCTCTATCGGTGACTCGCCGCGCAAGGGGGTCTTCGCGATGCGGTCGACGACATCTATGCCTCGGGTCACTTCACCAAATACGGTGTACTGCGGGGGGAGCTTAACCTGCTGCAAGCAGATGAAGAACTGGGAACCGTTGGTGTTCGGCCCGGCGTTGGCCATGGCGAGAGTGCCGCGGGCATAGCCACGGTTGCGCGCGGCCGCCAATTCGTCGGCGAAGCGGTAGCCTGGCCCGCCTTGGCCGGTGCCGGTCGGGTCGCCCATCTGGATCACGAACCCGGGCACGACCCGGTGGATGATCGTGGCGTCGTAGAAGCCCTCACCCGCGAGGAACGCGAAGTTGTTGGCCGTCACTGGCGATTCATTGGAGAACAGCTCGACCTCGATTTCGCCGCACGACGTGGTGATCGTGGCCTGATGACGGGATCGCTCATCGAGCATCTGTTGGGCTCGTTTATAGCTGGGCTTGGGCTGGCCGTACCCCTCAGGCACGCTGCCGCCGCAGGCGACGTCCATCTTCGCTCCTTCTGTTCGCCACGGGATGTGTTGTACGCGGTCAACCCCCCTACCTAAGCATAGATTGAGTGCGGACAGGGCATCAGACTGACTAGTGCTGACAGTTCCGGACGGGCTCGGCCGTCGCCGTGGTGGATAGTGGATTCGATCACGCCTGGCCAGGCTACGTGCTAGGAGAGTTGAAATTCAGCGACCACGGGAGCATGGTCGGATTCGGGATAGCGGGCGTCGCTGGCGAAGGCCACCGATTCATCGTGCAGGATTTCGTTGTGAATCTCGGTTCCGCGATAGTGGGCGAGTAACTGCCGGGAAGCCAGCACGTGGTCGATCATCTCGGGACGCCCATGGTGATAGAGAGTGAAACGGGCTGGTTCGGCAACGGAACGCTCGCAGGACACCAGTATCCGATTGCCCAGGGCGGGGTTTTGGGTGTCCTCCACGTTGCCGGCGATCGCAAGCATGGGCACTTCCTGGTCGTCGGCGTTGAAATCCCCACAGACCGCGATCAAAGCTTCTGGCTCGGCGTCGAACAGGGTGTCAACCAGAGTGCGTACCTCGAGGGCTTGGCCCACCCGCTTAATCGAGGACAGAAAAAATCCTTCTGCCCAGCCGGCAGCAGTGCGCCAGAGCGAAAATTGGGAACTGGGATCAGTCTTTTGGCCCTCGATGGTGCTTGGCAGACGTGATTTGAGGTGGATATTGGTCAGGTGCAGGTTTTGGCCATCAGGCAGTGCCAGCTGGGTGTACAAGATTGGGCGCTCCCAGCGCACCTGCTGGGCCGCGTCCTGACGCGGCTGGCGGGTGACCTGTTGGTAACTGGGTGGGGGTACCAGATCGTGCAGGTATTGGGTTGACTCGGTGATGGGAAAGCGACTGAGGGTGACGAGGTTCCGTTCGTGGTAGGGCTGATTGCCGGTCATCGTCGACGCCCGAATGAACTTCTCGTAGCTGGTGCCATCGAGCAGTTGATCGAGGGCGCGCAGAGTGCGTGGCTCATCGGCTGTCTGTTGGCTGTGAACTTCCTGGAGACACAACACATCAGCACGCAGCCGGATTAACGCTGGACGAAGCACCGCGATCCGCTCGGCCAACGTTGGCCGAGCATGGAGCACGTCGTCGAGATTTTCCAAGTTGAAGGTTGCGATTCGCACCGTTGTTGTCACCGGATTGCTCCTTTGCTGACCCTCGTAAGCTCAGGACCAGAGCCTTTCGCAGCGGCCATTTCACCCCAACTGGTTTAATCTGATACGGCCAAAGGGCCCGGACCCCATGAGGAATATGAGGTTCGGGCCCTGCCTTGGTGACGTGGGACTACCGCATCTTGGCGGAGAGAGTTCTCGCCACGGCGGTAAGGGTTTCTTCTTGCCATTCCTCTCGGGCGTGCCGGGGGTCGTCTTCATTCTCTTGCGTTGCTGGATTGCCAGCAACCTGGAACAAGAATTTCCCAGTGTGGCACTCGAGGGAGGAACCGGAAGAGTAGCAGTCATCCGCACCGAACTGGGGGCCGTAATTCCGGTACTGATCCGGATATTTCTCGCTAATACGTTCCTGGCTCTGGCGGTGCTGTTCGTACTGCTTCTTGATAGCATTGGGAGCTGCCACGTCGCGCAGAATGACGATGATCTTAGACGGCAAATCATACGCGTCGGTAGGTCGGGAAATTTCGTGAGAACACTCGACGTAGTGAGGAGTTTCTCCACCACCGAGGAACCCGCCATGCTGCCCCTTGCGCCCGATCCGGGTGACGCCTGGAACGATCGCTTTGATCTCGGCGTCGGTGAGCATCGTGCAGGCGTCGGGCCAGTCCTCGGGATCGGATTGACCGTCAGGACCGAGCGGCACATCGAAGCTTGCGCTCCCCGTCGAATCAGTACTTGGTGTCTTAGCTGGGGCATCGGTCGACGGTGTAGTCTGCTGTTGTGACTGCTGGTCGGTGAGTTTTTTATTGTCCTTGTTCAGCACGACGATTGTCGCGACGAGCCCTCCTGCGGCCATCAGCGCGAGTACTAACACTCCGATCGTGATTCCCGCGATCAATCCGGTCTTGGATTTAGGCGCCTGGGGCGGATAGGGCTGCCCAGGCTGCGGATATGGCGGCAGTTGCCCAGTGGATGGGGGTTGCTGTGGTGGGGATGGCTGGCTCTGCTCGGCAGGGCCTTGCGCTGGGTTCTGATTTTCGGGCGGGTTATTTCCGCCACTGGTAGGAGTTTCGTTCATGGCGGCAGCTTAGTGCCTCCGGCGCGAAGATACATCAAATCGACTCGCCGACAGCCATCGAGCGGGTGATGACTGTGTCCGCTGCGCGTACGATGCGAAGGTGGCGGGATTACGACAACGCGAGGCACGGGTGTTTGACCCGGCGCGCTATGAGACCTTCCGCTTTGTGTCGTATGACCTCAGCGCGGACGGGGTGGTGTCGCTGCGCTATGCCCTCGACGATGAAGTGTTCTTCACCGAGCGGCTACAGCTGCCCGGCGAGAAGCCGGCGCCCGAGGCTGGTGGGAGAGATGCGCTGGACGCCGTCCTCTGGCTGTTGCACCTGGTGGCGGGAGTCAGCTACTACAAAACCGCGGTCCCACCCCGGATAGCGATCGAGACCTCGCCGCTGTCCGCGAGCGTCGCGGCTTTCTGTGACCGCCTTTATCGTCGGGGTCTGAGCGAGTTCGCTTACCGTAACCGCATCGAGCTCGCTGAGCGCATTTTCTTCCCTGTGGGTGGGCCGGAGCGTGCTCCGGTTCGGATGCCGGCAACTCGCCGTGCGCTTATTCCCATTGGCGGTGGCAAGGATTCGATCGTCGCCCTGGAAATGATGCGTACCTCCGACCGCTCGGTGACGCTGTTTTCAGTAGGCGACCTGCCGCCGATCCACGCCACAGTGGCAACTGCTGGCTTGCCGCGGGTACTTGTGCGCCGGGAACTCTCTCCCCATCTAAGCGAGGTAAACCGAGACGGCGCCTGGAATGGGCACGTGCCGGTGACAGCCATTGTCTCGTGTATCGCTCTGGTGGTCGCGGCGCGGCACGGTTTCGATGAGGTGGTGATGGCGAACGAGCGCTCCGCATCTGAGGGCAGTCTCCGGTGGCAGGGCGAGGAGGTTAATCACCAGTACAGCAAGAGTTTGGTGTTCGAGCGGGATCTGCGCGCGGCGCTCGGCAACGTGATTGACGGAATCACCTACTTCTCGGTGCTGCGATCCGCCTCCGAGCTGACGATCGCCCGGGCATTCGCACGCCTGGATCGTTATCACCAGGCTTTTACCAGCTGTAATGCCACGCTTCGTCTCGACGAGGCGCGTCGAGCGGCGAGCTGGTGTGGCGACTGTCCGAAGTGCCGTTTTGTGTTTCTAGTACTGGCACCCGTTATGGAACGCTCACAACTGAGCACGATCTTTGGCCGGAATCTTCTCGACGTGCCTGATCAGTACCCTGGATTTACCGCACTGGCCGCGGTAGGGGAACCCAAGCCATTCGAATGTGTCGGTGAGGTAGCCGAAACACTGGCCGCCTTCCGGCTGTTGAGCGCTGACCCGAGGTGGCGAGATGCGGTGGTGGTGCGGCGTTTTGTCGATGAGCATGGCGCGTTGCTGGAACACACTGATCCCGCTGAGGTGCTTTCTCTGTCCGACGATTCCGAGATCCCGGCGGATCTCGCCCCCCTGGTCCATGCATATCTCAGCGCTTAAGAACGCCCAAGTCGGCATTTGGGGCGCCGGCCGGGAAGGCGCCGCGGCCCTGCGGGCGCTTCGTGCCTACGCCGCGCCCACGGAGATCACCGTCGTGACAGACCAACCACCGTCGGCAGCGGAACGTGCCCGCTGTGAGACGTCATCCGAGGTGCGGTTTGTGTGGGGCGATCAGGGGATAGCCGCGCTATTGCGCTGTGATGTGGTTATTCGCTCTCCAGGCGTGAGTGTGTATCGACCCGAGCATGCCGAGCTCGTTACCGCGGGCGTGAGCATGACCACGGGAACAAACCTGTGGTTTGCCGAGCATGCCGACGAGCTGGTGATCGGAGTCACCGGCACGAAAGGAAAGAGCACCACCGCGGCTCTCCTCGCTCATGCCCTAGCCCGTCTCGGCATCCGAGCGCCGATGGTCGGCAATATTGGCCAGCCACTGCTGGATTGGCTGCGACCTGAGAGCCCGCCCGACGCCTGGGTAGTAGAGCTGTCCAGCTATCACACCGCCGACATCCGGTTTACGCCACGCGTCGGAGTGCTGCTCAATCTCAGCCGAGAGCATCTGAACTGGCATGGCACGGAAGAGCGTTACTACCGTGACAAGCTGAACCTTTTCGCTCACCGGGCTGACGGGCAAGCGGTGTTGAACTGGCGCGACCACCAGGTGCGGAGTTACGCGGGCCACCTGCCAGCGGTGACATGGTTTGGCCGGGGGGACGGCTATTCCGAGCGGAACCGGGAAATATGGCACGCGGACCGGCCGTTTCTGCCGGCTGGCAGCCTGCCACTTCCTGGTCGGCGCAATGTGGAAAATGCGTGCGCCGCGTTGGCCGCGCTCAACGTAGCTGGCTGGAATGTCACCGACCCTGATGTTTTTCGGGGTTTTCACCCGTTGCCGCATCGCCTTGAGATTGTCGCCGAAGGCGACGGACTCATTTTCGTCGACGACAGCATCGCCACGACACCCAAGGCAACGCTCGCCGCGCTGGACGCCTTCGCAGGTCGTCCGATCGCGGTGCTGGTGGGCGGGCAAGACCGGAGACAGGACTACACGGAGCTGGCCGATATGATCATCCACTCAGCTGATGTGCGGGCGGTTGTCGCTCTTCCCGATAATGGCCTGCGAGTGCTGAGCCAGATCCGAGCTCAGCCGGGTGAGCTGGGCTGTGCAGCCCAGCTGTTCGACGCGAGAAATCTAGAAGAGGCGGTGGCAACCGCGGTGCGTTCGCTTCCTGATGGTGGGGTGGTGTTGCTGTCTCCGGGAGCGCCGAGCTTCGGTCATTTCCGGGACTTCGAAGAACGCGGTGAGCGCTTCGCGGAAGCCGCCAGACGCGCCATCGGCCACAAGCCCCCGCCTTGACTTACGGTGGTGAAAGTAAGAAGGGACTGTGGGCTTTTCGACGTTCCTGAGAACTTCGATGTTCCTCTGTCGGAGGATCTTCTCAAGGCGTTCGAGGGCGAGATTCCTGCTGAGTAATCCACTGACTGACTAAGATCAAGTTTTTTAGGGACTTCGAGCTTGCCTAGCCGATCAGTAGTACCTGGTGGTGACTGATTGCAGGAGGGCTAGTCCTGCTAAGGCGCTCAGCACCGAGCCGAGGCTGACGATGAGCACAGCCGTGAGCTTGAGGCCGAAGGGCTTGAGCAGCAATGCTCCGATGCCCCCGATGACGACCAGAATCGGTGGTATTACCCACACGGTGAGGACAATGACGCTGACCGCGGGTTCACACGCTGACCCGCAACCATCAGACGCCATAAAGCCCAGGGGAGTGACCAGGAACACCAAGCCCGCGATGACACAGCCCAGAACATAGAGCACAATGAGAACGGCCAGTCTCCCGCCAGAGATCGACCCTCGCTGTTCTGGGGGAGTGCTCGGTGGCTGCATATCGTCATCTTCCCAGATGATTGCTGAGCAGGACTTGCCTCGCCTCGTGGCCGGTCTGGTCCGGGTGGCGCTAGACGAGAAGGTGGCTGATCAAGTCCGCCACAGAGTCGAGCAGGGGTAGCTCGAAGTCATCAAAGATTGTGCTACCCGAGCTGAAGAAGCTCTTGCGCCAGGTCAGCTCCGCCACCACGTTCTGGCCGGCGATGCTCAGATGGAAGTAGTCCACGGTGCTCAGATGCCGCAGCTGGAAGGGATAGCTGAAGACAGCATTATCGTCGAAACGGCAATAAGGACTTTCTTCCTCGCAGACCTGTTCCAAGACGCTGTTGAAATCGATCACCCGCTGGCGAACCCGCTCGCGACGTTCGATGTCTTCCTGCTCTTCCGACAGGGGATTGGCCAGCATCGATGGGCAGATGCGGGCCGCAGCCCATATCTGCCGTGCGTTAGCGCTATTTTCGCCGATGTCCAAGAGCTGCTGTAGATCGGGGATGCTGGCGACGAAGATCGCGCTGCGCGGCAGTCCTTCCCGCAACGTGGCCATGGCGGTACGAAATTGGGACTCGAAGTCACTGACCGGCGTCATGTCCGCTTCCGAAGGCCGGCAGGCGTCGTTGGCGCCCATGAGGACTGTGACGTAATCCGCTTTGTGACTTACGGCGAGCTTGGCCTGGTCGTTTAGATTACCCATCCTCGCCCCGGACTTGGCGTCGTTGTACGCCACGATGTCGGGATTTTGTGCCCGGATGCGCCGGAAGTGACTGTGGACCTTGGAACTGTCGCCGGTGGACCAGGACAGGCCGGGAGAATCTTTCAACGGTGACCCAGCGTTGAAAGCTCGTGTGATGGAGTCGCCTGTCGAAGTCATCGAATTTGGTAGTGCGGAAACCGCCGCTTGGGCGGGCAGCCCGAGACTGGTGAGCACGCCGGCGAGCAGCGCGATAATGCCGGTGCGGACGAAACCACGAGAAAAACGACGTGTCATGAGTTCCCCAGTGCGAAGAGTAGCGAGACTTAGCAGCATACTCGGTGCCATGGTTCGCGCTCAAGGCCGAGTTGCATGCTGCTTTCGCGTTGAGAATTTTCCTGACGATATCCGTTAACCGCTGACGGCTACCTGGACAGCGGTGACTGTGTTGCCCTGAATGAGGAGCCCGCGCCCCGCTGGTCCGGAGGCGGAACTGGGCGGCAACCGTATGCCGAACAAGTCATTGGCGGGGGAGAGTTGCCCGCCGAGCAGCAGACCACAGCCGGAACGCCGTGCTGTTACGGCGAAACCTCGATAGGTGGCAGCCAGGTCGGCGGCAGCGCCGGAGACAACCAGCGCATGGTCGCCATCGCGGGTGGTTTGGGCGAGCTGGTCAAGCGCGGGCGCTAGCGGAGCGTCAGTCAGCAGTTCCGCGTCGTCGATCAGGACAGCGAATCGTTGTCGTCCGGAAGTAAGCTGGATTAACTCTTCAGGTTTCTCCTCGCCGTTCAAGACGCCGAGTGCGCCAGCAATGTCGCCCAGCTCGCGCAGCGGCGAACGGCGAGGAGTCACCAGGATCACCGCTGCGCCGTGGGCAAGCAGTGAGTCCGCCATTGTTACCAAAGCGGTGGACCGACCCGATCGAGCCGGGCCCGCGATGAGGAAGCCGGGCGGGTGGCCAAGCAGGTCGACCCCGACCGGCCGGAGCTCGTCGCAGCCAGCTCCTACCAGAGCCCACAGCGTACTAGAAGGCCGAAAAGTCGGATCAAGCTGCCGCGCCTGCGCCGTGGTAATTCGGGACGGTAAGGCATCCACCCGCAGCGGACGCTGGCTCCGGGGAAGCCGACCATACGTTTTGCTGGCCTGCTGCCCCAGCCGCCGCAGCGCCTTCACCTGGGCGGCGCCGCTGGGATCAGCATCGAGCAGTGCCACTTGGGCTTCCAGCACGCCAGTTCCGTTGACCAGCAAGCCGCGTCCAGGGGGCAGTTCCTCCGGCACGTCGCGCGATAAGACGCCGGCAAGTGCCCAGTCGCCCGGGTCGGCCAGCCGCAGCACCAGCCGATCGTCTACCACGGCAGCGAGTGGACCGATCAGGCCGCTACGGTCGCTGGTGATCACAGCCCGCAGCCCCGCGGCTGGCCCCTCCCGGAGCAGCCGTAAAGCCAGCGCGACGAGCCGGCCGATACCGTAGCCCTCGAACGCGGCGATCAAGCCTTCCCAACCGTCCAGCAGCAGCACCAGCCACGGCAGCCGAGCGCCGGGAGCCGCCGCGACCCGCTGCTCGGCTAGGCTGGACCATCCCCCGGCGGCCAGCAGCCGCTGCCGGCGGGTGATTTCCGCGAGCAGGCGGTCGAACAGGCGCTCTATCCGATCACTTTGATCCCTGGTGACCACCGCCCCGCACTGCCTAAGCGCGGTCAGCGGCAGCAAGGCACCCGACCCGCAATCCATACCATAGAGATGGACGTCGACCGGGGAGACCTGTGTGGCGATGGCACCGGCGAGCGTCCGCAGCGCCGTAGAGCGACCAGTACGCGGTGCTCCTGCCACCAGCAGGTGAGAATCCCGTGTCAGATCCAAAACCAGGGGTTGTCTGCTCTGCTGTGCCGGCACGTCCAGCAGCCCGAATGCCACCGGTGTGACTTCGTCGCCCTTCTCCAAGATAATCGGCTCAGCTGTGACCGTCTCACCTGTGACCGATGACAAGTCAGAAAGGGTCACCTGAGCCGGTAGCGGAGGGAGCCAGGGACTGCGCTGTGTGGTCAAGCCCAGCTGGTCTGTGGCGCCTTCGATGGCGTTGACGAGTACCGAAAGGTCCGTTTCAACAGCGTACCTATCCTCGTCCTCGGGTTGGGCAGGCGACCGAGCCAGTTCGTGCCATGCCAGCCGCGTCACAGTGACCTCGCCACGAGGCCGGTTGGGACGCCGACCTCCGATACAGGCGGTCTGCATTGCTGTCGGCGGCGTTGTCCCCACCTGCACGTAGCAACGGCCGGGAATGGCCGTTGGAATCGCGGCAGCCTCGGAGATGTCCACAACGTTCCGAGACTCGCCGGCATCGACGACCCGGAGCGCAATGCGCGCGTTGGTATTGGCGCGGATATCAGCGCTCACCACCCCGGCGGGACGCTGCGTGGCCAAGATCAGGTGCATGCCAAGGGAACGACCCCGTTGGGCGATGCTCACCAGCCCCGGAACGAAATCGGGCAGCTCCGCGGTGAGCGCGGCCAACTCGTCAATGACCAGCATGAGCCGGGGCAGCGCAGGCAGTTCGATGTGCCGTTGCCGCGCTGACCAGTAGTCGTCGATGTCTTTGACGCTGGCCTGAGCCAGCAGTCGTTCTCTGCGGGTGAGCTCAGCCGACAGTGAACTCAGAGCTCGCCGGGTGAGATAAGCGTCCAGATCGGTGGTCATCCCGACGGTGTGCGGCAGTGTGGCACAGTCCGCAAAGGCACTGCCGCCTTTGTAATCGACAAGGAGAAATGTCATCGCATCAGGATGGTTGGCTGTGGCCAGCGACGCGATGAGTGTCCGCAGCAGCTCGGATTTGCCGGAGCCGGTGGTGCCGGCCACCAGTATGTGCGGGCCGTCCTGGCTCAGGTCGAGATGGAAGGCGCCGCTTGCGGTGGAGCCGAGAGGAATCCGGGTGGCGCGTCCGTTGAGTGCCCAGATATCCAGGATGGCTTGCGGGGTGGGGTCCGGCATACCGAGTAGCTCCAGCAGCCGACTGGCGCGCGGCAGCATGCTATCGTCGCTACGGTCCTGAATCGGCGCCAATGCCCGGGCAAGCCGTTCGCACCACGCCATGCTGACCTGGTCCGCTAACACCTCCCCGCTGTCCACGAGCCCATTGCCGCGTAACCAGAGGCGAGACTCGGATCCAGCGACCCAACTCGCGACGGCCTGGCATTCTTCCGGCAACAGCCGTTCGGATTCGTCCAGGCACAGCGCGTATATTCCCACGGCTGGCCCTTCGCGCAGCAGGCGCGTCACTCCCGGAACATTCCGTAGCGCCGCGGCGCCGTCCAGCACCACGAGCACGGAAGGAAAGCGGTGCAGGCCGGCGGTATCAACGGTCAAGAGCTGACAGGTTTGCCGCCGACGGGAGATCTCCCCGAGGAGTTCCTGAACTCGGCGAGGAACGGTCTCGGCATCGACTCCCAGCAACGCATGGCAGTCCTGTCCCTGTCCGGGTGTGGTGTGCGGGAGCCAATGCACCCAATTCCAGGCTCGATGGGCGTTCGATGCGGTAGTGAGTACGACGAGGGAAAGATCGCTAGGGCTGTGCAACACGGCGGTCTGCCCCACCAGCCACCAGGCAAGCCGACGGCAGCAATCGGGTACGCCGGCGATGCCCAGCACCCCCATGTCTACCAGCGGAAAGGTGACCGGGACGTTCCGGGCCAGCGGTGGCTCGGCTGCCGCTGATCCGAGACCGCGACCCTTCCCGAGGAGTGTGGCCGCGCCCGGGAGCAAGTTCAGCTCAACGGCCGCGGGCCGGTCGCTCAAACCCACCCGCAACAGTAGAGCGTCCGGATCGTCGCGGCGGCGCTCCCACAATCGGCGCCGAGGCCCGGTCGCGGTGAGCAGAATAGTCGCCGGATCGGGCGCCTGCGTTCGCCGTTCGATTTCATCCCAGGCGCGGGCGGCATTGAGTTCAGTTCGGAAATTTAACTGAATTTTTAGGTATTCTTGGCAAGCTTTTCGATAGTTTTTATTCTGTAATCGTTTTTCGCCGAAGAAATTGCTGAACAGAAGAATAGGACTCAGTATAGCGAAAAGTAGAAATATCGGCTGCCGCAACACTAATGCCGCTACTACCGCTACCCCCAGTGGAATAATCGCGGCCATCAGCGGCAGCCGCGGCTTTTCCCCTGGAATGGGTTCCCGCGGCACCTCGAACTGGCAAGGCTGACGTCGGGACAACAGCCGGGGCGGCCGGTTGTAGTTCAGTTTTCCCTCGCCGGTAGGCAGCAGCGCGGCGTCCGCTTGCTCAACAGTGTGGAGGGTCAACACCGTGTCGCCTGCCTCGAGCACGCTGCCGGGCGCCCATACCATCTCCTCACCCTCATCAGATAAGGGCGCTCCATCCAAGCGTAATGTCGTCCCCGGCGCGCCGTGTACTGTCGTCCTCGCCGAGGAGACCCCTGTTGCCGTCGTTGGGAAAACTTTCAGCGTAGCTACGTGCGCCGCCAGTCGCGGATCGGAGATAGCGATCGTGCACTCCACACCGCTGCCCACCGTTGCCGTGCCCAGCGAAAGCCGGTGTGTTGAGCCAGCGCCTGGGCCGCCGCTCACCCGGATCTCCACCACGCCCCGCGGTTCGATCAGGCCGAACAAGGCCCCCAGAGTGCCGTTATCCAGCGCGACCACCACTCCTTCTCGCAGCGCCTGACCGAGGGGAGTAATCCCCGTCACCAGGTGACCGTCTACCCAGAGCGTGGCATCCTCGTCCTCACCGCTGCCCGGCGAAGCGATGTCAGGCAGGGCATGACGAAGTGCCGGGAGAAGCTGGCTTATCGATGCGGTGGCGTCGCTCGTGACGACAACGTCAACCCAATTGCCTTTCGTGGTGAGCACGGTGACCAGAATCCGCATGAATTTCCTATTCTCAAAAGCTTTCCGCTGACTTTCGATACAAACTCATGAAATTGGTATACCGCAAGATCTAGCGGTGATATAGCCGTGTCGGAAAAATTAACAAACTATACAGGCAGATCTGATTCCGGTAATCGGGAGGCTCTCATGATGGGAACTCGTCAGTTTTCCGGACTCGGCGTAATACCTGCCGCGTACTCCTCTTCCCAGCCATATCCGAACCCTCCACCGGGCGATCGGCTGCCTAAGGCGCCGCGGCAGCGTAAACCCGCGTTAGCCGCCCTGGCGGTGTTGTTGATTCTCGGCGGGGCCTTGGTGAGCACCACGCTGGTGATTCGAGCCGGCGGTCGGATGTCTGCCATTGCCCTCACTCGTCAAGTGGAGCCCGGACAGCCTATTCCGCTGGACGCCCTGCGTGAGGTTTCGGCGGCCCAGGAGGGGCTGGACGCTGTGCCCTGGAACACCCGCCACCAACTCCTCGGCAGCTATGCCGCGGTGACCCTGCTCCCCGGCACCCTGCTCACTCCGGCCATGGTTCGGTCCAGCCGCCTGCTCGACGCGGATCAGGCGGTGGTTGGCTTGTCACTTCATTCTGGGCAGCTGCCACCAGAGCTACGGATGGGTGATTTCGTGGAGGTGTATCGGGTCAACCGAGAAGGAAGCAGCGGCCAGGACGAGTCGGACAGTGTTTCATTAGCCGGTTCCGCGCGAGTCTTCGCCATCTCCTCTTCCGACGGACGGGGTGAGATGTCGGGAGGCGGACCGGTCCCGGTGTCGATCGTGGTGAACCATGCCGACGCGCCTCGGGTAGCTCAGGCCGCTTCCAGTGGCAATGCCGCATTAGTGCAGCTAGCGCCTTTGGCCAGAACCGAACACAACGCAAGGCAGGGGTGAGTATGGCGCTGATCGTGCTGGCCGCTGACAAGGGATCACCTGGGGTGACCACTGCGGCTGTCGCTCTCGGCGCGGTCTGGCCGACTCGCGTCCTGGTGGCGGAGTGCGATCCAGCAGGCGCGGATTTGCCGTATCGACTGCCAGCTGGCGATGGCAGCCTGCTCAATCCCAACCGGGGGTTGTTGTCGTTAGCCGCGGCGGCGCGGCGGGGACTGTCTGTGTCTCAGGTGTGGCAGCACACGCAAATCGTGGCCGGTGGTTTGGAGGTGCTGGTCGGGCTGATCACCGCGGAACAGCGTGGCGGCATTCCGGAACTATGGCCAGCCCTGGGGGAGTCACTCAGTTCGTTGACTGACGCTGATGTGTTGGCCGACTGCGGCCGGCTCGGCCCGGACAGCCCCGCGATCGCGCTGCTGCGGCATGCCTGTCTGGTACTGCTGGTGGTACGGGCGGATATGGCGGGGATCGCTCACACGCGGGACCGTGTGGCCGCGCTGTCCGCCCAGCTGAATGCTAGCGGCGCCGACGGTCCACCCCTGGGTGTGGTGCTGGTCAGCGAACCAGCTACCCGGAGGCGCGCGCAACGTCAGCTGACTCGTCTGCTACGGACGGCTCAGCCGCGCGCCGAAGTGAGGGGCTGGCTGGCTTTCGACCTCGCCGGGGCGAGAATGCTGGCGGGACAAGGACGAGGACGGCTGGATCGGTCCTGGCTGATCCGATCCGCTCGAGAGCTGGCCGCGACGCTGGCCGTACAAATTTCCGGCGCCACACCATACCGTCAGATCCTCTCTGAAAAGCCGCTCAGCATGGTCACAGCCGGGGGAGAGGAATAGCCCTATGGATTCTGCGCTCGTCACCCGGTTCCGTCAGCAGGTCGGGGAACGGCTGATTGCGCAGCGTCGCGCCGACGCGGTGAATGGACTGCCCCCCATGTGCAGCGAGGATGAACGCCAATTCGCCCGGGCCATCATCGCCGAACTGCTCCAGGCGTACGCGCATGCTGAGCTTACTGCGGGCCGTGCCGCGCCAGACGCCAAGAACGAGGAGACGCTCGCCGCTGCCGTCCACGCCGCGTTGTTTGGAGTGGGCCGCCTGCAGCCGCTGTTGGACAACCCGGAGATCGAAAACATTGACATCAACGGCTACGACAACGTCTTCGTCAGCTATGCAGATGGACGAGCGACGACAGCCGAGCCGGTGGCCAACTCCGATGACGAGCTGATCGAGCTCATTCAGATGTTGGGTGGCTACGCTGGGCTGTCCAGTCGACCTTTCGACACCGCCAACCCCCAGCTGGATCTGCGGCTGCCCGATGGTTCTCGACTGTCCGCGGTCATGACCGTCACCCGTCGTCCCGTATTGTCCATCCGACGGGTTCGGCTGGCCAAAGTCGTGTTGGCTGACTTGGCAGGCAACGGCACACTGCTGCCTGAGCTGGGCGCCATGCTGGCCGCTGCGGTGGCGGCGCGGAAGAACATCATGATCGCGGGCGCCACCAATGCCGGGAAGACCACCCTACTGCGCGCCCTGGCCAACGAGATCCCCCCGCACGAGCGGCTCATCACCGTGGAACGCGCGCTGGAGCTGGGGCTGGATCAGTTCCCCGAGCTGCACCCGAACGTGGTGGCCTTAGAGGAGCGGTTGCCTAATTCGGAAGGGTTGGGCGCCATTGGCATGACCGAGCTGGTTCGCCGCAGTCTGCGCATGAACCCCAGCCGGGTCATTGTGGGCGAGGTCCTCGGCGATGAGATCGTTCCCATGCTCAATGCCATGTCCCAGGGCAATGACGGCTCGCTGTCCACCATCCACGCCAACTCATCTGGTCAGGTGTTTGCTCGTATCGCCAGCTATGCGCTGCAGGCTGTCGAGCGGCTGCCCATGTCAGCCACGCATATGCTCATCGCGGGGGCTATCGATTTCGTGGTCTTCATTTCTCATCCCCGTGAGAATTCCCCAGCGGGCAGTCTCCGGCGGTTTATCAGCAGCGTGCGTGAGGTGGTCGGGGTCGATGAGCGGGTGTTGTCCAACGAGGTTTTCGCTCCTGGACCGGACGGACGCGCCATCCCGCACGTGCCTCTGGCCTGTCTGGACGAGCTGGTGGGATATGGGTACCAGCCGAGTGGAGGCTGGATCTGATGAGTGTTGCCGACGTCAGCGTGTTCAGTGCTACGCTCGCCGGCGCCATGCTGGGCGGTGGTGTTTTCTTGCTCATCGTGGCACTCCATGGCCTGACATCATCCTTCTCGCTCCGGCTGCCGCGAGGGAAGCTCGTCGCGATGTGGTCAACCGGGCGTCGCGGTGTGCTCGCGGTGTTCGTGGGTATGGTGGTGCTGGCAGTGACCCAATGGTTGGTTGTTGCCCTGGCCGCGTCACTGCTGGTGGTGGCCGCGCGGCCCCTTATTGGCGGAGCCGCTGGGAAACGTTGCACTGGTGGGGCCGCCGCGGAGCGTCACGGTGCGGCCCGGGTGGCGGCGCTGGCGTCCTGGACTGAGTCGCTGCGGGATGTTATTGCGGGCGCGGCCGGACTCGAGCACGCGATTCCCGCCTCGCTGCCAGCCGCGGCGCCTATCCTTCAGCCGTCGGTAAGTCTGCTAGTGGATCGGGTGCGCACGCGCACGCCGCTGCCTGCCGCGTTGCGACAGTTCGCCGACGATGTGGCCGATCCCAGTGCCGATCTGGTGGCGGCAGCCCTGATCCAGGGCGCCGCGGTGCGCGGCCCCGGGCTACGGGATTTGCTCGGAGCGTTAGCAGTTTCCGCCCGCCACGAGGTGGCGATGCGGCAACGAGTGGCGGCGACGCGACGCGGCGTCCGGCGCAGCGTACACATTGTGATAGGAGTGACGGTGCTGGCAGTCAGCCTGCTCGTCTTCGGTAACCCCGGTTACGTCGAGCCTTATCGCTATCCCGCTGGACAGGTAGTACTGGCAGGGATTCTGGGGTTGTTCGCGCTGGGTTTTGGGTGGCTGCGGCGGCTGGCCGAATTCGACGCCCCGAGCCGCTTTCTGGCTGCTGGCGGGGGTGGCGCAGGATGATTGCGGCGCTGTTCGGGGGCGCTCTTGCCGGTCTTGGCTGCTACCTGCTCATTCAGGCGCTGCTGCCGTCTCATCCCGGTTTCGCTGTTGCGGTGCTACGGCTGGATGCGCTGCGTTCGATAGCGATGCCGGAGACAGACCCACCCCTGGGGTGGATCCGACGTCTCGGAACGTGGCAACATTCCGTGGGCCGCTGGCTCGCGAACATCGGAACCGCATCCGGGTGGTCCCTGTCCCGGCTTCGTGCTGATGTGGCGATCCTCGACCGTTCCTGGGAAGGCTTCCTAGCCGCTAAGGTGCTCTACGCGGTGGCTTCGTTGCTGGTTACCCCGGCGTTGTTCGGTCTGCTCGCGCTGCTGGGGTGGAACATGGCGCCTATGTTCCCGCTGTGGACAACGTTGGTCGCCGCCGGAGTGGCGTTCGCGCTTCCGGACATTCGGGTGCGCCGCCAGGCAGCTATCCGCCGTCGGAACTTCCGGTACGTGGTGGGCTGTTACCTGGACCTGGTGGCGATGAACTTGGCTGCCGGGCGGGGCATGCCGGAGGCACTGGTCACCACCGCGCGGATCGGTGATGGCTGGGCGTTCGAGCGCATCCGGGATTGTCTGGCCTCCGCCCACCTCGCCGGGTTGACCTCCTGGCAGGCGCTCGGCCGGCTTGGAAGTGAGCTGGCTGTGGACGAGCTCCGCGACTTGTCCTCAGCCTTGAGCCTGGTGGCTGAGGACGGCGCCACAGTGCGCGCCTCACTGGCTGCCCGAGCCGCTGGCATGCGGCATCGAGAGCTGACCGAAACCGAGGGTCAGGCTGCCGAGCGCTCCCAGTCCATGCTCATCGCGCAGCTGCTGCTCTGTGTTGGCTACCTGCTGTTTCTGGTGTATCCGGCGGCAGTGCGGATTTTCCGGTTATGACCAACTTTCTGAGGAGGAACGATGCGCTCGTGGCATCCCATAGTGGACTATCTGGTGCTTTTAGCGCGCAGCTGGCGACCGCATTCCCAAGACCGCGGCGCTTCCGCGGTGGAGTGGGCGATCATTACCTTCATCCTGGCGGGTATTGCGGTGGGAATCGGGTTCACCATCCAGTCCGCTATTACCGCCAAGGCCCATCAGATCCAAGCCACGATGAACTCGTACCAGTGAGCGCGGACATGTCCCGCTTAGAGCGCCACCATGAGCGCGGCGCCAGCACGGTTGAGCTCGCCGTGCTGACACCAGTCTTTATGATGACAGTCCTGCTGGCGGTGCAGTTCACGTTCTATTACCACGGCCGACAGGTTGCGCTTGCCGCGTCGCAGGCTGGCGCGCGTGAGGCGCGTACTCTGGCTGGGCAGCGCCCCGCGGCTTGGCAAACCCCAGCCACTGCCAAAGCACACTCCTACCTGGACATGCTAGGTCCGGATTTTCTGGCAGACCCGTCGATCACACCAATAGCTCGGCAAGACGATCAGGTAGGGATCGAAGTGCGGGGTTACGCGGTGACGGTCATTCCTTCCTTCCAGCTTGCGATCCGAACCCGCTCAGTGGGACCCATAGAACGTTTCATCCCGGATGCCCCGGGGAGATGATTCCACATGTGTCGAGCAGCGGATTTCTCGCCACGGCAGTTCCCTCGTCAATATGCTGGTGCGTCGCACTGTCAGGATGCTGGCGTCAGCACGGTGGAGATGGTCATTCTCACTCCGCTACTGCTCGGGCTCGTGCTGCTCATCGTGGCGTTCGGGACGATCGTGACGACTCAGGGCCAGGTATTCGGCGCGGCGCGGAACGCGGCCCGGGCGGCATCCCTGACCCACGATGTGCCTACCGCGCGACAGGCGGCACAGCGGGCGGCCGCGACAGATCTAGGCGCCCGGTGTGCGGGAGGACCTCGGGTCGAGCTAGCCAGCAGCGTCACTGAAGCCGGAACGGATCCGCTCACCGTGACTGTGACGTGCCCGGTTGATCTGTCTGGCCTTACCTTGTTTGATTTCCCCAGCTTGCATATTGTCACTGGGCGCAGCGCTGCCCCGCTCGATACCTATCGCAGGTTCGAGGGGAATTCCGCACCATGAGATGGTTACGCCTTCACAATGACCAGGGTGGCTCGTCAGTATTTGTCGCGCTCGTGGTCCCCACGGTGTTGCTGCTCGCTGGTCTGGTGATCGACGGCAACCTCGCTATTGCGCACCGACAGCGGGCCGCTGATATTGCCGAGCAGGCGGCTCGATCCGCTGCGAACACCCTCGATATCGAGGCGTTACGCGGCTCGGCTGGCCACACAGCCCAGGTCGTCATCGCTGAGGCGGACATGGCATGTGCTCGGGCGCGTCGCCTGGTCGCTGAGTACGCCGATGCTTGGCTCGGCTCGTGCGAGATCGCGGATTCGGCTCGTCGATCCGCGCGGGTTCGGGTTCTCGTCCGCTACCAGGCGGTCCTGCTCGGCCTTGTCACCGATCCAGACTTCACCGCGAGCGGAACCGCTGTCGCCACGGTGGTCACGAGTTCACGAGGAGGACAGCCTTGATGCCCTTACCAAGCCCATTGATAAGGGTTACCACGCTGTCGTGGCGCCGCCTGGCGGTCGGGTTAGCCGCCTTAATGGTGCTGCTGTTTCTCGTCGCGGGGGTTCCAGCCGCGCTGGTGCTGTTTCTCGGTTGGCCATTTCCGGAGCAGATGCCCACCCCGGCCATCCTGAGCGCTCCCATCGATAGGGCCATGGTGGCACATATATTGGCAGTGCTGGTCTGGCTGGCCTGGGTGCATTTCACCGTCGCAGTCATCGTTGAGACCACGGCGGAGATCACCGGCATCAGGGGGCCGATTCGGATTCCTGGCTTGGCAGGCAGTCAGGCGCTGGCTCGTCATCTGATCGCCGCAGTGCTGATGCTGACCGCTGCCGTGGTGACCATGCCAACCGGGCTTTCCAGGCCGGTCAAGGTCAGCCTGAACACCATGGCGGTTTCCCACGCCGCCAGCTCGAGCTCGGATTATTGCCAAGCGACGTCAGCAGCCGCGGCGCCGCCGGGAAGTCCCACCGCCACTCGGGAACCAAGGAAGACTGGCCTACCTGCGGCGACTAAGTTCTACATGGTGCGCCCCCCACATGGAGGTTCCCACGAGAGCCTCTGGGAAATTGCCGAGCGTCACCTCGGCAGCGGCAGACGCTACCGAGAGATCTTCGAGCTCAATGCGGGGCGGATCCAACCCGATGGGAACGCGTTGCGGCTGGAGAGCTTGATCCGTCCCGGCTGGATCCTCCATATGCCCGACGACGCGGTCAACGTCGATGTGGTGCACAAGAACCCGACAGACGAAACTCTGGCAACACCTCCTCAGCCGGAACAGGTTGATGACATTGCTCGACCAGTAGAATTGCCCGAGGAGCCCGGCGTAGCAGGAGACGATCCCGCTGGCAAGGTGATGGACAGCGCTGACAGATCGCCGGCCCGTTTGGCTGCGGAATTGACTGTCACCGGGCTGTTCGCCGCCGGTCTGATGACCGCGTTGGATCGGCGCCGTCGTCAGCGAGGAGCCGGTCGTCGAGTGCCGCGGCTGTCACAACAGGCTGTTACCGTGGAGAAGGCGATCCGGTTCGGTGCGGATCCGGCAGCCGCGCGACTGGTTGACCTCGGGTTACGACATCTATCCGCCACACTGCGCACAGAGCGGCAGCTGTTGCCTGAGGTGTACGCGGCGCGATTGCGCCAGGACAGTCTTGACCTGTTGCTCGCGCCGCCTTGCCCGGCCGCTCCGCTGCCGTGGGTGGCGCAATGCGACGGAACCCGCTGGAATCTCTCCACCACGGCAGCGAGAGACCTGAATGTAACGGGAACAACCGCGCCATTTCCTGGCCTGGTGACGCTGGGCACGGCTTGTGACGAACGAGTGTTAGTCAATCTGGAAGCCGCGCAGGGTGTGATAGCGCTGCGGGGGCCGGCGGAGCAAGCCCAGGCTATGTTGGCGGCCGTGGCCGCCGAGCTTGCTGTCAACTGCTGGTCGGATCAGATGCGGATCACCCTGGTGGGCTTTGGCAATGGTCTAGAGCTACTCGCGCCGGACCGAATCCAGATCGCCGGCACGCTGGACGAGGTATTGCCTGAGCTGGAAGCCCGGGCCATGGAAATTCAGCGCAGAATGTCGGTAACAGGTCTGGACTCCGTGCTCACCGGACGCACCCACAGCATGTCCAGTGGCCTCTGGGCTCCCCATTTCCTGCTCATAGCCGACCCCGTCGATCCTCTCAGGGCATTACGCTTGACCCGGTTGGCCGCCTTGGCGCCAGTCACCGGGGGATACCTGGTCGCTGGTGAGGTGGCGGGTGCTACCTGGACCTGGGAAATATCGGAAAACGGACGGCTACGGGCCGATGCGCTCGACCTTGAGGTAGCCACTCAGCTCTTGCCGTCCGCGCAGTACGCCGCGATCGTAGAGCTCTTCCAGTAATTGGTCAGCGTGCTCCCTTTGGCGCCGGGATACCGAGCTGTTTACAGATGGCTCGGGCAAGCCCGAAGTCGATTTCACGATGCCGTGGCACAGCAGTACGCCGGGAATTGTGGGGGGAAGCCCATTTGCTATGGTTACCGCCTTCGTCGGCGAGCCAGCACCCGTGCGTACGCAAGTGCTGTTCGAGGTCGCGACGCTTTACGAGGCGATTGTCAGCTTAAGCTGCTCCCTATCACCCAACGTGCCTGTAGGTTCGGGTTTGAGCATGAGGCGCAGCGCGTCGATGACATTTCCGCGCGCTTCTTCACGGGTACGTCCCTGACTCATAGCACCAGGAACCTCCGGAATAGAGGCGAGAACCCACTCCTGCTCGCCAGGCTGGTACCAAATTGTCAGCTGCAACGATTCATCCATACCCTTACCATAGCTTGTTTTCCTCAAAAGGATGCAGCTAGATGTGGTGAGAGGCGCACATGGCAGAAGCTGCTTTCCACGGGTCTCGGGCGTCGTGAAATTCTCTTTCGAAAGTTGACGTGTCGTGTGGCGTCTACCCGGCGGATAGGGCACAATGAGGCCCATATTGACCGGGATCACCCGAGAACAGACAAGGCCGCTGGGGAAGGCGAACCTCGTCTTGGGCAGGAGGTCCCGGTGACGTCACGTGGAGTTTTATATGTCCACTCCGCGCCTCGCGCGTTGTGTCCGCACATTGAATGGGCGGTGGCCGGCGTGCTGGGCGCGCGCTTGAGCCTGGAATGGATTTCTCAACCGGCCGCGCCAGGCGCCTGGCGGGCTGAATTGTCGTGGCAAGGCGAGCCCGGCACGGCGAGCACGATAGCGTCCGCCTTGCGGGGGTGGCATCTGCTCCGTTTCGAGGTGACCGAGGAACCTAGCCCCGGGCATGAGGGCGCGCGGTATAGCAGCACGCCTGAGCTGGGTATCTTCCACGCGGTGACTGGCGTCCACGGAGATATTCTCATTCCGGAGGACCGGTTGCGCACCGCGACGCAGCGGGCAGTGCGGAACAAGAGCAATCTGGGCGACGAGATTGACACCCTGCTCGGCAAGCCGTGGGACGACGAGCTAGAGCCATTTCGTCACGCGGGGGACGGCGCGCCAGTACGGTGGCTTCATCAGGTCGTCTAAGCGATATCCGCCCACTGCTGTGTGCTGAGACGGTGAGGAACACGGAAAACCGCCGGGGAAGGCGAACCGCGGGTAGAACTGTAGCCGCTGCCTCTCAGTTCTACCCGCGCCCGATGCCCATACATTGGGTGAAGGGTACCTTGAACCAGTCCTCTTGGCTGAAGGGGCCCTTCACCCAATGGGCGGGTGGTCAGTCGCGGTTGGGCCGCCGGCGACCAAAGACGATTTCGTCCCAACTCGGCACCGTGGCCCGGCGCCCCGGCCGCACACCATCACTCTCAGCCTGCCGGTCAGTGACGCCGGTGAGTCGCTCCCGGTGCGGCTCAACTACTCGCGGCAGCATGGCCGTCTCATACTGCCTGCCCGGTCGCTGCTTCTCGGGAGCAGATTCTCGACGGTTGGGAGACTGCGGGTTCGAGTTGTCCACTTCAACGGCCACTGGTCCAACTGGCCCAATGTGCTTCATGGAGCGTCCTTTGTCGGGTTCATCTTCGCGAAGCTCAGCGAAGCGTGGCACAAAGGGGGCTGGCGTCCGTGGCTCGACTGGTTCTTCCCCGATCAGCCAGCGGCCTTCATCGTTATCCGCGGTGACGAATCGGCGGGCCGCGTCATAGGTCCATTGCGCCTGGTACTCCTGCTCGGCAACGCAATAGCTGAGCGAAATCTGCCAACGACCGTCGTGGTTTCGCCGCCAGGCATCCCAACGCAGCGAGTCAGGATCGAACTTGTGTTGGTGCAACCGTTCGTTGATCAGTTGCCCCAGCGGTGGGCCATGGTCGTCTCCTGAGCGTTTTACCCGAGCGGTTTGCGCCCGTTCCGCCACAAAAGTCCGCTCTGCCAATACCGGGCCGGCGAACCGGCGAACCCGTTCCACGGGAATGTTCGCGACCGCCGCGACTTCTTCCGCGCTCGTCCCAGCTCGGATACGAGCCTGGATCTCCCGGGGCCGTAGCCGGCTTTCCAGTTCGATTTCAATCTGGCCGAGTCGGGCCCGGTCGCCACGCACCGCGGCACGCAGCCGATCGTCGATGGGCAAGGTGTACTCCAGCCCATCGGGAGAGGCGAGCACCAGACGTGCCCCCTCGTTGTTGACGGCGATAACGCGCAGTTCAGGCATACTGACCTCTCGTGGCGCCGCGCATATGGCTACGCCTCCTTCGAGTGTGTCTTGCCCAGCTGTGTTACGCCACTACCAACCAGCAGTCTCCGGCGTGTCGAATTATTCTTAGAGCGGACGCTATATAACCCTACCTCATGACCACCGCGCGGTAGTGGGCGCCGATGTTACTTCGCACTGCGCGAAACCCGACTGCGCACCGTCCGGTACTTCAGTCGGGTTTCCTTCCTCAGTATTTCTTACAATGCCTCATGCACTGCTGTACCGCAAGGATCAAGGCATGACTGATCTGGCAACCGGCTCGGATGGCACTTCCTATGATGCCCTGCTCGTGGTGTCCTTTGGCGGGCCAGAAGGACCAGACGAGGTTATGCCTTTCCTGCGAAATGTCACTTCGGGCAAGAGTGTTCCCGACGAGCGGCTAGCCGAGGTTGCCGAGCATTACTTCCGATTCGGGGGAGTGAGCCCGATCAACGAACAGTGTCGCGCGCTCGTCGCGGCCATCGAGGCTGACTTTGCCGCGCACGGACTGCGGCTGCCTATCTACTGGGGTAATCGGAACTGGATGCCGTACCTTGCCGACACTCTCCGCCAGATGGCAGCTGATGAAGTGCGTTCCGCCGTGGTCTTTATAACGGCCGCTTATGCCTCCTACTCTGGTTGTCGCCAGTACCGGGAGAATCTCGCGGACGCGTTCGTTTCGGCAGGCCATGCCGCACCACGGCTGGATAAATTGCGGCATTACTTTAATCACCCGGGGTTTATCGAGCCGATGATCGACAACACCCTGGCAGCCCTGAGAAAATTGCCGCAGCAGGTCCGGTCTGACGCCCATCTAGCTTTTACCACACATTCCATCCCAGAAGTTTCGGCACAGCGCAGCGGCCTACGTGGCGGCGCCTATGTCGCCCAGCACCTGGATGCGGCGCAACTGGTTGCTGAGGGAGTTTGCCGGGCCACCGGATCGCGGTATCCGTGGCAGCTGGTCTACTCCAGCCGTAGCGGCCCGCCGACTCAGCTCTGGCTGACGCCGGACATTAACGATCACCTGAAAGTCCTGGCTGAGCAGGGCGCGTCCGCCGTGGTGATGGTTCCTATCGGTTTTATCTCCGACCACATGGAGGTGATCTCCGATCTCGATGTCGAGGCTATGGAAACCGCGGCCACGCTCGGGCTGCCGGGCGCCCGAGCCGCCACCGTCGGCACGGATCCCCGGTTCGTCACCATGATCCGTGAGCTGGTCTGTGAACGCGCTGCCGTCGCGCGGGGCCTGAGCCCTTCCCGTCGAGCACTCGGCGCCCTAGGCCCCAGCCACGATCTCTGCCCAGCGCAGTGTTGCCCCAATCCTTGGGGTCGTCGGGCCGCTACGGCTGGCTTGGGCTGAGGTGGGGGCAGATTAACCACATGGACATGTTGAGGATAAGCGTGCGAAGAGCTGGTCACGTTTCTGGATCAACTGGAACGGGTAACCTGTCGCTTTGAAGAGCGCCGTCACACCCAGCTATCCGCGGTCCGCTAACGAATAGTTTTCGCTCGCGAGTCACTCCTTCGGCGGCTGGAGAGGGTGTCGGGCTCGACCTACACGAAGAGATAGGGCAAAATCTCCCCGCTGATGCCGCTACGTGGGCACAACTGAGACCGGTTATGCGTTACGTGCCTATGCGACACCTATCCACACCGAGGGGGAAGAAAGAGTACTCATGGCTACTGATTACGACACCCGACGCAGGGCTGAAGAAGAAGTCTCCGAGGACAGCATTGAGGAGCTCAAAACCCGACGTGTCGACAACAGCGCTGCCCCGGAGGAAGATGAGGCCGACTTCGCGGAACCCATTGATCTACCCGGCGCTGACCTGTCCCACGAAGAGCTCAGCATCCGGGTGCTGCCGCGGCAAGCTGATGAGTTCACCTGCGCGCGATGCTTTTTGGTGCATCACCGCAGCCAACTGGCCTCCGAAAAGGACGGGCAGATGATGTGCCGGGACTGCATGGCTTAGTAGTTATCCGGAGAGGGACGGTGGAACCGCTGTCCCGGAGCAGGATTAGCTGCTTGCCGGCTCTGCTGCTTTGTCTAGTAACGTGGCTGCCCGCTTGCCAACTCCGCTATCCGCGTGGTTTGTCAATGCAACGGTGAGGAGCTATTCGGAAATCATGGCAACCGTGGACGTCCTTATTCGACGGCTTGACCCGGGCATCCCGTTACCGGTTTATGCCCACGATGGAGACGCTGGGGCAGATATGGTGACTGCGGTTGATGCCGTAATCGAGCCGGGAGAGCGGGCTGTCCTGCCCACCGGGATCGCGCTGGCGCTGCCGGATGGCTATGCCGCCTTCGTTCATCCCCGTTCCGGGTTGGCGGCTCGCTACGGTGTCGCTCTGCTCAACTCGCCGGGAACGATCGATGCCGGTTATCGTGGTGAGATCAAAGTGATCGTGGCCAATTCCGATTCGCGCGAGCCAGTCGTTTTCCAGCGTGGGGATCGCATTGCGCAACTCGTGATCCAGCGTGTCGAGCGGGCACGGTTTCACGAAGTGACCAGCTTGCCCTCCTCGGCCCGGGCGCAGGGCGGCTTGGGGTCGACTGGTGGTTGCCAGAGGTAGGCTTTCACGATCGGTCCCGAGATCGGCCGAGCACACCACAGGGTAGGAAAGGATAGGAAATATGGCCCGTCGCCGTCGTAGCCAACACGCTAAGACGACTGCGTCCTCGTCGTCCTCGAATGGCGCCAATGCTGCCAACGAGCCAGATGACCCTGTCTCGCAAAATCCGGCATTCAAACCGGCTCGCCCGGACGGCCCCTGGGATCTCACCGAATTAGCTGACCCTTACGCTGGTCGGGTCGATCTCGGCGGGCTGCTTGTCCCCGGTTTTGAAGGTATGGAATTGCGAGTGGAGTTTGCCGAGGAAAGGGTGGTGGCAGTCACCTGTGTCAGTGGGGAGAGCGCCATCCAACTGCAAGCGTTCGCCGCTGCTCGATCCATTGGAATCTGGGATGACGTTCGCGCTGAACTCGCGGCCAATGTGACGCAACAGGGTGGTGTCGTGGACACAGTTTCTGGCCCACTAGGAACGGAGTTACGCGCTCAAGTAACTATCCAGCTCCCGGACGGCACGTCAGGTGCGCAACTGGTCCGCTTCGTGGGATGTGATGGCCCTCGCTGGTTCTTGCGGGGGGTAGCGTCTGGCCAGGCCGCGGTAGACCCTGCCACCGCCGGTCCGCTGGAACAGGTTTTCCGGGACGTGGTGGTGGTCCGTGGCGCTGAGCCGATGGCGCCGCGCGAGGCGATTCCGCTGCGCTTACCGGCGGGCGCGCAAGCCGCTTCGGAAACTGCCGGCACGGTTGAAGCTTTTCACTCGCCCCCAGTGCCGTAGTCTCATGGGGAAGCATCCCGATAAGCTGAGTACGTCACCGGGTAACCGGATGAGAAACCTGCGCCGCTTCTTCGCTCGGCTGATCGTGAGTTCTGAAGAGCTGGAGGCCGAACAGCTCCACCAAGAGAGCCAAGACCTGGGTAGCACACCCGTTGTCTCGTGTGCCGATCGGGAACAAGTTCGAGTCTCCGGCATCCTGCGCGCAGTAACCTTACCGCCCCGAACCGGCGTCCCGGCACTAGAGGCGGAGTTATACGATGGGACGGGCTCGCTGACCATCATTTGGCTCGGCCGTCGTCAGATCCGCGGTATTGAGCCAGGGCGGCAACTGGTTGTTCATGGGCGGGTTGCCCGCAACCAGGGCCGGCCGGTGATGTTCAACCCTCGATACGAGCTACGCCCCCTTGGTGGACGGAGTTAACGCGTGACCATCTCAGACAAGCCGCTGTCCCGTTCGTCAACCTCGCGGCTGGCGCCGTTGGCCTCGTCGTCGACCGAAGATGTCTCACTGGTCGACGCGTTGGGAGGGCCACGGGGGTTGCTCGACGCGGGTTTGCCAGGCGCCCTGTTCGTTGCCCTTTTCATCGGGACTAACCAGCTCAGCGTGGCAGCGTGGGGCGCGGTGGGGCTCGCTGCTGTGCTCACCGCAATCCGGCTGATCTGTCGGGAAACCCTGCAACATGCCCTGAGCGGCTTTTTTGGCATTGCTTTGTGCGCCTTCATCGCCCAGCGTTCGGGCCGAGCCGAGAACTTCTACTTACCGGGGCTGCTGCTCAATGCTGGCTGTGCCGCGATTTTCGGGTTCTCGGTTCTGGTGCGCTGGCCGTTACTGGGTTTACTGCTCGGTCCCCTGACCGAGGAGGGGACGGCGTGGCGACAAGATCCCCCTCGGCTGGCCGCCTATTCCCGCGCCACCTGGATCTGGATGGCAATGTTCGGGGTGCGTGTTCTGGTGCAGGCGCCGCTCTATCTGACAGGTGCGGTGGTGGCTCTGGGAGTAACCCGGATCATGCTGGGGGTGCCACTGTACGCGGTGGTGCTCTATCTGTCCTGGCTAGTGCTCAAGCAGGTTCCTGTCACCAAGCCGTTGACTGAATGACATGCCTGAGCTACAAGCGTCCGCGACGACAAGGAAATGCCATGACCAACGTTCTCAAGCTGGCCGGGATATCCGTGACGCGTGCCGGTAAGCAGCTTGTGGACGACATTGACTGGACAGTCGCCGAGGGGGAGCGTTGGGTTATCCTTGGCCCGAACGGAGCCGGGAAAACCACCGTACTTCAGGTGGTTTCCGCGAACCTTTACCCCAGTAGTGGCAGCGCGTCCATCCTGGGGGACACCGTGGGCAGCATGGACGTGTTCGAGCTCCGTCCTCGGATCGGGTTCGCCAGCGCGGCGCTTGCCGATCGGCTACCCCGCCACGAAAGAGTGGCCGACGTGGTGATGACAGCCTGCTACGCGGTCGTCGGCCGGTGGCGAGAGGGGTACGACAGTCTGGATGAAATCCGGGCGATGTGGCTGCTCGAGGAGCTCGGGGTCG
>Ga0187894_10001409_pt1 | contig 30923 bp, 29 predicted proteins | sample GBC1701081metaG_FD_136650 | JGI IMG/M metagenome (GOLD analysis project Ga0187894, IMG submission 136650) | White microbial mat communities from a lava cave in the Kipuka Kanohina Cave System on the Island of Hawaii, USA - GBC170108-1 metaG ...
ATGGACTTCCTCGCGCGCGAGGTGGCGCTCGGGGCGATCGAGCTGGAGGGGCTCGACCTCACGGCGGCCCGCGACACGAACGGGAATGTCGATCTGCTCTCGATGCTTCGGCCCTCCTCCGCGGACGCCGCCGCTCCAGCCAGTGAGCACGTGAACGTGCCGCCGCCGGCGCAAGCGGCGCCGCAGGATGCGACGTCGACCTCGCCTCGCGGGCCGCCCGCTGGCGGCGCGCGCGCGCAGGTGAAGCTCGAGCGCTTGGCCATCCGGTCGGGGACGGTGACCGTGAAGGACGAGGCGGTCACGCCCGCGCGCGAGTGGAGGATCGAGGACGTGACCGTGGACGGCGCGGGCTTCAGCACGGTCGCCGCGGACGCGCCGGCGACGCTCAAGGTCCGCGCGCAGGTGAGCGGCCGCCCGGGCTCCGCCCGGCCAGCGACGGTCAGCGTCGACGCGGACTCGATCCGCCTGATGCCATTCGCCGGCCTGGCGCGCATCGAGCTGGACGGCATGGCGCTCGCCTCGATCCGTCCGTACTGGCCCGAGTCGACGCCGGCGGTCGCCCCGGAGGGCATGGCGCAGGTGTCGGTGAAGGTGGACCTCGCCCGGGAGGACAGCGGACGCCTCGGCCGGGCCGTCGCCTCGGGCCGCGCACGCCTCGATGGCCTCGACGTGGTGCAGCGCGGCCAGTCCGCGCGCTTTCTCCGGATCCCGACGCTCACCGTCGAGGTGAAGCAGGTCGATGCGGTCGCCCGCACGGTGGCCCTCGGCGTCGTCGCGGTCGACGGCGCGGATCTGCGCGTCGTGCGCGGCGCGGACGGGCAGATCGATCTGCTCGCAATGGCGCCGGCAGCCGAGCCAGCGCTCGAGGTCGTCAAGTCGAAGACCGGTCTCGCGCTCGAGAAGGCGCCCCAGGCGCCTGCACCGCCAAGCGGCGCCGAGTGGCGTCTGAGCCTGGACCGCTTCGACTTCGGCAAGGGCGCCCTCACGTTCGAGGATCGCGCGGTGACGCCGGCGACGACCCTCACGCTGAACGACGTGGCGCTCACGGTCGAGCGGGCCGCGTGGCCGTTCACGCGTCCGGCGACGTTCTCGCTGTCCGCGATGATGCCGGGCGGCGGACGGACCGATGGCAAGGGCACCGTGGTCCTCGAGCCGCTCAACCTGCAGGTGGCGCTGTCGACCCGGGAGAGCCCGATCGAGCCCTATCAGGCGTACTTCCCGTTCGAGGCGCGCCTGCTCGGGCTCTTCAGCGGCGACAGCTTGAGCGAGGTGCAGCGCGGTCCGAAGGGCGAGTTGATCCTGGCCTCGCGAGGCACGGCGTGGGGCTCGGGCCTCGAGGTCCGCGCGCCCGGAGTCGCGGATCCCCCGATCCGCATGGACGCGCTGGTGATTCGCGACATCGATTTTTCGTGGCCGAACTACGCCCTGGTGGACCGGGTCGTGCTGTCCCACCCGCAGATCGTGGTCGAGCGCGACGCCCTGGGCGCGATGAACCTGCGGACGCTATTCACGCCGAGAGAGAAGGCCAGCGCAGAGAGCGACCGCCCCGCGTCGGGTGGGGCCCCGCCCGCACAGACGGCTGCCGGCAGCGAGAACGAGAGGTCCGCCGCACCAGGCGACGGGGGTCCGCTCCAGACCATGGTGATCGATTTCAACGCCATCGACGTGGAGGATGGGTTCGCGCGCTTCGTCGATCACACGACCACGCCGCCGTTCTCGGAGGACGTCAGTCGCCTCGCCCTCTCGATCAAGGGGCTGTCGAGCGTCGCGGGGCGGTCCGCGCGCACGACGCTGACCGCGCAGGCCCTGATCGGATCGGACGGCACGCTCGATCTGCGCGGCGACCTCTCGGGTCTCGGCGAGACGCTTCGGGCCGACCTCGTCGCGGAGCTTCGCGACTTCTCGCTGCCGAGCGCCAATCCCTATGCCGACAGCCTCATCTCGTGGACGGTCCAGCGCGGTACGCTCGAGGCGAAGGTCCACTATCACGTGGAAGGCGACCGGCTCACCGCCCAGCACGATCTCGAGTTCAAGAAGTTGCGGGTCGAGAAGTCGCGAGATTCCGATCAGGCCAAGCGCCGCCTCGGCGTCCCACTCGGCCTGGCCGTCGCCTTGCTGAAGGACAGCAACGGCGACATCGACTTCTCGCTGCCGCTCAACGGCACGCTCTCGGACAAGAACTTCGACTGGGCCGAGACGATGTGGGCGGGCGTCAAGCAGGTCATCGTCAAGGTGCTGCTCTCGCCGTTCAGCGCCGTCGGCCGGCTGCTCAAGGGCGGCGACGACAGCGTGGACAAGCTGCAGGTCGAGCCGGTGGCGTTCTCTCCGGGCAGTGCCGTGATCGCGCCCTCCAGCGAGGCGCAGCTCGGCCGCGTCGCCGACTTCCTGCGACGCTCGCCCCAGATCAAGGTCACGCTCTCGCCGGTGGTCTCGGCGGGCGACGTCGAACGCGTCAAGGAGCAGGAGGTGGCCTCGCGGATCGAATCGTTCCGGCGCGAGCGTCAGCTCCCGGATCAGGCGGCCGCGCTGCGCGCGTACTACGAGCAGGCGCTGCCCGGCACGGCCGTGCCGAAGACCGTGGGCGAGCAGATGGCCGCGCTCGCCGCTCGCGAGTCGGTCCCCGAGGCGCGGCTCGCGGACCTCGTGCACCGTCGCCTCGAGGCGACGCGCGACGGCCTCGTCAAGGGCCGCGGCATCCCCGATGGACGCGTAGCCGCCCCGGCGTTGCCGCCGTCGCCGGACGGCGTCGCCAGCGACGGCCCGGGGCGCGTCGAGTTCACCATCGCGCCGCTGGACGGTTGAAGCTCTTGCTATAATGCGCGCATTCGCCGTCGGCTCCCACCGGGAGGGCACACTGTGGCTCACTACGTCATGCTGAGTTCGCTGAGCGAGTCCGGCCGCAAGGTGCTGCGCGAGCGGCCCGGATGGATCCGCAAGGTCAATCGCGAGCTGGAATCGAAGGGCGCGAAGGTGAAGGCCCAGTTCGCCGTCCTCGGCCCGTATGACTTCGTGACGATCCTCGAGGCGCCCGACAACGAGACCGTGACGTCCATCTCGATCGAGATGGGCGCCCGCGGATCCGTGAACATGATGACGATGCCGGCGATTCCCCTCGACACCTTTATCAGCCGCCTGGGAGAGCGTGGCAAGCCCGCCCGGCGGGCACGGAGGCGTTCCCAGACGTGAAGATCCTCGCGCTCCATCCCGAAAAGTGCACCGGTTGTCTGCGCTGTGAGCTGGCCTGCTCGTACATGCAGACCGGGACCTACCAGCCGTCGAAGTCCGTCATTCGCGTGTCGCCGCTCGAGGGGTACACGTCCTACGCGCCGTATACGTGCACGCAATGCGCCGAGGGCTGGTGCATGACGGCGTGCCCCGTCGGCGCGATCGCGATCACGGCGGCCGGGGCCAAGGACGTGATCGACGACAAGTGCGTGGGGTGCAAGCTCTGCACGATCGCGTGCCCGTACGGCACGATGTTCTACGACAGCGACACCGCCAAGGCCTACAAGTGCAACCTGTGCGGCGGCGCGCCCGCGTGCGCGGACGCGTGCCCGACTCAGGCCATCACGTACGAAGCGGTCGAGACCGCGGACTGGCTCGGGGACTTCGCGGCCGAGCGGACGGCGTACGTGCTCGCTGCCGATCGCGCGGGCGTCCGCGCGGGAGTGGCGTGATGCCGCCGCGCCATCTGATCGTCGGCGGCGGCACCGCCGGACTCAACTGCATCCGGACGATCCGCGAGGAGGAAGGGAGCGTGGCCTCCGAGATCACGCTGGTGTCGGCCGAGCGGCCGTACTCGCGAATGGTGCTGCCGTACTACCTGGGGCAGACCATCGCCGAGTCGCACGTCTACACGGCGACGCCGGCGTCGCTTCACGCCTGGAACGTCAAGACCATGCTCGGTCGCCGGGCCACGGGACTCGACACGGCGAACCATACGCTCACGCTCGACGACGGCGCGACCGTCGAGTTCGACGATTGCCTGATCGCCACGGGGTCGCGGGCCGCCAAGCCCCCCATCGCGGGCGTGGACGGGCCCGGTGTCCATTGCTTCTGGACGCTCGATGAGGCGCGCGCGGTCATCGCGGGGGTCACGCCGGGCAGCCGTGTCGTCATGGTGGGCGCGGGGTTCATCGCCTTCACCATCCTGAATGCCATCCTGTCCCGCGGCGCCACGCTGACGATCGTCGAGGTGGCGCCGCGCATCCTTCCGCGCATGGTGGACGCGGCGTGCGCGGACATCGTCGCCCGCTGGCTAGCCGACCATCGCGTGACCGTGCGGACCGCGGCGACCCTCACCCAGATCGAGGAGTGGCGCGGCAAGCGAAAGCTGTCCTTCGCCAAGGGCGATCCGCTCCTCGCCGACGTCGTCATCATGGCGACCGGAATCCGGACGAACCTCGAGTGGCTCGAGGAGTCGGGCATCGAGACGAGCGCGGAGCCGGGCGGCGGCATTCTGGTCGACGACCACCTCCGTTCGAGCGCGAAGCGCGTCTATGCGGCCGGTGACGTCGCGCGCGGCCCGAATCTCCTGACGGGGACCCTCGAGGTGCACGCCATCGAGCCGACGGCCCAGGAGCACGGCCGCGTGGTCGGCGCCAACATGGCAGGCCGTGACGTCGCCTATCGCGGGAGCCTCGTCATGAACATCGTCGAGGTGGCCCATCTCGACGTCGCCTCGTTCGGTCAGTGGGAGGATGCCGGCGCCGAGGTCTACACTGCCGTGCGGCCGGAGCGCTCCCAGTACCGAAAGCTCCTCTTCCGGGGCGGCCAGCTCACCGGCGCGGTGATCTGCGGACCGGCCGCCGACATCTGGACCACGAACGACGTCGGGATGCTGAAGGGCCTCGTGTCCACGCGCGTCGACCTCTCGTCGTGGAAGGCCCATCTCGAGCAGAATCCCTTCGACGTCAAGCCGGCGTTCCTGGCCACGCGCGCCACCGCGCGTCTCTTGCCGATGACCATTCTCGGGCGTCCCAGCCGCTCGCCCGAGCTCCCTCAGTCCGTCATGGTGAAATGACATGAGCCCTACTGCGACCCTCCGACGCACCAAGAAGACGTCCGCGGCCGTCACGCCCGCCCCCGCGGGATACGCGGGCAAGCTCCTGCGCGTGAACCTCTCCACGAGCAAGACGTGGACCGAGCCGTGGGGGCCCGACGACATGCGGGAATGCCTGGGGGGCGTGGGCCTCGGCGCCAAGATCCTCTACGAGGAAGTCGGGCCGAAGGTGCACTGGGACCACCCCGACAATCGCTTGGTCCTCGCCACCGGGCCCCTCGCTGGGCTGCCCGTCTGGGGCACGGGCGGCCTGACCGTCGTGACGCGAGGCGCGCTGACCGATGGCGCGACGTCGACGCAGGCCAACGGGTTCTTCGGCGCCTGTCTCAAGTACTCGGGCTACGACGCCATCGTGATCCAGGGGCAGGCGAAGAAGCTCTCGTACCTCTACGTCAACGACGACACCGTGGAGATCCGCGACGCCGGGCACCTGGCGGGCAAGGACACGTGGGAGACCCAGCAGGCGCTCGAGGCGGAGCACGGCCTCTCGGGCCATCGCATGTCCGTGTATGGCATCGGCCCGGCCGGCGAGCACCTCGTCCGCTTCGCGGCGATCCACGGCGACTACGGGCACGTCGCGTCCAAGAACGGCTGCGGCGCCGTGATGGGCAAGAAGAAGCTGAAGGCTGTCTGCATCGTGCGCGGGACCAAGGCGCTGCGGGCCCATGACGCGCGAGGCCTGATGCAGGCCGCGGACGACATCGCGCACGATCTGAAGACGGATCCCTCGACCTCGACCCTGTACAACTACGGCACGTTGCCCGGCGTGCTGAACCTCTCCAAGCTCGGCGTGCTGCCGATCAAGAACTACACGACGAACGTCACCGGGATGGACATGTCGGAGTGGGAGCCGGTCAAGCTCCGGGAGGGCTTCGACCACCGCGGCCACCAGTGCAGCGCGTGCGGCATGCGCCACTGCCACATCCAGGTGATTCGCAAGGGGCCGCACGCCGGCGAGCGCGTCGACGAGCCGGAGTACGAGGGCTGGTCGGGCGCGGGGTGGACGATCGGTCTCACCGACAAGGACTCGATCACCTGGCTCAACACGCGCATCGATCGGGCCTGCGTGGACGTCAACGAGTTCGGCTGGGTCTGCGGTTGGGTGATGGAGTGCATGGAGAAGGGCTACCTGACCGAGCAGCAGGTGGGCTTTCGACTGAACTGGGGCGACGTCGAGGGCGCGAACCGGCTGCTCCGGATGATCAGCCACCGCGAGGGCTTCGGCGACGTCCTTGCCGAGGGGGTCAAGCGCGCCTCGGAGAAGGTGGGTGGCGAGGCGGCGAGGTGCGCCGTGTACACGATGAAGGGCGCCTCGCCGCGTGGCCACGATCACCGGGGTCGCTGGGACGAGATGCTCGACACCTGCACCTCGTCCAACGGCACCATGGAGAGCGCGAACCCGACGTTCCCGACCGAGATCGGGCAGCCGGCGCGCATCCAGCCCTTCGACGGCGAGCAGGTGGCGCGGCTCACCGGGGGGATTCTCGGCCGACGCCACTTCGAGGACTCGCTCGGCGGCTGCTCCTTCACGTTCCGTACCCGCATCGAGAACCTCGCCCGGGCGCTGTCGGCAGCTACCGGCTGGACCTATCGGCTCGAGGACGCGCTCCGTTTCGGCCGGCGGACGGCGGCTATCCTGCGCACCTTCAACCTCCGGTGCGGGATCGGTCCGGAGGTCGAGTACCCGTCGGAGCGGTACGGGTCCCAGCCCGTCGATGGCCCTGCCAAGGAACACGACGTCATGAAGCAGTGGGACCGCATGCTCGACGTCTGGTACGAGACCGTGGGCTATGACCGGGCGACGGGCAAGCCGACGCCCGAGACGCTCGCCAAGCTTGGCCTCGACGCGCTCAGCAAGGAGCTGTGGAAGGGCGGCCGGGCGGGGAAACGGTGAGCCCGACGACAGCCGTTCTCGAGGCCACCGTCGAGGTCACGACGTGGGTGACCAAGCTCGTCGGCGGTGACGGGACCGGCAGCCGGGTGTTCGTGGAGCGCATCGCACCGGGCGACACCGTGCGCCAGGTCCTTCGCCGATGCTCGGCGCGCTTCCCGCAGCTGGATGCGGCCCTGTGGATTCCGACTCGGACCGAGCTCGGGGAGCACATCGAGGTACTCGTCGATGACGCGGTGCTCGGCGTGGTCCACGACCTCGACTCGCCCCTGAAGGGCGGAGAGCGGATTACCCTTCTCGGACAGTTCATGGGGGGATGAGCGCCCGTTCGTCGTCGGGAAGCGGCGTTGCCACAATGGGAAACTTGACACATGCTCGCGCAGTGTAGTATTCCGTACCGGGTTCGCATGCCGCCCGCCAGATCGTTTCGGCGGCTACCCACTGGCAGGGATCGTCCCGGGTATGGTGGGCTGTTTCTCTAACGAAGCCGTCGGCAAAAGGAGGAGGGGGATGAAAAGCAAGATGCTGGTAGGGATGGCGCTCGCTGTGGCGGTGGTCATGCCACTCGCTGGATGTGCAGGAACGGGGAAGATCCACATGTCGCGGCTCTGCAAGGGCGCCGGCGGCACGTGGAACGCGTCGGCCGAGACGTGCGATGGCGCCGCCGCGAACGTCCGGCAGGCCGCTCAAATGTGCCAGGCACATGGCGGCTCGTACGACAAGGCCTCGGGCAACTGCATCGGGATAGGGCTGGACTAGCCTCGGGCCCCGGACCGGCCGCACGGAGGCTGAGGCCGCCGTGTGGCCGTGCTTTCTTCGGTAACAGCTCTCGCCCGCGCTTCGCGAAGCTCATCGACCGTCAGGAGCGAGCGATAGCCGTCGGACAGGGGAGGAGGAGGATGAGCAGAGCGGTGATGGTCGGGCTGACGCTGAGTGCGGTGCTGATGATTCCGCTGGCCGGCTGCAGCGGAAAGGCACGGCTGAGCGCGGCGAACATGTGCAAGGCCGCCGGCGGCACCTACTCGGCGCAGGCGCAGACCTGCGACGCGCCCCCGGTGAACAAGAAGGCGGCGAAGGAGATGTGCGCCGCGCACGGTGGCGTGTACATGGCCGACCTGCAGGTGTGCGAGGTCGAGGGCACGAAGTAGCGATCGCGTCGCCCGGAAGTCCCTCGTCACCGAGAGGCAGCGAGCAGGCGAACGCTCGAGATTCTCGACCGAGGACGTGACAGCGCCGCACGGGGAGTGCGAGGGCCCTCCGTGCGGCGCTGGTGTCTCGGCGGAACCTGCGAAGGGCTCCGAGCGCCGCCCCCGCGTCAGCGTCTCCCGGACCGGGAGTACGCCTCGAATTCCTCCCACGTGAGCGCGCCGTCCTTGCTCGTGTCCGCGCGGTCGAAGTCGACGAAGAGCGCGTTCACGTACTCCTCGAGTGACAGCCGCCCATCTCCCTTGCGATTCGCCGCTTTGAACGCCTCGGGGCTCGCCTCGCGGAGCTCCTCGACCGTGAGATAGCCCTTGCGGGTCTTGTCCCTGAAGTAGAAGCTCTCGACCGCCACGCGGTAAAACTCCTCGCGATCGACCCGTCCGTCCCGGTTCTTGTCCGCGGCCTCGAATCGATCCTTCTGGGGCGGCGGCGCCGACTGCCCCCACGTGGCTGCGGGGCTCACGAGAATCCCGGCGAGCAACGAGAGGCCAACCCAGACCTGCACGGTGCGAGCGCCGTTCATGTCAGTTCGCGATCTTCCAGCTGCCGTCGGGCTGGCGGCACGCGGTGCCATAGGATCGCTCCTGCTTGCCGTCGATCGTCACGCTCTGCTGGTACTCGCGGCAATAGGTTCCCCCCGACTGGTACGTGCGGACAGGGGTCACGGTGCCGGAGTGGCCGCTGTCGGGATTGTTCCACGCGACCGTCTGCCCCGACGGCGCGCTTTCGAGGGCCCGATGTGCGGAGTCCGCGGCCATCTTCTTGTCGCGATCGTCGAGCAGATTTCCGACGAGCCCGCCGAGCAACGCCCCACCGATGACGCCGGCGGCAATGCCCGCTCCGCCGCCGCCGGCGGCGGCCGCGATCAGACCTCCGACGGTCGCTCCTCCCAGCCCACCGATCGCGGTTTTGGGATTGTCGCTGATCGTCGTGCAGCTGCTCAGCATGACGGCAACCACCAGCGCCACGGCCAGGATCCGGGTCGGCGCAGACAACCGAATCGATCGGCCTCCATCGATCACGTCCTCCATGACTGGCTCACCCTCCTCCGGGGAACAGCGAGTGCCGTTTCGTGCAGCCCGACGGATTCTAGCACGGCGCCAAAACTCCGCATTCCTGGCTTGACTCGGCGCGCGAGCGTATGCTAATCACCATTCGGGCTCTGGTCGCTTCCTCTCATACCTTCCGTCCTCGCGAGGGTGTCATGGCGCAAGTCGTTGGATTCATAGGGCTTGGAATCATGGGCCGACCCATGGCCAAGAACTTGCTGAAGGCCGGCTATCCACTCGTTGTCCACAGCCGGAGTCCCGGCCCGGTCCAGGACGTCGTCTCCTCCGGAGCCAAGGCGGCCGATTCGGCGAAGGACGTCGCGGCGCAAGCGGACGTCTTGATCACGATGCTCCCGAACTCCCCGGACGTCGAGACCGTGGCGCTGGGGAAAAGCGGGATCATCGAGGGCGCGAAGGCCGGACTGCTGTACCTCGACATGTCCACGATTTCCCCACTCGTCTCCCAGAAGGTGGGCCAGGCCCTCGGGGCGAAGGGCGTGCGGATGCTGGATGCGCCCGTTTCCGGTGGCGAGAAAGGCGCGATCGACGCCGCCCTCTCGATCATGGTGGGGGGCGACGCGGCCGACTTCGAGGCGGCCTTGGCGGTGTTCCAGGCGATGGGCAAGACGATCACCCACCTCGGGCCCCTCGGGGCGGGCGGATTCACCAAACTGGCCAACCAGATCATCGTCGCCGTGAATCTCACGGCGCTCGGCGAGGCGCTGACGCTCGCTCGCAAGGCCGGTCTCGATCGCTCCCTCACCCTCCGCGCCCTGGGCGGCGGGCTCGCCGGATCGAAATGCCTCGAGCAGAAGACGCCGAACTACGTGGCCGGCACGTACAATCCGGGCTTCAAGATCGACCTGCACTGGAAGGATCTGGGCCTCATCATGGAGGCCTCGCGCGCGCTCGGCGTGCCGCTGCCGGCGACGGCCGTGGTGCAGGAACTGTTCAGCGCCCTTCGCGTGAAGGGCAAGGGCGGCCTCGACCACTCCGGGATCATCACCCTCATCGAGGAGCTTGCGGGATTGCCGGAGCCGGCATGAGGGCGACGGTGGACAGACCCGGGCTCGATTCCCAGGGACGGTCGCCCCTGATCAAGATCCGGCGGGTTCGCAAGGGTGACCTGTCGAAGGTCCGCGACGTCATCGAGCAGGCCTTCGGCGACTTCTTCGAGCGCCAGGTCGGCACCCGACCGCGCCAGGTCTTCGGAGGCGCGCAGTACGTCCACCACCGCTGGCTGATGGAGCCCTGGGGCTGTTTCGTGGCCGAGGAGGGCGACGGCAAGATCGTCGGCGCTGCGGTCGCGGTCATGTGGGGCACGCTCGGCCTCGTCGGGCCCATCGCCGTCCTGACGAGCTACCAGAACCAGGACATCGGCCAGCAGCTCCTCGCCGCGTGCCAGGAGTTCTTCGACGAGAACAAGGCGAGCCTCCAGGGCGTGTGCACCTACGCCTATAGCCCCAAGCACCTGGTGCTCTACCAGCGGTTCGGCTACAAGCCGAAGGGGCTCGTGGTGATCACCGCGAAGCACCTGGACCGGCGGGAGATCGCCCACGTCAAGCCCGTGAAGCCCGGCGTGACCGTGCGCCGCTACTCCTCGCTCGAGGAGGCGAAGAAGAAGCCGGTGATGCAGAAGATCCGCCGCATCACGAACGGCATCTGGCGCGGCATGGACGTGGCAAAGGAGGTGGAGATCGTCGACGGCCTGGCGCTCGGCGACACGCTGCTCCTCGAGCGCGGACGCGAGGTGATCGGCTTCGCCATCTGCCATCTGCCGCCCAACAGCGAAGCGCCCCACGGCGCCGCCTACGTGAAGTTCCTCGCGATCGACCGCCGCCACAAGAAGCCCGAGCACCTGCACGCGCTCCTCGCCTCGGTGGAGGAGATGGCGGCCGCGGCCCAGCTCCAGCAGATCGTGGCGCCCGTGTACACGTATTACTGGACGGCCTATCAGATCCTGCTCGAGCGCGGATACCACCTCGATTTCATGATGGTCCGCATGAAGCGGGGCAAGCAGGAAGACTACGAGGACGCGGCGGACCTCGTGCTGGACGACTGGCGCTGAGCGTGGACGCCCGGACCGCTCGCCGCTCGCCGAGAGCCGTCAGCGGTGCCATGATCAAGGGATTCGCCACTCCTGACGCGACGGCTCGCTATCGGGCGCGTCGGGTCCCCGGCGCCGCCCGTGGCCATTTCCGCACCTGGGCCGGACTCAGCCTGTCGTCGGTGGGCGTTGGCACGTACCTCGGCCCGGAGGACGCCGCCACGGATCGCGCCTACGCGGATGCGGTGGCGCGCGCCTTCGAGGCCGGCGTGAACGTCGTCGATGCCGCGATCAATTACCGTCATCAGCGCAGCGAGCGGAGCGTCGGGACTGCGCTCCGGTCGTTGATGGCTGCGGGCGCGATCGAGCGCGACGAGGTGTTGCTCTCGACCAAGGGGGGCTTCATCGCGTTCGACGGCGGCGTCCCGGCGGACCGGGATCGCTACCTCCTCGACACGTACGTCCGGCCCGGGATCGTCTCGCCCCGGGAGCTCGTCGCCGACTGCCACTGCCTGGCCCCGCGCTTCCTCGCGGACCAGCTCGACAGAAGCCGCGCGAATCTCGGCGTCGAGACGGTGGACGTCTACTACCTGCACAACCCGGAGACGCAGCTCACCGCGGTGGACCGGCCGACGTTCCTCGGTCGCATGCGCGCCGCCTTCCAGCTGCTGGAAGCCGCGGTGGCCGAGGGCCGCATCAGGATGTACGGCACCGCCACGTGGAACGGCTATCGGCAGCCGCAGACGGCGCCCGACTTCCTGTCGCTCGCCGAACTCGAGCGCATCGCGAGGGAGATCGCCGGCCAGGACCATCACTTCCGGGTCGTCCAGCTCCCGTACAACCTCGCGATGACCGAAGCCTTCACGCAAGCAAACCAGCCGCTCGGCGGGGACCTCGTGAGCCTGTTCGACGCCGCGCGGCGCCTCGACCTCTACGTGATGACGTCGGCCTCCATCTATCAGGGGCAGCTCGCCAGGAACCTGCCGCCCATCATCAGCGAGTTCCTGCCCGGCCTCGAGACCGACGCGCAACGGGCGCTCCAGTTCGTGCGCTCCACGCCCGGTGTCGGCACGGCCCTGGTCGGCATGAAGCAGCGGGCGCACGTCGACGAGAACGTCCGCGTGGGCCCCGTGCCGCCGCTCGACCCCGAGGAATTCAAGAAGCTGTTCAGCGAGGCGTGACCGCGTCGCGCGAAAGCGCTTGATTCTCCGGGGCCCGTCGGCTAGCGTTTGACCGGGTCATGGTCACGGGCATCCATCACGTCGGCATCGTCGTGCGGCGACTCGACGACGCCTATCGGTTCTGGCGCGACACGCTGGGCCTGCCGCTCGTTCGAGAAGCGGAACTCGCCGACCAGCGCGTGCGCGCCGCGCTGCTCGCGGCCGGCGACAGCGAGATCGAGTTGCTCGAGCCGACCGGGGACTCCGGCGTCGCGCGCTTCCTCGCCAAGCGAGGCGAGGGACTCCATCACGTGTGCTTTCGGACTCCCGCCGTCGACCAGGATCTCGCCGCGTTGCGTGCCCGACAGGTGCCGCTCCTCGACGGCACGGCGCGGAACGGGCTCGCGGGACGGATCGCGTTCCTTCATCCGGGCGCGTGCCACGGCGTGCTGGTCGAGCTGGCCACGCCGCCGCCCGCGGACGCGCCACCGGACTCGCCCGTGCGCTTCAAGCGGCTCGTGATCGGGTGCCCGTCGCCCCAGGATGTGGCCGTCACGTTCCGCTCGCTCTTCGCGTTGCCCGACGTCGAGGTGAACAATGGCGGGCCCCGCACCATGCTCGGCTGGGCCGGAGGCAGCACGCTGTTGCTCGTGCCCGCAGGCGAGGTGGGCGGCCACGTGGGAATGGTCGCGCTCTCCATGGTCGCGCCCGACATGCCGCCCTTGCTCGAGCGGCTCGAGCGAGCGAACGCCGCCACCCTCGTCGGCGCCGGCGAGATCACCGTGGAGCCGAAGTCCTCTCACGGCGTGCATTTGCACATCAGCCGATATCACTTTCCTTGAGCCTGGCTCGCGCCAGCAGGCCCTTCCGAGGAGCCATGAGGCGGCGACCGCCGGGACGCGTTCGGGGCGTGGGCGCCGGCCGGAAGACGCGGCGCACGCTCGAGCGCGGCGGCGTCGGCGTGGCCGGCGAGCTTAACGAGGCCGTGGGCGCCTGGCCCCGCGTCACGATCACGCCGATGTTCGGGCGCTGGAGCTACTTCGTCGGACCCCGGCTCTTCGGCTGCTTTCCGCTCCGAGTCAAGGACACGGATCTGTGGGTCCGGCTTGGCCCCGACGACCACCGCCGCGCGCTCGACACTCCGGGCGTCGTGCCCCACCGACGGCTGGCGTCCTCCGGCTGGGTGGAGTGCGCCGTGGTGACGTCGCGGGACGTCGGGCGCGCCATCCGGTGGCTTCGCCGCGGCTACCAATCGGCGAAGTCCGCCGTCGAGCGAGACGAGCGGAGCGAGCGGTGAGCCGATCCTTCTTCACTCAGCCCGCGCCGGCCAGGCGTTCCTCGTCCGCGGCCGCGCGGGACTCCGCCACGATGCGATCGATCGGCGCCAGGGGCACGAGCGCCCAGGCGAGCGCCGTGAAGACGGCCGAGATCAGCACGAGCGGCGTGTAGCCGTACCAGTCGTACAGCCGTCCGCCCACGTTCTGGGACAGCTGGGCGCCTCCGTTGTAGACCGACATCAGGAGGGCGAAGACCGTCGCTTCGACGTGCCGCGGACAGGCCCTGGCGGCGAGGTCGAGGAACGCGAGCTGGGTGAGCATGCCGATGCCGCCGAACACGACCTCGATCGCCGCGGCCGACCACGCGTCGCGATAGCCGAGATAGGCGAGCGTCGCGATGACGCTCGCCCCGATCGACCAGTTGATCAGCCGAACGAGTGGCACCTGCCGGGACAGCGGCGCGTAGACGAAGGCGCCGGCCACCGCGGCGATCGAGCTCCACGCGGCCAGGTGGCCGATGAACGACTGGCTGAACCCGAGGACGTCGGTCTGGTAGAAGAGCAGCGCCGGGCCGAACGACGGGCTGAAGTTGAAGAAGAAGGTCAGGGCCTGGTTCGGGAGGTACCACATGCCCTGCGCGAAGTAGACGGCGGCGAAGAACGCGGCGAGGCGCCGCGCCTCGCGCGTGCGGAACGGATGGAGCGAGGACGCGGACACGCCCCGCACTATACCGCGCGCGACCGTGTGCTAGTCTAAGGGCCTGTCTCGAGCCTCGTTGGTTCTGGCTCGCCGCATCTCCCCAGAAAGGATCGACATCGATATGGCTGGCACCGCTGGGCCAGGACGCTCCACCGCGGACCGGGTGCGCGTGGCGCCCGTCGAGGGCGCCGAGACGCTGTTCACCCCCGCGTTCCTCGACTACCTCGTGCAGATGCACGACGCGTTCACGCCGCGCGCCCGCGAGCTCCGAGCGGCGCGCGATGCCGTCCTGCGGCGCGCGCTCGAGGGCGCGCTCCCCGGCGCGCCCCCCGCGGAGGCCCGTGCCAACGGCGACTGGAAGGTGCCGCCGGTGCCTGAGGACCTGAAGCGGCCCGGTATCGAGATCTCCGGCCCGTGCTCGATCACCAGCATGTTCATCAACGCCCTCAATCCGGGGCCCGAGGGTGAGCGGGCGGAGGGAGACCTCGACGACGACGAGGACTCGGCCGGCCACCGGCTGGTCGACACGGTGCGCGCCTGTCACAATCGCCTGGCGGCGGTGAACCGCGAGCTCGCGTTCGTCGATCGCGAGCGCAACCGCGAGTACAAGATCGCCGACGGCGAGCTGCCCTTCTTCATGCATCGCGAGCGCGGCCTGCACCTGGACGAGCCCGAGGTGACGGTGGACGGCGCGCCGATTCCCGCCGCCGTGCTCGGCACCGCGCTCACGCTCTACTACCCGGGCCGGGCGCAGGCCGATCGAGGGCAAGGCATCTACTTCTATCTCCCCAAGGTCGAGAGCGCGGCCGAGTGCGCCTGGTATCGCGATTTCTTCGACCGGAGCCGCCAGGCGCTGCCGTTTCTCGGCCGGGCCGTGATCCGCGGCATCCCGCTCGTCGAATCGTTGCCCGCGGTCTACCAGATGGACGAGATGCTCCGGGCGCTCGGGCCGTATGCGGCCGGTCTGAACGCCGCCCGGTGGGACCTCAAGGCGAGCATCTTCGAGTTCGTCATGGCCGATCCCGCGAGCGTCTGGCCGGATCGCTTCGGCGTCGACATCAAGACGACGCCGTTCCTGGCCAACATCTTCCGCCGCCTCGTCGCGGTCTGCCTGCGGCGGGGCGCCGTGCCCATCGGCGGCATGGCGACCGCGTTGCCGAGCACGGACCCGGAGGTGAACCGAGCCGCGGCGGAGGCCATCCGGAACGACAAGGTCTGGGAAGCCGAGCAGGGGTTCATCCGGGCGTGGGTCGCCCACATCTTTCACATGAAGACCGCCGCGGATCCGTTCAGGGCCCTTCACGGGCCCGGGTCGAGCTGGACCCCGCGACCCGAGATGTCCGATCCCGATCGCTATCCGATCAAGATCGAGGTGCCGGCCGGCCCCATCACGGTCGAGGGCACGCGCCGCAACGCGCGCATGCTGATCGAGTACATCGAGGGCTGGCTCAACGGGCGCGGCGCCAAGGGCATCGACAGCCTGGCCGGCAAGCCCGGCATTCATCCGGCGCTGATGGAGGACCTCGCGACGGGGCGCATGTCGGTCGCGCAGATCGCTCAGCGCATTCGCCATGGCGCGCGCACGACGGCGGGCCCCGCGGCCGTTCACGACGCGGCCCTCGTCAAGACCCTGCTCCACGAGGAGTGCGACGACATCCTGTCCCGGCTTCGCGCAGGCGCGACGGACGACCGGGCACGCGCCGCCTACGCGGAGGCGGAGACGCGGTACCGGAAGGCCGTCAAGATCGCGATGCGCTGGATCAAGAACTACACGGAGCTGGACTTCCGCAGCCTGGGCTCCTACACGCGCGCCGATCTCGACCGCATCGCGGCCGCGCCCGACGCGCTGTGACCGCCGAGGGACCCAACCACGCAGACGGTCCCTCATGGGCTCGTTTGGGACGGCGCAGTCAAGCGGCCCAGGAGGGCCCAGATGCGAGGCGGCGCCCGATGGGCGCACGCGAGGCGTACTGGTCGTACGTTGAGCGTGCGGCGGAGGGCGCCAACGAAGCAGATGGTCCCTCATGGGCCGCCTGACGGCCGTGCTGTTCGATCTGGATGGGACGCTCGCTGATACCGAGCGGGTGCATTGGCGCGCGTACGGCACGGTGCTGCTCGAATATGGCGTGGACGTCGGCCTCGACGAATATCGGCGACACTGGATCTCGGCGGATGGCGGCCCCGAGTACGCGTGCCACACGTACCGGCTGCCGATGAGTCCCGCCGAGCTGCGCGCGCGCAAGGGCGTGCTGTACCGGCAGCTGATCGAGCCCGGGGTGCCCGCCATGCCGGGCGCGCGGGCCGCGCTCGAGCGACTCGGTCAGACGCGCGCGCTCGCCGTCGCCACCAACACCGTCCGCGACGACGCGGCCCTCATCCTGCGGCACCTGGGTCTTCAGGCGCTGCTGCGCGCGACGATCGTCCGCGAGGACTACGCGCGCTCGAAGCCCGCTCCCGACGCGTACCTCGCGGCGGCCGCGGCCCTGGGCGTCGCGCCGGCCCAGTGCGCGGTCGTCGAGGACACGGAGCGCGGCGCGCGCGCGGGACTCGCGGCGGGCATGTGCGTGATCGCCGTTCCGAGCGATCTGACCTTCGACAACGACTTCACCGGCGTCGCCTGCCGGCTCCCCAACCTCGACGCGCTGACGGACGACGTGCTGGACACGCTCTAGCGTCTGGGAGGGGGCCGTCGAGGCCCCCTCCCAGGTTAACTTTCGCGGTAGAGGATCAGCAGCACGCCGATCAGCGTGAAGGCGACCGGCCAGATCTGGGCGGGAATCCGCGACACCGGCTGCGCGAGTCGCAGCTCGAGCCACCGGCCCCAGCCGACCACCATCGCGAGCACGCCGAGCGGCGCGTGCGTGACCTCGATCAAGTACTCGTCCTTGAGATTGAGCGACGCGTGGGAGTGCGTGAGCAGGAGGCCGCCGCCGACCGCGCACAGCAGCGGAAAGATCAGTGCCCAGCGCGGACGGCGGAGGCGCCCCGTGCGGATCGCCCACTCGAAGACGCCGAACGCCACGACGAGCAGCACGAAGACGCGGTGCTGTAGCACCTCGGGATACGCGAACCCCTCCCAGAATCCCTGCGGACCGAGCGGCCAGGCTCCGGGATCGTTCCGCACCATCAGGAACGCCGCGAGCCCGAGGAAGAGCAAGGGCCAGTGACGCGCCCAGCGGGCGCCGCCCGCCTGGACGACGGCGAGCACGCCCATGGCGAGGACGAAGAAGCCCGCGACGTGGTGGTTGTACTCCGACCACGCGCGGTCGGCGTCGGTGCGCGGGGCGGTGCGGTCCTCCACCGGCATGTCGGCGATGGCGGGCGAGGCGAGCGCGGGGAGCCGAGGCGTGAAGCGCGCGAGCACCTCGTCGAGCGTCGCCCGGTCCCTGACGACGTCCACCGCCGGGGGCAGCGAGGTGAGCGACGCGGCCGCGAACAGCACCGTGACGCCGAGGCCCAGCTCGACCTCGACGAACCGGCGCAGGCGAAGCGACGGCACGTCGTCGGCGGCGCCGAGGCCGCGGACCGTCAGGAAGTTGAGCGCGCCCAGACCCAGGAGGCCCGCGAAGATCACGACCTTGGTCGCGAGCATCATGCCGTAGGCCGTCCCGACCAGCGCGGAGAATCCGTCGACGTAATGCGCGGTCAGCACCACGCCCGCGGCCGTCAGGACGGCGACCGACGCGAACGCGAGCGCGGAAAAACGACGGAGTGCTGCGCCGGGCCAGGCGGACGCTCCCGAGCGGAACGCGACGGCGGTCAGATGTGCGAGGCCGCCGACCCAGGCTGCGACGGCCACCTGATGGAGCCCGTCGAGGGCGAGGAGCAGCCCGCGATGGCCCACGCGGCTCGCGGCGTGGCTGGTCAGGGCCGAGCCGATGCCGAGGACGATCGACAGGCCGATCAGGGTCCACCAGCCGCGGCGGCCCGCGTCGCTGCCGAGCGCGATCGCGACGACGATGAGGCCGAGGCACGCGCCGACCCTGATCAGGCTCGCCTCGAAGTATCCCGTCGTCAGGATGTCGCGGAGGGGCCATCCGCCCTCGTCGGTGAGCTGGCCGATCTGGATCGCGAGCGACAGCGCCTGTGCGACGGCGGCGACGCCGGCGCCGAGCGCGATGAGCCGCCGCGACCGTCCGAGCAGGGGGAGGAGCGCCGGCCGCATCGCGATGGCCGGGCGCAGCACGATCAGGCCGAAGAGCACGCCGCCGATGGCCAACGCCTGGCCGCAGAGCGCGAGCCCGCGCAGGAGGACGTCGAGGAAGCCGGCCATCAGTCGCCCGAACGCGCGGGCGGCAGATCGATCGGTCGGGTCACGTGCCCGACCGGTCCCGGTTCGCCCACAGCGCGGAGAGGATGAAGATCGGCGTGCCGACGGCGACGAGCGCGACGAACCACCACGCGCGCCCCACCGCCGACAGCGCGAGGACGAGATAGATGAAGTCGCGGTTCGCGAGAGCGTCCACCACGCGGGCGGCGGTCTCGCTGCCCGGAGGCTTCGGCTGGAGCCCCGTCGCCGAGAGCACGGCCGTGGCCACGGCCACGGCGCCCACGGCCGCCAGGCCCAGGAGCAGGGGGAGCCCGGAGTGGCTGGCGAGGCTCCAGCCCATGGCCATGCACGCAAAGACGGCCGCGTGCACCACGTTGTCGCCCCAGAAGTCGAGCATCGCGCCGCCGGGCGACTCGAGGAACTTGAGTCGCGCCAGCTCGCCGTCACAGCCGTCGAGGATCGAATGCGTGAGGAACAGCAGTCCGCCGGCGAGTTGCCAGACCGGCTCGGCCGACAGGAAGAACGGGGCGCTCGACAGCCCGACGGCGAGGCTCACGAGCGTCATGACGTTGGGCGTGATCCGCGTCGTGCAGAGCCGCCGCGTCAGGGCGAGCGAGATCCGGCGCTCGAAATGGCGCGACATGAATCCCTCGCTGTCCTTGATGAGGCTCCGCAAGAGCCAGCGCTCCGCGTGGGGCACGTCCCCGGGACCGTCCACGACGAATCGCCCGCGTGGGTCGAACGCCGCGGGGACACGCCGGAGCCGCTCGGCGAGCCCGGCGAGGATCTCGTCGCCCGCGCGGGCGCGAGCGGCCTCCGCCAGGACCTTGCCGGGATCCTCGGTCTCCACGAGCGCCACCATCGAGGCATCCACGTGAAGCGTCTCGGGTCCCACGGGCATCTCGACCAGTGCTCGGAGCCAGCGCGTCTGCGGGATGACGTTCGCCGGGCAGACGACGATGCGCCGAGAACCCGAGGACTGAGCACGGGCCGCGTCGTTGAGCAGGTCAGCCCCCGCGACCGCGGCCGTCTCGGGATCGTCGAGTCCCGGGCCCAGCACAGGCCGGAGCCCCGCGCGCCCGGAGGCGAGCACGATCCGCCGGAGAAGCGGCAGTCCCGCCACCGGAGTGCGCGGGTCCACCGCTCGACCCACGGCGCCCGCCGACACGATCAGGAGCACGTGAGGCCCAGCCGCGCCGCTCACGGGCATCCCGGGCGCGCCGGCTGCCGAGCGGCCGACCCGGCGGGCAGAGCGAGCAGCTCGCCGCCGCGCACGCTCGACTGTCGCGCGACGCTCTCGATGGTCGCGCACAGCGTGGCCTCGGCGAGGTTGTCGTCCGCCGGCGCGGCGCCGGCGATCGCCGATACGAATCGGTCGGCCACCGCGCCGAACCATTCCGGATGGTGGGATCCACCGGAGAGCGGCGCGCAGTTCCAGCAGCGCTGACTGCCGTTCCGGGCGAGCGTCAGCACGTCGTCGTCGAGCTCGATGCGCCCCGACCGTCCCTCGATGATCGCCCGGTTGCGCCGCTCGTCGGCCGCCCAGGTCAGGAGCACGTCGGCGGCCCCCTCGGGAAAGACGATCGAGAGCGCCGCGGTGTCCTCGACGCCCCACCCGACGTGGCGGCGCGTCTCGAGCCGCGCGCTCACGGCGAGCGGCCAGGCGTCCATCCAGCTCCGGATCACGTAGGCGACGTGCCAGCCGTGGTCGCTCAGCACGCCCCCACCCGCGACGGCGGGGTCGAGCCTCCAGTTGCCCGTCGCCTCGTCACCCGCCGCCGCCGGCCGCGTGCGGAGTGTCTGCCAGACGATGCGCCCGGGCTCGCCGATCTCGCCGGCCCGGATCAGGTCGGTCGCGAGACGGACGATGGGCGCGTGATGCCAGTTGTGCACGGTGTGGAGCACGCGTCCCGATGATGCGGCGAGGGCGGCGAGCGACGGCAGCTCGTCGAGGGTCCGCACCAGCGGTTTCTCGCAGAGCACGTGGCACCCGCGCTCGAGCGCCGCGCGGACGAGCGCCGCGTGGCTCGAGGGCGGCGTGCAGATGTCCGCGAAGTCGACCGCGGCCTCGGCCAGGAGATCCTCCGCCGACCCGTACCAGCGCGCGCCGGGCAGTCGCTCGAGGCCGATCTCGCGCTGCGCGGACCGCGCGTCGGTGACCGCGACGATCTCGACCTCCGGACGGTCGAGCCACCCCGGCACGTGGCCGTGAAGGGCCACGTTGCCGAGGCCGATGATGGCCCCGCGCAGCACCAGCGCTTTCCGCCTATGTGAGTCCGTGCTGACGGGTGACGGCGTCGAGGGCCTCGTCGAGGATGGCGAGCCCGTGGAGCGCCTGCTCCTCACGGATGATCAACGGCGGGTTGATGCGGACCGAGGGCGAGTAGGTCATGGAGACGAGCCCCCGGCGCAGGCACTCCTGGTAGAGCGCCCGCGTGATCTCCTTGTCGAGGGGCGTCTTGCTCGTGCGGTCCTTGACCAGCTCCATCCCGAGGAGGAGGCCCTTGCCGCGCACCTCGCCCACGACGCGGTGCTTGTCCTTCATCGCCTCGAGCCGGGCGAGCATGACCCGTCCGACCCGGTCGGCATTCTTGACGAGGTCCTCCTTCAGGATGATCTCGAGCGCCGCGAGTCCGGCCGCCGACGCGAGGGGATTGCCGCCATAGCTCGACGAGCTCGCGCTCGGATTCGACCAGGGCTTCTTCTGGGTGAGCGTCTCCGTCGAGACGACGGCGGCCAGCGGGAACCCGCCTCCGACGCCCTTGCCCACCGTCATGATGTCCGCGCTCACGCCGTCGTGCTCCGCGCCCCACATGAGCCCGGTGCGGCCGAAGCCAGTGATCATCTCGTCGCAGAACAGGAGCGCGCCGTGCTCCTTCGCGATCGACGCGATGGCGGACAGAAACCCCTCCGGCGGAACGATGTTGCCCGCGGTCCCCTGGATGGGCTCCACGATGATGGCCGCGATCTCCCCGCCCGTCTGGTAGCGGATCACGTCGCGCACGTAGTCCGCGCAGGCGATGCCGCACGCAGGATACGTGAGCCGCAGCGGGCAGCGGTAGCAGTCCGCGTAGGGCGTGAGGTATTGCCCGGGCAGGAACGGGCCCAGGTGGTGCTTGAAGTCGCTGCCGAGCAGGCCCAGGACGCCGCCCGTCTTGCCGTGGAAGCCTCCCCAGAAGCCGATCACCTCCTGCTTGCCCGTCGCCGCCTTGGCGAGCCGGAGGCCGGCCTCGACGGCCTCGGCGCCGCCGGAAAACATCTGGATGCGCGTGAGCCCCTCGGGGGTGACGCTCGCGAGCAGCTCGAGGAACCGCGTCCGCGTCTCGGTCGTGAAGCTGCCGAACGTGAGCCGCTCGACCTGCCGCTTGAGCGCCTCGACGTAGTGCGGGTGACAGTGTCCCACGCTGCCGATGGCGATGCCGGCGATGAAGTCGATGTACGAGTTGCCGTCCTCGTCGTAGAGCGTCACGCCTTCGCCGCGCGCCATCGCGAGCCCCGAGTAGAGCGCGAACGACTGAAAGCCCGGCGCGATGTGACGCTGTTCACGCTCGACGATGGCCTTCGAGCGCGGGCCGACCTCCCGGCGTTCGCTCATCGCGCGCCTCCTCCGAATCGCTGGACGAGATACGCCGCGATCACCGGCGCCGCCTCGTCCCGGTAGAGGGCGAAGCTCGGCCACGCGTTGAGGTCGAGCAGGACCAGGCGCCCGTCTGGCGTCGCGATGGCATCGCCCCCGTAGATCTCGAGCCCGAGCGCGCCCGCGGCTCGGCGCGCCAGCCGGGCTAGCGCCGGCGGGTCGAGCGGGTGGCCGCTCAGCGTCTGATCCCGATGGTAGAACCACCGGAACCATGGAGGGCCGCCGTCCGCGCCGCCGCCGGGCCCGATGCCGTAGAACTTCACCAGATCGCCCGGCTCGTGGGGTTGGAGCACCGCGCGGCCGATGCCGCGCGCGTGCATGCCGGCGAGGGCGTCCTCGACGGCGCGCGCGGTGTCCGCGAACACCACGTCGCCCTCCTGCGTATTGTGCACGTCGGCGCGCTTGACCCAGACCGGCAGGGCGGGGGAGGCATCGCGCAGCGCAGCGCCGCTCGCCGTCGTCACCAGTCGACTCGCGATGAACGGGACGCCCGCTTCCTCGAACTGGGCGATCATCCGGTCGCGGTACGTCGCCAGCACGGCCGCCGCGCTGTTGACGAGGCGGACGCCCGCGCGCTCCCACGCGGCGAGGTCGCCCAGCACGTCCTCGCGCTCGCACATCAAGAAGACGAAGCGTGGCCTGGTCGCGATCGGGCCGCTCACGTCCTCCGGATCCTTCAGGTCGACCTGATATCCGTGCGCCTCGAGGTGTTTGCCGGTGAGCCGGAGGATCTCCGCATCGTCGCCCTCGCGACCCGGGGAATGCGCCCGCTCCCGGAAAATTCCCCAGCCGTAGAGATTCGTCACGCGATCCCTCCTCCGGTGCTCATGGTTGCCGACCCGTCGCGCGATCGGCCGTCGCGCTCGAGGGCTTCGGCCCGCGCCACGTCCTCGGCCCGGTCCACGTCCACGACCGCCGGCAGCACCGTGCCCCAGAGCGCGTGGCCGCTCCGATGGAGCCACGCGAGAAAGTCGCGCAGCCGGCCCAGCTCACGCGGGGGGGCGAGACGGCGGATGCGCTCCGGCACGAGATACAGCCCCGCGGTCACGAACGCGCCGTGGGTCTCGCCCAGGGCGCTGACCCGGCCGTCGCCGTCGAGGTCGACCCACAGCGGCTTCTCGTCGGCGACGAGGGGCGTCACGCCGAGCACGGTGTCGTCGGACGGGCGCGCGGTCGCGGCCGCGACGAAGCGCGAGAAGTCCGACGGCGGACACCAGGCATCCACCGTCGAGACCAGCATGCGCCCGCCCTCGGCGGCGCGCGTGACCTCGAGGAAGCTCTCGAGCGACGAGGCGGTGGTCTTGACGATGCAATCGACGGTGAGGTGCGGGACGTGCGCGCGAATCCAGTCGGCGCAGGCGCGGTCCCGATCGTTGACGATGACGACCACGCGATGGATGCCGGCGGTCTCGAAGTTTCGGATCACGCGTTCGATGAGCGGCATCCCGGCCACGCGGACGAGCGGCTTCGGGACCGCGACGCCGTCGCGGCGCAGGCGACTGCCCTCGCCCGCCGCGATGATGCCACCGGTGATCGCGCTCACACCCACGCTTCCACCTCGTCGAGCGAGCGCGCCACGTGGTCCTCCGGGCAGCAGGGCGCGCCGCCCGCCGGGGCGTCTCCCGCCAGCCACACGTGTCTCATGCCCACGGCCCGAGCGCCCGCCATGTCCCGCGCAAGAGAATCTCCCACGAACACGGACGAGGCAAGCGGAACCCCCAGGTCCTCCAGCGCTCGACGGAAGATGCGCGGATCGGGCTTGGACAGGCCGACCGCTGTCGAGTCGACGATGACGGTGAAGTAGGGCCGGATCGCGAGATCGTCACACACCGTCACGAGATTGCCATAGAAGTTCGAGACGAGGCCGAGGCGATGGCGCGCGGACAGGCGGGTCAGCAGCGGGCGGTTGCGCTCGATCTGGGCACGCGTCGCCTCGAGGAAGCGCCGCGCCACGCGCGCCGCGAGATCCCGATCGCCCGGCCGGATCGCCTCGGTGACCCCCGCCGTCAGCCGCGTCACCGTGTCCTCGATCGGGAGCGTCGCCGGCACCTGGCCGACCAGGGCGTCGTCGGCCGCGTAGAACACGGGATCGAATCGCTCGCGTGGGGGCGCGACACCCTCGTCGGCGTAGAGGCGATAGAAGCGCTCCTTCCAGGGGACGCCGTCGGCGTCGAGGGTTCCGCCGAAGTCGAAAAGGACAGCGCCGCCCACGACCACGCCTCAGGCCGCCGTCGTCTGCCTGAGCTCCGCCGCCGGCGCCGCGGCCTTGCGCGTGATGAGCTTCAGGATGACCGGCAGCACGATCAGCGACGTCACGAGCCCGCACGCCGTGCCGATCGTGAGCAAGAGACCGAGCCCGAAGATGCCCTGATGCTTCGCCACCATCAGGTTCCCGAAGCCGATGATGGTCGTGGCGCCGTTCAGCAGCACGGCCATGACCGCGCTGCGCGCGATCAGGACCCCGCCGTGCGCCCGCCGCCGTTCCATGTAGCTCAGGACGACGTTCAGGCCGAATTCGGAGGCCGTCCCGATGATCAGCGGGAGCCCCCAGACGTTGGCGAGATTGAACTGGAGCCCGAACAGGTGCATGAGCCCGATGGTCCACAGGAGCCCCATCGCGAGCGGCAGGAGGGCGAGGAAGGACTCCTTGACCCGGCGGATCGTGATGGCCGTCAGGAGGCTCACGAGGAGCATGGCGTAGCCCGTGCCCTGCAGGTATCCGCGCTCCATGAGGCGAGTGGCCTCGTAGGTGATCACGGGCGCGCCCGTGACCTCGGGGTCGACGGATCGAAGCTCCGTCACGAACTGCTTGGCGCCCTCGCGCTCCCAGATGTCCACCTTGGGGTGGATCTGCAGGAGGAAGCGGCCGTCCTCCCCCACGAACTTGCGGCGCAGGTCGACCGGCACGTCCTGGATGGAGACGGGCCGCGGGTTCAGGTTCCGCTGAAGGCTGTAGAACTTCGCCACGAAGTCGCGGTAGAGCTGAGCCTGCAGGTACGTGAGGGCCGGCTCGGCCGTCTCCCGATCCACCTTCTTGAAGCGCTCGATGAGCGCGGCCGTCTGCTGGCGCACGGCCGACAGCTCGGCCGGAATCTTGTCGCCCGCCTCCGCCGCCACGACGTCGAAGCGCCGCTTGATGTCGGCGAGCGCCTGCCGGAGCCGATCCAGATCCACGGGGCTCGAGCGCCCGATGCGGATCGGCGACACCAGCGGAGCGAAGCTCTGGATGATCTCGATCTTTTCCGGCTGGCCCTCCGGGATCACGCGCACGACCGAATCGACCTCGGAGACCGACGGCAGCGCCTCGAAGGCCTTTTGCTTGGCGCGAAGCTCGTCGAGCGTCGCGGCGGAGGCCAGCGCGTTGAACCCGGAGCGTCCGGTCCCGGCCACGATGCGCCGCTCCCAGACGACGGATTCGGTGCCCTTGGCCTGGAGATTCAGCAGGTTGTAGTCGAACCCGATCGACGGCAGCGCCCAGAGCGCGAGCCCGGTGGCGACGCCGGCCGACACGAGCACGGTGACGGGGTAGCTCGTGACGCGGTCCAGGACCGGGACCCGGATGCGCTCGATCTGCTGGGAGCGGGGGCGACGCTCGCGCGCGCGGTTCAGGTGGCGACGGTCCACGATCATCAGCACGGCCGGGAACACCGTCATCATGGCGAGCCACGCGAGCAAGATCGAGATGCCCGCGATGTAGCCGAGCTCCTGGATGCCGCGGAAGTCGGTGAGGAGCAGGACGAAGAAGGTCCCCGCGGCCGTGAGCGCGCCGATCGTCATGCCCGGTCCGGTGCGCGCGGCGGTGAACTCCAGGGCCTCGCGCAGGCCGCGCCCCAGGAAGATCTCCTCCTCGTACCGGAAGAGGAAGTAGATGCCGTAGTCGATGCCGATGCCGACGACGATCGAGATGAACATGACCGAGAAGATGCTGAGGTGGCCGACCGTCAGCGTGACGATGCCGAGCGACCAGCCGATGCTCGTCGCGAGGACGATGAGCATCAGCACCGGTTTGCCCACGCGGCCGAAGGCGAGCATCATCACGAGCAGGGTCAACGCGAACGCCAGCCCGGTGGCGATGCCGCTGTCGTGGAACGCCGCCGCCATCTCGTCGTTGGACAGCGCGGGCCCGCCGGTGACGCCGGCCTGCACGGTGGGGAAATCCTGCTTGAGCTTGCGGATGGCGCTCCGCACGGCCTCGATCGACTTCTGGTCTCCAAGGAAGCTGCCCTTCTCGGCCTTGGGCGACTCCACCAGGATGAACAGCAGGCTCTTGTCGTCGGACAGGAAGTAGCCGGCGTCGGCCGGCTCGTTGCCGAACGAGAAGAGCGTCCCCCAGGGCGACCGGTACGGCGTCGGGTGGTCGAGGCGCTGGCCGATCTGCTCGAGCAGCATGCGCAGGAAGCGCGTGTCGACGGGCAGGTCCGTGTCGTTCAGCCCGAGGTCGAAGAGGTTCGAGACGAACGCGGCGGCCATCTGCGTGTTGACGCCTTCGAGCAGGCGCGCCAGGCTCGGATCCCCGGCGAAGCTCTCCATGAACTCCTGATGGTCGAAGATCTTGTCGCGAATCTCCTTCAGCTCCGCCGCGTCCAGGTACAGGAGCTGGTTGCCCTCGAACTGCTTCGGGTCGATGCGGTAGGAGACCCGCTGGAACTTCACCGGCGAGGCGCGCAGCTCCTGCACGAGGCGGGCCGCGTAGGCCTTCGCCCCCTCGAACGACCGCGCCTCGACCACCACGACGATGTCGTCCAGCTCCCCGAAGTTCTTCGCGTACTCGACGTAGCGCTTCACGTAGGCCGCCTGCTGGGGGAGCACGTCGCGGCCCGAGGTCTTGAACCCGAGCGAGTGGAGGGTATAGCCGATGCCGGCCAGGGCGAAGAACGCCGCGAGGCACACCGTCACGACCGGGCGCGCGCACGACAGGCGGACCAGATGACGCAACAGATGTCCAGTTCGCGAAATGGCGATCATGAAAATTCCGGGGTCGGGATGAAAAAGTGTAACACGGGCATGTGGCTAGCCCAGGCTTCCCAGACGGCGTCGCCGTGTCCGGACGCCGTCTGGGGGTCCCGGACCAGAGCCGGGGGGACGCCCCGGCGCCTACGCGTCGCCGCCGATGAACGCTTCGAGCCGGGTGCGGGCGGTCTCGTCCGACCACTGCTCCGGCGGCGACTTCATCAGGTACGCGGACGGGGCGAGCAGCGCCCCCTTCAGGCCGCGGTCCATGGCGATCTTGCAGCAGCGGATCGCGTCGATCACCACGCCGGCCGAGTTCGGCGAGTCCCAGACCTCGAGCTTCAGCTCGATGTTGATGGGCTGGTCGCCGAAGCTCTTGCCCTCCATCCGGATGTGGGCCCACTTGCGGTCGGCGAGCCAGGGAACGTAGTCGCTCGGGCCGATGTGGATGGCGTCGTCCGGCATGTCGTGCGCGATCTGCGAGCGGACCGAGTCCGTCTTCGAGATCTTCTTCGAGACCAGCCGCTGGCGCTCGAGCATGTTGTAGAAGTCGGTGTTGCCCCCGACGTTCAACTGGCTCGTGCGCTCGAGCCGCACGCCGCGGTCCATGAACAGCTTGGTCAGCACCCGGTGGACGATGGTGGCGCCCACCTGGGACTTCACGTCGTCGCCGACGATCGGCAGGCCGCGCTCTTCGAACCGCCGGCGCCAGTAGTGCTCGCGGGCGATGAAGACCGGGATGCAGTTGACGAACCCGCAGCCCGCGTCGAGGATCTGCTCGACGTACCACTTCGTCGCCATCTCGCTGCCGACGGGCAAGAAGCTCACCACGACGTCGGTGCGCGTCTCGCGCAGGATGCCCGCGATGTCGGCCGTGGGGCCGCTGGCCTTGGTGATGACCTGGGACAGGTAGTGTCCGAGCCCGTCGTGGGTCATGCCGCGGTGGACGGGCACGTCGAGGGGCGGTACGGTGGCGAAGCGCACGGTGTTGTTCGGCTCGCTCAGGATGGCGCTCGACAGATCGAGGCCGACCTTGCGCGCGTCGATGTCGAAGGCGGCGGAGAACTCGATGTCGCCGACGTGATAGCCCCCGACGCGGGGCCGCATCAGCCCGGAGATGAAGCCGTCGTCCGGCGCATGGCGATAGTATTCGACGCCCTGGACCAGTGCGGACGCACAGTTGCCGACACCGACGATCGCGACTCGAACAGCTCCCACGGTCCCCTCCTGTCTCGTGTTCACGCCCCGCGCCACGCCCGGCGCAGGCCAGGTTCGGCCAGGCAATTCCGAAAGTCTAGCACAGCGGGCGCTTGCGTGGGCCGCTCACGCCATCTCCTCGTCCGTTGCCGGCAGCGACGGACGCGCCCGCAGCGATGCGAGCCACAGGTAGCCGGCCGCTGCCCAGACCGCCTCTCTGAGGCGCCGGATCAGCGTGTACGAGAGACCGACCGCTCCCGCGATGCCGAAGGCCTCGAACGCCGCGACGTAGCCGCCCTCGAGCGCGCCGAGCGAAGCTGGCACCATGAAGCTCGCGAACTTCACCGCGGCCGCGAACGCCTCGATGGCCTGCGCCGAGAGCACGGACGCGTCGATGCGGAGAAACGCGAGCACGAGAGAGATCTCGAGGCCGCCCGTCACGCACGCGGCGCCGTGCAGGAGGACCGAGACGAGGAGCCGGCCCCGGCTCTCGCGGTAGAAGCCGCGGAGCCGGCGATCGAGGGCGTCGAGCGCCGCCTGGTGGCGTTCGGCAGAGCCGATGCCAATCCGCCCGAGGACACGGCCGCCCCCGCTGAAGACGCCGAGCGTCTGCGCCGCGACGAACCCGGCGATGCAGCACACTTGCACGGCCAGCAGCGCGACCATGCCGATGAGGATCGGACTGGTGGCGGGCAAGCGGCTCGCGGCGAGCGCGCTGCCGGCCGCGAGAAAGAGCGCCTGACCGGTGATGACGGCGGTCTTGTCGACGACGACGGAGGCGAGGGCCTCGGCAAGCGGCACGTGGGGACGCAAGAGATAGGCCTTGAGCGGCTCCCCGCCGACGGAGGCTGTGGGCGTCGTCAGGTTCACCGCCTCGCCGGCGAGCCGGGCCCGCACCAGCACGACGAACGGCACCGGGTGATCGCGGAGCAGGACCGCCCAGCCCAGCGTGTCGAGCGCCACCGCAAGGGAGAACGGGATGCACACGACGACCCCGAGTCGCCACCCGAGCGAGTCCACGGTGGCCCACACGGCAGCCGGGCCGACCTGGTAGATGAGCCAGGCGACGACTGCCAGTCCCGCCGCGACGGCAAGCGGTTTGAGGGTGCGCGCGGCGAAGCCCCGGGCCGGCGCCCCCGCCCCGATCACGCCGCGCACACCTCGCGTCGCGGTGGGCGGGCGGTCACCGCGCCTACTTCTTCACCGGGGTGGCCTTGCCCTTCGGCTGATCGTCCGCGGCCAGCTCGCCCTGCTTGGCCCGGAGCTTCTGGACCAGGTCGTTGTAGGAGCCGGTCTGGATGATCTTGTTGAACTGGGTCCGGTAGTTCGACACCAGGCTCACGCCCTCGATGTTGACGTCGTAGACCAGCCACCGATCGCCCTTCTTGAGGAGCCGGTAGTCGATCGGGACTTCCGTGCCGCTCTTGGTCACGATCCGGGTCGCGACGCTCGCGCTGTCGCCGTCCATCCGCTCGTTGACGTACTGGATCTTCTCACCGCCGTACAGCTCGATCTTCGAGATGTACGACCGCTCGAGCAGATCGCTGAACAGCGACACGAACTCCGCGCGCTGCTTGTCGGTGAGCGGCTGCCAGTGGCGCGCGAGCGCGCGGCGGGCGATCTCCGGGAAGTCGAAGATCTCGTCCGCGATCTTCCGGACGGCGGCTCGCCGCTCCGCCAGGCGTTCGTTGCCCTTCAAGCCGGGATCCTCGAGCACCTTGATCACGCGATCAATCGCGCCCTTGAGTTGGTCGGCGGCGGGGCCGGCGGCCGCCTCGCGGGCGGGCAGGGCGATGACGAGCGTGGCCAGGAGGAGGGCGGCGCACAGGCGCGGAAGACTCATCGACGATTCTCCACAGTCGGGAAGATGGGTCTCAGACCTTGCCGAACACGTACTTCGACAAGAGTTCCTCGAGGTCGACGGGCGGCTCCACCTCCTTGATGCGCCCATTGGGCGGAATGGCGCGGTCGGAGCCTCCGGGGCTGATCCGGATGTACTTCTCGCCGATCAGCCCCTTGGTCTTGATCGAGGCGATCGAGTCGTCCTGGAGCTTGATGCCGGAGCGAATCGACATCACCACGCGGGCCTGATCGTCGACGAGCCTGATGGCGTCCACGCTGCCGACCTGGACGCCGGCGATCTCGACGGGCGAGCCGACCTTCAGACCGCCCACCGACGGAAAATCGGCGTTGACCACGTAACCACGGATCCCCAGGAGGTCCACCCGTCCGAGGCGCACCGAGAGCCAGCCCACGGCCAGAATGCCCAGGATCACGAAAATCCCCACGGAGACGTCGAGCATCGAGCGCCTCATGCGCGGCCTCCCATGGAGCCATCGGCCACCGGGTGCCTCATGCGCGACCTCCCTCGGTCACGATGCCGGGCGAGACGAGGGTCACCATGGAACGGTCGACGACCGAATGCTTCATCTGCGACCTCCCTCGGTCACGATGCCGGGCGAGACGAGGGTCACCATGGAA
>Ga0187894_10001410_pt1 | contig 30908 bp, 28 predicted proteins | sample GBC1701081metaG_FD_136650 | JGI IMG/M metagenome (GOLD analysis project Ga0187894, IMG submission 136650) | White microbial mat communities from a lava cave in the Kipuka Kanohina Cave System on the Island of Hawaii, USA - GBC170108-1 metaG ...
CGCGAACTCGAGAATGTGATTGAACGCGCCGTGGTGATCAGCAACTCTCCCGTGCTGGATGAAAGCCTCCTGCCCGACAAAGTGCTGAGTCAGGTCAACAGCGTTCAAAACCCCCCCGCGCCGTCGGCAGTCCCGCAGTTGGAACTCGATGATGGCCTATTGCCTCCCGATCTGTCGTTCGAGACAGCCATCCAGAATTTCAAACGCCAACTGGTGCGACAGGCTCTGCGCGAATGCAACGGGTCGAGATCAGAGGCTGCGCACCGACTCAAGATCAGCCGGCAGTATTTGCATCGGTTGATCAATGAATTAAACGTCGAAGGATGAGTTGTCAGATGATCAACCGAAAATGGCGGTTTCATCAATCTCCGGCGCCGCGAGATTTGAAACCGTCATTTCCATTGAATTACGAACTGTAGCTCTCTTTGACCGCGCCCGCAGGCACGCTAAATTGCGCCCGCCACATCGCCAGCAACCACACCGCCCCCGGGCTCGCCGACAACAATCCCGAAATGACCATCATCGCGCGCGGACCTGTCCAGTTCATCAACGCCCCGGCCACGATCATCGAAAGAGTCATCATAGCCAGCTCAAGCGCGCGGTCCGTGGTGAAGACTCGCCCGCGATATTCATCGGGCAGCGCGCGCATCATCAGTGTCTCCTGCACGCCGAATTCAGCGCCGAGGATCAGCCGGCTCACCGCGAGCCACAGCGACATCAAAATCAGCGACGGCATTAGCCCCGCGGCGGCAAAGCACAATCCGTGAATGAGCAACGACCATCCGATGAAATGTCCCGCCCGGCGCTCTTCGGAAGCCCACGCCCCCGCGCGTCGCGCCAGAACCATCCCGATGAATAGCCCAGCGCCCGCCACCGTCGTCAACGCGGCCATGTTCCAGTCACCGCTGGCTTCATGGCTGGCCGCAAGCTCGCGCCTGGAGATGCGGTCGAAGATCAGGTTGGTCATCCCGCCGCCAGTCGCCCACCCCACGTTCACGAGAATGATCGCGCGCACGAACGTTGTATCACGGATGTAAGCCAGCCCCTCGCGAACATCGGCCAGGAAACGGTTCCGCGATTGTCCGGCGAAATTTTCTCCGCCCGCTTCGATCTCACTCATCCGAGATTCAGCGCCGCTACGCATTACCGCATCAGGAATCATCCAGATGAACGCTGCCGAAGCGATGAACGAGAGAGAATTGATGATGAATGCGGTGTTGTAGCCGAACGTCGCCGCCGTGACGCCGCCCAACGCCGCGCCGAATGTGAGCTGCAAAAACCGCGTCGAGAACATCAGGACGTTCGCGGTCAACATCTCCTGCCGAGTGGTCATGTTGGCTATCGAGGCGTTCTTCGCCGCTTCAAAGAGCGTGGTCGCGGCGGACATCATCCCGCTGAAAGTGACGATCAGCCATACCGGCGCGCCGGCGCTCGCGGTCAGAAAGCCGAGCGCAATCAACGCGCGAAGGAGGTCCGCTGCGATCAAAATACGCTTGCGGTTGGCGCGGTCAACCAGTACCCCGGCAAGTGGCGCGATCAATAACACCGGCAGCAACCGCGAAACCAGCAGCGCCATCGTAGCCCAGACCGACCCGGATAGCATACTCACGGCCCCAAGTTCGGCGATAAATGAAAACCAAGTGCCAAGCTCGCTAATGACTTGACCCGCCCATAACCGGCGAAAATTTGTGTTATGTCGTAATAACTCGCTGTACCTCACTGACTGCATGCTTTACTCCTTAGTTTTCGGTGCAGTAGCTACAGCTACAGCGCTCATAATGTTATCTCCCTCGAAATTTATGCTACTTCTTTCAGGCAATATTAGAATCAACGATCGAACACACTGCGCCTTTGGAATGAAGGTACATGAATGAATGCCCTCAAAACCAGGATGCGCTTCTTTGAAGCTATTTTGTTATGTGGCCGCGTGTGCGATGGTTGCGCCCGCCGACCTGGTCTTTGTCCCCACATTCACCTGCCGCCCGTTTTGAGTATGACGGGTCTCGACGGCTTAAAACCGAATCGGCTTTCGGCCACCGGCAGGATTTACCCCAAAGAAACGGCCATGCTCACCTGCGCTTGTGGTCTCACCGCAAACAGCTTGCTCCCACCTGCGCTGGCTTACGTGGACTCTTTTGGCCCGTTCTACCCTGAGCTTGGGCTGACGCTTCAGCCCGCAACCACAGACCGAACGCAATCACCACACACACGATATTTTGGAGACGATGGCTGGTCTCTCACCAGCTACTGGCGGCGTAACTAATGCCGTGCCTCGATTACTTTGGCTTCACCGTCTCAACCCTGCAACGAGAAGGAACTGTCAGGCCCTAGTTCCTCTGCTTTGCTGAGGACGAATAAACTTTTGCCCAAAAAGCTAAAAGCCCCGACCGGTTATCTTTTCGGATACCGGTCGGGGCTTCTGGTCAACCCTTCTTTGGAAGATCGTTACTAATCGGTCTTCCCTCTCACCCGGTACCTACAATCGCCAGTTGCGATAATTTGAACGTCGAAACGCTGGTCAAGCTCAATTTGCAGCGCATCGGCATTTACGACAACTGGCGGCCGGAATACAGTCTTATGCGCCTGCAACCATGGCAGCCTAAGCATCGAACCGTATCTTGAATATGAAGGTTTAGCGTTTAGCATAGGGTATGTCCCATCAAAGTTATCGCTTTAATATTGCAGCATGCTATTTGGTAAATGAAATATGTGCGCTTCATACCAGAACGCGAATCTACCACGCCGTAACGAAGCAAGTCAACAAAAAGTTAAGGAGTGGGCCGTGTAGGACTCGAACCTACGACCCGTTGATTAAGAGTCAACTGCTCTACCAACTGAGCTAACGGCCCTCGTTTTGGAAATTGATGATCGGAATTGATCAATCAGCCGGGCGTATTCTTGACGATGCAAAAGTTATTGTCAAGATGGCCTCCAAAACCACCCAAGTTGATGGCCTCGCAGTTCACTTTGACTTGGTGTTGGCGCCCGAAAAAGCCGGGATCAGCCGCGATTAGGACATGGAGCGCGACACTAAATCCAGCCTGTCTCCGATTTGTTGCAGCAGGTTGGCAAGGTTCATGCCCATACCGGTGAGATAAATAAGCACGATTGTACCGATAAGAATCAGTAGGAGTGAGTATTCAACCATATCCTGGCCGCGCTCTTCGGTGAGGAATTGTTTCAGTTTGTTGATCATTCTTGTTCAGCTCGTTTTCTTTTCGAATTTCTGTACGGGCATTTATTGTGATCAAAAACAGCAAGGCCTTCGCGCAAGCACCCCATTGGAGACGACATTGTTTCATCAACCTTCTATTCATATTATCCGCATAGAAGGTGAGAGCGACAAGGTTGCGCGCATATTTGATTCAGGTTAAGGGGTCTGTGGGATCAAGGCGCCCGAAGGAGGCGATAAAGGGCAAAGAACAACGGCGCCATGATTATTCGGGGGGCCGCAAACCTGCGTAAAGCGGCAAACAGGGAATCGGCGCAGGTTGCCGGCCGAAATGAGGGGAAACACCAACAGATTTATTTGTCTCTGAACATCTCCGCACGCAGTTCCTGCTCGCGAACCATTGCGTTTCGCAAGAGAGTCTCATTCTGGGCTATTGTTCTTTCCGCCCTCGCCAGCTCTTCACGCAGTGTGCGAACTTCGGCTTGAAGTTCCGCGATGTAGCTGAGCGCACGACGCAGTCTTTGCTCGTGCGCCAGTTCGAAGAGAGAGACGTTGTTGTGCGGTTTTTCGATACGCTTCTCGAAAGGGTCCGCTTCGACAAGGGATTGATTGACCAGTTGAATCGCTGCGCTCATTGTTAATTATCTCCTGTTTGTCTTTCGTTTTGTTCTTGTTTTATTAGTTGTTGATTGGGGCCCGTTAAATTCGCTCGTCAGGCTGGCCGTGAAGTTGGCAAACTGCCTTAGCTCAACATTGTTTTTACCGCTTAGGGGGCGGCCGTTTTTCCTTGGCTATAAACAATACCAACTCAACAAGGTTAACAGCTCAACCTTAGAAAGACTCGGCCTGGTTCAAGTTGCCCGTGCGGTCGCGTCTACATATACCCGCGCACTTAACTGCCGCACGATTCATCACCGCAGTCCCACGATGATGATGAATAGAGATGAAAGCGCCAATTACAAATAGCCCGAAGTATTAAAAACAAAATGATGAACCTTTAGCGGTTAATCATTTTAGCTTTGCCAGACTCAGGGCGGCGAGGAAATTCCCGGCAATCACTCCACAGGGTATTTTACTATTCGATGTTTTGAACTTGAAGGCTCTTGGGCTTGTGGGGGAGCGGAGCAAGAACCGACTGAAAAATCTTACTGCTAGATCGGGAACATCTATACGGCGGGGCAAGCTTCAGACGGGGCGCATAATAGCACAGTCGTCTCGTCACGCGAAGAAATTTTTGCGTCCGTCAATAAATTTTTGCATGCGATTGATCCTGGGCTGACGGCCCTCCGGATTTTCCGTTCGGAGAGAGCAGACAGGGCAGACAAGCCGGATTGCCGCTAGTAAATCGGCCGACGTGAACCGAATGAACCAATGAAGTTGTGTTAAGATCGCAGACAGATCACTGATCATTTTCACGGAGGTACCCAGAATAGAAATGGCAGCACAGTTATTGAACGGCGCGGCGGTGGCGGAGGAGATCAAACAGGGCGTGGCGGCGCGTGTGAAAGAATTGGAACCGCGCGGGATCAAACCCGGCCTCGCGGCTGTGATTGTCGGGGACGACCCTGCCTCGAAAGTCTACGTGGGCAGCAAGGTCAAGACCTGCCAGACGTTGGGGCTGCATTCAGAGAAATATGAACTGCCGGTTCGGACGACCATGGAGGAGTTGCTGGCCTTGGTCGAACATCTGAATCAGCGTAATGACATTGACGGCATACTTGTACAACTGCCTTTGCCGAAACAGATCGAAACGCGCCGCATACTCGAAGCGGTTGATCCGGCGAAAGACGTGGATGGGTTTCACGCGGTCAACGTCGGCCGTCTGGTTCGAGGCGAAGAATCACTCGTCCCATGCACTCCGGCGGGAATCATAGAGCTGCTCGACCACTATCAAATTCGGATCGAAGGCGCGCACGCCGTCATCGTCGGGCGCAGCGACATCGTGGGCAAACCGATGTCAATGTTGTTGCTACACAGGAATGCGACGGTGACGATTTGTCATTCGCGCACTCGCAATCTGCCTGAAGTTACTCGTCAAGCCGATATTTTGGTTGCGGCGATCGGTCGCACGGCGATGATCACCGGCGATTTTATCCGCGAGGGCTCGGTCGTTGTTGATGTCGGGATGAACAATGCTACAACAACCGATGAGGTCAATCGCATTTTCGCCGAGCCCGAGATCCCCAAGCGAATGGAGAGCCTGGCTAAGCGCGGCTACACGCTGGTCGGCGATGTCGAGCCCAGAACCGTCGCCGAGCGAGCGTCGTGGCTGACTCCGGTTCCCGGGGGGGTCGGCCCTCTGACGATTGCGATGCTGATGAAAAATACGTTGCGCGCCGCCGAAATGCGGCGTGGTTGATTTGGCGCGCAAAAGGGGAGAGCCTTTCATGGCTATCTTCGGTCTTTTGCGCCTTCCAGCAGTTATCTTCAAATGTTCAAAATCGGACTGACAGGTGGAATCGCCACGGGCAAATCTTATGTGCTGAGCGTGTTGAGCGAATTGGGTTGTGACGTGATTGACGCGGACACAGTGGCTCACCGGGTGATCGAGCCGGGCCGCCCGGCCTATCTTGACATCATCAACTGTTTCGGCCGCGACATACTCAACGAAGACGGCTCAATAAATCGCGCCGCGCTTGGCGCGATTGTCTTTGGCGGCAAAAATGCGCGCGAGAAGCTCAACGCGATTGTTCACCCTCGGGTTTACGAGGCGCAGGCGGAATGGTTTGAGCAAGTCGCCCGGCGCGATCCCGGCGCGATTGCCGTGGTTGACGCCGCGTTGATGATCGAGACCGGCTCATACCGCCGTTTTGACAAAGTGATCGTGGTCTATTGCGATCCTGAATTGCAGCTTCGACGATTGACGGAGCGCAACGGTTTCACGCGCGAACAGGCACAGACTCGAATCTCGGCCCAAATGCCGTCCGAAGAGAAATTGAAGTACGCTGACTATTCGATCAACACATCCGCTGGCTTTGAAGACACACGGCGGCAGGTTGAGAAGATATACGGAGAATTGCGGGCGCTTCAGGCCGCTTCATAGTAGGACTTACAGGTCTTATGAGTCTTATAGGTCCCATTCATGGCGCTGTTCGGAGGGGTTATGAACCAATCACGCAAAGCCACAACTGGAGGAACGTCGAATTACAAAGAACGGTTTGCGGGCATTGTCGCCGAGGGCCATTTTCGACAATCGCAGGGTTTGTGGATGTCGTCAATCGGCTTCGGATCTTACCTGGGCGCCCCCGATGAAAGAACCGACGACGCTTATCGAAACGCCGTCAAACGCGCCGTCGAATTGGGTTGCAACGCCTTCGACACGGCCTCGAACTATCGTTACCAGCGCAGCGAGCGAAACATAGGCGACGCGTTTGCGGAGCTGTTTGCGCAAGGCAAAGCGTCGCGCGATGAGATCATAGTTTCAACTAAAGGCGGCTATATCCCGTTTGACACCACGCCGCCTAGCAGCAGGCAGGAGATGACGAGCTATCTCGAAGACACATTCATTAAATCGGGCCTCTGCGAATGGGATGACTTCGTGCAATCCAGCCATTGCATGTCGCCTGCTTTCATCGCGCATCAGCTTGATCAGAGCCTGCGCAACCTGAAGCTTGAATGCGTTGATATCTACTACATTCACAATCCTGAATCCCAACTCGCGGAAGTTTCGCGTGATGAGTTTTACAAAAGGCTTCACGCCGTGTTCGAGTTTTTGGAAACCGCGGTGGCGGATGGCAGGGTTTCGATCTATGGGACCGCTACGTGGAATGGTTATCGAGCGCCATCGGACAGCCCCGAAGCTTTATCATTGGAGCGGGTGATAAAGACTGCGCGCGAGGTGGCGGGCGCCAATCACCACTTCAAAGTCGTTCAACTGCCATTCAACCTGGCTATGACTGAGGCGTCTACCAACATCAATCAAACGCTCAACGGCGGGAAATCCACATTTCTGAAAGCTGCGGCGGGCCTTGGGGTCACGGTTGTGTCCAGCGCCTCGATCTTGCAATCACGCCTTTCTTCGGGGTTGCCGCCGATTGTCAGCGCTTCTCTGCGGGGATTACGCACGGACGCGCAACGCGCGATCCAATTTGCGCGCTCAACCCCTGGCATTGACACCGCGCTTGTTGGGATGAGTGACATCGCGCACGTTGAGGAGAATTTGGAAGTTGCGAAAATACCTCCGGCTCCGGCGGAAGAGTAGGCGAGCGGCGATGGCAAATGACAAACGTAATATGGCAAATGGAAAATGAAACACGATTACATCTCAGAATGTTTGCGGCGGCGTTATATTTCACGCCGCAGCGTTTCCCAGAAACTGCCGCGATAGACCTGCCGATCCAACCCTTCGTAGCGCGCCTGCAACTCTTTGTCGCTGAGGATGTGGCCTTGCAGCCAGACTTCAGACGCAAGCCATCCATCAACCTTCAACTCGCCCTTGAGATCGGAACGGTTGATCAGCACTTCAAGTCTTAATTTTCCCGCATCGACATCGATCAAAATCAGGTTGCTGGTGGTGTGCGGATTCTTGATTTCGCGCCAGGAGAGAATGCGTCCGCGTACGGCGTAGTCGGCCTCGGTCACCTTTCTGCGCGGGTACCGTTCGGCGAGCGGGGCGAAAAGCGGGTCTTTGGTCTTTGTGAGTACTCGCGCGCGATAAGCCAGGCCGGAAACGGCCGCCGTGATCTGCCGGTCGCGCAAACGGCTCAGGTCAACTTCGGTGATGTTTTGCAGTTCGAAGACGATCTCGGCGCTGGAATTGACCAGTAGCCCCCGCGCCACGGCCTCGCCGTCCTCTTCGTACTCGGCGATCTCCCAAGGATAGAGGCTGAAAATATGGCGCGTGCGAAAGGCCGGACGGCAATCGGCGTAAAAGAGGCCGTCCTTCGATTCGTAGAGCATCGTCCACACCTCCAGACCACAGCCGATGCTCCAGCAACAACCGTGAAGTACACCTTGTTCGCGCTTCGCATGGGTCGGCGTTCCGCGTTGTTGCGCTTCTTCGGCCAGCGCCTGATAGGAAGCTTCGTCGGTGATTTTGAATCCGATAGCGTAAAAGGGTTCGCCCATATTCCGGAAGGAGATTCAATCTCAGGGTTTCTTCTTGCGGGGGGACTTCTTTGCTGCCATTTCGTTAAGGGGGGCATATTGACGGACGCCGCGGATGTTGCGCGCGGGACCGTGTTTCGGGGGCTGGTTGCTTCGCGCCATCTCGGCGAAAAGGTCCATATCGTAATCACATTCGCGCGACATCTCTTCGCGGATCGCTTGCAACTCTTCAAGAAACCTAGGACGTTGATACATAAAACAGTAGGGAGCGGGGAGTGGAGGACAAGGAGACAAGGAGACAAGGAGACAAGGAGATGGAGATTTCTTATCCCCTTGTCCCCTCTTCCCCTTGTCCCCACTTCCTATTTCTCACTCCCCATTATCACAGCTCACTCACCAGAAACTCAGGCGTTACGATTTCGGGGACGAAGAATCCGGCCGCGGTATTGAACAGTTTTATCCGCGCCTGGCGATGCACGTTCGCCAGATGGCCGAAATTCCACGTCACCAGGTAATCAATCTTGTGGAACGAGGCGAGCGCGACGTGCAGCGCGTCGCCCATATATTTTCGCTGAAAGATGCCGCGCCCGATGTAACCATCGGCCAGTATCGCGGCCTCCTCCGTGATCTCCAACTGCGGCAGATCACGGATCAATTGCAAATAGCTGCGCCGGTATGGCTCGCGCGCGCGTTCGAGTTCCCGCGAAACCAACGGCGAAACATACGCGCGGTAGTTTCTCAGTTCATGCTCCCACCATCGGATCGTCAGGTCCCGGCGGAATGACTCACCTTTGTCGAGGTACGCGCCGATGACCGATGTTTCGAGGTAGATGCTGGTAATCATAAGTCAGTGGGGAGTGGGGAGTAGGGAGTGGGGAGTGGGAAAAAGACACTTCCCCGTTCCCCATTCCCCATTCCCCACTCCCTACTCCCCACTCCCTACTGCTTCTCCGCCGCGACGGTGATCGCCTTGCTCTGCGGGGTCAGTTTGAACTGGTAACGCCGCAGGTCGAGCACTATGCGGAAATGCTCCAGATAATCTCCGCCCAGAATCCCATGCTGTTCAAACCCTGAAGTTTCATTGACCGCTTCGAGGTTCAAAATTACGGCGCGCGAATTGTTCTTTTTCAAACCATTGACCGTCAGGGCCGACAATCCGAGTGTTTCGACGCCGTCTACGATGCCAGCCGCGCCGATGACGCGAATGGTCTCGCCTTTGATCTTCAGCCCATCCAGATCGTGTTGCTGGACCGCAGCTTTTGAGATGACGGTCGTGGTGGCGCCGGTATCGATAATGAAGTTGAGGGGCCGCTTCAAATTCGGCAGATGCGTCTCGGCGCTGGCCAGACCGCCACTCGTGCTTCGGATCGGGATTTCAAATCCGCTGAGGATATCGCCGGTAATGGAGGGAGTGTCAGCCGGTTTCGCCGCGTCCGGTTTGACCGGTTCTTCGCGTATCGGAGATCGGTCGAGCGTCATCTGTTTGGTCTGGTAATCGAGCGTCACGCCGTAGTTCGCAAGGACGGACAACCCGATATAACCATCGGCCCTTTCGATTTCGGGCGTTTCAGGCGCGGTGTGGATGGTGCGAATATAAATGGGGATCGCCTCGATCCGCGCTTCGCCGATTGTGATCGAATCGAGCAGCCCGTAAATGATCGGGAATATGCCGCTGCCGCCAACAGCCCGCGCGTTGCCGCCGCGAGCGACGGGCTTGATGCCCAAACGCGCGGCCGCTTTATCCGAAATCACCGACAGGCTGGCGCCCGTGTCAATAACGAACCGCAACGGCCCTTTGCCGTTGACCATCAGGTTGATGAACGGGCGATGATTTATCAGATCGAACGAGACTGCCGAGACCTCTTTACCGCCCGTGCGATGAATCTTCGTGGCGCCCAGGTAGCGATAGAAATCAATCAGCCCGCGAATGCGCGCCCGGCGCTCGATGTCGCTTTTCGGAGTGACATCGAGGAATCGCTGGTACGCGTCCGCGGCCTCGTTGTAATACTCCAACCGCGAGCAGGCGCGGGCGAGCGAGAGGTAATAATCGGGCTCCAGCGGATCAATCGAGACCGCGCGCCTCAACCCGTCGTAAGAGTTGCGCGTTCGATGCTCGTAATATTCGATTTCGGAAAGACCCGCGATGGCCAGCGCCTCTTTGTTGTTGAATTTGACGGCGGTATAGAGAGCTTCGATCGAGTTGCGGAATTCGCCTGACCTGAGCAGCGCGGTTCCGAGCAGCGCGAATGCGCGTGAGCTGAGCGGGTCGGCGGCGATCACCTGCGCCGCGTTTTCGTAAGCTTCCTGCAGCTTGATCTGTTTGACCAGCGCGAAGCTCAGACCCAGCCGCGCTTCTTTGTCGGTTTGATCTTTTTCAAGCAGGCGCCGGTAGATCTTTTCAGCTTCCGTGTAGTTGGCCTTGCGTATTTCGCCCCCGGCGCGTTTGAGCGCCTTGTTGCGCGTTTCGGCCAGCGCGGCGGTGGATAAGAGAACCACGGTCAAGAGGACTGTCAGGATCCGAAGAGCGTTTATCATAAAACACCTCGAAAGCAATGGATGAAGGCGGGAGCGCTTGCTCTCGGCGCCGCCATCGTTTGTTATTTCAAAATGGCGCCGGTTTTGTTCGACCAGAGCAGAAGATCAAGTTCGTCGAAGTTGATTTTAATATCCTCGGCGAATTTTCTCATCCGGTCTTCAACGGCCAGATACTTTTTTTTCGTGCCGGGAGGATTGGGCGTCTCAATCACTCCGACCTCGCTCAGGGTTCGCAGTATGTGTTTATCAAGGATCGCATAACCTCGATAACCTATGTTTCTCAGGTAATGGCTAGCCTCTTTGTACCCGATGCCTTTGACATCGGGGTTTTTCGCGAAGAAGTCTCGGCGCGCCTCCGGATCATCGCCGAATGAATTCAATCGCTCGCCGAGCCGCAACCCGCAATCGCGTCTCAGAAAACTCCGCGTGTGAATGACGTATTCAGCGCGCGCGTTCGGATAACGATGCGCCCCAATGAGCAATCGGTTCAATCGCCCGTGGCCGGCCTTGAGCAGATACGGGCGAACCCTTTCAATTGAATTCAATCCCATCCGCGCGCTCGCGCCCGCCGTGAAGATGCAATAGACGAGCTCTTCGAACAAACGTTCGTCATTGCCATCAAGCAGGATCGCCTCGAACTCGGCGAGGCGGGCGCGAATCGCTTCCCGTTTTTCCATATAGTTTTTTTGCAACTCATCAATCATCACACCTCAATCTCGACCAAATCTTCAGCCGCGACTGTGTTCGGGAAGACCGAGCGGGCTTCTTCCAGCAACGGGCGCGCGTCGGGAAAACGCGAGCTGAAATGCGTGATCAGCAACCGCCGCGCATTGGCTTCGCGCGCGATCTCAGCGGCTTGAATCGCGGTCGAATGGCCGAAATGATGCGACTCTTCGATCAACTCTTCGGTGAATGTCGCTTCGTGGATCACCCAGTCGGCGTTCTCGGAAAGTTTCACCGCGTTGGCGCAAGGGCGCGTATCCAGGCAATAGCTGACGACCTTGCCAGGACGCGGCGGCCCTAAAACTTCCGAAGGATGAATCACGCGTCCGTCCCCGATCGTGATCGATCTGCCCGATTGCAACTGTGAATACAACGGCCCTTCGGGAATGCCCATCTCTTTCGCGCGTTCAAGGTTGAACCTGCCCGGCTTCGTCTTCTCTTCAAGCCTGTATCCGAGCGCGAAGATGCGATGGTCGAGTGGGCGCGTCGTGACGGTGAACTTCGCCGATTCGTAAACCAGCTCCTGCTCTCTGCCGGCGAAATATCGCGCGTCGAATTCGCGCAGCTTGAGCGGGTAATTGACGTAACAGATTTTCAGACTGGCGAGCAACGTCAGATATTGATCAATGCCCGCGGGACCGGCCAGCGTCAACTCTTTTTCGCGCTGGTCCAGCGACATTGTCGAAAGCAATCCGGGCAGCCCGTTGAAATGATCGCCGTGCATGTGCGAGATGAAAACGCCGGCGAGTTTTTGCGGCGAAAGGCCGGCGCGGGCGATCTGGGTTTGTGTACCCTCGCCACAATCGAATAACCACCATTCGCCTTCGCCTACGACGGCCAGCGCGCTGACATTGCGATGCAATGTTGGTTTCCCGGAACTTGTTCCGAGCGGAATAATCTTCATTTTTTCCATTTTCCATTTTCCATATGCGATTTGTCATTTGTCATTGCCTGAAGCGCTTTTCCAATGACAAATGACAAATCGCATATGGAAAATGGAAAATGCCTTCCCTGCATAATTTCGTGATCTACCGACGATCCGTTACCAGCCCAGCACCCGTTTGCCGGGATCGTTCCAGCGGTTCAGGATGACTTTGTTGCGCGTGTAAAAGTGAAAGCCTTCGTGTCCTTGAATGTGCAGATCGCCGAAGAATGATTGGTTCCATCCCGCAAACGGAAAGATGGCCATCGGCGCGGGAACTCCGACGTTGACCCCGATCATCCCGCAATTGACGTAGCGCGCGAATGTGCGCGCCGCGCCTCCGTCGCGCGTGAAGATGACCGCGCCATTGCCGTAAGGCGATTCGTTGGCCCGCGCGATCGCTTCGCTCAAATCATCAACGCGCATCATCGACAACACCGGCCCGAAGATTTCGTCGCGCGCGATCCGCATCTGAGGCGCGACGTTGTCGAAGATCGTCGGCCCGACGAAGAACCCCTCACTCCGTTCAGTCAGCAACACGCCGCGCCCGTCGGTCGCCAGTTTCGCGCCTTCATTCAAACCCAGATCAATGTAGCTTCTGATCCGGTCGCGAGCCGCGGCGTCAATCACCGGCCCCATATCCACAGCGCTTTCTGGGGCGCCTTCTGAAGAGAGACCGTCCGTCGGCCCCACGCGCATCTTCTTCGCCGCCGCGTCCAGGCTTTCGAGGAGCGGGTCGCCAGCGCGACCGACAGCGACCGCGACGCTTCCGGCCATGCATCGTTGCCCGCTGCAACCGAAAGCCGCGCCCATGATCTGGCTCGTCGCCGCGTCGAGATCGGCGTCGGGCATCACCAGCATATAATTTTTCGCCCCGCCCGCGGCCTGCACGCGTTTGCCGTGCGCCGTTCCGGTCTCGTAAATGTATTTCGCGACTTTCGTTGAGCCGACGAAGCTGATCGCGGCGACATCGGGGTGTTTGAGCAACGCGTCAACAGTTTCAGCGCCGCCGTGGACGACGTTGAAGACTCCTTTCGGCAGCCCCGCCTCGGCCAGCAATTCCGCCAGCCGCGTCGGCGTCAGCGGAACTTTCGGAGAAGGTTTGAGAATGAACGCATTGCCGCAAACGATCGCGATGGGAAACATCCACAGCGGAACCATCGCCGGGAAATTGAACGGCGTGATACCGGCGCAAACTCCCAACGGATGTCGTTCGACTCGCCCGTCAATGCCGCGAGCGACGTTGTCGAGCGTCTGCCCCATCAGCAACGTCGGCGCGTGACAGGCCATCTCGACCATTTCGATGCCGCGCCGCACGTCGCCCTTCGCTTCATCAAGCGTCTTGCCGTGTTCGCGTGTGACCATCCGGGCAAGCTCGTCGAAGTTTTCTTCAAGCAGATGCGCGAATCGGAACATCACGCGCGCGCGTTCGACCACGGGCGTGTCGGCCCAGGCGGGAAAGGCGGTTCGCGCCGCCTGAACGGCTTGGTCAACCGACTGGCCGTTGCTGTCTGGCGCCTGTGCGATCACTTTACCGCGCGATGGGTTGTAAACAGGCGTGTGACGAGATGCGGTAGCGGGAACCAGATGGCCGCCGATGAAATTCTGGCAGATTGTACTCATAAATCCTCCATTGAGCCGGAAGTTGTAATAAGGTAGAGAGAACGAAAGGAAGTATATTCCTCTCGCCGAGGATTACCAGCGCCCGCGGCGGCGCCAACTCGCTGGTCAGATGCGCGCGGCCCTCGTATACTCTCGCCCACAGATTCAAAGTTATCACATCCGTTGATCAGGAGGGTTCTATGTTCAAGCTTCGATCCCGCGGCGTCCTGCCGCTGTCGCTTTGTCTGATGTGTTTCGCGGCGCAAGCTCAAACACCACCCAAACCGCGTCCTGGTTCATCGCCGAACGCCGCCTCGCCCGATCCGAACATGCCTCGCCCGATTTCCGCGCGCGACTCGGTCTTCATTGAAGAGCTGACCTGGCTCGAAGTCCGCGACGCGCTGCGCGCGGGTAAAACGACGGCGATTATCGCCACGGGCGGGGTGGAAATGAACGGCCCTTACCTGGCGACAGGCAAACATAACTACATTCTGCGCGCGACGACCGAAGTCATTGCGCGCAAACTGGGCGACGCGCTGGTCGCGCCCATAGTTCCCTTCGTCCCGGAAGGCGATATTGATCCTCCCTCCGGCCACATGCGCTATCCTGGCGCGATCAGCGTCACGCAGGAGACTTACAGACGTTTGTTGACGGATATCGCGTCGAGCCTTCGCGCGAATGGTTTCAAACACGTCATCCTCATCGGCGACAGCGGCGGCAACCAGCAGGGAATGAAAGAGGTCGCGGCTGAACTGTCGGCGAAATGGACTGATGGCAAGACGAAGATTCATTACATCTCGGAATACTATGACTATCCGGGCCTGTCGAAATGGCTCGAATCGCAGGGTGTTCACGAAGTGGACGAGGGCCATCACGACGATTACGGCATCACTGCGCAGATGATGGTTGTTGACCCAAACACCGTGCGGATGAAGGAACGGATGGCGAAAGGCAAGTTTTCGATCAACAGCGTGAAACTCGCGCCCGCGAGCAAGACGATTGCGATGGGTAGAAAAGCAATTGAGTTTCGCGCAGGCGTCACTGTCCAGGCTATCAGAAAGGCGGCCGGACAATAGATGGGCGCGGGCGGCAGCAAGGAAATTCATTGGCGCTCCGGGATCACTTCGCGCCCGTAAATTTCCACCGTTTGCTCCTCGTCGCCGCACATCAGATAGATATTGAACTGCGTCACACCGATCTCTTCAAGCTCCTTCAGCCTTCGCGCCTGCTCTTCCACCGGCCCGACGATGCAGAAGCGGTCAACCACCTCATCCGTGACGAACTCGGCATTGCTGCTGCCGACCTCGGCGTGGTGCAGGTAGTTGTAACCCTGGCGGTCCTTGATGTACGCGGTAAGCTCTGGCGGCAGCTCTTCCGGCTTGTAGCGCGAGACCAGATCAACCACGTGATTCGACACCAGCGCCGGGAACCATCGCACGCGGTCGCGCGCCTCGGCCAGATCGTCCGAAACCCAGACCGGCGCCGCGCTCATCACTTTGATCTTCGAGAAATCGCGCCCGGCCTCTTCGGCTCCTTCGCGCACGAACTGCAAACACCATTTGATCAGGTGCGGGTCGGCGAATTGCAGGATCACGCCGTCGCCGACACGGCCCGCGCATCGCAGCGCCTTCGGCCCGTAACCGGCAACCCACACGGGGGGCACGCCCGCGTCGGCCCACGTCATTTGAATCTCTTTTTCTTCGTAAACGATTTGATTGCCTGCGCACAGGTCGCGCACCGTCTGCACGCACGCTTCCAAATCGGCCAGCGTCGTTGGGCGTTTACCCATCACGCGCCGCGAACTGTCTCCGCGCCCGATGCCCAAATCCATTCGCCCGCCCGAAATGCGGTTGAGCGTGGCGAGCAGGCTTGCGGTCACCGTCCAGTCGCGCACCGCCGGGTTGGTCACACAAGTGCCGAACCTCATCTGTTCAGTATTCGCGGCCATCAGCGTCAGCAGCGGGTAAGGCTCCTGCCACAGCACGTGCGAATCAAAAATCCAGCCGTAGTTGAAGCCGTTGTGTTCGGCCTGCTTCGTCAGGTGGACGATGCGTTCCGGCGTCATGTCGGGTTTAAAGGTGATTGCGAATTCCATAGCGGTCAGTAGTCAACCCTCATCATCATCAGTCTGGAGTTGTTCCAGATACTCGGTCAGTAAAAAGGGCGGAATCGAAGAAATGACTTCTTCTCCTTCGTCCCACAAAAACGCCCTGTGAACGCAGCCGACTTGGATCGTTGGAGGCTCATCCTCATATTTAGTCCTGCGTGAGCAGATCATAAGTCTCAGGCCGCCGGTCGCGGAAGAACTGCCACGTGTTGCGCACCTCGCGGATCATATCCAGATTGAGGTCGGCCACGATCAGCGCGTCTTCGTCGCGCGGCGCCTGGGCGACGATCTGGCCGCGTGGATCGCAGAAATAGCTCTGGCCGTAAAATTCGCCGATGTTCCAGGGCGCTTCGTACCCGACGCGGTTGATCGCGGCGATGAAATAACCGTTGGCCACGGCGTGTGCGGGCTGTTCCAGCTTCCACAAATATTCGGATAGACCGGCGACCGTCGCCGAAGGGTTGAAGACAATCTCTGCGCCGTTCAACCCCAGCGCCCGCGCGCCTTCGGGGAAGTGACGGTCATAGCAGATGTAAACGCCGATGCGCGCGTAGGCTGTATCGAACGCCGGATAGCCCAGATTGCCCGGCTTGAAATAAAACTTCTCCCAGAACCCTGGCGCGACGTGCGGAATGTGGTTCTTGCGGTATTTGCCCAGGTATTTGCCGTCGGCGTCAATCACCGCCGCCGTGTTGTAATAGACGCCGGCGATCTCTTCCTCGTAAATCGGAACGATGATGACCATCCCGTACTTGCGCGCGATCTCCTGCATCAATTTTACTGTCGGGCCATCAGGAATCTTTTCGACCGCTTCGTACCACCGCGTCTGCTGCTCGGCGCAGAAATACGGCGTGGTGAAGACTTCCTGCATGCACAGAATCTTGGCGCCCTGTTTGGCCGCCGATTCGATCAGGCCGAGGTGTTTCTCGATATTGACGCGCTTGATCTCTTCGATTGGCGCATCCGTAGGCGCCGCGTTTTTCGCTTGAATCAGACCACATTTGACGCTACGCGGCATGTTGAACCTCCTCTTGAATATCCCCTCCAACAGAGACGACGAACTCAGTCATCGTGGATTGGCGGGACCTGGCCCGTCTCGCGGTTTCCAGTAATTCGCGGACAGTTATTAGCAATTCATCAAATGTTTCGGGAGGAAATGACGCATCGCCATCCACCGGACAAACCCACGCGAGAATCCCGGAGACACAAACTGAAACGCCTTCCTCAGTATATTCAAAAGTGGTAGGACGCCACTCCTTCACGATTTGATGCTCATGGCAAAATGGAACAAATTCAGTATTCATAGGTTACTTCTTTCGTTTACGCCGTTTGAATGGCGGACTTTCCCATAAAGATTCATCGGGGATGTAAGCCGTGACGATCTCGACGTATGCGGAATTAGCACATGCAGCGCCACGTGACTTTTGAGGATATAATTTCCTGCTCGCACTTTTTCGCGAACGATTTCAATATCCACGCGGTTTATCCTCTCTGTGTCGCCTCCGTTTCCATCATGACCTGCATCTGCGGCGGAAATGCCTTCATCAAAACATAATGAATCACGGCTGATGCGCCGAAGCCCACGAACCAGCCGTAATCGTACAGTATTTTCAGCGCGGGAACGATCAAACCGATCCACGCCAATCCACAGCCGATCAATGTCGCCACAACCGCGCGCCAGTTCCATCCGCTCGTATAGGTGTAAATCCCTTGCGTGCGATACAGATCGCCGAGCGCGAGTTTCCTGTCCCGCACCAGCCAGTAATCGGCGATCAAGACTCCGGCGATTGATCCTAACCCGCCTGAATACCCGTTCAGCCAGGTGAAGATGTATGCCGACGGATCGGCCAGCAGCTTCCACGGCTGCATCAGGATTCCGATAATTCCGGTGATCAATCCGCCCAACCTGAACGAAATCCATCGCGGAAACGCGTTGGCGAAATCGTTCGCCGGCGACACGACGTTCGCCGCGATGTTGACCGCAAGCGTCGCCACCACCGCCGTGAACATCGAGATCGCCACGACCAACACGCTGTCGAACTGGCTGACGACCTTCAACGGGTCCCACAAATCTTTCAGCGCCATCTGCGGGTAGATGACGATGGCCGCCGAAGTAATCATCACGCCCATCGCGGCAAAAATCGTCATTGTCGTTGGCAGCGCGACGACCTGCCCGACAGCCTGTTCGCGCTGGCTGCGTCCGAAGCGCGTGAAATCGGGCATGTTCAACGACAGCGTCGCCCAAAACCCGATCATCGCCGTCAACGAAGGGATGAAGATCGGCCAGAATTCGCCGAAAGTCCGGAACTTGCCTTCGTCGCGCAACAGACTGCCCAGCCCGTTCGCGCGCCAGATCGCCCACCCCAGCAGGATCGCCGTCATCACCAACACATAGGGCGCGGCCCAGTTTTCAACCGCGCGCAGCAGATCCATCCCGCGATAGATGATGTAAATGTTCAGCCCCCAGAAGAGCAGAAACGACAACCACTCGGTCGGCGTGTGCCCGCTCACAGGCCCTCCCAACAGTGTCTGCCATCCCGGAATGATCGCCTTGAATAGGGTGTGCAGCGCCTCGCCACCGATCCAGGCCTGAATGCCGAACCACCCGCAAGCCACAATCGCCCGCATCAACGCCGGCAAGTTCGATCCGATCGTTCCGTAACTCGCTCGCGCAAAAACCGGGAAGGGAATGCCATACTTCGTGCCCGGATGCGAATTGAGCAGGATCGGGATCAACACGATGGTGTTGCCGAGCATGATCGTGAAGAGCGCCTGCCGCCAGTTCATCCCCGCCGCAATCAACCCTGAAGAGAGCATGTAGGTCGGGATGCAATGCGCCATGCTGATCCAGAGCGCGGCGTAGTTGTACGTCGTCCAATTGCGTTTGGCCACAGGCACTGGCGCGAGGTCTTTGTTGTAGAGCGGGCTGGAATTGATCGTTGAGTGGTCGCGCAGTTCGACGCGGCCGTCGAGGTGGTGGATGGTGTCGTGATCGCCGTTGGAGCGCATTGAGAATCGCCTCTTGTTTGGATCCAGAGTGTTTATTTTCGCTTCGGAAGATGCGAAGCGACCTTGGGGAGGATATAGACTCCGTTTAGCAAGTGCTCGACTACATCCATGTTTGATGAATTACCGTCGCCTGCTTTGCCTTTCATTCGCTATTTTCCACAGGAATGTTCGGCCATCAGCGCCTGACGAATATCCATTTGATCTCTTTCACGATGAGTTCTTCCACAAGCGCCCAGACCGCCGGATCGAAATCCATCTTGGTGTGGGCTGCCCGGAAGAGTTTCTGCATCCACGACACTTCGGACAGGTCAATCTTCTTCTCCCGGTAATCAAACTCGAAATTGCCGATGATTGTGGTGCGAGAAGGGTCTTCAGCGCGAATCTCCGGCTCGCCGCGGATGAACAGACCGTTTCTTTGAAACAGATTGGCGGCGCGAGCCACATTGGCGGGGATAATCCGGTCGCCGCGTCCCACGCTGTCCACCTGCACGGTTAATAGAACGGGCACGCCCATCCGATCAAGCTGTCGCGCCAGCTTGACGACAGCCGCGCCGCCGAAGCTCTGCCCGTAGAGAATCAACCTGACGCCGGCGCGCTCCCGCGCATCGAGTTGGCCATCCCGGTTGCGATCAAACGCGCGGCGAATCAGCTCGATCGCCAGATGGCGTTTCTTGTTCTCCACCGTCTCGACCTGGACAACGCTCGCGTGCTGCGCGAGCAACTTCAACGCGAGTTTCCGCACGTTGCGATGCGGATTATTCCAGGGCTCTCGTCCGCCGAGGAATCCCAGGATCAAGACCTGATTCTCCTCAACAGGCGTTGCGGTGGTGAAGTGATGGTAACGTTGCCCGCGCACAAAGACGCATCCTGTAAGTGGTAGCAGCCCGACGCTCAGGGCGATCAGACAGAATCGCCCGCCGAAACTGATCGCTCGATTCATACCGATTACCTCTCGGCAAACGATCCTCGTTTTATGAATCGCCCATCGCCCGGTTTGCCCTTGAATTCGCCGTTTTCCACAACCACCCGTCCCCGCGAAAGCACGGTTTCGGTTACGCCCTTCACCCGCCATCCTTCATACGCGCTGTAATCCACGCGCATGTGGTGCGTCGCCGCGCTGATCGTCTGTTCGCGGTTCGGATCGAAGACCACTATGTCTGCGTCCGAGCCGACGGCAATCGCGCCCTTCTTCGGAAACAATCCGAAAATCTTCGCCGCGGCAGTTGAGGTCAGTTCGACAAAACGATTCAAGCCGATGCGCCCCTGCGCTACACCGTGGTGATAGATCAAACTCATGCGGTTTTCGACGCCGGGGCCGCCGTTCGGGATCTTGCTGAAATCGTCGCGGCCCAATTCTTTCTGCTCCTTGAAGCAGAACGGGCAGTGGTCGGTCGAAATCACCTGCAGGTCGTTGCCGCGCAAACCGCGCCAGAGCAGCTCCTGGTTCTCCTTGTCGCGCAGCGGCGGAGTCATCACGTACTTCGCGCCTTCAAAATCCGGTTTCTCGTAGAAACTGTAATCGAGCAGCAGGTATTGCGGGCAGGTCTCAGCGAAAGCGGGCAAGCCCAGATCGCGCGCGGCCTGCACTTCTTTCAGCGCGTCGTAACAGCTCAAATGCACGATGTAGACTGGCGAGTTGGCCATCTCGGCAATCGCAATCGCGCGGTGTACGCCTTCGGCTTCGGCTTTTGTCGGGCGAGTCAGCGCGTGGTATTTCGGCGCGGTGCGGCCTTCGGCCAACGCGCGTTTGACCAGCACGTCAATCACCACGCCGTTCTCCGCGTGCATGCAGATCAATCCGCCGTTCTCGCCCGCGACTGTCATCGCCTTGAAGATCGTGCCGTCGTCCACCAGAAAGACTCCGGGGTAGGCCATAAACAGTTTGAAGCTCGTCACGCCCTGATTGATCATCGCCTTCAATTCGGGCAATCGTTCGTCGGGCAGATCAGTGCAGATCAGATGAAAGCCGTAATCGGTCACGGCTTTGCCTTCGGCCTTCTGAAACCAGACATCGAGCGCTTCGTTGAGCGCCTGAGCTTTGTATTGCACAGCGAAGTCAATGATCGTCGTCGTCCCGCCGAAAGCCGCCGCGCGCGTGCCCGTCTCGAAATCGTCGGAAGAGGACGTTCCGCCGAACGGCAAATCCATGTGCGTGTGCGGATCAATGCCGCCGGGGATGACCAGCTTGCCGGTCGCGTCAATCGTTTTGTCAACGGAGCCGACGACGGTTGAGAGGTCTTTGCCGATCATCGCCACAGTTTCGCCGTCAATCAGGATGTCGGCGGTGTAGGAATCAACCGCAGTGACAATATGGCCATTTTTGATCAGAGTGCGCATAGGTTTTACTCCTGTGTCTGGTTGAGTTGAGGCGCCAACTCAAAGTGGCAGATCAACGATCCGATCCACCCATTCTTCGCTTTCAGAAGTTGACCAGATGAGCAGCAACTCCTCGATAGCGGTTCGGATACTGAGGTTCTGGGCGATGATAAAAACTCCTGGGCTATGACTGTGGCTGATGAATTCGGCAAAGTGATGAGGCATTGTCCGGCGGTCGTGTGTCACTAGAATTCTTCCTTCTTCCGCCGCTCGTTTGAGGACGAGATCATCGGTCACTCCACGCAATCCGGCTTCATCCGCCGTTTGAAGATCAATCAGCGATTCCAGTCGGAGAAGGCCGAGCACAATATCTTCGTTGAAGTTTGCATCAGCCTGGAATCGGATTTTCATTGTGCAGTGATCTCGCTTTCCTGCCTCGCCCGTGAGAGCCTCTCGTAAAGCTCAGGGTTTGCCTGGCGAAACTGTTCGCGTCGTTGCTGCGCTTCGGCTTCAAACTTTAATTCCGACTGCCGCAGGTAATCGTCAATTTCCTGCTCATGCGCCAGGTAGAAGGTGATCGCGCCATAGACCTCTTCCAGCGTAAGAAGTGGAAAAGATCGTCTGATGGTTTCCGGCGCCGCGCCGCGATGAAACGCATAAACTATCGAATCCAATGAAATGCGCGTCCCAACTATCCAATAACCGCCATCGCGTTCTTCAACATAAACCTTGTTCATAAAACTTCCTTTCCTTGCAAACAACCTTACACCGTCGCCAACGCTTCATCCAGCGCCGTGACCAGTTCGTCCATATTGTCTTTTGTCGCTACCAGCGGCGGTCCCAGCCGGATCACATTCCCATACAATCCGCCCTTGCCGACCAGCACGCCGCGCTTCTTCGTCTCTTCAAACACCTTCAGCACGGCTTGTGGATGCGGCTCTTTGGTTTTGCGGTCTTTGACGAACTCCATGGCCTGCATCAAACCCATCCCGCGCACGTCGCCAATAATTTCGTAACGCTCCTGCAATCCCATCAATTTTTCGCGCAAGTAATCGCCGACGACCTTCGCATTGTGCGCCAGGTTCTCCTGCTCGATTACTTCAATCGTGGCCATCGCCGCGCGCATCGTTACGGGATTGCCGCCGAAGGTCGAAAACGTCAGCGTCGGCACGGACTCGGCGATCTCCTTGCGCGCGATTGTCCATCCGATGGGCGCCCCGTTCGCCATGCCTTTGGCGGAAGTGATGATGTCCGGCTCGACATCCCAGTGCTCGATGCCGAACCATTTGTCGCCGGTGCGTCCCCAGCCGGTTTGAACTTCGTCGCAGATGAAGACGCCTCCGTATTGGCGGATGATCGCGACAGCTTCTTTGAAATATTCCTTCGGCGGGGTGATGAACCCGCCGACGCCCATAATCGGTTCGGCCATAAACGCGGCGATCTGCCCGGAGGTCGAGGTCTCGATCAGCTCCTTCAGGTCTTGGGCGCAGGCGATGCCGCATTCGGGATAGGTGAGCTTTAACGGGCAGCGGTAACAGTATGGCGCGAGAGCGTGATGATAGCCGGGGACCTGCGCGGGCAGAATCTTCCAGGCCGCGTGGCCGGACGCTGTCTGCGCCGCCGCCGAACGCCCGCTGTAACTGTGGCGGAGGGTGATGATTTCCTGGCGGCCCGTGTAGAGCTTAGCGGCCATCGTCGCGGTCTCGTCGGCTTCGGTGCCGCTGTTGGTGAAGAATGATTTTTCCAGCTTGCCCGGCGCGATTTCGGCCAGCTTCTCCGCAAGCCGCGATTGCGGGCCGTTGGCGTATAGCGTCGAGGCGTGGTTGAGCTTTTTGACCTGATCAATGATGGCTTCCGTGACGTGCGGGTGGACATGCCCGACGCTGGTGGTCAGCACGCCGCCGAAGCAGTCCAGATATTTATTGCCGCCTTCATCCCAGACGTACATTCCCTCGCCGCGTTCGAGCGCGATCGGCTCCTGGTAATACATCGCCACTGAGGGGAAGAGAAAGTCTTTGTGTTTCTGAACGGAGTCGGAATGCAAGTTTCTGTTTTCGCCTGAACTCATGTTGATCTCCTCGGATTGAAGCCTTCGAAGTTGAAGATTGAAGGTTGATTAAGAATGCGAACGTTATTGCGCCGAGATTATGGCGCCGGCGCGTTTTTCCACCAACAAAAATGCGGGCGTGATGGGAGATTTTGGCGAGGGAGGTGGATCGGGAGCGCGCGATCAGCTTTCTTTGTTGCGCATAAAATCGGCAAGCTGCGCGAACGAGCGCGCAATCTGAACGCGCGTCAGCGCGTTATCAACTACCTCTTCCAAAGCCCTGTTCATGCACGTCAGCCACTGATCGCGCTCCGATTCGCCAATAGGGAAAGGCAGATGGCGAGCGCGCAGCCGCGGATGGCCGAAACGTTCGATATAAAGCGGCGGCCCGCCCATCCAGCCCGTCAAAAACATGAACAGCTTCTCGCGCGATTCGTCCAGAGTTTCGGGATGCAGCGCGCGAATGCCCGCCGCTTCGGGTAGCGTGTCCATCAAATCATAGAACCGATTCACCAACGCGCGCACCGTCTGCTCGCCGCCGATGGATTCGTAAAGCGTTTGATTCATCTCTGTGTTCGAGCGAAAGCGGGCAAGAAGTCCGCGCGTCTATTTGTTTTTGCGCTTTACCCGCTTGCCTTCTTTCATCTCCTCTTTAACCTCTGTTCCGTCCTTGTCTTCTTGGTAAACAATGCTCTATGGCCGCGAACTAGGTCAACATCGCCTTCACTTCAAGATACTCCTCCAAGCCGTACTTGCCCAGCTCCCGTCCGTTGCCGGATTGTTTGTAGCCGCCGAACGGGGCCATCGGGTTGAATTTGCCGCCGTTGATCTCGACCTGGCCCGTGCGCAAACGGCGCGCGACGCGTTTGGCGCGTTCGGGATCACCAGACCAGACGCCGCCGGCCAAACCGTAGATCGTGTCGTTGGCGATTCGCACCGCGTCGTCTTCGTCTTCGTACCGGATGATCGAAAGCACCGGGCCGAAGATCTCTTCTTGCGCGATAGTCATTTTGTTGTTGACGTTGGCAAAGACGGTCGGGCGCACGAAGTATCCTGTTGTGACGCCTTCGGGCATTTCGGGGCCGCCGGTAACAATCGTCGCGCCCTCTTCGACGCCTTTCTTGATGTAGTTGACGACACGTTCGCGCTGCGTGGCCGAAACCAGCGGGCCGAGTTTCGCCTTGCCTTCGCGCGGGTCACCCACGGTGAAACCTTCGGCGGCCTTCTTCGCGATTCCGACCGCCTCGTCGTAACGCGAGCGGGGCACGAGCATTCGCGTCAGCGCCGAGCAGGTCTGGCCGGAATTGAAATAACAATTGCCGACGCCGCTCTTCACTGCCTTATCGAAGTCGGCGTCGTCCAGGATGATGTTGGCCGATTTGCCGCCGAGTTCCAGCGAGACGCGTTTGACCGTCTTCGCCGCCAACTCGCTGACGCGTTTGCCGGCGCGCGTCGAGCCGGTGAACGAAACCATATCAACGTCGGGATGCGACGCGATCGCTTCTCCGACGACGGGACCGTAACCGGTCACCAGGTTGAACACTCCCGCTGGCAATCCAACTTCATCACAGATTTCCGCGAGGATGAACGATGTGAGAGGCGCGACCTCGCTGGGCTTCAAAACGACCGTGCAGCCTGCGGCCAACGCAGGCGCGACTTTGCAGACCACCTGGTGGAGCGGAAAGTTCCACGGCGTGATGCAGCCGACGACGCCCATTGGCTCTTTCACAACCGCCGCGTTGCCGATCTGCTCTTCAAACTTGAACTCGCCGAGCATCTTCGCGTATGAGCCCATCATCGTGGCTGGCATTCCGGCCTGCACTGCGGTCGCGAGGGGCAGCGGCATTCCGACTTCGCTGGCGATCAACGCGGCGATCTCATCTTTGCGCATGTTCAGCCGGTCGGAGATCAATTGCAGGTATCTTGCGCGCTCTTCGATTGAAGCGGTTGACCATTTCTCGAACGCGGCTTTTGCGGCGGCGACGGCTGCGGCGACGTCTTCGGGCGCGCCTTCCGGCACGCGGCCCATTACTTCTTCGGTCGTGGAGTTGATGACGTCAATCATTCGCGCGCCTTTGGGTTTTACCCATTGGCCGTTGATGTAGAGTTTGTCGTGGACTTTGATTTCAGATTTTGCGGTGGCTTCCATTTTATTTCCTCCTACAGATAAATCAGATCTCCCAACCTTCCAAGAGTAAGTTTGGCGCACGTCCAACACTTGTACCCTCCAATTGACTTCTTTGATGGCAGTATCGGCAAGCGTTCGCGCGCTTGTCAAGACGGCGGATTCATGCGAACTTTGCGCCCTCGCAACGGACTCTATAAACAATCAAAACGACCAAGGAGCATCATTAACAATGAGCGCAACCACAAGTCTGCAAGGCAAAGTCGCAATCGTCACCGGCGGCGGGCGCGGCATCGGCAAAGCCATCACACATCGTCTGGCCGAAGCCGGCGCGAGCGTCGTCATCGCCAGCCGCAAGATGGAGAACCTGCAAGCGACCGCGCAGGAGTTCTCATCATTGCCCGGCAAGATCCACTCGGTCGAGTGTCACGTCGGGCGCGCCGATCAATTGCAAAATCTGGTTGGCGAGACCGAGAAGGTCTTTGGCCCGGTGGACATTCTGGTCAACAACAGCGCGACCAACATCGGGCAGGGGCCGGCGCTGGATGTGACCGATGAGATGTTCGCGAAGATGTTCGAGATCAACGTCGTGTCGGCGTTGCGCCTGATCCGCCTGATAGCGCCGAAGATGATCGAGCGCAAGTCAGGCGGTTCGATCATCAACATCGCTTCGATCGCCGGGTTGCGTCCGCAACACGGCGGGCTGCTTTACAGCGCGACCAAAGCCGCGTTGATCATGATGACGCGCAATTGGGCGATTGAATTCGGCCGCCACAACGTGCGCGTCAACGCCATCGCGCCAGGATTGATCGAGACCGATTTCAGCGAATATTTCTGGAAGAACGAAAACTACGTCAAACAGCTCGAATCCAGACAGCCGCTCCCGCGCGTCGGGCGTCCTGACGAAGTCGGCGGGATGGCGTTGTACCTGGCTTCGGACGAATCTTCGTTCGTGACCGGGCAGGTGTTCGTGGTTGACGGCGGGGCGACGGCGATTTAAAGCGGCGCAACATAACCGCCAAGAAGCCAAGACCGCCAAGAAGGAAAAGGGAGAGCGATTTATTTTTTTCTCCTCTTGGCGGTCTTGGCTTCTTGGCGGTTGTTTTTGATTGTTCAGTGAATTTCACACAACGGCAAAAGACAAACCGGTGGCGGCGAATCCTGGGCGCGATGACGATTGACGCGACTCCGCTCAGGATTTCGCGCGATTACCGGCTGCTTTACACCGGACAATTCGTCTCGGCGTTCGGCTCGGCCATCAGCTACGTCGTGCTGCCGTGGCAGATGTACCAACTGACGAAATCAACGTTCGCGGTTGGGATGTTGGGCGTGGCTGAATTTGTCCCGATGTTTGTGATGGCCTTCGTGGGCGGGGCGCTGGCCGATTACATTGACCGGCGGCGGCTGGTTTTGCTGGCCGAGGCGGCGATGGCGGTTCTGTGCGGCGCGCTCGCCGTCAATTCGCTTCTGCCGCAGCCGCGCGTGTGGGTGTTGATTCTGACGGCTTCGCTCTTCGCCGCCTGCAACGCGGTACACCGCCCGGCGATCGAGGCGTTGACGCCGCGCATCGTCCCTCTTGAATTGATGCCGGCGGTCGCGGCGTTGAGCGCGTTCAGATACGGCGTCACGTTCATTGTCGGAGCGTCGCTCGCGGGCGTGGTCACGTCGAAGTTCGGAGCGGTCGTCGGCTACGCATTCGACGCCGCGACTTTCATTGTCTCCTTCCTAATGCTCTTGCTGATGCGCGCCGTGCCGCCGCCTGAAGACGCCGACCGGCCGAGTCTGCGTTCGATCAAAGACGGCCTGCTTTACGCGCGCGGCCGGCAGGAATTGCTCGGAACTTACGTGATTGACATCATCGCGATGTTCTTCGGGATGCCGATGGCGTTGTTTCCGGCGATCGCCGAACGCCTGGGGAACGCTTCGGTCGGGTTGCTTTATGCGATGCCCGCGGTTGGAGCGGTGCTGGTGACGTTGACTTCGGGGTGGATGGAGAGGGTGAACAGACACGGGCTGGCCGTGACGCTTTCAGTGGTGGTCTGGGGGTTGGCGATCGTCGGCTTCGGTTTTGCGACAAATCTGTGGGTGGCGCTTCTCTGTCTGATCGCGGCGTTCGCCGCCGATATGGTGAGCGGGATGTTTCGAATGACGATCTGGAATCAAACGATTCCCGATCATCTGCGCGGGCGGCTGGCGAGCATTGAAATGATCAGCTACACGACTGGCCCGTATCTGGGCAACGCCGAAGCCGGATTGGTGGCGAGTCTGTTCGGATTGCGCGCCTCGGTCGTTTCGGGCGGCGTGATGTGTGTGATCGGCGCCGCCGCACTGGCTCTGTTTTTGCCGGGATTTATTCGGTACGACGGGCGTGAAGGGTTGAAGCGGAAAGAGGTCGAAGAGGCTGAGCGCGCCTCCACGATTTCCGCCGCTCAAAACAAGAGCTGAAAAAAAGGCCCACAAAGATTCAATGCATTTTGAATCTCCGTGGGCAAAGTTTCCAAACGAAGTATTGAAGCAAAGAAATCAACACAAAGGGTCAAAGGGGCGAAGATAGAAATGGGCTTTTGTCCATCTTTCTTTCCTTTGACCCTTTGATCCTTTGACCCTTTGTGTTGATTTGATCTTTTCTCATCACTAACTTTCCAAGTCGTATTAGGTCAGGCGATTTGGCGTCCGGAATCTCTCGGATTCGGACGCGGCCTCGGATCAATTCCTCTTACTGTATCGAAGAGTTCGATGATCGGATACCACGCGCCTTCGTTCGCGAACGGTACGTATTCAAACCCGCGTCCGAACGGGTCGTCGCGGCGGATGGTCAGGTAGTTGACGCCAAGCGCCGAGTAGATCGTCGCCGCGACGTCTTCGTATTGCGCCGGGCGGTCCTGCGACCACTGCGGGTCTTCCACGGCGCCGCCGTCGGCAGTCGTCTTGCCGATGATGCGCCCGCCGATGATCCCGCCGCCCGCGAAGACCGCGAAATGCTGGAAGTAATGGTCGCGCCCGTCCTGATTGGTCAGCGGGCCGACGGTGCGTCCGAATTCGCCCATCGCCACGACCAGCGTCTCGTCGAGCAGCGAGCCGCCACCCGCGCCCGGCGCGGCTGCCAGATCGGTGAGCAGGTTGGACAAACCCAGATCGAGATCCTCGCACTGATTGTATATGCCGGGAACAGTCTGATTCGGTGTCGCGGCCTTCGCGTAAATGTCCTGATGGTGATCCCAGCCGCCGAAATTGATCTGGATGTATCGCGCGCCTTGATCGGCCTTCAACAGATTGCGCGCGACGATGCACGAATTGCCGAAGCCGCCGGCGCCGTAACGCTGCTGCTCCTCGGTCGTGAATTTGAACGCGGCGTCCACCACCGGGTCGTACATCATTCCCCGGCCGCGCTCGTAAAAACTGCCCATCGTGGTCACGTCGTCGCCGAGCGGCGAGCTGGTTCGGAGGCTCGAATCAATCATTTGCAGGACTGAGTAGCGCGACTCGAACCTGGCTCTGCCGTCAGGGTTGGCCAGGCTCGTGATGCCGTTCGGCGCGGCGGTAACGTCGAACGGCGCATGGAGGCCGTTGAAATAGCCCTGTCCGACAATGGCGCCGCCGGTGTTGAGGGAAACGAAGACCGGCAGCTTCTGATTGGCCTTGCGCTGCGGCTCGAACTCCATCGAGACGACGCTCCCTAGGTTCGGCGCGATCTTGCCGAGCGCCGAGGAGGGGCTTCGCGCGATCTGCGCCCAGGTTTGTTGCAGCGGGTGCACCAGCGCGGGCGCGCGCAGGTTGCGGACGATGGCCAGCCGGTTGAGCTGATTGGCCAGGTTCGGCATCAGCCCCTGCGGGAACATTACGCCGTTGTAACTGGTCGGATTGAAATCCGCCGGGGTCCACGCTCCGACTTTCAGGTCGAAGGTATCAACGTGGCTCGGCGCGCCGGTCATCAGGATGAAGATGCAGTTTCTGGCTTTGCCGATGAGCTTCGGCTCGATCGCCGGTTTGGCCAGAACTTCCGTGTTGAGCATCGGCGAGAGGAAGTATCCGGCGGCGCCCGCTCCCGCGATTTTGAAGAAGTTGCGCCGTCCGAGCGTCGGGCCTGTCAGCGGTGAATTCACCGAGCGCATCGGCTTGCAAACTTCGCATTCGTGTCCGTGTTTAATGTGATTCGCCATTTTTCACCTCTTTCGGGGTTGGAGTACCGCCTTTAGGCGGAAGGCCTTCCGCCTAAAGGCGGTACTCCAACCCCGTCCGGTCAGCTAGTAGTTGAAGATGAAGTCCACTTTATTCAGCAGCGCCCACTGGATGGTTTCGGCGGCCTGCTGTCTCCCCAACGATGTGAAGAGGGGGGTAAGGTTGTCCAGCTCCGACTGTGTCGGGTTGCGCGACAGCGTGTTCAAATAGAGCTGCGTCGTGATCTGCGCCGGCGTCAGGCTCGCGTCAGCCAACAGCTTCTGCACGTTCGATCCCGCATTGCTGTTGTGGATTCGCGTCATCACGAACTGATGATTCATCATATTCAACGCCTGCATAATGGACGGCTCCAGCGAGCGGGGTTTCACGTCGCGATCGCCGCGGATAAACGAGTTCAGGAAAGCGATCGGTTGCGCGTTCCCGCGCGGCTCCGACGTATCGGGAAGCTGCATCGCCCAGTTCACGGTGAAAGTGGGCTGGTTCAATGTGTCTCTCAACTGATAGGTCACACCGATGCCGGAGGCTTTGATGATCGAATCGTGAATCTCTTCGGCGTCCAGACGGCGCGCGTATTTGCGCGCGTAGTAGGGAAGGAGCGCCAAGCTCCAATTGCCCGGATATTGTGAAGAGAGATGGTAGGCGCTCGATTTGGCGATGGTCGCGATCAGCGTGCGGATGTTGTAATTGTTCCGGGCGAAATCGTCCGCCAAAGCGGCGAGCAGTTCGGCGTTGGCCGGTTGCAGCGACCAACCTTGAGGTAGCTGCGCGCTCGGGTCGAGCCGCGCCGGGTCGAAAGTGTTCGACGGAGAGACCAGCCCTTCGACCATCATCTTCTCCCAGACATAGTTGACCGCGGCGCGCGCGAATTGAAGGTCGGACGTGACGTGGCGCGCGATTGCCTGGCGGCGATTCTCGCCCTGATTGAGCCCGCCGCCGTTGAAGATGTAGCTCGGCTGAACCGTACTGACGCCACTGATCGGCGCGCGCGGCTGGCGGTTGCCTGAGTTGGTGTTGAGCTGGTATTCGCCGTTGTTCAGCTCGGAGACGATGTATTTTGCGTAGTTGGGCTGTTGCGAAAGCGCTTGCCGTTGGCGGCGGACGCGGGCGAAGAAGGCCGACATCCCC
>Ga0187894_10001411_pt1 | contig 30876 bp, 31 predicted proteins | sample GBC1701081metaG_FD_136650 | JGI IMG/M metagenome (GOLD analysis project Ga0187894, IMG submission 136650) | White microbial mat communities from a lava cave in the Kipuka Kanohina Cave System on the Island of Hawaii, USA - GBC170108-1 metaG ...
CAGGATGGCCGCATCGATCAGCCCGTCGCCCAGCGCCTGCTGGCGCAGCGCGTTGAAGCGCGCCTTGCCCTTGGCCGGAAAGAACTTCTTTTTGCGATGCTTGCTGTCGAGGTACTCGCAGATCACCGGCGAGTCGTAGAGGTCCAGCCCCTCGGCCTTCAGCGCCGGAACCTTGGCCAGCGGGTTGACCTTGGCGACGGTCGGATGCGGTGCCACGGGCGTGGTGGATACCGTTTCCTTGTCGATCTTCTTGTCGAGGCCGGCCTCGATCGCCAGCACCATCACCTTGCGCACATAGGGCGAGGTCGGTGAGTACATCAGTTTCATGTTGGCCATACGCTGTCCTTCTCCCCTCGGGTCTCCAAGCGGTTATCATTGGCGGACGGCGGGACGTTAGCATCGCTGTTTCGTGCAAGTCACGGCGTCTTCACCTCTCCGGCAAGCACGCGAGGAGGTGGTATCTTCACCCATCCCGCTCTATATAAAACGGCATGTTCACCGACGTCGTCGATCTGCGCGACTTCTACGCCGAGACCGTAGGGCAGGTGACCCAGCGGCTATTGCGGTCGCAGTTGCGTGAGCTGTGGCCTGACGTGCGCGGCCTGCGGGTCGCCGGCCTGGGCTATGCCGTGCCGTTCCTGCGGCCGTTCATGGACGAAGCCGAGCGCGTGCTGGCGCTGATGCCGGCGGCGCAAGGTGTGCTGCCGTGGCCCAACGAGCGGGCCAACCTCGCCACCCTGGTCGAGGAGATCGACCTGCCGCTGCCCGACCGCTCGGTCGACCGGTTGCTGATCGTGCATGCACTGGAGTGCGCCGAGCAGATCAGGCCGTTGCTGCGGGAGGCTTGGCGCGTGCTCGCCGACGGCGGCCGCATGCTGGTCGTCGTGCCCAACCGCACCGGCCTGTGGGCCCAGTTCGACCGCTCGCCGTTCTACCACGGCCATCCCTATTCGGCCCGCCAGCTCGCCGTCCTGCTGCGCGCCAACATGTTCACGCCGTTGCGCGAGGCGCGCGCGCTGTACCTGCCGCCGACCCGTTCGCGCCTGCTGCTCAGTCTGGCGCCGACGGTCGAAAAGATGGGCCGGCGTCTGTTCAGCCGCTTCGCCGGCGTGGCGGTCGTCGAGGCCGGCAAGCAGATCCATGCCGGCGTCGTCGTCCATCAGGCAGCGCCAGCCCGCCCGCGCCTGCGCGTGGCCCACTCGCGCGGCCCCTCGCCGGCGGCCGGACGCATCGTGCCGCCCCCCGTCGTGCCGACATCGCCGCGCACGACCGACTGAACCCGTCGACCCCCATCCTGCGCATCGCCGGAGCCTGTCCGTGAGCGAAACGTCCGTCTTCGACCGCATTGTCGACCTGCTGAGCCGCGAGAACGCGACGTTTCGCGTCATCGAGCATGAACCCGAGGGGCGCTCCGACAAGATCAGTCTGATCCGGGGCAACAACCCCGACCAGGCGGCCAAGGCGATGGTGCTTGATGTGCGCGGCGGCGGCAGCGGGCGGCGGCACGTGCTCGCCATCCTGCCCGGCAGCCGCAAGCTCGATTTCGATGCTGTGGCACAGCACTTCGGGGCCCGCAAATGCGGCTTCGCCAACCCCGAGACGGCGCAGCAGATCACCGGCTGCGCCATGGGCAGCGTGCCGCCGTTCTCGTTCAATGAAGCGCTCGCGATCGTCGTCGATCCCGACCTGCTGGCGCACGCGACCATCTTCTTCAACGCCGGTCGTTTGGATCGCTCGATGGAGATGGACACCCAGGACTGGCGGCGCGTCGCCAAGCCAATCGAAGCGAAGATCGCGAGCCGTTGAAGTCTTGCTGGGAGCGCGCCACTGGAGTGGCGCGCTCCCAGCTACTTCCGCCGCAGCAGGAAGAGGCCCTGCTCGCCGATCAGGTTGGCGAGCGGCAGGGGCAGGCCGCTGATGATGTGGCCGCGCCGATCGAGTGCCAGGGCTTTTTCGACCACGACGCCCATTTCGGCGCAGAGGTCGCGGAAATCATCGATAGTGCAGAGATGGATGTTGGGCGTGTCGTACCAGCGGTGCGGCAGCGCGTCGGTTTGCGGCATGTGGCCGCCGAACAACAGGCGCAGGCGCACCTGCCAGTGCGCGAAATTGGGGAACGATACGATGGCGCGCTGGCCGACGCGCAGCATCTGCTGCAGCACATCGCGCGGCGAGCGTGTCGCCGGCAAGGTCTGGCTCAGGATCACGTAGTCGAAAGCGCCGCTGGGGTAGTGCTGCAGATCGGTATCGGCGTCGCCCTGGATGACGCTCAGCCCGTTGGCGACGCAGGCATTCACGCCGGCCTGGCTCAGTTCCATGCCGCGGCCGTCGACCTGCTTGATGCGGGCCAGGTAGTCGAGCAGCGCTCCATCGCCGCAGCCGACGTCAAGCACGCGCGTGCCTGGCGCGACCATCTCGGCGATCAGTTGCAGATCGACGCGGATGCCGTCGCGCGGCAGCGCCGCTTGACCAGGAGCGGCCATGATGGTCAGGGCTTGAGGCCCCGCGCGTTGCCGGCGCCACGCAGGAAGCCGTCCAGCGTGCGGAACATCTCGGGCTCGTCGAGCAGAAAGGCATCGTGGCCCTTGTCGCTCTCGACCTCGACAAAGGAGACGTTGGCCGCGACCGCGTTCAGCGCCCGCACTACGTCGCGGCTCTCGGCCGTGGGAAACAGCCAGTCGCTGGTGAACGACATCAGGCAGAAGCGTGTCGGTGAGCCGCGGAAGGCGCTGGGCAGCGAACCGCCGTACGCCGCCGCGAGATCGAAGTAGTCCATCGCGCGCGTAATATAGAGATAGGCATTGGCGTCGAAGCGCTCGACGAAGGATTTGCCCTGGTAGCGCAGGTAGCTCTCGACCTGGAAATCGGCATCGAAGCCGAAGCCCAGGGCGTCCTTGCCCTGCAGCTGGCGGCCGAACTTGCGTTGCAGCGCGGCCTCGCTGAGGTAGGTGATATGCGCTGCCATGCGGGCGACGGCCAGGCCGCGCGCCGGGTGCGTGCCGTGGGCGGCATAGTTGCCGCCATGCCAGTCGGGGTCGGCCATGATCGCCTGGCGCCCGACCTCGTGGAAGGCGATGTTCTGCGCCGAATGGCGGGCGGCCGTGGCGATCGGAATGGCGGAGAACACCCGCTCGGGGTAACTCGCCGCCCATTGCAGTACCAGCATGCCGCCCATCGAGCCGCCGGTGACGCAAAACAGGCTTTCCACGCCGAGGTGATCGAGCAGGGCAGCCTGAGCGCGCACCATGTCGCCGATGGTCACCACCGGAAAGCTGAGATTGTACGGATTGCCGGTCCGCAGGTCGGTATCGAGCGGTCCCGTGCTGCCCATGCAGCCGCCCAGCACGTTGGCGCAGATAATAAAGTATTTCGCCGGATCGAGCGGCCGGCCGGGTCCGACCAGCGTCTCCCACCAGCCCGGCTTGCCGGTCACCGGGTGCGTATCGGCGACGAACTGGTCGCCGGTCAGCGCATGGCAGATCAGCACGGCGTTGGATTTGTCGGCGTCGAGCACACCGTATGTACGGTAGGCGACACTGTATCTGTCGAGCGTGGCGCCACAATCCAGCTTCAACGGCCCTAATGTCACGTGCTGGCAGGCGGCGAGCGCTCGCTGCACGGCAGCGGCCGATTCGGCCGGCGCGGCGGACGAGGCGGGCGTGGACAGTACCGTATCCATCGGGACAGCTCCGGCCGCCGCGACACCCCTTCACGCGAGGGCGGCGCCGGGCCGCGGCTAGCTATGGGGCGGGTCGCCGGGGTGTCAACGTTTACTTTGCTTTTGGCCAGCCTTCCGACTAGAGGTATCGCCCCTGCGCCCGGGCTATAGCCGCATTCATGGACCTTTCTAACCTCGACGACTTGCGCCAACAGATCGATGGCATCGACGAAACGCTGCACGATCTGCTGATGCGCCGCGCCGAGCTGGTGGAGCGCATTGCCGCAGCCAAGCCGGTGGGCGGCCTGGCGTTGCGGCCCGGCCGCGAGGCCCAGGTGATCCGCCGTCTGCTGGTCCGCCATGGCGGGCGGTTTCCGCCTGCCGCCATGGTGCGCCTTTGGCGTGAGATCATGGGGGCCTTCACATTTTTGCAGTGCCCGATCCGGGTCGCGATCTGCCGGCCGGCCGACCAGCCCGGTTATTGGGACCTCGCGCGCGACCATTTCGGTGTGCAGATTCCGTTCACGGCCCATGAGACGCCGATCCAGGTGCTGGCTGCGGTGCGGGCCGATCCCAACGTGGTCGGCGTCGTGCCGGCGCCGGCGCAGGACGAGCCGCAACCCTGGTGGCCGCGCCTGATGAGCGGCGATCCGACGACGCCCAACATCGTGCAGAAACTGCCGTTCGTCGCCATGCCCAACAGCCGTGGCCGTGAACTCACCGGTTTCGTGCTGGCCCGGCTGGACGCCGAACCCAGCGGCGAGGATCGCGCGCTCATCGCCGTTGAAGCGCGCGAGGAGATCAGCCGCAGCCGCCTGGTGGCAGCGATTCGCAAGGCCGGTTTGCAGGATGCCACGGCGCTGTTCGACGTCGAACAGGCAGGCACTTACTGGGATCTGATCGAGATTCCCGAATTCGTCGGCGATGCCGACCCACGGCTTGACGCCTTGGCCGTGGCGCTGGGCATCGAGGGCGCCCGTGCCGTGGCGCTGGGCGCCTATGCGGTGCCGCCGCTGGTGCGCTGATGGTGTGCGCTTCTTTCTTCCTTCCTCCGCTTGCGGGGGAAGGCGCCCGAAGGGCGGATGGGGGTTGCCCGACCGCACCGGGTGTATCCACTAGTATCGCCTGGGCTGCGATATCCCCCATCCGGCGCTGCGCGCCACCTTCCCCCGCAAGCGGGGGAAGATAGTCCTATCACGGAGATCACCATGACCGCTCCGCAGCCGCGTCCCGGAATCATGACCATGGCGCCCTATGTCGGCGGCAAGGACACGGTCGAGGGCAAGGCGACCGTGATGAAGCTCTCGTCCAACGAGGGCGCCCTGGGACCCAGCCCCAAGGCGATGGAAGCCTTCATCAAGGCGGCCGCTGAACTGCATCGCTATCCCGACGGCGGCAGCGAGAAGCTGCGCGCCGCGACCGGCCGCCACTATGGTCTCGACCCCGAGCGCATCGTCTGCGGCGCCGGCTCCGACGAGCTGCTGAACCTGCTGGTGCGCGCCTACTGCGGTCCGGGCGACGAGCTGCTGTACAGCGCTCACGGTTTCATGATGTACCCGCTCAACGCCAAGGGCGCCGGCGCCACGCCGGTGACGGCACCGGAGAAGGATCTGCGCACCGACGTCGATGCGATGCTGGCGAAGGTGACGTCCAACACGCGGATCGTGTGCCTGGCCAATCCCAACAACCCGACCGGCAGCTACATCTCCAAGGATGACGTGCGCCGCCTGCACGCAGGATTGCCCAAGCACGTGCTGCTGGTGATCGATGCGGCCTACGCCGAATACGTTTCCCGTAACGACTATGACGCTGGCGTCGAGCTGGTGAACGCCGCCGAGAACGTGGTCATGTGCCGTACGTTCTCCAAGATCTACGCCATGGGCGGCCTGCGGCTGGGCTGGATGTACGGGCCGGCGGCCATCGTCGATGTGATGAACCGACTCCGCCAGCCCTTCAACGTCAACGCCGCCGCTCAGGCGGCCGGCGTCGCGGCGCTGGCCGACGTGGCGCATGCCGATGCCACCCGCACCAACAACGACATCTGGCTGCCGTGGCTGACGGCGGAACTCGCCAAGCTCGGCCTGCAGCCGCGGCCCAGCGTCGGCAATTTCGTGCTGGTGGGGTTCGGCACCCAGGCACGCGCCGAGGCAGCCAACGCGCACATGATGCAGGACGGTCTGATCCCGCGGATGATGCACGGCTACGGCCTGCCCGAGCATCTGCGTATCACCATCGGCACGGAGGACGAGGTCAAGGCGGTGCGCGATTCGCTCGCTCGCTTCGTCGCCCAACGATGAGCGAGGCCAGCGGTGGCGCTGCGGCGCCGATGTTCGACAAGTTGGCGCTGATCGGCATCGGCCTGATCGGCGCCTCGATCGCGCTCAAGGCGCGGCAGGCGGGACTGGCCCGCCGCATCGTGGCCGCCACGCGCCGGCAGGAGACGGCCGATACTGCCAGCCGCCTCGGGTTGGTCGATGAGTGCGGCACCGATCTCGCCGCGGCCTGCAAAGATGCCGATCTGGTGATCATCTGCACGCCGGTCGGTGCCTGCGGCGAGGCGACGAAAATCATCGCGCCCAGCCTCAAGCCCGGTGCCATCCTGTCCGAGGTCGGCTCGGTCAAGCAGGCGGTGATCCGCGACATGCGCCCGCATGTGCCCGAGGGCGTGCATTTCGTGCCGGCGCATCCCATCGCCGGCACGGAGCATTCCGGTCCCGAGGCGGGCTTCGCCGAGCTGTTCGAGGGCCGCTGGGCGATCGTCACGCCGTTGCCAGACGTCGATCGCGCCGCCGCCGACACGGTCGCCGAGTTCTGGCGCCGCTGCGGCAGCATGGTCGAGTTCATGGCGCCGGACTGGCACGACAAGGTGCTGGGTATCGTGTCGCATCTGCCCCACCTGATCGCCTACACCATCGTCGGCACCGCCGACGACATGGCGGGCGAACGGCGCTCCGAAGTGATCAAGTTCGCCGCCGGCGGCTTCCGCGACTTCACCCGCATCGCGGCGTCCGATCCCACCATGTGGCGCGACGTGTTCCTCAACAACCGCGACGCGGTGCTGGAGATCCTCGGCCGGTTCCAGGAAGACCTGTTCTACCTGCAGCGGGCCATCCGTTGGGGCGAGGGCGACAAGCTGTTCGATCTGTTCGACCGCACCCGTGCCATCCGCCGCGCGCTGATCGACATGAAGCAGGCGTGACGGCAGACGCGATTTTCGCCGCAATTGGCAGCCACGACAGGGCGGTGCAAACTCGGCGGCCCGGCTGGAGTGAAGGACCATGATCCTGCGCGCTGTCATTGTTCCGATCGTCATGATTGCGCTGGCGACTGGCGCTGCTGCGCAGACGCCGCCTGCGCCCGCCGCCGGCGCACCGGCGCCTAAACCGGCGCCGCCCGCCGCCCCGCCGGCGCCCGTCACGCAGCTGCAGAGCGAGTTCGCGGTCGCCGTCGGCGATACCGTGATGTTTCCCTACCAGTCCAAGGATCTCACCCTGCGGTCGTTGAAGATCCTCGACAACCAGGCCAAGTGGCTGATCGCCAAGCCTGACGTGAAGGTGACGCTGGAAGCCTATTGCGACGACGATATCGATCCGGCGAAGGCACGGGAGTTCTGCCTGTCGCGTGCCCGTGAGGTGCGCGACTACCTGGTGAAGCAGGGCGTCCAGTCCGAACGCATTTCGCTGATCGCCTTCGACGATACGCAGGTGAATCGCACTGCCAAGCCCGAATCGAAAAAGGGCAAGAAGGACGAAAAGAACCGGCGCACGAACCGTCGCGTCTCCACGCGCGTGTCTCTATAGGTTTTTTCGGACCGCGGGCATCCACGCCCGCATTCCCTCGCAGCGAAGCAGTGAGCGAACGAGTGTCGGCGCTAACGCGCCGATGCGGGCGTGGACGCCCGCGGTCCGAAAAAGCATCGCAGGGTAGCGGCAATAGATTTCGCGTCGCGTGGCGGCGCGGTGTAAAACGCCGGACCGGTTTGTCACTGCGTTGCCTGTCGTGTCTCTGCGCGCCGTTCTGCCACCCGCCGTCTTCGTGTTCCTGTGGAGCACCGGCTTCATCGTCGCCAAGCTTGGCCTGCCTTATGCGCAGAGCGGGACCTTCCTGACCCTGCGCTACTGGCTGGCGGCGGTGCTGCTGGGCGGCATCGCGGTGCTGGGGGCCGCGACATGGCCGCGGCGGGCATCCGATATCGGCCATTGCGCCGTAGCCGGCCTGCTGATGCACTTTGTCTACATCGGCGGCGTCTTCACCTCGATCGAACGTGGGCTGCCGGCCGGCGTTTCGGCACTGATCGTGTCGCTGCAGCCCCTGCTGACGGCCATCGCGGCCGGTCCACTGCTGGGCGAGAGAGTGACGCGCTGGCAGTGGCTCGGCCTGGTGCTGGGGTTGGTCGGCACGGCGCTGGTCGTGTGGGAAAAGGCGCAGATCGGCTCGGCGACGCTGGTGACCGTCCTGCTCTCGGTTGCGGCGCTGCTGGGCATGACTGCCGGCACGCTATGGCAGAAGCGCTTCCTGAGCGGTGTGGATCTGCGGGCCGGCACGGCGGTGCAATACCTGGCCACGGCACTGGCCTACACGGTCTGCACCCTGCTGTTCGAACGCGTCCATGTCACCTGGACGTTCGACTTTGCGATGGCGCTCGGCTGGGCGGTGCTGCCGATGAGCGTCGGTGCCGCCATGCTGCTGCTGTGGCTGATCCGTCGCGGCGCGGCCACTGGCGTAGCGGCATTGTTCTACCTGGTGCCGCCGTGCACGGCGGTGATGGCGTGGCTGCTGTTCGACGAGCGGCTGGGGGTGCTGGCGCTGCTCGGCATGGCCGTCACCGTCGTCGGTGTGGCGCTGGCGGCGCGGCGCTGAGCATGGCCCGGCCGACCTATCCCGCATCCGGCACGGCACCCGTCGCGGCGCGGCCGGACTGGGTGTTCGCCTATGGCTCGCTGATGTGGAACCCGGGCTTTGCGACGCCCGAGACACGGCCGGCTCGGCTGCCCGGCTGGCATCGCGCCTTTTGCATCCGCTCCGAGCACTATCGCGGCACAAAGCAGGCGCCGGGCCTGATCCTGGGCCTGCTGCCCGGCGGCGTCTGCCGCGGTATGGTCCATCGGCTGCCGCAGGACGGCTACGACGTCGTGCGGCACTACCTGTGGGACCGCGAGATCCTCAACGACGGCGTCTACCTCGAGACCGTACGTCCCGTGATCCTCGCCGACGGCACGAAGGTCGAGGCGCTGGTCTACCTCGCCAACCGCGACCATCTGCAATATGCCGGCAAGCTGCCGCAGGCCGATGCCGTGCGCCTGATCCGCCAGGGCGTCGGCGTCACCGGGCGCAACCTCGACTACCTGGTGAACACCGTCGAACAGCTCGAGGCGCACGGCTTTCGCGACCCCTCGCTGCACGCGCTGCTCGAGGCAGTGCTGGCTTTTGGACCGCGGGCGTCCACGCCCGCATCGGCGCGATAGCGCCGACATCGTCGCCCACCGCTTTCGCTTCGGGCGAGTGCGGGCGTGGACGCCCGCGGTCCAAAGTGATTCAGAGACTGAACCCCCACCGCAGCGGGTCGCCGTCCTCGAAGCGAAAGACGCTTTCGCCGGTGTAGTAGGCCTCGCCGGCGACTTCGACGATCACCGCCCTGCGTCCGCCGGCGCTGGTGTCGCGTACGGCGCGTGCGGTGAAGTGGGCCCCGGTGACGCTTTCATAGATGCACGTTTCACCCAGCCCGGTCTGCCGCCGCGCCACCTGCAAGGCGATGCGCGCGGTCACGCCGCTGCCGGTCGGGCTGCGGTCGACCTGCCGGCCGGCGAAGATGCAGACGTTGCGGCTGGGCGCCGCGGTGCCGGTGCCGCCATCGGTGAAGATTGTGCCGTAGAGGAAGGCGAGGTCCGGATCGTCGGGATGCTGTAGCGGAACGAAGCGCCGAACAGTCTCGGCGATCGTCTCACCGGCATCGATCAGCGTGCGGATGGGCGTGGCACGCACGTCGAGTCCGATGGTGGCGGCATCCAGGAACGCATAGAAAGCACCGCCATAGCCGATATCGACAGCCAGTGGTCCCCAGGTCTCGGTGGGCACGATGCTGTCGAGCGCAAAGGCGAAACCCGGCACGCTCTCGAAACGCACACGTCCGGCGCGGCCACTGCTGACCGCGACATGAGCCGTGACCAGGCCGCAGGGGCACTGCAGGCGCACGGACGTCTCAGGCTCGACCTTGGGCACGCGCCCGCTGTCGACGGCCCAGCGCGCCAGGGCGATGGTGGCGTGGCCGCACATGGTGCTGTAGCCCTCGTTGTGCAGGAACAGCACGGCGAGATCGGCCTCAGGATGATCCGGTGGCACCAGCAGCGCGCCGTACATCTCGGCATGGCCGCGCGGCTCGTGCATCAGGGCGCGCCGCAGATGGTCATGCCGCTCGCGCGCCTCGCGGCGCTTGCCCAGCAATGTCGATGCTGCCAGCGGCGGCCAGCCGTCGAGGATGATGCGCGTCGGCTCGCCGCCGGTGTGCATGTCGATGGTGCGCAGGGTCACAGTCATGGGGCTTCGATGGTTCGGTCATCTCCGAAGGAAAGAGCCGAAGAACGCTCCTACCTTGTCGCGACACAACGAAACGGAGTGTAGCCATGTCTCGCATCGAACACGATACCGGCGTCATATCGCGCATCAGCGCCTACAGCGACGCCGTCGAGATGCGCGGCAACCTGCGCTTCCTCAGCACCTCGGGCACACCCGGTTTTGACGATCAGGGCAAGCTGTCACCGGATTTCACGACCCAGGCCGAATGCGCATGGCGCAACGTGCTGAAGGCGCTGGCGGCGGCCGACATGGGCCCACGCGACATCGTGCGGGTGACGCAGTACCTGGTGCGGCGCGAAGACGGACCGCTCTATCAGCCGTTGCGCACGCGTTTCCTCGACGGCGCCAAGCCAGCCTCAATGCTGATGTATGTCGCCGGCCTGCCCTGGCCCGAGATGCTGATCGAAATCCAGCTCGATGCCGTGAAAGCTGTTTAGCGCGTTGACCCTCTTTGCCCGCTACGCGGATGGAGAGGGGGCGCGTCGCAGCGACTGGCCGATGCGCTCGTTCATCATCTCGATCGAGCCGTCGGTGTAGCAGGCGATTTTGGCGCAGGCGAGATGGCGGGCCAGCGGATACTCGGCCCGCAGGCCGTTGGCGCCCATTGCCTGAATGCAGTCGGCTATGCGCGACAGCGCCATCTCGGTGGCAAACTTCTTGGCGTGCGCCGCCGGCAGCACGGCATCGCCGCCACGGTCGATCAGGCGCGCGGCGCGATAGGTCAGCAGGCGCGCCGCCTCGAGGTCGGTCAGCGCATTGACCAGCTTCCAGCGCAGGCCCTGATGCTCGATCACCTTGCGGCCAAATGTCTGGCGCTCGTTGGTGTAGGCCGTGGCGACCTCGATTGAGGCTGCCAGCATGCCGCAGCACATGGCCGCGACGTAGGCGCGGGCGCCGTTGATGCCGTTGAGCGCCATCTTGAAGGCCTCGCCGGGGAGCTGCAGCACCGCGTCATCCGGCGCGATGTAGCCCTCCAGGCGGAAGCCGCCGGCGCCGTGGGCGTGGCCGCCATGCAGTGCGAACGGTGGATCGCGGTGAAAGCCCGGCCGATCGGCCTCGACGGCGAAGCAGCCGATGCCCTTGGAGCCTTGCGACGGGTCGGTCTGGGCGTAGGTGGCGACGATGCCGGCGACCGCCGCATTGCCGATCCACGCCTTGGCACCGTCGAGGCGCCAGCCGCCATCGACCTTGCGGGCGCTGGTCTTGATGGCGGCGAAGTCGCTGCCGGCACCGGGCTCCGACAGGCCGGCGCAACCGATCACCTCACCGCTCAGCATGCGCGGCAACACGCTGGCGATCAGGTCAGGGGTGCCGTCACGCGCCATCCGCGTCGTGGCGTTGGCGTGGTTCACCAGCGAGAACGCGAAGGCGTAGTCATGGCGCGCGATCTCCTCGCACATCCGCAGCTTGGCCGAGTAGGAGAGACCCAGGCCACCATGCTTGACCGGCAGCTCGACCGTGTGCAGCCGCTCGGCGCAGGCGGCGCGCAGGGTCTCGGTGGGATGACGGCGTTCCCACTCCCAGCGTGCGGCGTTGGGGCCGACATGGGTTTCGGCGAACGCGCGGGCACGGTCGATCAGATCCCGCTCGGCGGGCGTGAGGTCGGCGTCGAAGTCGCGGGTGAGGTCGCTCATCGGCTGACGCTAGCGGCGGGTTTGTATGGGCTCAAGCGCCGTTCGCGCATGGCGCCAGAGCGTGGCCCATGGCATCGTGTGCGTCCTCCCCGCGCTGATGGTCCCATGCGCCACCACGGTTTGGCACTCGTAGTACTCCTGGCTCTGGCTGTCGTGCCGCCGGCGCGTGCCCAGGCTCCAGGCCCACAAGGCGCCGAACAAGGCAAGTACCGCGAGCAGCGCTGGCTGATCCCGACGGATGACGGTTCGGGACGGATGATGCGCACTGTCGTCTTCCGTCCGACCGGCGAGACATCGCGGCGGTTGGTAGTGATCAACCACGGCGCGCCGACCGCGGGGCCGGCGACCGCGCCACAGCCTCGGTTTGCCGAGGCATCGCCCTGGTTCGTCGAGCAGGGCTATGTCGTCGTGGTGCCGCAACGACGCGGCTATGGTGAGACCGGCGGCCGGCAGAACGAGTCGTTCGGCCATTGCGACAATGCCGACTTCGTGGGGGCCGGCCGCGAGGGCGCCCGCGACATCGCGGCCGCCGTGGCCTTCATGCGCCAGCAGCCGTTCGTGCGGTCCGACGGCGCCATCATCGTCGGGCAATCGGCGGGTGGTTGGGCCACGTTGGCGTACGCGAGCCTCAATCCGCCGGGGGTTGCAGCCATGATCAATTTCGCCGGCGGCCGGGGCGGGCGGCGCGACAATCTGCCCAACTACAATTGCTCGCCCGAGAAGCTGGTGCAGGGCGCCGGCACTTATGGCCGCACGGCGCGTGTGCCGACACTGTGGGTCTACACGACCAACGACTCGTTCTTCGATGCCGCGCTCAGCCGGCGCATGGCGGATGCCTATCGCAATGCCGGCGGGTCGGCGACCTACCAGCTGCTGCCGGCGTTCGGACAGGATGGCCACATGTTGTTTGGTGCTCGAAGCGGCACGCCGATCTGGTCGGTGCCTGTGAAGGCATTCCTCGACCGGACGCCCTGAGCCTCTTTCCTCCGGCTGTCGTCCATGCGATAGCGCCCTATTGAGGTGGCGATGGCTTGGCAGGGCAGGACGGTTCTGGCGGTGGTGCCGGCGCGCGGCGGCAGCAAGGGCGTGCCGCGCAAGAACATCGCCGAGGTCGGTGGTCTGTCACTGATCGCCCGGACCGCGGCGGTCATCAAGGCACTGCCTTGGATCGATCGCGCCTTGATCAGCACCGACGATCCCGACTTCGCCGCCGAGGCGCAGCGGCATGGCCTCGACGCCCCGTTCCTGCGTCCGGCCGATCTGGCCACCGACACGGCCCACGCCGCGGATGTCTGGATCCACGCCTGGCTCGCGGCCGAAGCCCAGCACGCCGTGCGCTTCGACACCTCGATCTACCTGCAGCCCACCAGCCCTTTCCGTACGCCGGCGCATGTCGAGGCCACGCTACAGGCGATGATCGAGGGTGGCAGTGCGGCCGCCTGCACGGTCAGCCGCGTACCGGGTCATTTCACGCCGCAGAAGCTGTTGTTGCGCGATGACGCCGGCAGGCTGTCGTTCTTCGCCACCGATGGCGCCCAGCACAAGAACAGGCAGACCATTCCGGCCTACTTGTATCGCAACGGCTATTGCTACGCGGCGCTGCGGCGGACTGTCATCGAGCACCGGCATATCGTCGAGGAAGATTGCATCGGCGTTCCGATCGACGAGGCGATCGTCAACATCGACGATCCGTTCGAGCTCGAGATCGCGCGCTGGCTGGCCTCGCGGGGACCTTAGGTCGATCAGGTCGCCGACGCCGGATCGAGATTGGCGCCGCACACCAGCACGCCGACCTTCTCACCCGGTTCGGGCTTGTAGGCGCCGGACATCAGCGCCGCCAGCCCGGCGGCGCCGGCCGGTTCGGCCATGACCCGCAGGTCGCGCCAGAGTGCGCGTTGTGCCTCACGCACGGCATCGTCACTGACCAGAACGCTGCCGGCGACCCGGCTGCGGGCGATCTCGAAGTTGGGCGCGCCGATCCGCGTGGCGCCCAGCGCATCGGCGGCAAGCCCGCTGATGGCAACGTCGACCGGCCGGCCTGCCGCCAGCGCGGCATGGAGGCTTGGCGTACCCTCGGTCTCGACAGCGATCACCTTCACCCGCGCGCCACACCACAGCGCGCAACCGGCAATCAAGCCGCCGCCACCCACGGCTACCATCAGGGTGTCGAACCGCGTCTGCATCTCGAACTCCAGCGCCGTCGTGCCGGCGCCGACGAAGACCTCGGGGTCATCGTAGGCAGCGACGGTGAGTGCGCCGGTCTCCTGCGCACGCGCTTCGCTGGCGGCGCGCGCCTCGGCATAGACGGCACCGACCTGGTGCACGACGGCACCGTAGCTGCGCAACCGCTCGACCTTGGCCGGTGCCGAGATGGTGGGCACGAAAATCTCGGCGCGGTGACCCAACGTGCGGGCGGCATAGGCGACGGCAGCGCCGTGATTGCCGCCCGAGGCGGCGATCACGCCGGCCGGTCCCGGCGTACTGACCAGCAGCTTGTGGAAGGCGCCGCGGCCCTTGAACGTGCCACTGTGCTGCAGTGACTCCAGTTTCAGCGCCAGCCCGTGGGCAAGGCCGAAAGCGCCCGCCGGCAGATCGATCACCGGCGTGTAACGGATATGGGGCTTGATGCGGACATAGGCCGCGGCGACGGCATCGGGCGAGACCGTTGGAACAACAGGTGCGTCGGGCATGACCCGGTGTTAGCCGGTTCCGGCGCGCCCGTCCATGGCGGTTGTGGCGGTCAAGCCCGCGGCGGATCGATGCCGGTGCGCCGGCGCTCGGCGTCCATGAGTTGGCGCAGCTTGCGCTGCTCCCAGTCCGGCGCCAGAAGCCGCAGCGGCCAATCGAAGGTCGAAGCGGCCTGGATGGCGATCGCAATGCCCCAGCCCAGCAGCGGCCAGATCGCCCAATAGTGCCGGCTGCCGAACAGGTTGATCAGATGCAGCATGGTGTTGACGGCGATATAGACTGCGAGATGGCCGTAGAACGCCTTGATCACCGCCAGCCGCCGCTGGGCGCGGCGCATGATCTCATGTTCCGGCATGCCGGCAGCAGACGAGTCGTCCGCCACGACCGGCATATCTTGTGTCTCCGGAGATGGCATCGGGACCTCCCTGTCAGACTGTCGTGGCGGCGTGCGTTGCAAGGCCGGTTGCCAGCCGCAGTGCCTGCCGGCGCCGCCGCAGCAGGCAGGCCAACCAACCCAACGCCACACCGGCGATCGTGCCGCTGATCGCGCTGGCGCCGATCACCCATGTCGGATCACGTACCCAGGTCGGATGGAATGCGGCCGTCACGCCCATCGCATAGCGGATACAGAAGATCGACAGGCCCAGCACCATGGGAAACCAGCTTCCGACCAGCCGCACGCGCAGACCATCCGGCTCGACCTCAAGACCACGCTGTCGCGCGATCAGCATGCCCAGTGGGGCGCCGGCTGATGCCGCGACCAGCCAGACAGGAACGGCGAGGAAGGGCTGTGCCGACGTCAGCGCGTTGAAGAGCGATATGGAGGTCGCCACAGCCGGCAGGATTGCCAACCGGCCTGGGACGAGCGTGCGGGTGCGCAGGCCGCTCCAGCCCAGCCACAGGATGAGACCGAGCAGCGCCCACACCCAGACCGGGGTGTGGATGATCGTCTGTAAGGTTGCTGACATCGATATCCCGCCGCTGGTTTGCCAGGCCACCATCGTCGATATGCGTCGTCGGCTCCCGGCGGACCATGCCAAGTTCGTGTAATCGCTGGCTTTTTGCGCCAAACGCCGGCATTGATCATTTCGCGATGCGCGAATCGACGTTCTTCCAGTCGCTGCCGCAGCAGCTCTTCTATGTGCTCATCGCCGCAGCGGTCCTGGCGCTGGTCGGGCCTTACGGCACCTACCGCGACCTGCCGCTGGATCTGCGGGCCGCGTACTGGACGCTGTGCATGCTGGCGGGCTGGCTCCTGATGACGGCCATCGGTGCCGGCGTCGATCGGATCGAGCCGCTGCAGGGATGGCCGGTGGTCGGGCGCATGGTGGTCGCAGGCTTCATTGGCGGCGCGCCGATGACAGCCGTCGCCTGGAGCGCCGAAGCCCTGTTTCGCCGGGTCCCGCCGCTCTCGGACCTGCCCTCCCTGATGATGGACGCAACCGTGCTCACGATTGTCGTATCGGTCGCCATCGGCCAGGCGGTCGAACTGCGGCTGCGCTCGCGGGCGGGCGCGACGGAGCTTGCGCCGCCACCGCCGGCCGATGCGCCGCCGCCGGCGGCAGCCAAGGCGACACCGCTCACGTCACCGGTGGACAGCTTCTTGCGCCGCCTCCCGCCGGACCTGGGACGCGACCTGCTGGCCGTGGAGATGGAAGACCACTATGCGCGGGTGCACACCATGCTGGGCAGCACCCTGATCCTGTTGCGCCTGCGCGATGCGGTGGCCGAGCTCGGCGAGGGCAGCGGCCTGCAAGTGCATCGATCGTGGTGGGTCGCCCGCGATGCCGTCGCGCGCAGCGAGCGCGACAATGGCAAACTGACACTGATCCTGCGGAACGGCCTGCGCGTGCCAGTCAGCAAGACGTACCGCGACCCGGTCAAGGCAGCGGGCTGGCTCTGAGCCTTTCGGACCGCGGGCGTCCTCGCCCGTGGTCCGAAAAAAGCATCAGCGCGGCTCGACGACGATGCTCTGCGTGGCGCGCCCGAAATAGCCATACCGATCGGCCAGGCGGGTGAAGGCGACGCCGCTGCCGGCCGGGCCGAGCCAGGTTTCGGCATCGACCAGGATCCAGTCGTCGACCGGCAGGCGGGCCAGGCTGATGGAGAGATCGCCGTTGATGAAGGTCCAGCGATCGAAGTCGAGCGCGGCCGCCGTGCCGTTACCGAAATCCGCCGTGAGCGCGGCGCGCATCAGGGCCGAGGTCGGTGCACCGCACACGATGGGGCGCTCGGCGCGAAACCAGATCGCCGCCGGTCCCGGCAACCGCCGGGCGCCGCGGGCGACGCGCACCGACACCCCGGTCAGGAACGGGTTGTCGATATCGCCGATGTCGCTGGCGGCGCGGCACTGTTCGGGCGGCGGCAGGTCGAGGGGCCGGTCCAGCGCCTGCGGCGGCAAAGCGTGCTCAGCGGCGCGGATCTTCAGCACGGTGGCGCGCACCACCTCGGTGCCGTCGTCCGTAGCAAGCCGGATGTCGCTCAGCTGGATCTTGCGGCCGTCGCGAATGGTCTCCGTCGCGATGGTGAGCGGCGCCACCGGCACCGGCCGCAGCAGATCAATGGTCAGCCGCGCCACCGCCATCGGCTGTGCCGCCGGCAGCGCCTGCGCCGCCCAGGCGATCAGCGCCGCCGGCGCGCCGCCATGCTGCAGCGTCGGGTTCCAGGGGCCGCCGGCATGCTTGCTCGGCACGGCCCGCGCGCCGTCGATGTCGTAAACCGCATCCATCACGCGGCAGGTGTCGGCTCGAGGAACTGGTAGTCGGCGCGGATGCGGCCGTCCTCGCCCAGCAACAGGAAGTCGGCACCGACCGACACGACGGTGTTGTCGCGCACCATCTCCCATTGGAACCGCACCGAGTCGTGGTGGCCGTCGATATGATCGCGGGGTCGAAAGATATGGCCGCTGTCGCGCACCCATTTCTCGTAGGCACCGGCGATGCGGGCTTCCACCGCCGCGTAGCCACGGCAGTCGTGGCTAGGTGTGAAGTGGCTGCCATCCTCGGTCCACAGCGCGGCGATCTGCTGGCGGCGTCGCGACGGATCAGGCTCGTTCCAGACAGCAACGTAGCGGTTCACGAGGTCGCGGAGTTCGGCCATGGCGTTGTCTCCTGAAATGCGTATGCCCCCGACTGTTCAGCCAGCGGCATGGTTTTGTCCATTACGCACCAGGTAAAGCGCCACATGCGGCTCAATCGACGGTGGCGCCCGACGCCTTCACGACCTTCGCCCACTTCGCGATCTCGACCTTCACGAACGCGCCGAGTTCGGCGGGCGACGACGTGACGACATCGAAGCCGGCTTTAGCCGCGACGTCCTTCACCTCAGGCAGTCCCATCGCCTTCAGGGTTTCGGCGTTGAGGCGGTTGACGATATCGGCCGGCGTGCCGCCCGACGCGAACAGTGCGAACCACGCATCGGACTCGAAGCCGGGGAACAGCGCCTCGGCCACCGTGGGCACGTCGGGCAGCGCCGCGGCGCGTGCCTTGCCCGTGGTGGCCAGCGCCCGCAGCTTGCCGGCGCGGATCTGGCCAATCACCGACGGCATGGTCTGAAAGCTGGTTGGCACCTGGCCGCCGACCAGATCCTGCACGGCCGGCGCCGTGCCCTTGTACGGCACATGCGCGGCATCGAATTTGGCCAGGCCCTTGAACAGCTCCATCGTGAGGTGCGAGGCCGAGCCGTTGCCGGTCGAGGCGTAGTTTACCTTGCCGTCCTGTGCCTTGGCCCAGGCGACAAACGCGCGGACATCGGCTGCCGGCACGTCGGGGTGCACCACCAGCACATGCGTCACACCAGCCACCAGCGCGATCGGCGCGAAGTCCTTGGCGGCGTCATAGGGATGATTGGGAAACAGGCTTTGGTTGGTGGCGTGCGTGGCATTGTTGCCCATCACCAGCGTATAGCCGTCCGCCGTCGCCTTGGCGACGAGGTCGCTGCCGAGGTTGCCGCTGGCGCCGGGCTTGTTGTCGACGATCACCTGCTGTCCCAGCGCTGCCGTCAGCTTCTCGGCAATGACACGTGCCAGCACGTCGGTGGAACCGCCAGCGGGATAGGGCACGACAAGGCGGACCGGCTTGGCCGGCCATGACTGCGCCCGGGCCGTCGTGGCGACGGCGGCAAAGCCGATGCCGGCTAGGAACGGACGGCGACGAAGGGACATGGATGACCTCGGACAGCGACGAAGGGTCGTCGCCTTATCACGTGCCGGCAGGGGCGACCTCGCTTGATTTTGCGAACCGGATTTTCCGTTGCCGCCCGGCGGCCATCAAACCTGTGCGGTCGTCGTTCGGCCGGACCGCAGCGATATCATCTCCCAGGCTGCGACGATGATGAGCGCGATTGTCGTGGCGGAGCCCAGAAGCAACGGCGACCACGACGCGCCGGCGGGTATCAGTGCCAGCAACAGCGCAACGCCGACGAGATGCGACAATGGCAGCCGTCCGGCGATCACCCGTTTGAACAGCAGGTTGCCCACCAGATAGAGCGCCGGGCCGCCGATGATGGCGGCAAGCGCTTTAGGTTCGGTGTGGCCGGTCGGATGCGCCAACACTAGTTCGTCGGCAACGGCCGCCACGATGATGCCGGCGACGATCAGCAGATGAAGGTAGGTATAGGCAATGCGCGCCAGCCGTCCGGGGTCATCGGAGCTGGCGATATGATGGCTGCCCCGTTCGGCGCCGGTGTCGAAGTAGATCCACCACATGGCGACGCTGCCGATGAACGACACGACGAAAGCCGTGACCGTTGCCGCCGTCCACGCCAAGTCGGCGAATGTCGCACCGGTGACCAGGATCGATTCGCCCAGCGCGATGATAATGAACAGTGCGCAGCGCTCGGCCAGATGGCCGCCTTCGACCGTCCAGTCATTGGTCGTCGAGCGGCCCAGCTGCGGCACCCAGAAGCCGGCTGACGGCCCCAGGTACTCGACGATCAGGGCGACGAGCCACAGCGCCCGGCGCAGTGGCCCGTCGACCAGACCGCCGGCAATCCAGAATGCCGCCGAGATGGAGAGCCAGACGAGGATTCGCTGGAAGTTGCGGGTCAATCCGGCATCGTCCCGACCGATGGCCCACAAGGTGAAGAGGGTGCGACCGACTTGCATGAAGACGAAGGCGCCGGCGAAGACGAGCCCTTGCGACTCGAAGGCTTTGGGGATCGACGTCGAGAGCAGCAAGCCGGCCAGCATCAGCGCTAAAAGCGCCAGGCGCACCGGCGGCCTTTCTGGATCAAGCCAGTTGGTGACCCACGAGGTGTAGATCCACACCCACCACACAGCCATCAACAGCAACAGCGTGTGCAGGGCGCCGGCGAGATCCAGATGGGCGAGCAGCGAGTGTGATAGTTGCGTGACGGCGAACACGAAGACCAGGTCGAAGAACAGCTCGATGAACGTTACCTTGCTGTCGGCGTGCGACGTTCGCTTGCGCAGAAGGCGTGTGCCAGGTTCCGATCCTGTCATATCATCGCGTCTCCCTGTCATGATCGTACGCTGACGGGACGCGGCCGGCTATACGCGCCAGGCATGATTGCACACGCAGGGATCGTTCATCGGGCACATCCGGCGCCCTTTTCCCGCCCGAATTTCGGTTGAACATCCGGTTTGCCGCCGGTCGTTCTTTCGACCGGCCATTTTTCATGATGACATCCGCCGACTATCCCATCGCCCTGCCGCCGCGCCACGCGCTGCACGAGTACCGGATCGAGCGGGTACTGGGGCATGGCGGCTTCGGTATCACCTACCTCGCGACCGACTCGAGCCTGCGCAAGAAGGTCGCGGTCAAGGAGTACTTGCCGGCCCAGTTCGCCATCCGGGCCGAGGGCGCCACCGTGATGCCGCGCACGCGCCGCGTCGCGGATGACTATCGCTGGGGCCTCGATCGCTTTCTCGAAGAGGCGCGCACGCTGGCGCGCTTCCGCCACGTCAACATCGTGCCGGTGTTGCGCTTCTTTGAAGCCAACGGCACGGCGTACATCGTGATGGAGTACGAGGAGGGGCGGTCGCTCGCCTCGTTGCTGTCGGGCCCGGGGCGGCTGTCGGCAAGCCGAATTCGCACACTGCTTGAGGGCTTGATGGACGGGCTGGCCCGGGTCCACGCCGCCGGGTTTCTCCACCGCGATATCAAACCGTCCAATATCATCGTGCGCAGCGACGGCACGCCGGTCCTGATCGATTTCGGCGCCGCCCGCCAGGCCCTGCTGCGCGGGGGTGCCACGCTCACCAGCATCGTCACGCCGCGCTACGCTCCGCTGGAGCAGTACCAGGCGGATGCCGAGCAGGGGCCGTGGACCGACATCTATGCATTGGCTGCGGTGGCGCGGCACGCCATCACCGGCGAGGCGCCGCCCGAAGCGCCGGGACGGGTGCGCAAGGATCCCTGCCAGCCGTTGATCGATAGCGACGTCGACGGCTACAGCGAGCTATTCCTGAGCGCGGTCGATCATGGCCTTGCCGTTCATCCCGAGGACCGGCCGCAGACCATCGCCGCGTGGCGCCAGTCGATGGGCCCACCACCGGCGGACGCGGCCGTGCTCGATGACCTGGGTGAGGCGACGCCGGCCGCCGCCCGCACGCGGCTGATGCAGGCACCGCTCACGCAGGCCGTGGCGTCGCCGGCCGGTACGTCGCTCGTGCCGTTGCGCCTGGGCGGTGCCGATGAATCCCAACGCGTGCGTCTGGCATCGCCGCCGCCACGTCAGGTCGGTCCGGGACGCACGAAACGTTTGGCTGCTCTGGGTGTTGTCCTGCTGGCCGCCGCCAGTTACTACGGCTGGCGGATATTGCCCGGAGCCGGGGAACCGCAGGTGGCTGATGTCCGGCAGCCCCCCGCTGCGCCGATGCCGTCAACCCCGGTCCCGCCGCTGATCCCCAAGCCCAACGGTGCGCCGTCGTCGGATGGTCGCGTCGTGCCCAAGGGTGACCCGGTGCCGGTCAGGCCGCCGGCGAACCCGGAACCGCCCGCCGGTCAGCTCGGATCGATCGACGAACTGTTGAGCAAGAGTGGCCAGGCGCCCGCCGGCGTCCAGGCGCCGGCTGCGAGCAAAGCCGGACGGGACAAGACGCTGGACATCGCACGGCAGGCAGCCACGCAAGCCAAGACAATGGCGGAGCTTGCCGAAAAGGCGCACCGGCGCGGCATGGAGCGCGCCGGTGATGCCCGTATCCGTGCCGCCGAGGCCGCCAAGGCGGATCTTGCCGGCGCCGAGCGGCTGACGTTCGATGACGGTTCCAGTTATGCCGGCCAGCGGGCCGACGGGCGGCGCGATGGCCTGGGTGTTGCCGAGTTGCGTAATGGTGAGCGTCAATCCGGTGAGTGGAAAGGCGATCGCCTGGAAGGCGTGGGCGTGCTGCGGGCCGGCGACGGCCGCTCCTATGAAGGCGAATGGCGGCACGGCTTGCCGGAAGGCGTTGGCGTTTTTCGCCTGAGCCGCGAGGAACGCTATTTCGGCGAGGTCAAGAGTGGCCAGCCGCAGGGTGCCGGCGTGCGGACCGTGGGCGATGGGCGTGACACCACGACCCGTGCCGGCACGTGGCAGAACGGTGTGCTGGAAGGACCCGGTGTCGAGACGACATCCTCCGGCTGGCGCTACGAGGGCGGCTTCCGGGCCGGCAAACGTCACGGGCCGGGTATCCTGGTGAGCCCGGATGGCGTGCGCTTCCACGGAACGTTTGTCGATGGCGTCGCTGACGGTTACGGTGTGTCCGTTGGGCCTGACGGCCACATGTCGTCGGGTGAGTGGCGCGCGGGCAGCCTGGCACGCGCCGACGATTAGGGCAGGCCGGCGCGCGTCGTCGGCATGGCGACGCACGGGGGCGGTTTGACGGAGATTGTCGTCGCGATATTGGCCATCGCGTTGGCGCTGATACTGGTCAGCGTCCTGTTGCCAGTGGCCGAGCGGTTTCGCATTCCTCATACGGTCCTGTTGGCAGTTCTGGGCATCGCTTTGGGCGCGACCAGTGCCTGGCTGGGCACCGACACCGACCGCTTCGGCTTGCCGGGCGACGTGTTCGACGGCCTCAGCGCGGTCGGCGCCAGTCCGGGGGCTTTCCTTTACGTCTTCCTGCCGCCGCTGCTGTTCACGGCGGGGCTGACCATCGACGTGCGCCGCTTGTTCGACGAGATGTCGGCGGTGCTGCTGCTGGCCATCGTGGCCGTGTTCGTGTGCATCGGCGTCGTCGGCGGCGTCGTCCACATAGCAACGGGTGTGGATATCTACGCCTGCCTGTTGTTGGGAGCGGTCATCTCGACGACCGATCCGGCGGCAGTGATCGGCATTCTGCGCGAGGTTGGTGCACCCAAGCGCTTATCGATCCTGGCCGAGGGCGAAGCCCTGTTCAACGATGCGGCGGCCATTGCCACGTTCGGCATCCTGATCAATGTGCTGGTGCACCACATCGTGCCGGACGCGGCGGCACCGGGGCTCGATTTCCTGCGTGAGTTCGCTGGCGGCATTGTGCTGGGCATCGTGCTGGCCCAGATCGCGCTGTTCATCGTCACGCGGCTGGGCGGCTCGATCGTGGGTCTGGCGTCCGTCACCGTGGGCCTCGCCTACGTCGCCTATATCCTAGGCGACAAGTACTTGCACGTGTCGGGCGTCGTGGCCGTCGTGGTCGCGGCGTTGACGTTTGCGACCCTGGGGCCGACGCGCCTGCAGCCGCATCAATGGGAGGCGCTGCGCCACACTTGGCATCAGCTCGAGTTCTGGGCGAGCTCCCTGATCTTCCTGCTGGCCGCGGTCGTGGCGGTGCGTGTTCTGGCTGGATTCCACTGGTGGCATGTCGGTGCGGTGCTGGTGTTGTACGTTGGCGCGTTTGGCGCCCGTGCCCTGGTGCTGTTCGGTCTGTTGCCGGTGCTGGAGGCGGTTGGCCGGGTCCAGCCGGTCGATAACCGCTACAAGACGATGCTGGTCTGGGGCGGCCTGCGCGGCGCCGTGACCGTGGCGCTGGCACTGGTCGCCTACGGCAACGATCGCCTGCCCCAGGACGTGCGCGATTTCGTGGCCATCCTCGCCACGCTGTTCGTGCTCGCCACGCTCTTCATCAACGCCCCCACCTTGCGGCCGTTGATGCGCTTCTTCCGGCTGAACGAGCTCGACGAGACCGACAAGGCGCTGCGTGACCGCGTGCTGTTGCTGTCCTGGGCGTCGGTGGCGACTCAGGTCCGCGACGCGGCCAAGATCTACGGCGCCGAAGCCGAGATGGCGCAGCGCCTGCCGCACCTGGAGTTGGGTCATGCCGGGGCGTCGCAGGCCGACATGGCGCTGCCGATCGACAAGCGGGTGGCGTATGGCTTGCGCACGCTGTGCGCGCGCGAACGCGAGCTCTATCTCTGGCGGTTCGGGCATCAATCGATCTCGCGGCACATCGCCACCATGCTGGTGGTTGCCGCCGACCGGCTGATCGACCAGGTGCAGACGGACGGCGCTGCCGGCTACGCGCTGGCGCTGCGCCAGGATGTCGTGGTCGACCGCGGCTTTCGGATCGCGTTGTGGCTGCACCAGACCTTCGGCTGGGAGCGGCCGCTGGCCGATCGCCTGGCCGATCGCTTCGAGACCTTGTTGGTCGAGCGCAGCGTGCTGCACGAGTTGAAGGGGTTCAATCGAACCGACGTGGCGGACCTGCTGGGCAAGGCCGTCGCCGATCGGTTGACGGCGTTGCTGGACGAGCGGCTGGAAGGCATCGAAGGCGCGCTCAAGGCGCTGTCGCTGCAGTATGGCGACTACGCCGATACGATTCGCGGCCAGCATCTGCAGCGCATCGCCATCCGCATGGAGGCGGACGAATACAATCGGCAGCTCGGCAACTTCGCGATCAGCCAGGAGGTTTACCGGGATCTGCAGCACGCTCTGGCCGAGCGTCGCGCCGAGGCCAGTCGCCGGCCGCCGCTGCGGCTGGGCCTGAAGCTGACAGCAATGATCGAACGCGTGCCGCTGTTCGCCGGCCTCGATGCCGCCGAGGTTGCGGCCGTCGGCAAGCTGCTGCGTGCGCGGGTGGTTCTGCCGGGTCAGAAGATCGTCGCGTTGGGGGAGCGTGGCGATGCGATGTATTTCATCGCTGCCGGCGTGGCCAAGGTGAAGCTGGCGATGGGCGATGTCGAGCTGGGCGAGGGTGCTTTCTTCGGCGAGGTGGCACTACTGGAGCACAAGCCGCGCAATGCCGATGTGGTGGCCAAAGGCGTCTGCCATCTCCTGCGCCTGGACGCGCGCGATTTCCGCAGGCTGCTGACAGTTCGGCCCGACATGCGCCAGGAGATCGAAACCGTGGCTGCGCAGCGCCGCGGGTGACTGGCTGCAGGGCCGATTTAGCGTTCCGTGGCAGAAAGAAGTTGAACCAGCTGACAGCTTGGTTGAAAATGAGCGCTCATATTGGTGAATTAAAAAGGTTTGCACCCAAGATATTGACGGCTAAGAATGCGTTGCATTTCTGCAACACCTCCTTGCAGCGGAGTGAAGCGTTCATGGCGGCCGCAAAGTATGTAACGGCGTTGCTGGCGTTTGCTGTCGGCATATCGGTCGTTTCAAACGGGATGGCGCAATCCACTGCGCCCAAAAAAGTCACACCGGGAACGGACCCTGCAAAACAGGCCGCTGCAACGGCCCAGAAGCCGGCGACCAAACCGGCAACCAAACCCACGGTCGTCTCCACCAAAACGGCAACCAAGGCGACCACGCAAACGGCGGCGACAAAGCCATCCGCCATGCCCCGGCAACAGGTCGCAGCCCGGCAAGGCACCCGCACCTCCGTGACCCGGGCCGCCTACGGCGGTCGCGCCGTCAGTTCGCGGGCGCCGGCGACGCTGCGGGGCACGCGCTTCGGTGCGGTTCCCGTGATGCCGTCGCTCTATGCGCCACCGCAGGAAAAGCTGCCCCCGCCGCCGGATGACGGCAGCCCGCGGACGCTGTCGTTCTTCAACGTCAACAGCCAGGAGTCGCTCACGGTCACCTTCCGCCGTGACGGCCGCTACGTGCAGTCCGAGCTTGATCGTGTGAATGCGTTCCTGCGCGATTCGCGCAACGGTGACTCCGTACAGATGGACCCGCAGCTCTTCGATATCCTCTGGCATGTGCAGCGGTCGCTGGGCGCCGATGGACACTACGAGGTGCTGTCGGCCTATCGCTCACCCGAGACCAATGCCTGGCTCGCCAGTGCCAGCCGCGGCGTGGCCTCGGACAGCCTCCACATGCGCGGTCAGGCCATCGACGTGAAATTGCCGGGCTTCACGCCGTACCAGGTTCGTCAGGCGGCGCGGGATCTCGGGCTCGGCGGCGTCGGATACTATCCGCGCTCGGGCTTCGTCCATCTCGACACCGGCTCGGTGCGCTATTGGTGACAGGCCGACGCAACATCAGGTGATCGGATAAAAAAGGCCGGCGTTAGCCGGCCTTTTCATTGTTGGTGCCGCCGTTCAACCGACGTGGCTGCGCAGCATCCAGGCCGCTTTCGCCACGGCATCCATGCGCTCGATCATCAGGTCGCCCGTTTCGGCATCGCCCAGGCTCTCGGCCAGCTCGCGCACCGGCCGGCAGCGCTGCACCAGGCTGTCATTGTCGGCCGCGAGCTGCTCGCACATCTGGCTCCAATTTTCGCCGCCCTTGGCTTCAGGCAACGTCGCGAGCTTGCCATAGGCGGCAAAGCCACCCGGCGCCGGGAATCCGAGAGTGCGAATGCGCTCGGCAATCTCATCAACGGCAGCGTGCAGCGCCTCGTACTGGGTACCGAACAAGGTGTGCAGCCCCTGGAAGTTCGGTCCGGTGACGTTCCAATGGAAGTTCTGGGTCTTGAGCGCCAGCAGATAGTGGTCGGCCAGGATCGCCCCCAGCGATTCGGCGACCTGTCGGCGCGCATTGTCGGACAGTCCCAGATTGACCGCAGCCATTTCATGCTCCTTCTTTTGCATCGGCTGTTGCAAATGTAGTGTGGATTTATCGGGGCTCAACCGCGACGTTCGCGCACGGCCGCGGCGAAAAGGCAGGAGAGCTGCATGACGCACAAAGTGTGGTTGGAAGTCGCCGTGAACGGACCGTGGTCGCGCCGGCATCAACCCAATATCCCCATCAGCGAAGATGAAATCGTGAGCGAGGCCATCGCTTGTGCCGAAGCCGGGGCTGCCATCGTGCACCTGCATGCCTACGATCCCGTGACAGGCCGACAGCGCGACGACTACGAGATCTATGCGCCGATCATCGAGCGCATCCGCTCGTCCGTCGACGTCGTTTGCTATCCGACGATTCCGTTCGCTGGCAGTGTCGATTCGCCGTCGCCGCTGAGGCCGTCGCAGCGTTATGCTGCCGTCGAGGCATTGGTGAAGGCCGGGTTGATCGAATGGGTCGGAGTCGATCCAGGCTCGACGAACCTCACTCATTACGCTGCGATCGCGGCGGCAAGATCCGGCTTTGTCTACGCCAATCCGGAAGACCATATCCGCTACGGGTTGGACCTGGCGCAGCGCCGTGGGCGCACGCCGTCCTACGCCATCTACGAGCCCGGCTTCCTGCGGCTCGGCGCGGCGCTGCACCGTGCTTGTCCCGGAACGCCGGTGCCGATCTACCGGCTCATGTTCTCGCAGGGCATGGCGTTCGGCTTTCCGCCCCAGGACTGGGCGCTCGACGCCTACCTGCGGTTGCTGGCAATGGAAGCGCCGGGCGCGCCGTGGATGGTGGCGGGTCTGGGCGTCGAGATCGAACCGCTCGTCGATGCCGCGGTGAAGCGCGGCGGCCACGTCCGCGTCGGCCTGGAAGATGCGCCGCTGGGCAGCGCGTTCGACAACCGGACGCTGGTGGATCGGGCCCGGCGCCTGATCGAAGACGCCGGCGGCACGCTCGCCAGCGCAGCCGACATGCGCGCGGCGCTGAAGGTGGCCTAGGGCCCGGCGCGACGGAGGCACCGGCAAGAAGGCCTATTGTCCGAAGCGTTGGTGTGCGCCCTTGAGATAGGTCTGTTCCGCCGGCGTATCGATGCGGCCGAGCGCGGCATTGCGATATGGAAAGCGACCGAATCGCGCGACGATGTCGCGATGCCCCACGGCGTATTTGAGCGTGCCCGACCCGTACAGTTGCCACAGCAGTCCGACGCAGCGGTTCTGGTCGCCCAGCGATTCGCTGTGGTGGAGGGGCATATAAAGAAAGCTGCGTTGGACGGTCGGCAACCGGCGGTCGAAGCTGCCTGCCAAGGCCGACCTGGCGATCCGCCGGGCGCGGGCGTCGCCGGCGAAGGCGCGGCCGGTGCCACGAAATACGTTGCGCGTCATCTGATCCAGCAGCAGGCACAGTGCCAGTGCACCGCGCGGCGAGCGCGCCAGATGGTTGTACCGACCGCGCAAGGCATTCTCGATGGCGGCACCGAAGCGACGGGCGATGTCGGCATCGAGCGCTGGCGTGCCGTTGAACCACATGGCGCGGGCCTTGCCATGACCAGGGTGATCGGGCGGCAGGAACCAGTAGTCGAGGACGCGGCTGACGAGGTCGGGCATGTCGTATCAGGTATCAGGGTTCACATATCGGCGCTATTCTCATGTCCGATCCTGATACCTGGCATCTGATCCCTGACCATGGCTGCCGTCCGCAATGTCCTTTTCATCATGTGCGATCAGCTGCGTGCCGACCATCTGTCGTGCGCCGGTCATCCGCACCTGAAAACACCGAACATCGATGCTTTGGCGCGGCGCGGTGTTCTTTTTCCGAGAGCCTATGTCCAGTCCGCCGTGTGCGGCCCGTCGCGGATGTCGTTCTACACCGGCCGCTATATGTTCAGTCACGGCGCGACGTGGAACCGCGTGCCGCTCAGCGTACGCGAGAAGACGATCGGCGACTATCTGCGGCCGGCCGGGATTCGCGTCGCGCTGGCCGGAAAGACGCATGTGCTGCCCGATCTCGACGGCCTGGCGCGGTACGGCATCGAAGCCGGCTCGGCGTTCGCCGCATTGTTGCGCAACGGCGGCTTCGAGGAGCTCGACCGCTACGACGGCCATTCGCCGCCCGGTACCGAGAGCGGATATCCGGCCTTTCTGCGCCGGCATGGTTATGCGGCCGATGATCCGTGGAGCGAATTCGTCATCGCTGCCGACGGCCCCCGGGGCGAGACGCTTTCGGGCTGGCACATGCGCAACGCGCGGCTGCCGGCGCGGGTGAAGGAAGCCCACTCCGAAACCGCCTATATGACCGACCAGGCGATCCGCTTTGTCGAAGCGCAGGGCGAGCAGCCGTGGTTCCTGCATTTGAGCTACGTCAAGCCACACTGGCCCTACATGGCGCCGGCGCCATACCACGCGCTGTATGGACCGCAGGACTGCCTGCCGCTCAATCGCAGCGACGCGGAACTGGTGGATCAGCACCCGGTGCTGGCGGCCTATCGGCAGCATGAGGAATCGGTCAGCTTCAGCCGGTCTGACGGCCCGTCAACGGTGCGGCCCACCTACATGGGGCTGATCGCGCAGATCGACGATCATCTGGGCCGGTTGGTTGCGACCCTGCAGCGGCTGGGCCGTCTCGATGACACGCTGATCGTCTTCACTGCCGATCACGGCGATTTCCTTGGCGACCACTGGCTGGGCGAAAAGGAAATCTTCTACGAGGAAGCAGTGCGCGTGCCCTTCATCCTGGTCGACCCCGATCCGGCGGCGGACGTCACGCGCGGCACGGTCGACCGGCGCTTCGTTGAAGGCATCGATGTCGTGCCCACGACGCTCGACGCGCTCGGCCTGCCGCCGTCGCGTCATCTCATCGAGGGCCGTTCGCTGCTGGCGTTGACGCGCGCCACGGCCCCGCCGGCATCGGGCTGGCGAGAGGCGGTTTTTTCCGAGCTCGACTATTCCTTCTGCGACGCCCGCCGGCTGTTGGGCCGCCATCCACGCGATTGTCGCGCCTTCATGGTCCGTACCGACCGCTGGAAGTATGTCTGGTGGCTCGATTTTCCGCCCCAGCTCTTCGACCTCGCCGATGATCCCGCCGAGATGGTCGACCATGGCCGCGACCCCGGCTACGCCACGGTGCGCGACGAGATGCACGCACGCCTGTTCGACTGGATGCGCGGGCGCAAGACGCGGGTGACGGTCGACGACGCCTATGTCGAGGCTCGCACCGCCAGTCACAAGAAACACGGCATCTTCTTCGGCGTCTGGTAGGGCAGCCGCTTGCAGCATCAGCGTGGCCGACCCGCGGCGGTTTTGTGGCTTCGGGGCACAGCCATGTGATGTGGTCAGGCGTGCTGCGGCAGCCAAGCGCGTTGTTCTTGTTGGCGATGCGATGTACTTTGAAAATCGCGTTGCGCGCCGCAGAGGCCGTCCGTGTTCAGCCGCCGTCACTTCATCGCCTCGACTGCCGCCGCCCCCCTGCTGGGCGCTGGTGTCGTTCGCGCGCAGCCCGTCATCGAGCGCCATTTCTTGATTGGTGCCGGGCCGATCGGCGGCACTTACTTCCCGGTCGCAGGTCTGATGGCGACGGCGATCAGCAACCCGCCCGGCGGTCGCCCCTGCGAGGCAGGCGGTAACTGCGGTGTCCCCGGCCTGGTCGCTGACGTGCTGGCGACACAGGGATCAGTAGAAAACCTGCGCAAGATCGCCGACGGCGGCATGGACTCCGGGATGGCCCAGGCCGACGTCGCGACGGCGGCCTACAAGGGCGAGGACACGTTCACCGGCCGTGCGCTCACCGGCCTGCGTGCCATGGCCAATCTCTTTCCCGAAACAGTGCACGTCGTGGTCCGTCGAGGCACCGGTCTGGAGACGGTCGCCGATCTGCGGGGGCGTGCCGTTTCGCTGGGCGAGCGCGAGTCCGGCGCCTTGTCGATATCACAGCGGCTGCTGTCGGCCTTCGGGCTGGGCCGACGGGACATCGATGCGCTCTATCTGTCGCCGCAAGCGGCCAGCATCCGGCTGCGGGAAGGCACGATCGATGCCTTCATCATGATCGCCGGCCAGCCGGCACCGCTGCTGACGGCGATGGCCCTGCAATCGCCCATCGATCTGCTGCCGGTGCCGACGGTGATCGTCGAGCAGATGCGCCAAAGCCAACCCTACATCACCGAGGCGACGGTCGCGGCCGGCCTCTATGACGGCATCGAGGCGCGACCCTCGCTTCAGGTCAATGCCCAGTGGCTGGTGGCCGATCGGGTCGAAGCTGACATTGTCTACGGCAACCTGAAGGCCCTGTTCCATCCCGCGATGCGCGGCCGCCTTGATCGTGGACCACCCAGCGCCGCGGCGATTCGGGTCGAGACTGCGCTCGAGGGCCTCACCGTGCCGCTACATGAGGGCGCCACCAGGTTCTACAAGGAACGCGGCCTGATCAAGGAGTGAGCCGATGTCCTCATCACCTCTCCCGCTGGCG
>Ga0187894_10001412_pt1 | contig 30867 bp, 21 predicted proteins | sample GBC1701081metaG_FD_136650 | JGI IMG/M metagenome (GOLD analysis project Ga0187894, IMG submission 136650) | White microbial mat communities from a lava cave in the Kipuka Kanohina Cave System on the Island of Hawaii, USA - GBC170108-1 metaG ...
CGGGACGAGGGGCTCGATGAGCGTCCACAATTCGTCCGAGACTTCGACTCTGGCCATGGCCGTGCCTCCTTGCACAGCCGCACTCACCGCAACCGTCATGCCATTCTGTTAGAGGCTCTTAGTGCGGGAATGCATCCAGAACTCCCTTGATGCACGAGTCGAACAACAGGCGTCCGTTCGATTCGCAATGTCAGCGGCCCCACTGAATCACGAACGTGCGATCCACTGGTTCGGTTCGTTGTGGCCGCATGCGCGAGCGAAGCGTTGCAAGATCCGAGACTTGATCAAGCCCGATGTGGAACCGTGCGGGTTCCTGCTGATCGAAGACTTTGGAACCAGAGGACTCGAAGGAGACGTGAATGACGCCTGGCCTCGGGAAAACGGCGACAACCACTTCTTTCACTTCGTCAGGGCCGAAGGGCTCTCGGGAAAAAGCGGAACGCAAGCAGGTAGTTGGGGTGCCGGAAAGAGCGTCTTTGCGCGTTCCAGCCGCGTGAACTCCTACCTAGCTCTCAGCGTCCGCAGGAATACGGACGACGTTGTGCTAACAGGTAAGTCCGTCCTGTGGCATCATGAGGTGACCAACAGACAATTTACGCCTTACGGCGTTTTCGGCTCGCGCGAAGGAGGTCGCGCGCTCGTGATGCCGTGCGCGGACCGCCATGAACTGCAGCGGTTTGTCAATGACTTTGGAATCAGGAGACCGGTCGGTCTCAAACCCGGCGAACAGAAGGAACCGGGATTAAGCGTCGTAGTTCCATACGCGGACACCGGAATCACCGCCCAAGGCCTCTTGGAAGTGGTCGTCCGCGAGTACTTCTATCCAATCCTCGCCGACCGGCTAATGGTAACGGTGGCGGGTCCCGGATTGCCGAGCGCTTCTGCCAGAGTTGACATCGACACAATTTCAGACCACGCGCTCAACGCCGGTGACGACGCGCTGGGTCGCATGCTCGAACTAGTGCGATGGTCACTAGGAGAGCAGGGCCGGCAGGCGATCGTCCTGCCGGAACCATCGAAGGAGGCACCACCGCGGTGGGATGACGACTTTCTTAGACCGGTTGAGGCTGCACTCACGGATGCCGTGGCGCGGTTTGCTCGCGGGGACCCGGTTGCCCTTCGGATACCTGTTCGCGTGCACCAAAAACAGGGTGAGCAAAGTGAGGCCTCACACTTTGACTTGTTCCTTCAGAAGGACTGCGAGGGAGAGGGATACAGACCGATCTTCGTCCGCGGCAACATTGTCGTGCCTCACGCAAAGCATCGAATCGCGGGTGTTCTTGCAATCGCAGTGATTTCACCGGGCTCGCTCTTCGAATTCCTTCGACTAGCCGAGCCTCCGGCACACGAAAAGTGGGTGCCGGACACTCTCAATATCAAGGGCCGATATCGATTCATCAAGGACACCATTGACTATGTGACTGGTGCGGCCAAGTTCTTGTCCGAGGCACTCTCGGCAGCGCGCGCGGAGCGCGACGAGTTCGCGCTTGCAGAGTTCTTCCCTGATCCGGATGACGAAGGCACGGAAAGCGAAGAGGGAGAGGAGCACCTTGGAGGGCGGCGCTCACGACACGGAAAACCTCCTACGGATCTGAAACGTAAGCCCCCACCGTTCAGGGTCGACAAACTGAAAGGCGGCTTCCGCGTGGTCCGCGACAATGCCACCAAGACGGCGCTTCCCGACTCGATTCGGATTAGAGCGGCATATGACACAAGTATGGGCAATCCATTCACGAAGTACGAGGAAGCAGATTTTCGCTTCGATTCGCTAAATCGTCACCTCGAAAAGGCGTCCGAAGAAGAGATTGAAACCAATGCGTTGACGATTCGCCTTGAAAGCGATGACTTTGTGGTGGAAGTCGCGGGATTTGATCCAGAACGGGAGCTGAAGGTCGAATGCCGGAGCGTGTCGAGCACTGAGGAGGATCCGGCGTGATCCGCACGCTCAACTTCACCGATCGCAAGTCGATTCGCAAGGAGCACGTCCGAATCACAGTGCGTCCTGGAGCGCTTGAAGCGCCTCCCACGTTTGACGCGCATCTAAAGCTGGAATCCTATGGATTCCCGCGCGATGCACGAGTGTTTGTAGAGGCATACAGACAGTCCGCTTATCAGCGATTCGCATTCGCGACAATCGAGAACCTGGAATCGCCGGAAGATCGGGCGTTGACAGAGTTCGGGACCGGCGACGGCGTGCTGTTCCGAGTCAAAGTGGACGGTCCGGAAGGTGACCCGTCCGATCCGAAGCCGGCCAGATTGCTGGGAGAGGCGCTACAAATCCGACCCAGGTTTGCTGGCCGAAGAAAGTCACTGTTGGCGATCGAGCCGGGCGAATTTCGGGACCAAGTGTGGCTGCTGGAAACTGCGGAGAACTCGGATCCGCTGCTGTATGTCAGCAAGCACCTCGCACCCAATTCGAACGCGCTCGCCAAGAAGCCGGAGTTCGTTTCGCTGGTCCTGCCGGAGATCTTCAGGCGCGTGCTGGGCGAGGCGTTATCGAGTGGGGCCGACCCAGACGATAGCCCGGACCATTGGGCGTGCAAGTGGGTACGACTGGCTGTCGCGCTGACCGGAAACCGGGAGTCCCCCTGGGAGTTGGAGGAGGGGAAGCAGGCGGAATGGATTGCGGAAGCCGTGAGAGGGTTTGCACACCGTTATCGCGTGGCGGAGCGCTTTAAGAAGTGGGATTCGCGCGAATCTTGAAGGGGTGGCAGGCGATGAGCCAAGTGCGGATTAGACGTTTAAACGATCATGGATTGCAGCGCATGCGCGACTTTGTCCAGTCGTTGAAGACGGGCGCTCCGCAGCCTTACAGCGAGGCACGGGGCCTGCTCGATAGTCCCGGTACGTCCGAAGGGTTTTCTGGCGAAGCGTTCGTGGACCCATCGAGAAAGTTCGCGACTCGGTTCGAATTGGCAAAATGCATTCACGAGCGCGTGCCATTATTGCGCCACCGAAATCCGACTCGAGACGCAGGACTCTGGGCGTGGCTCGCTCTACTCTGGTTCGAGCAGTTGTGCCCATCAGCCCCAGATGGACGTTTGGAACCGCGTGAAATGCAGCGATATGTGCCCGAAGTCGACAACTTTCAGAGGTACTACCGACATCTCGTGCTCGGTCCTTTCTTGGTGTTTTCAAGCCAAGGCGAAGACGGAATGTGCATGCTGTGCCAAGCCCCTCATATCCATCCGGATATCGCCGAACAGTTGATGGGCCGACAATGGATAATCCAGGCGCGAGCGCTCATCGGGGCGGCGACTCAGTTGTACTACGACCGCTCAACAAGAAAGGTGAGAACGGGGGCAACTACGTACAAGGGAACAAGTGCCCGCGGCGGAGTCCGGCGGATGGTGCTGGTCGCAGGTCAATTCGATCGAACGTACGACCATTTCGCTTGTACACCCGAATCCTTTCAGCAGTTACTTCCCAAGGAGTTCGACCGCTACAAGGCGGGCGCCCGGTCATCTTGACGCCCGCGAAGGGTAACGCCTCAGACTCTGCTTCAATGCTTGAAGGAGTCGAGCGGGGCATTCGGCTTCGCACTCCCAAATCACCGAAACGCGCCAGCCTCGTCGATGCAGTTGGATCGCAGCACGATGGTCTCTTTGCCGATTCTGTGCGAACTTCTCGCCCCAGAGGGCGCGACGCGATTTTGGCGTATACGCGAACGGGCATCCCCTGTGGTGATGCCAGAAGCACCCATGCACGAAGATCACGGTTCGGTATTTCGGCAGCACGATGTCCGGCCGGCCCGGAAGGTCTTTCCGATGCAGCCGGAAGCGATATCCCATCCGGTGCAGCATCGAGCGCACAATGAGCTCCGGCTTGGTGTCGCGGCCCTTGATTCGCGACATGTTCCAGGAGCGATGCGCCTTGCTGATGCGGTCCATGTCAGCCGACCATAGCGGACCGCTCCAGCACGTCAATCACGATTTCCGCAATCTGACGCGCCAGCAGCGGCGGCACCGCATTCCCGACCTGGGCGTACTGCTCTGACCGCGGCCCCGTGAAGAAGTAATTGTCGGGAAACGTCTGAATGCGGGCGGCTTCACGCACCGTGAGGCTCCGGCACTGCTTCGGGTCGGGGTGGATGTAGTAGTGGCCGTCCTTGTGGATATGGCTCGTGATCGTCGTGGCAGGCCGATCCCACAGCTGCACGCGGAAACGGTCGTTGAAATACCCGCCGTTCATAGCGAGGTGGACGTTCTCGTGCGCCGGCAAGAGATCTGGCGGAAAGTCCCTCAGCCGTGGCGATCGGTGATTCACATTCGCAAAGCAGGCCGCAAACATGTAGCGGAACAGGTCACTCTCCATGTGCTCCCGCGATGAATGATTGCAGGCGCCCTCGATCCGGCCGTCCAAGAACCAGCGTGGCTTGTATTCGATCGTCACTTCGCCTGGCACGAAGTCACCTCCACGTCCTGCCTTCGGGAGGGGCATTCGTTTCATCGTCTTGCGAACCAGTGTGCTGATCCGATCGCGCTCGTCGATGCCCGCGTTGCCTTGAACCCAGCGACTGTCGAGCGCAAAGGTAAATAGCGACCGCCACGCATGCCCGTCGACCCCATTATCCCGGAACAGTCCGCGATCGCCAGACAATCCACTGCGAAGCGAGGGGAGTCCCTTGAGCACGCGACGAGCCGGAATCTCCTCCGCTTCCGAAAGCGCGCTCGGCACAATTGGACCAAGATCGTTGCGAACTCCCAGGAGAATCAGTCGATGCCGACGTTGCGGTATCCCATGCTTCTCGGCTCGCACCACAAACCGCCCGTGTGAGTCACCCTCAAACAGTTCGCCCTCGTTGTTCGGTTCAATCGCATGAATCGCATACGTGAAGTCCGCACTGCGCCGCAGCGCTTTGCCCGGATCCCCGAGATCCGAAAGTATCCGCTCGAACAGGTGTTCGTCGCGGACGGTCGTGGAAAGGAGCCCCTTGACGTTTTCCATCACGAATACGGGCGGCCAGTGGGCCGCGATGATTCGCAGATACTCCTCGTAGAGATTGTGCCGCTCGTCTTTTTCGAGGCGATAGCCCTTCACCCCACGGTTACGCGATCGGCCGGCGAGCGAGTACGCCTGACACGGCGGTCCGCCGATCAGAACCCACGGGCGAGACTTCTGTTCACCGATCAGGCTTCGGATTCTCTCCCGGACCTGATCATGCCGAGTCTTCCCAAGTTCGGCGCACCATGATTCCTCTGTCGCCGCGGCTGCTTCGATCGGGCGGCTCTCGAAGAGTTCTTCTTCTGTGATTTCCTGCCTCAGCAGGGAGTAGTACTCCTCGGGTAATTCCTTGTGCGGAAACTGCCGCGCAAACGCGCGTAGTTTCAGGGTCCGATGGGCTACTGCGTCCTTTTCGATAGAAAGTGCGATACGGAATCGTGGCCCCAGGCGCTCGTCAACGACCGACGCAAATCCCTCACTCAGTCCACCGGGACCCGCGAACAGGTCAATGACGGGGACCGGGCCTTTCTGGGACTTTCGGGGCATTCTCGGTGCGCGGCGTTTGAGGAGTGCCTGAGCGACTGATCGGCGATGCGGTTCAGCGCAGGATACCGCTCGCCGGATGCCGCCGACTGACGCCACGAATTCGAACCCCGATCACGCCGGCAGTTCACTCTGCTGCACGACCTGGTATCGCCCTTCGCCACGCGACTCCAGAGCCCGGGCCTCGCGGCGGGCCTCCTCCTCGTATCGCCAGCCGAGCCGCAGCGCTTCGTTCTCGAAGAACACATCCCCGTCAAGATCGACAAGGACGTACAGGTGTCCGAGGTCGGGCACCGCGAGCACGATCGTGTTCAACGCCCGGCATTCATCGAACGCCTCTTCATCCTCGTACTCGCAGATCGCATCGCCGGAGAACACGATGAGCGAACCATCCTCGCGGTGTACAGTGACGAGCCAGATCCCGCCGCCGCTGTTCCACGCCTCGCCACCGACGATCGACGCCAGTGCCTTCGCCTGTTCTTCGTTCATCGCGCAGTTCCTTTCGCTCGATGCGTGCGTGCAGAGTTCGCGAACTTCGCCCTGAAGGTATAGCGCGGCTCCACTCGGTTCGGTCAATTCCGAACCAGGCTCAAACGTTCACTGTTCAGAGCACCGGGGCTTTCGAAGTCCTGTCAATGCGCATCTACCTCCTTCGTGCGCACGCCGGCACAAGCGCTACAAGACTTTCGCACGCGCGTTTGCGCGTTGCGGAACCCGCCGCGCGCGGCGCATCAGTTCTCGTGGCAATCAAGTCAGGGTCTTCGACCAGATCGCCAGCGAGAGGAGGGCGAAGAGGCGCTGGCCGTGGTCGCGCTGGCGCACGGCGCGCGTCGTGTGCATGGGGGTCAGGCCGCCGGCGGCCCAGTGCTCGTCGAGCATCTGGCGCACGAAGTCCATGTTGATCTGGAGCACATCGTGGACCTTGCCGAAGGGCCGGTCGCCTTCGAGGTGATCGAGGAGGAGCGTGCGCAGGCCGCCGAAGTCCTCGCGGAACCAGTCGGAGATGGGGATGGCGAATCCCTGCTTGGGCCGGTCGGCGATGCCGGGAGGCAGGTGTTTGCGCGCGAGTTCGCGGAGGAGGGCCTTGGTCTGGCCGCCGCGCATGTGGACGCGGGCGGGCGTGGCGAGCGCCGCCTCGGCGAGTTTGGGTTCAAGGAACGGGCAGCGGACTTCGATTCCTGCGGCGAGCGAAGCGGTGTCTGTCTTTCGAAGCAGGTCTCCCGGGAGGTAGTTGCGCACGTCAAATTCTCGCGCCCACGTGGCGGAAGCGAAGGAGGCCTGATTCTGAGAGATCCAGCCTGTCGAATCCCCGAACAGACGGCGACGCAGCGGTTGAGGGAAGCACGCCAACAAGTCGAGGTATCCGCCGTGACGAGCGGCAGTTGCCAGGCGCGCCACGCGCGCGGCGTTCGACTTGGGATCACTCTGATCAAGGAATCGAGAAGGAACCAGCCCCGCGAGGTGCCAGAACGGTCGGATGGCTCGATATCGATCGTAGCCGAAGAACAACTCGTCGCCGCCATCGCCGGCAAGCGCCACCTTGACATGTGCCGCCGCAGCGCGACACAACCAGTAAGCGGGAAGTATCGAGGAATCACCAAGAGGAAGAGTCAGCAGTTGCAGCACTTCGACAAGGTCGTCCGCGGCGGAAAGTCCATCACACTCATGCACGATGTGGTCCGATTCGATGTGACGAGCGACCCGATCCGCCCAAGCCGACTCGTCATATTGAGGAGAGGGCATCCGTACGCAGATGGTTGCGAGGTGGGGATCGTGTCGCCGCGCGTAATAGGCGATCAGGCTCGAGTCCATGCCTCCGGAAAGAAAGCAGGCCAAGGGCACATCTGCCGTTAATCGCGACAGAACCGCGTGCTCTAGCAAGTCCTCAAGGGCGCGGATCGAAAGCGGACTTCCTCTTCGCGCGATGGTGACCGATTCGCGAAACCTGCCTGCCCAGCCACCCGAGAAATTGTTCACAAGTGCAAATGCTGTCTCACCGACATGGGTCACGAGATCGCTGGTCGCTCGTCGGCGCTGATGACCAGCCCGCGGTGGTGCCCGAAGTCCGTGGCGCGGCGGGACCTGGTAGAGAGGGGAGAAGAGACCTCCTTGCACTGCGAATCCGAAACTCACCCACTCAACAATCGTTCGCGCTTGAATCTTGTCTATGTTGCGTCGTTCGTGCCGACCGGCAGCCGGTGGCTCTGCGATGCTCACTGCAAACTTGCAGGCTTCGGCCGTCGATGCAACGACGTACAGTTCTGGTGCGGTCACCCATGACACAAAGAGCGGCTTCTCTCCGAATCGATCGACACCGAGCGTGAGTTCGGCCTCTTGCGGGTCCCAGATCGCGGCTGCACACATCCCATCCGGTTGGATTGACTTGTCAGTGTGGCGTTCTCGCCATCCGTGCGACAAGACCTCTGTATCGCTGTGATTGGTGAAGAACTCGTGCCCTTTCGCTTCGAGTTCCCGGCGCAACTCACGGTGGTTGTAGATGCAGCCGTTGAAGACGACGGCGAGGAAAGAGGCTTGAGACTTGAGGCCTGAGGCTTGAGCCAAAGATCCCGAAGCGCCCGCCTTCTCCTTCTTCGATGTTGCGTGCGCCAGTTCGTTGCAGCGCGGGCAGGAGTCGCAGACCATCGGCTGCGCGCCGGTTTCGTGGTCGATGATCGAGAGGCGGCGGTGGACGAGCGCAACCTCGACAATCGTGCCATCGGGCTTGATCACACGATCGCGGAAGCGCCCCGCGCCATCGGGTCCGCGCCAGGCGATCTTCTCGTCCATGGCGTCGAGCCAGGGTTCGGGAATGAACCAGGAAGGGGATTGGGGCGAAGGGTCATGCGCTGATCCGACTGGCTGATAGTCCAAGTCGCGGACATCGAGGCCGTGCCAGAGCCTCGCGCCGGGGGCTTCGCGCAGCGGCGAGCCATCGGCCGGGTAATCCGGATCGCCGGGCCTGACCACGCGCAGGATGCCGCCGATGCCGCACATGCGCCTCAGACTACATGGCGTAACAGTGCGAGGGCTACACTCTGCGCATGAGGCTGCTGCACTTGCTGATTGCTGCGGCGATGCTGTTCCATTTCGCCGCAGCGAACTCCGCGATTGCACAGACTGTCGCGTCGCGTCGAGCGCCCGGGATCGATCCCGGCGGCGTTGATCGGGATGTGCTGAAGACCGATCCGATTGCGGAGCAAGCGCCGGCAGATGAGACAGACACCTTCCTCACCTATTTCTACTTGAATCCAAAGCCCGATGAGTTCGTTTACCACTTTCGGGAGATCGCGCGGTCACTCGAGTTTCAGGCGGATGCCAACAGCGCAGCGCTGAGCACGTTCTTTGGCTACATCATGCGTCAGTATCCCGAACGTATCGGGGGATGGGCGGACGAGCTTGCGGATCTGCCGCCGACCTATAAGCCCGTGCTGTATTACTCGCTTGGCCATGCCGATTGCGAGGAAGCGCGGAACGCGCTCCGCAGGCTGGCCGATGCGGCAAGGGGGTCCGATCAGCGGGCTGCGTATGGCGTGCTCGCTGTCAAGACTCCGAATCTGCTGACGCGAGAGATTCGGACGGGCGCGCACCTGGACGCTCTCTGGGGCGCGTTTCTAGCGACGGGCGATGAGCGATTCGTCAAGCGGATCATCGGCGTGCTTGCGTGGCTCGATGACAAGAGTGCGACACTCGATCAACGTGTCGTTGCCGAGGCGGCCAAGTGGTCTCTCACCAGCAACGCATGGCAGCACTCCCGCGTGCTTCGATTCTGCCGCGACGCACTTCCTGATGCGCCGGCCACGACTGCCGTAGCGCTGCGCGAGATAATCGCCCAGACGGAACAGGCCCTAACGACCAAGCCTTGCCCCGAACCCAAGCCCGCGACCAAATGAGCGGTAGTGAACCTTCGCCCCTTTCAGGGGCTCGAAATCATCTGGAGGGCCTGAACCACGGGCGAAGGCCCGTGGCAAATGACCGGCGCCTGCTCCGCAGGCTTTCTGAAAGCAACCGAAGCAGCGCACACGAGAACCTCCGGATGAGGTCGGTAACCCCGGAGACGTTTCACCCCGGCACTTCGATCTCGCCCTTAAGGTAGGTCACGGCGCGCCCCGCGATCCTGACGCGCTTGTCGATCACTTCGCAGAGCAGCTCGCCGCCGCGGCGGGAGACTTGAAGCGCGCGCAGCTTCTTCTTTCCGAGTCGCGCGGCCCAGAACGGTGCGAGCAGGCAATGCGTCGAGCCCGTGACCGGGTCCTCATCGATGCCCGCGCCGGGGGCGAAGAACCGGCTGACGAAATCGCATTCATCACCGGGGGCGGTGATCACCACGCAGCCGCCGGGCATGTGCTTGAGGGCCGCGAAGTCCGGCTCCACGCCGTGCACATCGCGCTCGGATTCGAGCAGGCACATCAGGACGCCCTCGGCGTTCACCTGCTGGTCCGCCTCGAAGACCGCGCGCGGCTCGATGCCCAGCGCCTCGGCCAGGCCCGAGGGCGCTTCCTGTTCGACAGCGCCCATCGCCGGGAAGTCCAGCACCAGCCGGCCTTCCGGGCCCGCCTCGATCGCGAGGATTCCGCTGCGGCTCTTGAACGCAACGCGGTCGAACTTGATTCCGAGGTGCTCGCGCAGCACATGACCGGTGCCCAGCGTCGCGTGGCCGCAGAGCGCGACCTCCATGGTCGGCGTCCACCAGCGGATGTGGTACGCGGCGCCGGGTTCGCCCTTCACGGGCACGTAGAACGCGGTCTCCGCCAGGTTGTTCTCGGCGGCGATCGCCTGCATCACATGATCGGGCAGCCAGCGCTCCAGCGGCACGACCGCGGCGGGGTTGCCGCGAAAGACCTCGCCCGTGAACGCGTCGACGTGAAATATGGGAAGGCGCATCGAGGGATTCTTAGCGCGCTCACTTCTGCGGGGGAACCCACGTCGACTTGACGTTCAATTCCTTGAGCTGCGGCTCGCCCACGGGCGATGGCGCGCCGGTCATGAGGTCCGCGCCGATCTGCGTCTTGGGGAAGGCGATCACGTCGCGTATGTTCTCGGTGCCGCATAATTGCATGACGACGCGGTCGAGGCCGAAGGCGATGCCGCCGTGCGGCGGCGCGCCGAACTTGAGGGCCTCGAGCAGGAAGGAAAACTTCTCCCTGGCCTGCTCCGGCGTCATGCCGAGGATCGAGAAGACCTTGCTCTGCACCTCAGGTCGGTGGATGCGGATGCTCCCGCCGGCCAGTTCCTGGCCGTTGAGCACCATGTCGTAGCCCGCGGAGACGAGGCTCGTCATCGTGTCGTCATCATCGGGGTCGGCGTCGAGCAGGGCCTGAATCTGATCGGGGCGCGGCGAGGTGAACGGGTGGTGCGTCGCGACCCACTTCCCGGTTTCCTTGTTGCGCTCGAACATCGGGAAGTCCACAACCCACAGGAAGTTCCAGGGCCCGCCCTCGGCGCCCGGCGGCGGCACCAGGCCCATGTCGCGGGCCACCTTCTGGCGCAGTTCGCCGATGGCCTTGGTCGCGACGGCGTAGGAATCGGCGACGAAGAGAGCGACATCGCCGGGCTTGAGGCCCAGCGCATCGATGAATGCCTGCTTGACTCCATCGGCTTCGAGGAACTTGGCGATGCCGGTTTCGAACATGACTTCGGTCGGTGGGACACTCACACCGGTCCCGCCGGCCTTTGAGAGTTTGACGACGGCGACGCCGCCCGCACCGAATCCCTTGGCGAACTCGGTGTAGCTGTCCGTGATCTTGCGGGTGAGCTTTTCCGCGCCGCCGGGGACGCGGATCGCCTTCACCACGCCCTTGCGGGCCGCGTAGGCCGGCGCATCGGCGTGACGCCCCAGCACATCCTTGAACACATTGAAGGATGTGCGCGCGGCGATCGCGGAAATGTCGTGGACCTCCAGCCCGTAGCGAAGGTCGGGCCGGTCGATCCCGTACTTCTCCATGGCTTCGCGGTAGCCCATGCGCGGGAACGGCTTGAGCGTCTCGCCCCGGGCGCTCTTCCAGATTCGATGGGCCAGCCCTTCCATGATCTCCATCACGTCGTCGCGCTGGACAAAGGACATCTCGCAGTCGATCTGGCTGAACTCGGCTTGCCGATCGGCCCGCGGGTCCTCATCGCGGAAGCAGCGGCAGATCTGCACGTAGCGGTCGCAGCCGCTGAGCACGAGGATCTGCTTGAAGAGTTGCGGGCTCTGCGCCAGCGCATACCAGTGCCCCGGTTGGTGGCGCGAGGGCACGAGGAACTCGCGCGCGCCCTCGGGCGTGCTCTTGTAAAGCACCGGGGTCTCCACCTCGAGGAAGCCGTGCTCGTCGAAGTAGTCGCGCGTCGCCTTGGTCACGCGGTGGCGCGTCCCGATGATGCGCTGCATCGACGGTCGGCGCAGGTCGAGGTACCGATGGCGCAGGCGCAGTTCCTCGTTGGGAAGAGCCGCCATGTCATCCGGAAGGAACGGCGGCGTCTCGCTCTTGTTGAGGATCTCGAGGCGCGTCACCACCACCTCGACCTCGCCGGTCGCCAGCTTGGGATTCGGCCCGCCGATCCGGATGCGCACCGAGCCCTCCGCGGCGAGGACGTCCTCGGGGCGGAGCTTGTCGGCCCGGTCGATGAGCTCCTGAGGCATGTCCTCGCGGTTGAAGACAAGTTGCGTCAGGCCGAAGCGGTCGCGCAGGTCGATGAAGACCAGGCCCGTGCCGTGATCGCGGTAGGAGTTCACCCAGCCGCAGAGAACGACCGTCTGCCCGACATTCGCCGGGCGCAGGTCGCCGCAGGTGTGGGTTCGTCGGTAGGGGGAGGGGGCCTTGCTCATGGAGGAAAGGGACTCGCGAAAGGGTGAGAACAGAGCGGGCGACGCACGCCGAGCCGAGGCCGCGGGCGTCGCCCGATCGAAGGGCCGAGTATAGCCGGGCGTTGTGAGCTGCCCGCGCAGTTGCCGCGCGTTGACTTTCGCGGGCGAGCGGCATCCAGTACGCCCATGAAGTCGGCGCCCGCCCTGCCCGCGATCCTCTTCACCGCGTTCGAGCCGAGCGGCGACGATCACGCCGCGGCGGTGATCCGCGAGTTGCGCCGGCGGCATCCGGATCTGCCGATCTACGCGTGGGGCGGACCCAAGATGGCGATGGCCGGGGCGAGAATCATCGCCTCCACGGGCGAAGACGCGGTGGTCGGCATCCCGGGCTGGGACACGATCAAGCGGTATCTGGGCATCCGGCGCGAAGTGATCCGCTGGATGAGAGCGAACCGCCCGCGAGTGCACGTTCCGGTTGATTCACCGGGGGCGAACTTCGCGCTGGCCGGGGCGGCCAAGCGCCTCGGGCTGAAGGTGGTTCACCTGGTCGCGCCGCAGATCTGGGCGTGGGGCCCGTGGCGGATCGGCAAGCTGCGCCGCTGCACGGACATGGTGCTGTGCCTGCTGCCGTTTGAGGACGAGTGGTTTCGAGTGAGGCTCGTCCCCGCCCGGTTCATCGGGCACCCGCTGTTCGATGAGCCGCTCGACCTGGAGTCGCTGGACCAGCAGGCTTCGGAGCTGCCATCGGGCGAGCCGCGCCTGGCGCTGCTGCCCGGATCGCGCGAGGCCGAGCTGCGCCGGAACTTCCCTGTGATGATCGCGGCATTCCGCGAACTGCGACGCCGGCACCCGGGCCTGGTCGGCGTGATCGGCGCGACCACGGATTCGGTGCGGGCGAGCCTTCAGTCGAGGGCGGATGTGTTGGGAGGCTGGCCCGAGGGGCTCGATGTCGTGGTCGGGAAGACCGATCTGCTGGTTCGCTGGGCGCAGGTGGCCGTCGTCGTCTCGGGCACCGTCACGTTGCAACTGGCCAAGCAGGCGCGCCCGATGGTGGTCATGTACAAGACCAACAAGATCATGTGGAACGTGCTCGGCAAACGGCTCATCACGAGCCGGTTCATCGCCCTGCCGAACCTGATCGCGGGGCGCGAGATCGTCCCGGAGCTCTTCCCGTACTTCAAAGGGCACAGCTGGCTCGTGGACGAGACCGACGCCCTGCTCCGGAACCCGGCGGCACAGGAATCGCAGCGCCGCGAGCTTCAGGATGTGTGCGCGAAGTTCGAGGGCAAGATCGCCTCCTCCGCCGCGGCCGACGAAATCGAAGCGATCGCGGGGCTGCCCCGATCTCCCGCCTCGATGAGCGTCGCTCACAGGTGATGGACGCGGAAGAGCGCGACAGCGCCGACGCTGTTGCCGATGCGGTCGGTGATATCGACCATCCGCACCACCGGGGCGGAGACCGGCAAGCCAATGTCAGTCGCGCGTGCTTTCCACGCCGCCAGATCGTGCTCCAGCGTGGCACGATCGGCGCAGAACAGGATAAGCAGCAGCACGCCCCAGGCGATGGCCGGCTCCGCGGAGAGTTTGCGCACATCGGCCGCGGCTTCGCCGAGCAATCGCGCCGAGTAGCCGGGGTTGGGGCGCGAGACGCCGTCCACCATCGAGAACTGCCCGATCACCTTGACCTCGATCCACAGCGCGCGGTCCGGCTCGAGGCCGCGGCCGGCGAACAGGGTTGGTTCGGCGAGTGGGTCCACGAGCGCCTGCCCCGGCTCGGGCGTGAGCACAAGGTCGCAGCGCTCGCCCTCGGAGCGTCGCTGGCGCGCTGAGCCCATCGGGTATCGCTGCTCGCGCAGCACGCCCGGACCCGATCGCGCCAGGGCGCGCGCGAGCAGGGCGTGCACGCCGAGCTCCGGCAGCGCATCGACTCCGAGCGGCGCTTGCTCGAGATCGGCGGCGCTGGACGCCTCGGCGATCGCCGCCGCCGCCGCATCACAGATGTCCTCGAGGTTCCACATGGGAGCGAGCCGCCTCGGATCGAGCGCCATCGCGGCCGCGCACGGCGGGCCGCATGCGCCGTATCATTGGCCGGCGCGGATCGCGATGAGATGATCCACGAGTTTCAAGGCGCGCTGCAACGAGGGCTCAGGAACCGGGGGCCCGCGATCCGATCCACCACATGATGGGACGAGTCCTCCTCGACACTTCGCTCACCCGGCTCAAGGTTGACACCTTTTCGTTCCCGCTGGGGGCTTACCCGACGGAGGCGATGACGCCGACGCCCGGCTACACGGTGCACTTCGAGCCCGCGGATGGGAGCGAGGGCGCCGAGGCATCCGCCGGCGAGGCGGACTGGGAGGAGTGGCCCGACCGCTACGTCTTCGACATCGTCGTGACTCACGAGAGGCTGCGCCCGCTGGTGCGAGCGATGCTCGCGCTGCTGCCCGGGCGCGTCTACCCGATCCTCGACATCCTGGGTTACGACGCGTATCGCGAAGTCGATCCGTATGTCGCGTACTCGCTTGTGGGAATCGAGCGGTTTCTCGACGGCGTGAGGATGTTCGACCCCTGGCTGATGGAGGACGGGCTCGTCGGTTTCGGCGCGATGAGCGTCGATCCGTTCGTCTATGTCTTCGTGGACGAGCACAAAATCATCACGGTGCGGGTGCAGACCGACTTCAAGGAACGGGTGGAGCGGCTGCTGGCCGCCTTCGAGCTTTCGCCGGTCGAGGAGGTCAAAGGGGCCGACTCGGTCTCGCACGAGCACCGGTCGGTGATCGTGGCCGCCGATGATCGCCCGCAGTTCCTCAACGCCGATGAGATCTTCGAGCACCTTCTGGACTCGTGGGTCCTGCAGCTCAATGTGGACTCCACGAGCAACGTCGACGCTGACGGCAAGGACCTGGGCATGTCGGCGTGGCAGTGCGTGGTCCGCTGCTCGCCGCCGCCCTCGGAGGAGGAGGCCGAGCCGGCCGAGACCGCCTACGCCGAGGTGCTCGTGACGGCTGAGAATCTCCAGACGGCGGAGGGCCTGGCGGCGGAGGCGGTGGGGCCGCGCAACGCGCAGGACCCGGCGTGGGAGGAAACGGACATCCTGCGGGCCGACCGGGTTTCCTGGGAGCAGATGGAGGAATGGCTGGGCGCGGGGCGCACGCCGGCGCGCGAGAAGCCGGCGGTGCACGATGTGCGATGGCTCTCGGGACACCCAAGCCTGAAGAAGAACGGGAACGACAAGGGCGAGGGCGGCGCGCCGCCGGAGCGACGCGCTTCCAAGGAATAGCCGCGCCGCGCGCGGGCGCGGTCAGTCCTTCTTCTCGTAGATCATGACGACGCGGTTGCCCCTGTTGTTGTAGCGGACATCGGTCATGTAGGCGCGCATGAGCATCAGACCGCGGCCGTGGGGCAGTTCGATGCGCTCGGGCGAAGTGGGGTCCGGGATATCGCCCGGCTTGAAGCCGGGCCCCTGGTCCTCGACGGTGATGGTCACGCGGCCGGGCCCGACGCTCCATTTGAGGTCGATCGGCTCCTCGGGGATGTCGCGGTGCCCGTGGCGCAGGGCGTTGCACACGGCCTCCTCGAACGCGAGTCGGATCGCGAACGCGGCGGCCTCAGGGTAGTGGTGCCGGGAGACGGCTTCGAGAAGTTCTTCCTGGGCCTGGCGGACGGCCTTAGGGTCGTTGACGAGCCGGACCTCGCGCTCATCAGCGCGCTGGGAACCGCGACGACTCATGCCGACGATTTCTCCCGGACGCACCGGCCCCGTCGGGGACGGGCCCCCGCGTTCACCGGAAACTGCCCATCGCCTGGTCCATGGTGTCGTGGATCTCGAACAGCTTGTTGAGCTTCGTGATGACGAAGACTTCGTAGATCTGCGGGTCGATGTTCGCCAGGCGGAGTTGGCCCTTCTTGGCCTTCATCTTGTTGTGGATCGTGATCAGCGTCCCCAGAGCGGCGGAGGACAGGTGATCCACGTTGGCGAAGGAGATCAGCAGCTTCGGGCTGGTCTCGGCGTCGATGAGCGACGCGATCTCTTCGCCGATCTGCTGGATGTTCGCCTCGTCGAGGATGTTGCGATCCACGAACTCGACGAACGTGATCCCGCCCTCTTTGCGGACGCGGAGCCGGGCATCTGTCTGGGCCACGAGCTTGACCTCCAGGGAAGCGCGGCAGTATAGCCGCCCGTGATCGGCGAGAAGCGGCCCGCGACCGCTCGGTCTTCGGACTCCGGCCGATCGGGTTCACGATGCCGGGTCAGTCCCCGGCCTCCCGCGGCGACGCTCAGCGGAAGGGGTTGCGCAGCTTGTCGAGGAGACCGGGGAAGTTCTTCTCTTCCTCCTCGTTCTGGATGATGATCGTGGGCTTGATGAGGATCAGGAGCGTGCTCTCTTCCTTCATCTCCGACCGGTTCGTGAAGAAGCGGTTGATGATGGGGAGTTTGCTCAGCACGGGAACTCCGGATTCGATCTCGACTTCCGTGACCAGCCGCTGGCCGCCGAGAAGCACGGTGCCCTTGTCCGGCACGGTGACGCCGGTGTTGATGGATGTGACGTTGAGCGTGGGAACCTGGATGGTGCCGGTGGCTTCGCCGCCGCCCTGCGTGCCGCCCGTGCCCGCGGCCGCCGCGGTCAGGGTCTGCGGCACGAGGCTCTCGAGGCTCGACACGGCCGTCTCAACCGTCATCGTGACATAGCGCCGGTCGGCGGAGACCACGCCGCGGACTGAGAGCGTGAAGCCGGAGTTGATGCGCCCGATGGTGGGATCGAACGCGACCGATGAAGTTCCGACCACGGGCGTGAGGTCGGAAACGAAGCCGGTCTGCGTGATCACCGAGATGTTCGCGGACTTGCCGTTGCTGAAGGTCAGTCGGGGCGCCTGCATGCGGACCGTGCGCTCATCGGCCTGCGTGGCTTCCATGAGGAAGTCCACCTGCACATCGTCGAGGAACGAGAACGCGACGGCCATGGCCGGGTTGAGCGCGTTGATGGCGGTGGCGAAGGCCGTGCCCACGGTGTCCACGCGGTCGCTGACGATGCCCGAGGAGTTCTGCTGGACCGGGACGACCGAGAGGTTGTTGGGCGCGGGGATCGAGAAGGGCTGGGCCTGGAAGGCGTACTGCGGGTTGCCGTTCTGGTCGAGCCCGGTGAACACGTAGCCGGTGTTCGCGCCGTTGCGGCCCGTCACGATGTCCGAGGGCACGACGCTCAGACCTTCGTTGGCGAGAGAGCCCTGCCCGAAGGCCTCGAGCTGCCGGCGGACCGCGCTGAACTGCGAGTTGTCGGCGTTGAAGTACACGTCGAGGTCGAAGGCGATTCGCTCGAAGAAGTCCTGGCGCACCGCGAGGAACCGCGCCTCGACGTTGATCTGCACCGCGCGGATCTGGCGCAACTGGTTCAGCAGGCCCTGGATCTCGCGGTGGTTGCGGGCCGTGTTGGTGATGATCAGGTTGCCGTTGAGTTCCTGAACGACGCCGGTGTCGCCGCCGTTGTCGCGCCAGCCCTCGAAGTCGACGTTGGTCTGGATGATCTCGAGGATGCGCTCCATCAGATCGTCTTCGCTGGGTCCCTCGGGCGTGTTGGTGCCCTGCTCGCGGAAGATGCTCCCGCTGCTCCCGCCGCCGCCCTGCTGGCCCTGGTTGAGCACCTGGTCGAGGTTCAGCTCCGGCGCGTTCTGGAAGTCGGGGATCTGGAAGAGCAGGTCGCGGATGTCGTAGATGACGACGAAGCGGTTCTTGCGCAGCGCCTCATCGGCCGCGACCACCAGCACGCCGTCGTTGACGGCCCAGCCGACCTTGCTGAAGGAGTCCGGCTGCGCCTTTTCGAGCACGCGATCGAGCACGACCCTCGCCGGCACCTCGCGGAGCTCCAGCGAGATGGGCTTGTCGCGCTCGACACCGATCTTCGAGAGCGATTCCCAGTCCACATCCACGTTCAGGTTCGTCACGGTGGCGACGAACGTGACCACGTCCTCGAGCGTGTTGTTGTTGAACGAGGCCGGGATGCGGCGCGTGTCGAGCGTGGCCATCACGCGCCGGTCCGCCTCGCTCTCAACGAACGACTGCACTTCGCCGCGCCGGAACGAGAGTTCGGGCCAGTCCGGCGGGTACGCGAGCAGCGATTCGGGGACGATCAGCGATCGCTCCATGTCGTTGGACTCAACCGCGTACGAGAGCTGCCGCTTGCGCCGGATGTCCTCGAAGTCCTTGTAGAGCATCACGTCGCGCAGCACGTCCTTGAGCAGGAGCGCCGCCGGGTTGGTCGGGTCGAGGAACAGAATCTGGTCCACGACCTGAAGAGCCTCGGCGTACTTCTGCTCGGCCTGAAGGGCGCGCAGGCGGTCGAGGTTCTCGTTGATGCGTGCCTCCCGCTCGCTCTGCTGCTGTGCGCGGGCGCGGGCCTCTTCCTCCTTGAGCGCGGATTCGCGCTGCGCGATCTCGGCCCGGGTCTGGGTCTCGGCCGCGGCGTCAATCTGCTTCACGAGGTCCTGGATCTGCGCGGACTTCTGGCTGAACTGCTCCTCGGAAAAGAGCCCGTTCGCGTAGGCGTCGTTCCACTTCAGGCGCGCCTGGGCCGCCTGGTTGCGCGCGGTCGAGATGTCGCCGCGAGCCAGCGCCTGGCGCGACTCACCCACCAGGTTGTCTACCACCGCCGTCGCCTCTTCGCGCATGATGCGGCGCTGGTTGATCACATCGTCGATCGTGCCCACGCCCGGCCCGCCCAGCAGGGCCCGGGCCTCGGCGAGCCGGTTTCGCGCGCCGGTGAGCTGCTCGGGTGAGAGGTGACGGGCATAGGTCGTGGTGGCGAGCGTGTACTTCTCCGCGGCCTCGTTGTAGCGCCCCGCGGTGAAGGCGGAATCGGCCTCGCTCAGCACGCGCTGAGCATCAAACTTCGCGGCCTCCTCGAACAGGGCATCGCCCGCGGGCGGGGGCGTCTGAGAGCCGCCGGCGCCGCCGCCCTCCTGCTGCGGCGCGGCCAGCGCCGCGACCGCCACACTTTTGGCGCCGCCGAGCACCCCGAGCGGCACGTACTCGGCCTCGAACGACTTGCCGGCCTTGCGCTCCAGGTCGTAGATGCGATCCTGGTAGCGGTTGATCTCGGCCATCTGGTCCTGCGTAAGGCGAACGCCGCTTCGCACGATGCTCGCGAATCCGGCCTTGGCCTGCGGGTATCGCTCCTGATCGAAGTCGGAGATCGCCTGAAGCAGCGTGGGCGCCACGACGGGCTCGAGTTCCTTCTTCAGCGCGGCGGACTGATCGAGGACCTCCGAGGCGCGCCGGCGCTGCTCGGGAGAGGCCTTCTCCGAGCGCCGCGCCGCCGAGGCGTGCGTCTCGGCCAGTCGCAGGTCGCCCTCTTTCAGCGCGAGTTCGCCCTTCTGAAGGCTCAGTTCGACTTCATCCATGAAGCGGAGCCGACGATCGGCCGCGGCCAGAGTCTCGACGATCCGGTCCTGCTCCGGCCCTTCGGGCGTCGTCTTGCGGAGCACCAGCAGCACGGACTTCGCCTCGACCACCCGGCCCGCCTCGAGCAGGCGCTGGGCATCGGCGAGCGATTGGTCTTCGGCGCGGCTCTGAGCCGAAGTTGTGAGCAGGCACAACACCGCGGCCGCCGCGGCGAGTGTCATTGCGCGCGCGGAACGGACAGCACCACCGGGTCGCAGACGCATCGATGGACCTCCAGGCACCCTCGGCTCGGGCGGAATTCGCCGGCCCAGCGGGGAGTCTCTTCGCTTCCCGTGGCCGGTTAGTTCGCCCAAACCCTGCGGGAAGGTAACGGCGTGTGCACCGGACCGCAAACGCCGCCGGGGCTTGAACTTGAATGCCAAAGAGCCGCCCGACCGGCGGCGCGTTTTGTCGCTCGTTTCCCACCGAGAATCAGGGGATTCGGCGGCGAGGATTGCGGCGGAATTCCTAATCCGTCTGCCGCTCTTCCTGTCGCGGCTACGCTGGTCCCGATGCCCGAAGGGCTGTTCGAGAAACCCGTGGCGGCGACGGGTCGGTTTGTTCGCATCGTCCCCGAACGCGGGATCGATGCGCCCCAGGGACTGACCTATGCCATCCCCCCGGGGCTCGAGGATCTTCAGGTCGGCGAGCGGATCCGTGCGCCCCTCGGCCGGTCGGGACGAGCGGTTGAGGGCTGGGTGGTCGAAATCCTGCCCGATGGGGCGGAGCTGGGAGTGGCGCTGGAGCGGATCAAGCCGCTGCTGGGCCGGGCCGGCAGGAAGTCGAGATCAAAGGCCGCGGCGAACGCCCGATCGCTCACCGCTCCGGGCACGCGATTCCCGCCGTCGCTCATGCAATTGACCACGTGGATCGCGCAGTACTACTGCTGCCCGATCGGGACGGTGCTGGCGACGATGGTGCCCGCGGCGGTGCGCCGCGAGCGGGGCTCGCGCGCGATCGTCCTGCTCGCCCGCGCAGCCGATGCACCCGGCGAGGTTGTCGAAGGCCTGAAATCATCGGCGCGAAAGGCTTGGGAACAGATCGCGGCCCTGCCTTCGGTTGAGTTTCCCGCGCGCCCCGATGCGCTCGTGGCGCGCCTGCGCCTGCGCAACCGGGGCGCGCTGAACAGATTGGTAGAGGCGGAGCTGCTCACGCCCGTACAACGATCAGAGGTGCGGGCGGCGGGGGGGCGGTTCGAGTCCGAGGAAGCGATCGAGGAGGCCGCCCGACAGCGCATCACGCTTTCCGCAGCTCAGCGCACGGTCGGCGACGCCATCGTGGAGTCGCTGGGCGCGTTTCACGTCCATCTGCTCCGCGGCGTGACCGGCTCGGGCAAGACCGAGGTCTACCTGCGTGTGCTCGAGCGTGTCATCGAGCGCGGGCAGGGGGCGATCGTGCTCGTGCCGGAGATCAGCCTCACGCCGCAGACCGCCGCTCGTTTCATCGCCCGCTTCCGCGACCGCCCCGAAGTGGGCGTCGCGGTGCTGCACTCGGGCCTGAGCGCCTCGCAGCGCCACGACCAGTGGGCCCGGATCGCGACGGGTCGGGCGCGGATCGTGGTGGGGGCGCGATCCGCCGTATTCGCCCCATTCCCTGATGCGCCGGAAAAGCCCGGCGCTTTGCCCCGCTCAACGCTCGGCCTCATCGTTGTCGATGAGGAGCACGATCACTCCTACAAGCAGGACTCGGCCCCGCGTTACCACGCGCGCGATGTCGCGCTTCGGCGTGCGCAGATCGAGGGGCTCCCGGTGCTGCTCGGTTCGGCCACGCCCTCGCTCGAATCGTGGCACAACTCGCTGACCCGCGCCGAGGGCGGGGCCGCCCGCTTCAGCCTCCACGAACTGCCCGAGCGCGTCGGCGGTGGTCGCCTGCCGCGCGTGAAGATCGTCGATCTGGTCGAGGAGGAGCGCCGCCGCGCCTCGGGCCCGCCCGACCCATCCGGGTCGCGCCGCCTTCGCTCCATCGGTCCCACGCTCGAGGGCGAGATCCGAAGGACCATCGAAGCGCCCGGCGGCGGGCAGATCATCCTCCTGCTCAACCGGCGCGGCTACGCGTCCTACATCTGCTGCCCGGACCAGCGCTGCGGCTGGTTCATGACGTGCGAGCATTGCGATGTCACGGTGGTATTTCACAGGGTGAAGGGACCAGGGACCGGGGATCGGGCATCAGCAGGAAGGGACCTGGGACCGGGGACCAGGCATCAGGAATCGACACGGTCCCTCCTTTCGATCGTGCGCTGCCATCACTGCCTCGCCGAGCAGAAACTGCCCGCCGTGTGTCCCGTCTGCTCGAAGCGTGTCAACACCTTCGGCTTCGGCACGCAGCGCCTGGAAGAGGAAATCGAGGCCGTGTTCCCGTCGCTGCGCATGGGCCACAACGTGCTGCGCCTCGATAGCGACGTCATGCAGCGCGCCTCGGATTATCTGGATGCACTGGAGCGATTCCGCCGCGGTGAGGTGCGCGTGCTCCTCGGCACGCAGATGATCGCCAAGGGTCTCGACTTCCCCGGCGTGGAACTCATCGGCGTGATCAACGCGGACACGGCCCTGAATCTGCCGGATTTCCGCGCTTCCGAGCGCACCTTCCAACTGGTGAGCCAGGTGGCCGGTCGCGCCGGGCGCTCGGAGAAAACGGGGCGCATCGCGCGCGTGATCGTGCAGAGTCTTAGTCCGCGCACGCCGGCGATTACATTGGCCGCGGCCCATGACTACCCGGGCTTCGCCCGCCAGGAGATGGAGGTGCGCCGCAGCGCCGGCCTGCCGCCGATCGGGCGGATGGCGCGCATCGTCTGTCGTGACAAGGACGGCGCGAAGGCGGAGGCACGGGCCGCGGAACTTGTGTTCGCGCTCCGGGAGTTCTCGGAAGCGGGCAAGTCGCTCGCCGCGAGCATGAAGCGCCAGCGCCAAGGCCAGACAAACCCCGCGGCGCTCCGCATCCGCGGCCCCATGCCCTGCCCGATCTCGCGGATCGCGGGTCGCTACCGCTACGCGGTCGAGATCATGGCCCCGTCGCCGGGCCCGATCCAGGCCGCGCTCGCCGACCTCCGCCGGCGCGGGCTGGTCAAGAGCGATGAGAAGACCGAGGTGGATGTGGACCCGCTGGCGCTGCTTTGATCGAATCAGCCGCACAAGGAATGCAACCGCAGAGGCGCTGAGAGCGCTGAGGAATGCATCGAATCAAGACTCAGAAGATGATTTGGTCCGATGTTTTGAATCCGACAGATCCGGATCCAAGTAATTCCGTCTGCGTTCTCAGCGCCTCTGCGGTTGCATTGTCTCACCTCGTGAGCTTCTCAATCAGCGCCGGATCATCCGGCAGCAGGCCCGCCTTCGGCAGGCGGCGAAGCGTCTCGCGCCAGTCCCCCTGCGTGTCCTTGTACGCCTCGGCCAGCAGCGGCAGCGCTTCGTTGACTCGCCCGACAGTCACCAGCGACACCGCCGACCAGAAGAGCACTTCCGCGTTGCCCGGCGCCAGCGCGCGGGCCGCGTTGTATTCCTCCATCGCCGAATCCGGGTCTTTTTCCTCGATCGCCTTGTCGCCGGCGTTCATGTGTTCATAAGCGCGGTGCAGGCGCAGCAGCCGCTGCATCTCCTGCACGGGCTCCGCATGATCCTCGATGCGCAGGTCCACGAGTCGATCCTCCCACGGCCTGCCCGTCGTCGTCGCGCGCACGACGAGGATCGCCGCGGATTGCTTGCCGCGGATGTCGCCGCCATCCGCTTGTGCCGCGATAAGCGCGGCCAGCAGGCGCTCGGCGAGCGGCGCGGGCTTGGCCGCCGCACACGCTTCGTCGAACGCGCTTGCCATGGACTGCGGCACAGTGGGATTCCGCATCAGGTTCGCCTGGCAGGAATACACCGTGCCGTCCTTGGCGCGGCCCGTGGAGTGCCCGGCCTCGGGGATGCACTTCTCGCCCGTGTGCGCGCCCACCCGTCCCGCGGCGTCGATCATCGCCACCTGGCGCACCGCCGCGGCATCATCCGTCGCCAGCAGCGCCGCCAGCGCCTGATCGGCGGTGCGCCCGCCGCGGATGAGCGCAAGCCCGCCCGGGGCGTAGCGCACATCGACGAGGCTCTGCGTCGCCACCGCGCCCACGCCCGCCTCGGCCCAGGCCACAATGCTCCCCACGCTGAACCAGTGCGACTGCACGGCCACGCCCATGTCGCCGGTCTTGCCGTCGCGCGCGACGATGGAATACGTGGACACCGGCCGGCGCGATGTCCGCCCATGGTCAGCGCCGCCTGCGCGCACGAGACCGCTGCCGCCCGTAGCCGGGCCGGCAGCGTTGCGCTCAGTTGCGCAGCCGATGAACAGCGTCAGTGCCGCGGCCATGACGGTGGTTCCCATGACTCGGAGATTGTGTCCCATGCACCAAGCGTACCGCTGCCCAGTAGGCTGAGGCCGGGTGCAAGGGCTGCTGCTGAAACCCAATGGCCGGCGAACCTAATCATGGCCGGTGTCCCCCCGTGACTGAAGCAGATCGCGTCGAGAGTGCGCGAGCAGGCCCCTGCGCTGCGCGCGAGGCCGAGCGCTCGCTCCAAGCGCCAAGCGACTCTGCACGCGCCGCGCCGCCGCTGGGCTTCGTAGAGCTGGACCGCTACTGCGAAGAGTGCGGGCGGAACCTGTACGCCCAGCCTGTGAACCGCGAGGAGGGCACGGCTCTCCTCGTGGCCCGCTGCCCCGAGTGCGGGCGCCACCACGCCGCGGCGCAGACATCCACGATCGCCGTGGTCTGGCTCAAGCGGTCCACATCCATCGCGGTCCTGTTCTGGATGATCGCGGTGATCGCCGCGCTGATGATCTCCTGGATTCCGCTGGCGGCCATGCAGTCCGAGATGATCGACACGTTCACCACCGAGTCGCGCCGCGACAACATCCACACCCGCGCGTACCGCGAGCCGGATGACATCGTGTGGGAAGTGGCGGCGCTGCTCACCACGCTTACCGCGCTCATCGGGTTTTTTCAGGTCTTTGTGCTGATGGTCACGGCGCACCACTGGCGCCGCTGGGCCTATTTCATCGCCGCCTTTGCGCTGCCCGCGGCGCCGTGCGTGTTCTTCATGCTGGGGTTCTGGTACAGCGAGCGCGACCACTTCGCGATGGTCCTGCCCTTCCTGCTCGGCATGTACGGCGTGGCGGTCGCCGGGGCGCTGCTCGCCGCGGCGTTCGGGCGAGTCTTTGGTCGGCTGTTGATACGAGCCCTTATCCCGCCGCGGTCGAGGCAGGTGCTCGCGTTCCTGTGGGTCGCGGACGGCAAACCCGTGCCGCAGGCGAGGTCAAGGCAGGCAGGCGGGTGATATGGGCAAACGCTCGACGCTGGCCCTTCGACCGCGCTCTCGGATCGCCGATGCTGATAATCAGGCATCTACCCGCCGCGACGGGCGCGAATCCGGACCATGCAGAGCCAGTCCCCTGAAACCGGTCCGATCCCGAATCCCAATAGTGGATCGGTGCCATCGCTCGTGACCTCTCCACTGGTCGATCCCTCGCGCGCCACAGGCGCGCCGGGGCCCGGCGCGCGCCCGGGCAACGGCGCCGCCCCAATCAACGGCGGCGCACCCGGCCAGGCCATCGGCATCGTCGAGATGGACCGCTACTGCGAGCACTGCGGCTTCAATCTTCACGGCCAGCAGGTGTTCCGCGATTTGCAAACGGAGCTGATCGTCGCGCGATGCCCGGAGTGCGGGCGCTTCCACGCGGCCTCGCTCTCCACGACCTCGGGCGTCGCCTGGCTCAAGCGGTTCAGCGCGGTGGTCTTGCTCTTCTGGATCGCCTTCGTCGGTTTCTTCTTCATCCTGACGACGATCGCGCAGACCGGCTTGCAGGTCAGCATCCTCGACGAGGCGACCTCGCGCGTGCGCAGCGGCGCCACGCTCGGGCAGCGCGCCTTCGACGGGTGGGCTTCGATCGACCCGAGCGTCGCGATCATGGTGGGCATCTTCGCGGCGGTCACCGGCTTCGTTCAGGTATTCCTGCTCACGGTCGCGGCCCATCATTGGCGAAGGTGGGGTTACTTCGCCGCGGCGGTCTTCCTGCCGTCGGTTCCGCTGTCCATCGTCCTCGTCTCGTGGTGGCGCGAGTCGCCGAGCTCGTTCGCCGCCGTGGTGTGGATCATGCTCGCTGTCTGCGCGTGCGCGATGGTTGGCGCGCTCTCGGCCGCGGTGCTGGGTCGCAAGCTGGCTCGCCTGCTGGCCATCGGACTCGTCCCGCCGCGCCCGCGCCAGGCGCTGGCGTTCCTCTGGACGGCCGATGGCAAGACGCCGCCGCCTCCCAAGGGGCGGCGCGGATAGCGATTCAGATCACCGGCACTTCCACCGGGATTGAATCGCAGGGTGCACCAACGCTTGCCTTTTCCGGTATTCCACGAGGTCGATCTGCCCGGCGGCAGCGAAATCCGGAGAGCGCCCATGAGCCCTCGATGCCTGATCCCGGGACTAGTCGCGCCAGCCGCGTTGCTCCTCGCGCTGTGCGAGGATCACCCATGCGATGCCGCCCCGAGTAGCGGCTTTGTCGCAGGCCCGAACTCACCGATCGCCGTCGGCCGGGGTCCCGGCGCACCAGCCGTATCAGACTTCAACGGCGACGCCAAGCCGGACATCGCCCTCCTCAGCGGCAGTCGATCCGAGACGCGAGCCGGGCACAACCTCCTGATCCTGTTGAACGATGGCGCCGCGCGGTTCTCTGCTTCACCGGCAGGGCGAATCGACGTGGGTGAGTCCCCGTCCGAAGTCGCGACCGCTGATTTCAGCGGCGACGGGAACTCCGACATCGCCGTGATGAGTCATGACTCTTACCTGGTTCATCTCTTCCTCGGCGACGGCAAGGGCGGCATGAACCGGGCGCCCGGCTCGCCCTTCCCCGCGCACAACGGCGCGCGCCCGCACACTCACGCGCTCGTCGCCGCAGACGTGAACGCGGACGGACGCACGGACCTGCTCACGACCAACGCCGCCGATGACGCGATCAGCATTCTGCTCAACAACGGGGGCGCGCGATTCACGGCCGCGCCCGGCTCGCCCTTTCCCGCGCCGCGCCACCCGTATTCGAGCCTGGCGGTGCGCGACCTGAATGGTGACGGGCATATCGATGTCGCGGCCCCTCTCCTGGAGTCGGGCGAGATCGGCGTCTACCTCGGCGACGGCACGGGCCGGTTCAGCCCGGCGCCGGGTGCTCCCTACCGCGTCGCCGCGCGGCCGGGGTTCGTGCACGCCGACGATCTGAACGGCGATGGCAGGCCCGATCTCCTGGCCACGCACGACGATGTCGGGATGGTCGATGTGCTGCTCAACGACGGAGGGGGGCGATTCCGGTTCGCTCCGGGGTCACCGGTGCGCACCGGGCCGATGGTATGGGGCATCATCACCGATGACTTCGACGGCGATGGCGACCGCGACGCCATCCTGAACACAAACCGGGGCCGGAGCCTTGTGCTGATCCTTGGCGATGGTCGCGGCGGTTTCACAGAGTCGGACGGGGCGGCCTTGGAAACGGGGGACGCCGCGAGCCGCCTCGTGTGCGTGGACCTTAATGGCGATGGGCGCAAGGACATCGTCGCGACCAACGAAGGCAGCGGGGATGTGACGGTGCTTTTGAGGCGGTGAGGCGGGGAGCCTGCACGGCTCAGCGCCGACGCCGCGGCATCGCCAGCGCGCCGACGGCCAGCAGGGACCACGCCGGCGCGCCCGGGATCTCGGTCACGCGGAACGTAAAGTCGAAATCGGCAGTGGCAGGAGTAGCACCGCCGCGCGCGTCGCCCGGGTCGGGATGCTGCGCCGAGGCGCCGAACGTGAAGCGGTACGAGCCCGGGTCGAGCAGCCCGGAAAGGCCGCCGATGTCGATATTCCCTGATGTCGTGTCGTAATAGAAGACGTCAACGCCGGGGCCACGCACGAGCGCCTCGAGACGGACGAAGGCGAGCGCGGGACCGCTGTTCAGCGCGCCGAGATTGCCGTGCACGAACTCCCACGTCCCGCCGAGCGGCAGGCTGATGTCCACCGAGACGAGGGAGGCCGACAGCGCGAAGGCGCCAACCCCGAAAGGTGTCGTGAGTGTCTTTGACTCGATGTTGCTGCACCCGAAGATCTCGCCCGGGTTGTCGAACATGACATCCAGAAAACCCGTGGTCATCGCGAACTCGGTCGGGCTGTTCATCACCGAAGCGCTCGTGGTGTCGTTGAAACCTGCCGGGTAGATCATCATCATGTCGACCAGATCGGAATCGGTGGCCTCGAACAGTTCGACCATGCTCGAGAGCGAGGCAGAACCGCCGGTGAAGACATCGCCGGCCGACGTACGACCGGCCGAGAACGCCACAGCGCCCGCCGCGAGGCAAGCGCACGAAACGAATCCGGTTTTCACGTTCCGACTCCGAACCCCCAAGAGCCTGACTCCCGCCCGCGGCTGTGCCGGCCCGGGCCCTCCACCTTCAATTGTGCCTCGGATCAGCCCACCCGCAACGATGCAAGCCAAAACCAGTCCCGGAATCGGGTCAGTTTCTGTACGCATCCATCGGTGGGCATGTGCACACCAAGTTCCTGTCGCCAAAGGGGTTATCGATCCGCGCCACAGGCGGCCAGAACTTGAAGTCCTTCAGCCAGTGCGCCCGCTGGGGGAAACCGCCCTCGCGCCGCGAGTACCGATGCTTCCACTCGTCGGCGGTGAGTGCCCCCGAAGTATGCGGCGAGTTCTTGAGCACGTTGTCGGCCCGGTCGGCTTGCCCCGTCTCGATCGCGCGGATTTCCTCGCGGATGCCGATCATCGCCTCGCAGAAGTGATCGAGTTCGGCCTTCGATTCGCTCTCGGTCGGCTCGATCATCAGCGTGCCCGGCACGGGGAATGACATGGTCGGCGCGTGGAAGCCGTAGTCCATCAGCCGCTTGGCGACATCTTCCGCCTTGATCCCCGCGCTCGCCTCGAATGGGCGCAGATCAAGGATGAACTCGTGCGCAATGCGCCCCGAGCGGCCGGTAAAGAGAGTCGTGTAGTGTCCGGTGAGCCGCTTGGCCATGTAATTCGCGTTGAGGATCGCGACCTCGGTCGCCTTCTTGAGCCCCTCCGCGCCCATGAGCGCGATGTAGACCCACGAGATCGGAAGGATGCTCGCCGAACCCCACCGCGCGGCCGACACGGCGCCGACCGAGCCTCCGTGATCTGAACTTTGAACTTTGGCCTTTGAACTCTCCCCGACCGGATCCCCTGGCAGGAACGGCGCGAGGTGCTTCGCCACACCGATCGGACCCATGCCCGGCCCGCCGCCGCCGTGCGGGATGCAGAACGTCTTGTGCAGGTTCAGGTGGCACACGTCGGCCCCGATGTCGCCGGGGCGGCACAGGCCCACCTGCGCGTTCATGTTCGCGCCATCCATATAGACCTGCCCGCCGTGCTCGTGAACGATGCGGCACACATCGCGGATCGACTCCTCGAACACGCCGTGCGTCGAGGGATACGTGATCATGATCGCGCCGAGGTCCGTCGCGTGCTCCCTTGCCTTGGCGCGAAGGTCGTCGAGGTCGATGTTGCCGCGATCGTCGCACGCCACGGGCACGACGTGCATGCCCGCCGTGATCGCCGACGCCGGGTTCGTGCCGTGCGCTGAATCGGGGATCAGGCACGTCGTGCGGTTCTTCTGCCCGCGCTGCTCGTGATAGGCGCGGATCACCAGCAGGCCCGCGTACTCGCCCTGCGCGCCGGAATTGGGCTGCAGGCTCACGGCGGCGAACCCCGTGATCTCCGCGAGCCACTTCTCGAGGTCTGCGCACAGGCGCTGGTACCCCCGCGTCTGATCGGCGGGCGCATACGGGTGCATCCGCCCGACCGTCGCCCACGTCACCGGCAGCATCTCGCTCGTCGCGTTGAGTTTCATCGTGCACGAGCCCAGCGGGATCATGCTGTGGGCCAGCGACAGGTCGCGCGACTGGAGCCGGAAGATGTAGCGCAGCAGTTCCGTCTCGCTGTGGTGCGTGTTGAAGACGGGGTGGGTCAGGATCGGGCTCTTGCGCGCGAACGCGGCGGGGATATCGAGCCGCGCTTTTTTCGCCAGAGCGTCGAGGTCCTCGCGCCCGCCGCCGAAGGCTGCCAGCAGATCCGCCAGCAACGCCCGATCCGCCGTCTCATCGAGCGTGATGCCCACCGAGCCGTCGCCGAAGTCGCGCAGGTTGATGCGCCCGTCGCGCGCGGCCCGCATCACATCGGCCGCCGAGCGTCCCTTGGGGCGCACCCGCAGCGTGTCGAAGACGAGGTCCTCGCCGATCTGATGCCCCTGCGCCAGCAGCCCCGCGCGAAGGGTCTGCATCAGCGCCCGGGCGCGCTGCGCGATGGCGCGCATGCCGTGCGGCCCGTGATAGACCGCGTACATCCCCGCCATGATCGCCAGCAGCGCCTGGGCCGTGCAGATGTTGCTCGTCGCCTTCTCGCGCCGGATGTGCTGCTCGCGCGTCTGGATCGCCATGCGCAGGGCCATCCGCCCCTCGGCATCGCGCGAGACGCCGATGATCCGCCCCGGCATCCGGCGCGCGTACTCACTCTTCGTGGCGATGTACGCCGCGTGAGGCCCGCCGAAGCCCATCGGCACGCCGAAGCGCTGCGCGCTGCCCACGGCGATATCCGCGCCGAACTCACCCGGCGGCTTGAGCAGCACCAGCGCCAGCGGATCCGCCGCGACCACCAGCAGCGCGCCCGCCTCGTGCACTTTCTTGGCGAGCGACTCGTAGCACTCGACGCGCCCGTCGGTCGTGGGGTACTGCGCGAGCACGCCGCAATAACGCTTGGCGCTCAGGTCCAGCCGCGCCACATCTCCGACCAAAAGATCGAGCCCGAGGAACCGCGCCCGCGTGCGCAGCACGGCCAGCGTCTGCGGGTGGCAGTCCGACGCGGCGAAGAACGCGCGGTCCGTGCTCCACCCGCCGCTCGACACCGAGTAGCACATGCCCATCGCCTCGGCGGCGGCGGTCGCTTCATCGAGCAGCGAAGCGCCGGCCAGCGGCAGGCCGGTCAGGTCGCTGATCATTGTCTGGAAGTTCAGAAGCGCCTCGAGCCGCCCCTGCGAGATCTCCGCCTGATACGGCGTGTACTGCGTGTACCAGCCCGGGTTCTCGAGAATGTTCCGCTGGATCACGGGCGGCGTGATGCAGTCGTGGTAGCCCATGCCGATGCACGAGCGGAA
>Ga0187894_10001413_pt1 | contig 30864 bp, 19 predicted proteins | sample GBC1701081metaG_FD_136650 | JGI IMG/M metagenome (GOLD analysis project Ga0187894, IMG submission 136650) | White microbial mat communities from a lava cave in the Kipuka Kanohina Cave System on the Island of Hawaii, USA - GBC170108-1 metaG ...
GTACAATTGTCCTTCCCCATTTGAGGGGGGGGGGTACGCTCGAACCGGACTGGAGGGGGTACAACATTAATGGACTCCACAGGATCAAAGGGTCAAAGGAAGAAGAAAGGAAAGGGAACGGCTTGCGACCTTTCTGCTCCTTTGACCCTTTGACCCTTTGTGTTGGAAAACCTTGCGATGAATACAGCCGATTCATTCTTTGCTCAAAAACTTCCTGACGCTGTTCTGACAATCGGGCGTCTGCCGCGCGATGATGTTCAAATCCACCCCGGCGCGGATCGCCTGCTCGAAGCTCATCGAATCGATCTGGTAGAGCAGGCGTTTCGTCAACATCAACGCAGAAGCGCTCAATTGAGAAACTTCAGCCGCATACTTTTCGACCTCAACCTCAAAATCAGCGTCGTCGCAGACGCGGTTGATGAACCCAATCGCAGCGGCCTCTTCCGCCGAGAACGTCTTGCCGGTGGCGAGGATTTCAAAAGCTCGTTTTTCGCCCAGGTTGCGCCGCGCGATTGACATCACGATGGCGGGCACGAAACCGATCTTGACCTCGGTGTAACAAAACTGCGCCGAGCGCGCGGCGATGACCATATCGCAGGCCGAAGCCAGCCCCGCGCCCCCGGCGAGCGCGCGCCCGTGAACCGCGGCGATGACGGGTTTTTTCAATCCGCGCATCGTCAGGAAAAGGTCGGCCATCCGCGACGCGCCTTCCAGGTTTTCGAGCACCGAAGCCTGCGCCGATTTCTCCAGTTGGGCCAGGTCGGCTCCGGCGCAGAAATCTTTGCCCGCGCCACGCAGGATGACGACGCGGATTTGATCGTCGGCTTCGGCGGCGATGATCGCTTCGCGCAATTCGATGATGATCCGGTCGTTTAGCGCGTTACGTTTGTCGGGACGATTGAGCGTGGTGAATGCGACGTTGTTTCTGATTTCGAGGGTGATGGTGTTGTATTCAGCCATAAATTTTCATCCGGCTTTTTGTGGCTTCTCCGTCTTCGGCTTCTCTTCGTCATCCTGTTCGATGATGTTGCACTTGTTTTTGAAGTTGAGCAGTTTCGCGGTGACTGTGCCCGACGGCGTTTTGGCCACGAGGCGCAGAGGCGTGTGTTTGCTGTCGTCGCTCACCCACATCGTCATCTCGCCCTTGCGCGTAAACAGACGGCCTGGGCCGAAGAGCTTCGGTTCGAGCCGGACGGTTTTGACTTTCCCGCAATCGGTTTTGAGACTCTCGCGTTTGCCGACCAGGATGTCGAACTGGTAGTTCTCTTCGTCAGTGCTGACAGGGAAGCTGATCATCTGGCCCTCTTTCAGCTTTTGCAGCCGCACGAAGTAGATAGCCGAAAGCAGGCTGAGCATTCCGTCCTGGCGCGGCAGCGGCTTGGCGCGCGGCGGCGCCCCGGGCTTGTTCAAATCAGTGGTCAGGTATTTGACCTGCTGTTCGGCGCGGTCGAAGAGGGCGGATTGGATGGCGTGTTTTTTGCCCTCCTTCTCTTCCTTGAGGCTGACGCGCGCCGAAAAATCGCGCAGGTCAACCAACGTCTCGAAGCGATCACGCACGTCAACGCCGGCAATCGCGAGGAGCATGCCTTTCGAGACCGCGGTGGCGCGCAGGTGCAGAATTTGTTCGTTGGGCGCGGGCGTGAACTCGACGTTCAAATCTTTGATCAGAGGCTCAGGCTTCTTCTCCGGCGCCGGTTGGTCAACGGGCGTTTGCCGGGGCGCCACGGCGCCCAGGTTCTCGAATGTTATGACGCCGACCGAGGCGTAAATCGGGAAGCGCGAGAACTTGATTTCGTATTCGAGCTTTTCGCCCGTTGGGATCGGAAAAGAGTTTTTGAAATCGCGGCGCAGCGGAGCGATGGGGTAGCTTGGAGCCGTCGCCGTCGCGCTGGCCGTCTGATCTTTGCCAGCCTGCTCGGAGCCGGCCCGATCCGCGCGAGGTTGTTGCGCGCCAGCATGACCGGCGCCGAGCAGAACAAGGAGAGCAATCGTCAGCAGTGAAGTGATGAATATTCTTTTCATACCGGCTCCGAATCAAAAGAAGAAAATTCTGGCCGCCTTCAGCGACAAAACAGCGATGACGATCGCAAGGCCGATTGCGGCGCGGTACTCGCGGTGACGCAGGTATTGCCGCGGATCGAAGCCTCGCGTCCGCCCATTTTTGTGGGGCGTCAGGCGCGGAATGAATAACGGGACATTGACCGCCCAATTTTCATAGGTGGCGCCGAAGAGCGTCCGCATATGCGCGGCCTCGGTTTGTATCACCGGCAGGTAGACCGCCAGGAAGAATGCGATCAACAACAAGCCAAGGCCCCAACTACCTCCGCAGACGGCGCCGCCCACAGCCATCACAAAACTGCCGAGATAAAGCGGGTTGCGCGTGAAGGCGTACGGGCCGCTCACCGTCAACTCGGCGTTCTTCCGCAGATGGCCCGAAGCCCACGCGCGAATCAGCGCGCCGGCCAGCGCGACCGGAGCGCCAATGGCGAGTGACCGCCACGTCGGCTGGGAAATGACTACGAAGAGGATCGCCGTCATGAACCCGATCGTCACCCGCAGACGCTGAATCAAATAGCGCAGACTGTAATCTGTTACCTGTTCTTGCTTGTTCATTGTAAATCAGGTCAGTACCGCGAGCGGTAGCGAGCGTGGCTCCCACGATCAGCTCGATGATGGAACCACGCTCGCTACCGCTCGCGGTACTGACTCGCTGAATTGTAAATGATGGAGCCACGCTCGCTACCGCTCGCGGCGCTGACTCGCTGAATCCGCAATCCGCAATCCGCAATCCGCAATCCGCAATCTCTTTTCGACCCCCTGCCATACGCTCTCGACCGGAATGTTCATACAGGAGGTGTGACTGCAACTGCGGCGGTAACAGTCAACGCGGCAATCCAGATCGGCGCGTTCGACGACGACGTCCTCTTCCGCAAACGGCCCATTACGGCGCGATTCGGTTGGGCCGAAGATCGCCACGATCGGCGTTCGAGCCGCCGCGGCGATGTGCATCGGCCCCGTGTCACCGCCGATGAACAGTTTCGCGCGGCAGGCCAGGGCGAAAAATTGTTTGAGGGTCGTATCGAGCATAACCGCCGCGTTCGCGCGCGAATGATCAACGACCGATTGCGCCAGATCTTCTTCGCCGGGCCCGTAAGTCACGACCGGCCGGATCGCGTAAGCTTCCCACAAACGATCCGCGATTGCGCCGAAACCTTCCGCGCCCCAGAGTTTGGTCGGCCACCCGCCGCCGGGATTGAGGATCGCGAAGCGTCCGTCCAATCGTTCAAGGTGTTCCTCAGCGAACCGCTCGTCATCTTCCGGCACTGCAATCGGGAACTCATATTCGCCTGACACGTCGTAACCCAGATGCTCGACCAGCTTCAGATTTTTTTTGATGACGTGATCGCCGTCATCAACCACCACGCGTTCGGTCAACATAAAAGCGCTGGCCGGTTCACGCAGCGCTTCGCGGGCAAAACCGATGCGGCGCGGGACTCTCGCCAGCCGCGCGACCATCGCTGATTTCATAAGTCCCTGGAAATCGAGCGAGAGGTCGAATCGCGCATTACGCAGCCCGGCCATCGCCTTGCGGATCGCGGTCTGCGTCTCAACGTTTATCAGACTCTTCCGCCATTGGCGCAGATCGAGTTCGATCAGTTCGTCCAAACGCGCGCAACCCCGCAGCAGCTTTGCCGCGCCGCCCTGCTCGACCGCCCAGGAAATGTGGGCGTCAGGCGCCGAGCGCCGCAACACAGCCAGCGCAGGCAACGTATGAACGACATCGCCGATGGCGCCGAGTTTGACGATCAGAATCCGCATAAATTTGTGAAGGGGTGAAAGGGTGAAGGAGTGAGAGGGTGAAGGGGTGAGAGGGTGAAAGGGTGAAGGGGTGAAGGGGCGCCCAGCATTTCCTCACCCCTTCACCCTCTCATCCCTTCACCCTCTCACCCTCTCACCTCTTCAATCCCCAGAATCCATTTCACAGCTTCCAGCAAATTTTCGGCGACGTGGTCGGGCTGGCGCGGCCAATGCCAGCGTCCGGCCTCGTATTCTCCGCGTCCGAAACCCGTCATAACCATCACGCCGCGAGCGCCCGCCGCGTGGCCGGCCTCGATGTCCCGATAACGGTCTCCGATGACGCAGCACCGGCTGAGATCGAGGTCGAAATCCTTCGCCGCTCTCTCGACCAGACCGGGCTTGGGTTTGCGGCAATCGCAATCGAGGCGATAAGGCGGCGAGCCGTAATCGGGATGATGCGCGCAGTAATAGATCGCATCAACCTGCGCGCCTTGCAATCGCAACGATTCCTCCATCCGTTCGTGAATCTTGAGCAGCGTGGTTTCAGTGAAATAATCGCGCGCAATGCCCGATTGATTGGTCAGAACAATGGCGCGCCAGCCGGCTTTGTTGACCAGGCGCACGGCTTCGGCGGCGAAATCGAACAGGCGGAATTGGGCCAGGTCGGTGATGTAACCGGCCTCTTCATTCAGCGTTCCATCGCGGTCGAGGAATATGGCGTGATTGGTCATAGGGAATGGGGAATGGGGAATGGGGAATGGGGAATGGGGACAAGGAAATTGCTTTCATCCCCACTCCCCATTCCCCATTCCCCATTTCCCCTCTTACTGCTGCTTGGCTTGCGTCTGCGCGTCGTCAATCACGACTTCGACGCGGCGGTTCATCTGGCGTCCGGCGGCCGTATCGTTGGTCGCGATCGGTTTGGTCTTGCCGAAGCCCTGGACGGCTTTGACGCGTTCAGGCTTGACGCCCGCGCCGGCCAGGTAATCGTTCACCGATTGGGCGCGGTTTTGCGAAAGTTTATTGTTCAAATCGTCCGAGCCGACCGAATCGGTGTGGCCTTCGATTTCGAGCGTCAACTGGCCCGGATAGGCCAGCAGGATACCGGCCAGCTTGCTCAGCTTCTCGCGCGCCGCGGGTTTGAGCGTGGCCCTGCCGGTGTCGAAGAGCACGTCGCCCAGGTTGACGATGAACCCGCGCGTCTCGCGTTTCGTGTCCAGAATCTCGGAGAGCGACACATAAAGTTTCTGCAGCGCGGCGTCGCGTTCGCGCTTGGCCTCTTCGGTGGCCCGGTTGGCGCGCTCGGTTTCGGCGCGCGCGCGTTCGGTTTCGGCGCGCGCGTCGGCTTTCGCCCGTTCGGCGGCAATGCGTTGGGATTCGGCTTCACGCGCGGCCTGTTCGCGATTGACGCGTTCCGCGGCCGCGGCGCGTTCCGCCTTCTCGGCGTCGGCCTTCGCTGATTCGGCTCTGGCCTTGGCCAGTTCGGCCTCCGCGCGCGCGCGGTCCGCTTCAAGCTTGATGCGCTCGGCTTCAGCCTTCGCCGCTTCGGCCTGCGCGCGGGCTTCGTCGAGCCTGCGAATGCGCTCCTGGCGCTCGTTCTCGATGCGGGCCTGCAGTTCGCGCTCAACGGCCAGGTCGCGCGCGACCTGCGACATCCGCATCACGTCACGCGCCAGGCCGCTGAACTTCGTTTCATCTTTCAGGTTGCGCGGCCAGATCTGTTCGAGCGTCACCAGCTTGCCTTCGGCCTGCTTCCATTCTTCGCGGGAAAATTCCTTCGCGCCGGCGCGGCGGGCGATGTCGAGCGAGCGTCGCGCGCCCAGCACCAGTCGCGGCGTGGTGTAATCGGCCTTCAAGGCCGAATCTTCCTGCGTTTCGTAGAGATTGCCTTTGTCGGCGCGGTATTCGGCCTGAGTGGTCTGGACTCCGGCGGTCGTGTTTTTCGGCAGCGTCGTTTCGGCGACCGCTTTCTGCGAAGGCATTTTGACCGCGTTGTGCGGTTCGGCGGTGATGAGCACGCCGAAAGTTTGCGCCGAACTCTGCGTCTGGATTTCGGCGGCGTAACCGCTGGGCAGCTCAATCAGGTTCTCAGCCTGGCCTTCGGGCGTGATCGCCCAGACAACAAAGGTCGTGTAAAACGGCCCGAACGTTTGCGGGCTGTCCAGGTTCTGTACCTTCAGCCTGATGCGGGCGTCGTTCTTCTTGTATTCGACATCAACTTTGCCGAGCACGCGCGGGGCCAGCGAAGTCCCGGTCAGATTGACCGACGTCTTCCTGTTCTCGACGTAGCGGACGGCCAGCGTTGTGCGTTTGACGTAAGGCAGGTCTTTTTCATCAGCCGATTGCGCGAATGTGGCGGCCGCGAATGCGAGCGGCAGTATCGCGCAGGCGATCATTAATCCCAATCGTTTCATCTCTCGTCCTCCGTTCGTCATCTGTGAATTTTCCGCAAAGGAAACTCTCTGGGGCGTTATGCGGGATTTGCGAAATTCAGGGTAGAGCATCGGTTGTTTTCCGCGAATTTGAATAAACCCTGTAGGGGGAAACGCGCAAAGTATGTCACAGAAGTTAGAGTACCGGAAGAGGATCGAGGATTGAAGATCGAGGATCGAAGATAGCGTCATTGCGCATGAGGCGATTCGCGATCTTCAATCCTCGGCGCCCCGATTGTCATCGCCAGCCGGATTCCGTTAAAATCGCAGTTTCGCGCCTAGCAAAAATTTCGGCTTGAGATCGCCATGTGCCCCTGAGCGATCTCGCAACGCGGTCTTTTGGAGCAGTTGATGTCTGATTTCGACAATATCATTGTGCGCGGCGCGCGCGTCAACAACCTCAAAAACATTTCATTCACGATCCCTGTAAATTCGCTCACCGTGGTGACCGGGGTCAGCGGCTCCGGCAAATCATCGCTGGCCTTCGATACGGTTTACGCTGAAGGCCAGCGGCGTTATGTCGAATCGCTCTCGGCTTACGCGCGGCAATTTCTGGAGCGGATGGACAAACCCGACGTTGACGAGGTGATCGGCATCTGTCCGGCGATAGCCATCAACCAGAAGAATTCGACCCGCAATCCGCGTTCGACCGTGGCCACGCAGACCGAAATTTACGATTACCTGCGGCTGCTTTACGCGCGGGTCGGCGTGACCATCTGCCGGCGTTGTGGCTCTGTGGTCAAACGCGACACGCCGGAATCAATAGCCGACGCGCTGCTGGGCGCCGGTCTGGCGCCGCAAGCGCCCCAAGGGACGCGGTTTTACGTGCTCTTCCCGGCTTCGGCCGGCGCGGTTGTCGGCGGGAACGGCGATCCTGTCGAAGCGGCCGTGGCCAAACCGAAGAAGACACGCGCGAAGAAAGCCTCCGCCAGCGCGATCAACGTCAAAGCCCATCTGATGAGTTTGATGGGACGCGGGTTCACGCGGCTTTACGACGACGCCAGGAACGAGATCATCGAGCTGCAAACGCCCGACAGTTTCGAGGGAAAAGATTTCGACAACATTTATGTGCTGGTTGACCGTCTCTCGGTTCAAGCCGATTCGCGCAGCCGCCTGGTTGATTCGCTGGAAATCTGTTTCCGCGAAGGCCACGGGCAGTCCGCGATCCGAACCCTCGGCCCAAATTTTGGAGAAGCCCCTCAATTGCTTTCGTTTTCAGAAAAGTTCGAATGCAAGAATTGCGGACTGGGATACGTGCAGCCGGAGCCACGCTTGTTCAGCTTCAACAACCCGTTCGGCGCGTGCCCAACGTGTCAAGGGTTCGGCAACACCATCGGGCTGGATCTGAACCTGGTCATCCCGAACCGCGAGCTGTCGCTGGATGAGGGCGCCATCGAGCCTTTCACAAAGCCGCAATTTGAATGGTGGCGAACCGAGCTTAAAAAATTCGCCCGCCGCGAAGGCATCCCGATGAACAAGCCTTTCGCCGAATTGGCCGTCGAGCAACAGCGCGCGCTGGTCGAAGGCCGGGATGGGTTCGAGGGGATCAAGGGGCTGTTCGACTGGCTGGAAACGAAAAAGTACAAGCTGCACGTGCGGGTGATGCTGTCGAAATATCGCGGCTACACCAAATGTCCCGATTGCAAAGGTGGGCGTTTGCGCGCCGAAGCCCGCGACGTATTTGTAGGCGGAAAGACTCTGCCCGAAGTTTGCGGCCTTTCGATCAAAGACGCCGCCGCGTTCTTCGACGGTTTGACGTTGGCCGAAGAGCAGGCCGCGATTGCCGACCGGTTGCTCGCCGAGATTCGCTCCCGCCTGAAATTCCTGCTCGATGTCGGGCTGGATTACCTGACGCTCAACCGCCTGGCTTCGACTCTTTCCGGCGGCGAGGCGCAGCGGATTCAACTGGCGACGCATCTGGGCTCGTCGCTCGTCGGCGCGTTGTACGCGCTGGACGAGCCGAGCATCGGCCTGCACCCGCGTGACAGCGCGAGGTTGATCGGGCTGTTGAAGAACCTGCGCGACATTGGTAACACCGTGCTGGTCGTCGAACACGAAGCCGAGATGATGCGCGCCGCCGATCACGTCATTGACATCGGCCCCGGCGCGGGTGAACTCGGCGGCGAAATAGTTTTCGAGGGCGATTTTGAAGGCTTGCTGAGAGACGAAACGTCGCTGACCGGGAAATACCTGCGCGGCGAAGCCCAGATCAAGATCCCGAAAGAGCATCGCGCGGCGGGCAAGCGGCAGGTAGTTCTGCGCGGCGCGCGCGAACACAACCTGAAAAACATTGACGTGACGATCCCGCTCGGCGCGCTCATCTGCATTACCGGTGTTTCCGGCTCCGGCAAATCAACCCTCGTGCACAATTGTCTCTACGCGGGGCTGAAGAGTCAGCGCGGCGATTGGCAGGGCCAGGTCGGAGATTTCGCGCAGCTTGAAGGCGGCAAATTCCTCGACGACGTCATCCTGGTTGATCAATCTCCGATCGGGCGCACGCCGCGGTCGAATCCCGTGACCTACATCAAAGTCTACGACGCGATCCGCGAAGCCTTCGCCTCGACGCGCGAAGCCAGTGCGCGCAACTACAATCCCAGCTATTTCTCGTTCAACGTGCCGGGCGGACGCTGCGACGTATGCGAAGGTGACGGCACGGTCACCGTCGAGATGCAGTTCCTGGCCGACGTCGAACTCGTTTGCGAAGAGTGCAAAGGCGCGCGGTTCAAATCCTCGATCCTCGACGTCAAATACCGCGGCAAGAACATCCACGAGGTTTTGAACATGACCGTGCGCGAGGCGATGGCCTTTTTCGCGCACAGCAACCGCATCGCCGGCAAGTTGAAAGTCCTGGACGACGTCGGACTCGGTTATCTGCGATTGGGCCAATCGGCGACGACTCTCTCCGGCGGCGAAGCTCAACGCGTCAAGCTTGCCTCTTACCTGGCCAAGAGCGCGGGCGACCACACGCTTTACATTTTCGACGAGCCGACCACCGGGTTGCATTTCGACGACATCAACAAACTGCTCTCGTCATTCCGCCGCTTGCTGGACGCGGGCGCCTCGCTCGTCGTGATCGAGCACAACCTGGACGTGGTCAAGACCGCCGACTGGATCATTGACCTTGGGCCTGAAGGCGGCGATCAGGGCGGGCAGGTCATCGCGGTCGGAACGCCTGAAGAGATTATGAATGTCGAAGCTTCGCACACGGGAAGATTTTTGAAAGCGCATTTGGAAAGTTAACCGGTGAAAGCTAACCGCCAAGACGCCAAGATCGCCAAGAGGGTCTCAAAGTGCTGGCTTTCCATTCTCTCTTGCGGCCTTCTCCCTGTCCTTTTCTTGGCGATCTTGGCGTCTTGGCGGTTGATTCGCATAACCTTCCAAGTCGTGTCTGGAAGGTCTTTATTTTTCTGTCTCACATTTTTCTGTCTGGTCTTCTTCCCTCACTTGTGGCCTTCGCTTGCGCGCATTGCCCCGGTTCATCTATCGCTCATCGGGTCCCATTGTTGATTGTATTTTTTAAGATGGTCCCGGTACTTTTGGGCAATCGTCAATGTCCGTGTGATATCCGGGTCTTCCAGATGAGGGTAACGCTGGCGTGTGTCAGCAATCGCGGCCGCGAGCAGGTTCTCCGCCTCCTGAAAGCGTCGCGACTCACAGGCCGCGGCCATGTCGCGAATCGCCTGCGCCAGCAAAGCGATGCTGTAGTTTTTGCCCACCTCCGGATCTTTCAGCGGGTCACTCGGTGGGCCGTCTTTTATCGTCAGGTATGACTCCTGTATCTTTACGATCTGCTCCTTCTGCTCCGGGTCATAGTAAGTAAGGCGGACATTTACTGACAGCCACGAAGGGATCGCCCTCTTTTTCGCAAGCCGAAAGCGCAGCAAAGCCACCTGGGTCAGGCCGTGATTCATGTTATCCAGTTTAAGCGTCACCCCTCTCTTTCGAAACCGCGGCTCATAGCCGTAGACCTGTTCCAACTCCAGAGCCGGATCGTAGTCAATCTCCACGTTCGGCTCAAAGGCTACGGGCGCCACCAGGCTTTGAGCTTCCTTGATAAATACTTTCTCGATGTCTTCGGTGTCCGCCACGAAATGAAACAGCCCGCGCCCGCTCTTGGCGAGTTCGCGGAGTAGATCCTTATTCAGGTCCAGGCCGACGCCGATGGTAGAAAGGTCAATGCCTTGATCGTTGAACCGCAGAGAATCCCGCGCGATCTTCTCCGGGGAAGTCTCGCCTCGATTGGCGATCCCGTCGGTCAGAAGGATTACTCGATTGGTCGCATCTTTGCGGTAATTCCTGCGAACTTCCTGATACCCCAGCATCAGACCCGCATGAATATTGGTGGCGCCGCCGGGCGCAATCTCCTGGATTGATCGCCTGATGATCCCTCGATCCGCCAGGCTGCGCGCCGGCAGTAATACTTGCGCGTCTGAATCGAAGACGACGATGGAGATCTTATCCGCATCGCGGAGTCTGGAAACCAGGGCTAGCAGAGCCGATTTAACCCTGGAGATTTTATCCGCATCCGCCATTGACCCGCTCTTGTCAATCACCAGGGCCAGATTGACGGGGCGCAACTGCCGCCGGTCGGTTGCCAGGGCTGTGCTGAACCCGACTTGTAAGACCGCCTCCTGACCGGCGCCGAACGCCTGATCGTTTCCCCAGCGCACGTCCAGGGCTACGGCCTCGCTGGCTTTGGGGCGTCCGATTTGATGGCGGTGGTAGTTGATGAACTCTTCGACGGCGACCTCACGCGACGCGGGAAGCGATCCTAGCTCGGACAAGTAACGGGCGCGAGCCGCGGCGGCCGATGAAGTCCCTTCCTGCGCCTTCGTTGTCGCCGTGACCGCAGTCATCATCACAATCAGCAGAAATAGAATGGATCTTCCTGTATTCATGGCTACATCCTTTCGTTGTAATTGGCGTGACAGGGGGCTAGTGGAAACGAAATGCTGCAAACGTCATGGAGCCACAACCGCCGCAGGCGCGCGGAGACACAGAGCGGGAACGAAGAGAGTGAAGGGGAGAGAGTGAGGGACAAGGAGACAAGGAGAGGGGGAGAGTGGGAGACAAAGAGACAAAGAGAAGGGGAGAGAAATCTCCTTGTCCCCTGATCTCCTTGTCCCCTTGTCCCCTTGTCCCCTTGTCCCCTTGTCCCCCACTCTCCTGTTCCGCAAAACTCTCCGTCCAACTCACTCCCTGACTCTGTGTCTCCGCGCGCCCGCGGCGATGGCGGAGCTGCAGCGTCAGTAGAGCGCGAAGTTGAATTCGAGAGTGGCGCGCACGCTTACCGGCTTTCCATTTTGAGTCGCGGGGCGAAAGAGTATTTTTTGGGCCGCTTCGATGGAGGTCTCGGTCAATCCGTGCGGCAGGCCGCGGATTGTGCGGATGTCGTGAATGCGGCCGTCAGCGCCGAAGACGACGGTCAACATGACCGCGCCTTGAACTCTGTTTTGGCGAGCCTCTTCCGTGTACCTGGCTTTCTCTCGATGGAGGATTATCGGTTTCAGGTTGGCTGACATAACGGGTATACCGTCGCCAAGTCCGCCAGGTCCGCCGCCGATGCGAACCGGGCGCCCGCCGACATTGCCACCTTCGCCTGGCCCGTAACCCGGACCTTTACCCGGCCCGATTCCGGTCCCGTGGCCCGGGCCGCGTGAAGGAGCTTCAGGCGGACTGTCCAACATTCCAACCGGCCCTTTCAGGCGCCTCAGGGAATCCGGGTCGGCATAGACTGACGGCCGGATGATCAGCGTGGAGTGCGCGATTACCGGAAGTTCCAGGTCGGGCTGCGCCAGTTGCTGATTCAGTGAAGCGATGGGAGGGACGCCTCTACTGGTCCGCTTCTGATCATTGCCTCCGCCTCCGCCGCTCGGGCGATGTGGCCGGGACAGACTGCCGCCGCGCGATCCGGCGCCTGATTTCGCCTGGTTTTTCGCGCGTTCGGTCTTCGTGTTGATGGTTGGCAAGAGGATCGTTACTTCGTTTAAGGGATCGGGATCGGATATGGCGACCACGCTTTGTTCGGACAGGGAGAGTTTGAGAAGACCGATCAACGAGACCGCCACAAAAACCGACGCATAAGCGAGCAACCCCGTGGCGAGGCCGGCCTGCAACAACTTCTTCCGGCGCCGCGTGGAGCCTTCGCCGCGCAGCAACCCTCGCAGAAAAGCGCGCGGGTTGGCTCTCAATTCGCCAACCGCGCTCACCAGCTCGCGCCTCAATCTGGTGATCAGCGATTCGCTTTCGAGCAGGAAATGGAACTCATCTTCACGTTGCACGCGCGAGCGCAGGTCGTACTTCTCAAGCCGCGCCGCGTCCTTCGGGCAATACGTAAATCCGTCAGCAAAGCTTTGTCCACACTTCGGGCATACTTTCATATAGCTCTCTCCTGAATTCTGAAGTAGACACAGATTACGGGCGGCGGGATCTCGCCCGTCTTCATTGATGCTAGTGAATTGTGAGTTGGCGCCTATTGAACGGAAGGTTAATAGAGGCTTGCAAGAGGCGGGAGAAAAATTTTGATTCCGCTCACTGAGATTTATCCGCGCTTCGGCTTCCGCGCGGATTTTTGCGACAGGCGCTTCACGAAATCGGCGTGCTCTTTGCTATTCAATTGATGCGCTACTTGCGGAGATTTCAATTATTAACTCCGGCGGGCCTTCAACGTATCCATCACGGCTGATTCTTGAACCACCGCCCAGTCTCTCGTCAATTCGCAACAGGGCGTCCGGCTGAGGGTCGTTGTCTAGATCGAGTCGAACGGTTGTATTGTCGCCAAGTCGAGCGCCGGGCGTGATCGCGCTGTAAACAGCCAGCCAGCCGATAACCCACCCATGTGGCTCACCATGATCATCGAATCGCACAGGTGAAGGCGTATAAACGATTCCCTCTATTAACTCAGCTTTTTGGGTCCGAGGCATCGTCTGATAACGTCGTTCAAACTCCTTGCGCGTCAACCGGTCGCCGGGTTCGAGCCGCGGAGTTCGCCGCTCGGTCAAATGCGGAAGATTCAGTCCCTGCCGGGTCTCCAATTGTTCAACCAAAGCTTTTGGTAACGCCATCGCTCGCCTTCCTTCGTTTTCTTCGGTGAGTTGGATTATAGTTTCGCGCCGTAGTTTAGACCAACGGTCGCATTGATCAACAAACAATCTTCAAACCAGACTGAAAGAGGATCGCTATGAAAACCGCGTGTCTGCTCGCTCTGCTCCTCCTCGCTTCGCTGCTTGTCTTCGGGGCGGGTTTTGCCGTCAACTCTTCGCGCTCTTCCGCGCGGCAAAACAACGGCTTCACGCTCGAACAGGTTCTCAGCTCGCCTTTTCCCTCCGACCTGGTCGCCGCTCCAACCGGCGAGCGCATCGCGTGGATCTTCGACGCGCAAGGCAGACGCAACGTCTGGGTGGCTGAAGGGCCTGATTTCAAGCCCCGCCAGTTGACGCAATATAACGAGGACACGGGTCAGGAATTGACCGAGCTTTCATTCACGCACGATGGCAAATGGCTGGTCTATGTGCGCGGCGGCAATCCGAACTCGGCGGGCGAAATTCCAAATCCGACCAGCGATCCTTCGGGCGCGACGCAAGCGATTTACGCCGTGTCGTGGGATGCGGGCCGCCTGATGAAACTCGCTGATGGCGAGTCGCCCGTAGTCTCGCCTACGGACAATCGCGTCGTCTTCAGCAAAGACGATCAGATTCACATCATCGAAATCGCCGGCGGCTCCGAGCCGCATCAGCTCTTCGCCGCGCGCGGGTCGAATCTCACGCCTCAGTGGTCGCCCGACGGCAAGAAGCTGGCCTTCAACAGCTCGCGCAACACGCACAGTTTCATCGGCGTCTACGATTTCGAGAAGCAGACGATCAAATACCTCGCGCCTTCGATTGACCGCGACAGCGCGCCGCGATGGTCGCTCGACGGCCGTTCGCTAGCGTTCATCCGCCAGCCCACGCGCGGAAATCAGCCCCGCGCGATCTTCCAGGACACGCCCGACCCGTGGGCGATTATGGCCGCCGATGCGGCGACAGGCGAAGCGCGTGAGGTATGGCGCAGCGGCAGTATGCTGAACGATTCGTACCCGCGAATGGCCGGCGCCGATGTGTTGAACTGGGCGGCGGATGATCGTCTGGTCTTCGCTTCTGAGATGGACGGGTGGATGCGGCTGTATTCGGTTTCTGCCAATGGCGGCGAAGTGAAAGCTCTGACTCCGACCGGCGGTGAAATCGAAACGATGACGCTGACTCCCAATCGGCGTTACGTTGTTTATTCATCAAATCACGACGACATTGATCGCCGCCATCTTTGGCGAGTTCCGGTCACCGGAGGGCAGCCCTATTCGCTGACTGGTAACCTGGCCACACCGAACGGATCACAAAAGGACGAGGCCATTCAGTGGCGGCCGACGATTACGGGCGATGGAAAAACTCTATGTTATTTCGAAACCGATGCGTTCATCCCCAGCCGAATAGTTGTTTCGACCTTCAATCAAACAAATCCTGGGTCTGATTTGGTAGGTAAGGTTCATAGCCTGAGTTTCACGGGCGCGGATATCTTCTCCGCGGAAAAGCTCGTCAAACCACAGCCAGTCCTCTTCAAAGCCGGCGACGGTCTCGAAATTCACGGCCAACTCTTCCTTCCGAAAGACGCAAAGCCCACGGACAAACTGCCCGCGGTCATCTTCATGCACGGCGGACCTTCAAGGCAGATGTTCCTGGGCTGGCATAATCGCTACTACTATCACAACGCCTACGGCTTCAATCAGTATCTGGCGAGCAAAGGTTATGTGGTGCTGTCGGTCAATTTCCGCCTGGGCATCGGCTATGGCCGCGCGTTTCGGCAGGCCAAGAATGGCGGCGGGCGCGGCGCGTCGGAGTATCAGGACATCGTCGCCGCGGCGCATTACCTGCGCTCGCGCCGCGACATTGATCAATCGCGGATCGGGTTGTGGGGCGGCAGCTATGGCGGCTATCTGACGGCGCTCGGTCTGGCTCGCAACTCCGATCTCTTCGCCGCCGGAGTTGACATACACGGCGTGCACGATTGGTCGGTGCGGATCTCGGGCGCGAACTGGCTTGATTATGGCAACCGCGACGCCGTCAAGATCGCGATTGAATCTTCGCCCATCGGCTCGGTCGAGAAATGGCGCTCGCCCGCGCTGCTGATTCACGGCGACGACGACCGCAACGTGGCCTTCGCGCAAACGGTTGATCTGGCGCGGCGGCTGCGCGACCTGAAAGTCCCGCACGAGATAATCGTCTACCCGGACGAGGTTCACGACTTCCTGTTGCACCGCAACTGGCTGGAGATTTTCGACGCCGCGGCGAAGTTTCTCGACAAACATCTCAAAGGCGCCGCCGTCGCCGCGCCCCCGCAGAGTTCACAACGGATTTCAAGACTCGACATCCTGATCCGCGGCGGCGGCGTGATAAACGGCGCCGGGGCGGACGCAATCAAGGCGGACGTGGGCATCGCGGGAGACCGCATTGTCTTTGTCGGCGACGCCGCTAAAGAGAATTTGCAAGCCGGGCGCGTGATTGACGCGACAGGTTTAGTCGTCGCGCCCGGATTCATTGACCCGCACACGCATGCCGACGACGACCTCTTCGATCCGAAGCGTGGCGGCAATCTCGCTTTCCTGACGCAGGGCGTGACGACCGTTTTCATCGGCAGCGACGGTCGCAGCCGAATCCCACTCAAGCCAGCCTTGCAGCAACTGCAAGAGCAGGGCATCGGCACGAACGTCGCGTCGTTCGTCGGCCACGGCGCAGTCCGGCAGGCGGTGATGGGAATGAGCGACGCCGCCCCGACGCCGGAGCAGCTCGAAAAGATGAAATCGCTCGTGCGGCAGGGAATGGACGACGGCGCGCTCGGCTTGTCCACGGGTTTGTATTACGCGCCGGGCAGTTACGCCAAGACCGAAGAGGTGATCGAACTGGCCAAAGTCGCCGCCGAACGTGGCGGCGCGTACGACACGCATCAGCGCGACGAAAGCTCGTACACCATCGGTCTGCTCGGTTCGATTGAAGAGGTGATCCGCATCGGCCGCGAAGCGCGGATCCCCGTTCACATCTCGCACATCAAAGCGCTCGGCGCCGACGTCTGGGGCCAGTCCGCGCTCGCCATCGAGATCATCAACCGCGCTCGCGCCGAAGGGATCAACGTCACGGCCAATCAATACCCTTACGTCGCATCGGGCACGGGACTGAGCGCCGCGTTATTGCCACGCTGGGCCGAAGCCGGCGGCAGGCAGGAGATGCTCAAACGCATTGACGATCCGGCCATCCGCCCCAAATTGATCGCCGAGATGGAACTGAACCTGAAACGCCGTGGCGGCGCGAACTCTCTGCTCATTCGTGGCGGCGCGGACCGCGGCCTGATCGGCAAACGCCTGGACGAGATCGCCAAATCGCGCGGCAAAAGCCCTGTCGAAACCGCGCTCGACATCATCAAGACGGGCAATGCCGGCGTAACCTCGTTCAACATGACCGAAAGCGACATCGAGAATTTTATGAAGCAGCCCTGGGTGATGACCGGCTCGGACGGCTCCGGCGGCCACCCACGCAAATACGGAACCTACCCGCGCAAGATTCGCGAATACGTCCTCAACCGTCGTGTCATCACACTACCGAGAATGATCCGGGCCAGCTCGCTGCAAGTCGCCGAGACCTTCAAGCTCAAAGATCGCGGCAAACTCGGCGCAGGGTATTTCGCCGACGTGATCGTGTTCGACGAAAAGACGATTACAGACCGTTCCACGTACGAGAATCCTGAAGTGTTGGCCGAAGGCTTGAAGTATGTGATCGTCAATGGGAAGTTGGCGATTGATGGCGGCAAATACACGGGGGCGCTCCCTGGCAGGGCATTGCGAAAATCAATTGGTGGTGAATAGCTCGGCCCCGCGCCTTGTTTCGCGCAGCTTTTCAAACCAATCAAACTAGCGTTATCATTCGGCCGTCTGCGTAGGTCAATCCGATCAAAGATTGCCCACATTTATAAGCTTCCCGAAATCGAGGAGAGTCGCTCCTTCTCCTCAATCTCCTTATTGTCAAAGCTAATATCCCTTCGCGCCGCTTCATATGACTTTGTGGAGGGGTTTTTCTTTCTGTAACGGGAGGATAAATTGAAATGCGAAATATACTGTCCAAGCTTTCAATCATCGGGGCTTTCTGCGCGCTATTCATACTGTTCGAATTAAACAATTCGCCTGCTGACGCGTTTTCATCCAGCCCGTTTGCTTCGCGCACTGGCGCTCCGGCGCTGGGCGGTTTCCAACAGGAACAGAGTTGCGCCGAGTGCCACTCGGGAACCGTCAACAGCGGAGGCGGCGCGCTGACGATTACAGTTCCAGCCAACTATTCTCCGGGCCAGAATGTCACAGTCACAGTCACTATCAACCAGGCGAACCGCGTGTTCTTCGGCTTCGAACTGACCGCCCTGAACGATCAGGGCCAGAAGGCGGGCGACCTCATGGTCTCAGGCGACGGAAGGACGCAGCTCGTCAATGGCAGTGGCGCTTTCAACGGGCGCCAATATATCCAGCATAGCTTCAGCGGAATCATCGCCCCCGTGTCCGGCCAGAACAGTTGGACGTTCACCTGGAAAGCTCCGGCGCAGAGCGCTGGCCGCGTGACCTTTTACGCCGCGGGCAACGCGGCCAATGCCGACGGCGGGACTTCCGGCGATTTCACCTACACGACCAGCCGGAGTATCAATTCCGGGTCGACGCCGACACCGACACCAACACCAACACCAACACCAACGCCGACGCCGACGCCAACACCGACGCCAACGCCAACGCCAACGCCGACGCCGACGCCGATGCCACTCGGCCAATTCACCAGCGCCTCGGCGGCGAGCTTTGTCCAAACCGCCCCGCTGACCGCTGACGGCATCGCGGCAGGCTTCGGCGCCGGACTTTCCGCTGATACCGTGATCGCGAATACGCTCCCTCTGCCAACGACGCTCGGCGGAGTGGAAGTCACAGTCAGAGACGCGAACAATCAGACCCGTAGCGCCGGACTCTTCGTCGTCTCGCCGCTCCAGATCAACTACCTGATTCCGGCGGGCACGGCCAACGGCGCCGCGACGATCACCGTGCGCCGCAACGGCGCCGACGTCGCGCAGGGGACCGCAAACATTGACACCGTCACGCCAGGGCTGTTTTCGGCGAACGCCAACGGGCAGGGCGTTGCGGCGGCGTTGGTTCTACGTCGCAGAAACGGCGTTGACACCTTCGAGCCGGTCGCGCAATTCAATTCAACGGCCAACCGCTTTGACCCGGTCCCGATTGATCTCGGGTCTGCGGCGGATACGGTCTTCCTCGTCGCGTTCGGCACAGGATTCCGAGCCTCGCCGCAAGCGGCGGTAAGCGCCACGATCGGCGGAACGCCATCCCCTTTCGTCGCCACCGCGGTCGCGCCGGGATTTGTCGGACTGGATCAGGCCAACATCATGATTCCGCGTTCGCTCATCGGGCGCGGGCTAGTCAACGTGTTGTTCACGGCAGCCGGCAAACCGGCAAACGTAGTGCAGATCAACGTCAAGTGATTGAAGACTGCACATCTCCCAGGAGAAGACAAACTTTTCATTAACGATCAAATTATTTCTGCCGTTGGGTGATCCGAAGAGCCTCCGCACGGATGAAAAAAGGTCTAGTTGCCAGAGGACGTAGAACTCCAAACGGGTTTGTTGTGTTCCAGGGGTCACAGGCTGTAGTCGAAAACCGACCATCGGCGCAAAAGCAACATCCTTACGTTGTTGATCTTCGTGAAAGGTTGGCGCGGGACGGAACGCTTGCGCTTGAGAATGGGTACTATCGCTTTACCAAAGATACAGAGTTTTCCAGCCCAAGCGCCGCGGCATCAGTGGTGCGAGGAGGAGGCTCAAACGGATTCATAGAATGGAAAGATCGTGAAGGTCGTACGCTTAAAGACCTAGAAGCTGTATAACAGCCACACCGGCTTGAAATATCATCCTCGCGCCACTACATTTGCCGTCCATCACTCAAATTCACTCCTGGAAAGATTATGAAACGACTGAAACTCGGAATCGCAATCGTGTTGGCAGTGTCTGCTGGCTTGTTCGTTTATGGCGCGCAGGCTCAGGGCAGTAAGAAATCCGGCAAGCAATCCGGTCGGCAATACCGCGAATGGCGGATGTTTGGCGGCGGCGAGGAGAACATCCACTATTCGACACTCGATCAGATCAACCGCGAAAACGTTCATCAACTCGAAGTCGCCTGGCGGTTCGATTCGGGCGATGAGTTCCCCGGCTCCGAGATGCAGTGCAACCCGATCATCGTTGACGGGGTGATGTACGCGACCACGCCGAAACTGCGCGTGATCGCGCTCGACGCCGGGAACGGGAAGCTGATCTGGAGCTTCGATCCGAACGAGGGCAGGAAGCCGATGGGCAAGATGCGCAATCGCGGCGTGATGTATTGGGAAGGCGGCGCGGAGAAACGAATCTTTTTCGGGTTCCGCCATTGGTTCTACGCGCTCGACGCGAAGACGGGGCGGCCTGTGAAGAGATTTGGCGTGGAGGGGCGGATTGATCTGCGCGAAGGTTTGGGGCGCGATCCGCAAGGCTTCATGATCAGCAACACCACGCCCGGAGCCTTTTACAAAGACATGTTGATCATCGGCGCTTTGACCAGCGAGGGGTTGCCCGCCGCGCCCGGCGACATCCGCGCGTTCGACGTTCGTACGGGCAAGCAGCGATGGGCGTTTCACACGATTCCGCGTCCGGGCGAATTCGGTTACGAGACGTGGCCGAAAGAGGCTTGGAAGTATATCGGCGGCGCGAACAATTGGTCGGGGCTGGTGGTTGATCAGAAACGCGGGCTGGTCTTTGCTCCGACGGGCTCCGCCTCATTCGATTTTTACGGCGCGAACCGGCACGGCGACAATCTGTTCGCGAACACGTTGCTGTGTCTGGACGCGAACACTGGCAAACGCGTGTGGCATTTCCAGGCGATCAAGCACGACCTGTGGGATCGCGATTTCCCGTCGGCGCCCGCGCTGGTCACGGTGAAACGCAACGGCCGGATGGTTGACGCCGTCGCGCAGATCACCAAATCCGGCGATGTCTTTGTCTTCGATCGCGCGACCGGCGAATCGCTATTCCCGATCGAATATCGCAAGGTTCCCACGTCCGGCGTTGACGGAGAGAAGCTTGCCGAGACCCAACCGTTCCCGTTGCTGCCTCCGCCTTTCGCGCGCCAGGTTCTGACCGAAGAGATGCTGACCACTCGCACGCCCGGTTCGCGCTCGGCCGCGCTCGAAAGATTCCGAAAAATTCGCAGCAACGGTCAATTCGAGCCGCCGAGTCTGGAAGGCACAATCATCTTTCCTGGATTCGACGGCGCGGGCGAATGGGGCGGCGCGGCGTTCGATCCCGAAACGGGATTGCTATACGTCAACTCGAACGAGATGGCCTGGATTTTGCGGCTGGTCGAAAGGCCTACGCCGAAACCGTCGCAATTGAGCGGCAAGAGTTTGTATGAAGCGAACTGCGCCAGTTGCCACGGCGACGATTTGAGCGGCTCTCCGCCTGAATTCCCGGCGCTGGTCAGCCTGGGCAAAAAATACAGCGATTCGGAAGTTCGCACAGTTATTCGACAAGGGCTGGGCCGAATGCCGGGGTTCTCGAGGATCGGCGGCGATGCGATTCGCGCAGTTGCTAATTACATTTTGACTGGCAAAGATACGGCGGCTTCGATGGCCGAATCGAAACCCTCCCCGATGGATTTGAAGTACACGATGGATGGCTACAACAAATTCCTCGATCCCGACGGCTATCCGGCGATTGCGCCGCCATGGGGCACGCTGAATGCGATTGATCTGAATCAAGGCAAGATCGTCTGGCAAATTCCGTTCGGCGAATACCCTGAGCTGGCGGCGAAAGGAATGAAGAACACGGGAAGCGAAAATTACGGCGGGCCGATTGTCACGAAGAACGGGCTGCTCTTCATCGGCGCGACCAATTACGACAAAAAGTTCCGCGTCTTCGACAAGACAACGGGCAAGCTGTTATGGGAAACTGAGCTACCCGCTGCCGGCAACGCCACGCCCGCGATGTACGAGGTGAACGGGCGCCAGTTTGTGGTGATCGCGGCGGGCGGCGGAAAATCGAAAGACCCGCCGGGCGGAAGCTATGTGGCGTTCGCGCTGCCAGTGGACAAGGCCCGGAGTAAATAGGGCGTTGTCTCATTCGGATGTTGCTTTTAGAATGCGCTCTTGGAGGTTTTATGGCTACAGCAATCAGCGCGCAAGAACACGAAATGACGGCGAGCATTGTGGCGCTCAATCATCCTTTGCCCGACATCTCCGCCGATCTTCCTGTCGAACTCATCTTTTCCGAGTTCGACTATTCGCTCTCCGCGCCGCTCGTCGAGCGGTCGTCAACCGCCGACTTCCAGTGGACGACAATCAAAGCGGAGGTGGACAAAGATGTTCTGGTTGTGTGTAGATTGAAGGGCAGCCGTATCGCCGACAGTGAGAAGATGCGTTCGGAGGAGTTGGCGATCAACTTCGAGATCAAATCGTCGCGTCCGCGCGCGCGGTTTGTCGCCGCAACGCTGCAGGCGATGCTGGGACTGAGCGGAACCGTGCGGTTGCGCATTCCGGCTCTACATCTCGACGCGCCCCTTCAATTCTCAGTGCCGCTGGATAAACTCGCGCGACTCATTCACGGCCGCTGGATGTCGTACCAGCTGATGGTCATCAATCGCGCTTGCGGAATGATCATTTCAGAGCCGCCACAGCTTTCCAGAGAAGAGCAGGATCGAATCTCTTTCGCCTACGACGCGATTGTCGAGCGCGGCGCGGAGCGCCAATTTTATCAGGGCGCCTTCAGCCTGCGAGCGGATGAACAGACGCGGGCTCTGGTTGACGTTGGGAGCTCTTTCACACACCGGTTTGTCATTGATCACTTCTATCACGAGGTGTTAGGTCATCAGTTGAATCTCGGCTCAGCCGTCGCCATTGCGTCCAACGCTATCTTCGTTAATCGCGATGAAGCGCTCCACAGGCTTGAACGACTCGACGGGCGCGAATTCAAGGCTTTGATTCGCGTGATGGATGGTGTGTTGAAATATGAATTCGCCGATGCGCCGCGCTTGCCAGCGACGGCTTGGGATGAACAGATTGCCGGACTCGTCGAGATGGAAAAGCCACTTGATGAGCTTCATTTCGACGCCGTTAATAAACTGGCTGCCGCCACTCTTGCGGGTATGACCGAAGAAGAAATGCAATTGTACACACAACCTCTGCATCTCGACGAAGAAGCTTTCGCAGACCCGGAAATTTAGCGAGCGATTCAATGGCCGTCGTCTTTGCCTCTCCAACTAAGCCGCTGGCTTTGGACAACGATGTTTTCACTGATTGGCGAAAACATCGTCAGGGCGTCAGCTTGGCTATCAAAGACTATAAGGCGCGATTCAAGGAACTTCCGAAGCTCACATCTATCACCGTCTTCGAAGCGAGATGGGGATTCGAGAGTCAGGTCATCAAATTTGGCAGTCTCGATCCCCAAACCGAGCAATGGCGATCGGGGATGGAAGAACTTATCCGAACCTGCGGCGTGCTCGATTTCGATCAGCACGCCGCTTCAATCGCCGCTCACATCTTTGCGAGGCTTTCGCAAAGTCAGCGGAACCGCAATTGGCGCGACATTCTCATCGCCGCAACCGCGCTCGCGCACGGCTATGGCGTAGCGACCAGAAACAAAGACGATTTCGAGCTAATCGGCCGTGATCTCCCTGACCTCTCCTCAACTTTGTATCTCGCCATTTGGAAACCTTGAAAGACAGAAATTTGACCCTAACCGATCCGCGCGAGGAATACACACGCCGTCTGGCCGCGCGTCGCGCCGCGCTCACAAACGAACAACAACGCAGCCGCAAGATCTGGTTCTGGCGGCGTGCGGTTTTCGCGATCATCGCGGTGATGATTATCCTGGCTTTTGAACAGATCGTCCCTTGGTGGTTGATCGCGGCGCCCGTGATCGCGTTCATCGCGCTGATGGCGATTCATCAGCGCATTCAGGCGTCAGTCGCGAGGTTTGAGCGCGCGGTGAAATTTTACGAGCGCGGCGTCGCGCGGCTCGAAGACAACTGGAGCGGCGGCGGCGAGACGGGCGACAGGTTCGCCGACAAATCGCATCCTTACTCCGAAGACCTCGATCTGTTCGGCAAAGGCTCGCTGTTTGAATTGCTTTCGACGGCGCGGACGAAGGCCGGCGAAGAGCGGCTGGCGTCGTGGCTGCTTGCGCCCGCGCCGATTCCCGAAATTCTAGCGCGCCAGCAGAGCGTCGCGGAATTTCGACCGCGCCTGGATTTGCGCGAAGACCTGGCGTTGCTGGGCGCCGAGGTCAACGCGGGCGCGCATCCCGAAGAGCTTGTGGCGTGGGCCGCCCGCCCGCCGGTCTTCACCGCGCGGCAGACGCAATGGTTGCAACTGGCGGCGCTCCTCATCGGCCTCTTTTCCGCCGTCGCCATCGTGATGTGGCTGGGGTTCGGATACAGGAAGACGGCGATGATCGCTCTGATGGTCGAGGCGACGTTCCTTTTCCTCCACCGCGCGCAGATTGGATGTGTGGTTGCCGAAGTTGAACGGCCAGGCCGCGAATTGACGCTGCTCGCTGAAATCCTCGGACGGTTGGAGCAAGAGCAATTTGCCTCGCCGCGCCTCGTCAAGCTTCGCCGCGCGCTCGACACCGGTGGGCTGCCGCCTTCGCGCCAGATAGCGCGACTCGGCAGGCTGGTCCAGATTCTCGACTCGTTGAAGAACCAATTCTTCGCGCCGATCGCGTTCGTACTGCTCGTGCCCGCGCAACTCGCGCTGGCGATTGAACGATGGCGGCAGCATGCGGGCGCGAAGATTCCGCGCTGGCTCGACGCCGTCGCCGAAATCGAAGCGCTCTCATCGCTCGCCAGCTACGCTTACGAACATCCCCGCGATCCGTTTCCGGAATTGATTGAAGGCGAAGTCTGCTTCGACGGCGAATCGCTGGGACACCCGCTGATTGCGGAGTCGCGCTCGGTGCGGAACGATGTCCGTTTAGGCGCCGCGCCGCGCGCGCTGATCGTCAGCGGGTCGAATATGTCGGGCAAGAGCACGTTGATGAGAACAGTCGGGACGAATGTGATTCTGGCGCAGGCGGGCGCGCCAGTGAGGGCTAGACGCCTGCGGTTGTCGCCGCTCGCCACGGGCGCTTCGATCCACATCCTCGATTCGTTGCAAACGGGCGCGTCGCGTTTTTACGCCGAGATCACGCGGCTGCGGCAGATCGTCGAACTGACCAAAGGCGAACTGCCGCTGCTCTTTCTGCTCGATGAGATCCTGAGCGGCACCAATTCGCACGACCGGCTGATCGGGGCCGAAGCCGTCGTCAAAGGCCTGGTCGAACGCGGCGCCATCGGCATCGTCACCACGCACGATCTGGCGCTGACGCGGATCGTCGAGACTCTGAACGGGCGCGCCGCAAACGTGCATTTCGAGGACCACCTGGAAAACGGACGGATGGTCTTCGATTACAAGATGCTGCCAGGCGTGGTGCGGCGCAGCAACGCGTTGGAGCTGATGCGGAGCGTCGGACTCGAAGTTTGAAAGTCGGCCAGCCAGTATAATCCTTGTCATATTATTGAGGCGTCGTGTTCTCGCCAAATCGGCGCGCGAGCGAAGATAGGTAGGCATCCAGCGTCGCCGTATGGCCAAAGACGTAGCGCGACATGAACCGAAAGAGCGCGTTCGAGACTTCGCCATCTTCGGTGATCGTCACACGCGCGCCGCCGTTTTCCGGCGCGAACACATACGTCCATTTGCCTGAATAGCCGAGGTCGGTATCCAGAATTTGCGTCACCATTCGCTTTCCGGGAACATCTTCAGCCAACTCATAATTGACCGCGCCGTTCTTTCCTTCCTCACGGAGATAGACTTTCCCGTTGGGTTGTGTTCGGCTGAAGGATTATAGGAAGGTGAAATAGTTCGTCAAATCGAAGGAATTGATAGAGTGTGGAAGTTTCCCCGCGATGTGACTTTGGTCATCTATGAATGAACGCGCGCCGGCTTGATCTCCGCGCCCCGAAAGGTCATATTGTCCCCATTGCATAGCTGTTTCCATATCCAGCGCAAACCTGTGAGGGGCTTATGGCATATCGAGTTATACCCGGTGTGTTTTCCTGCGACTGGCTTCAACGCTCTACCCGAAGCAGTATCGCTACAAAAATCAGTTTGTTAATCCTGCTGGCGCCCACGACCGCCGCGTCCGCGCTGTGGGGGCTCTTCTCGGGCGCGTCACCGACGCAACAACCTGCCAACACAAGCGGCGCAATAACACAGAAAGACAATGACGCGCGGGAGCTCGAGCTTGGCAAGCCAATTGAGCGAGAGCTTGCGGGGGGCGCATCGCATTCCTATCGCCTCACACTCGCCTCAGGTCAATACACCCGTTTGATCATTGATCAACGAGGTATTGACGTTCTGGTAACGGTCTATGGGCCGGGTGGCGAGAAGCTTGTCGAAGTAGACAGCCCAAACGGCGCGTGGGGGCGAGAGCGGGTTTTACTGATCGCTGAAACTTCGGGAAGTTACCGATTGGAGGCGCGATCGCTGGAAAAGGAGGCGATTGCCGGGCGCTACGAAGTGAGGATCGAAGAGTTGCGAGCCGCCACGCCGCAGGATAACAGTCGTGTCGCTGCCCAGAGAGCCTATACGCAGGGAATGCAACTGTTAGTAAAGGGCACGGCGGAATCCTTGCGAGAGTCGGTGGCGAGGTTCGAGGAGGCGCTTCCGCTCTGGCGAGCGATCGGTGATCGAGACGGAGAAGCGAACACTCTCAACTGCCTGAGCAAGGTTTACTACGAGCTGGGCGAGAGGAAGAACGCGCTCGACCTATATAGCCAGGCGCTCTCCTTATACCGAGTCCTGGGCGACCGCGCCGGAGAACAAATCGTCCTCAATGACATGGGCGTGATCTACAACATTTTAGGTGAGGGGCAAAAAGCGCTCGATCATTACATTCAAGCGCTCGCGCTTGACCGCGCCATGGGCGACCGGGCTGGCGAGGCCACCACACTTATGAACATTGGCCTGAACTATAAGGAATTGGGCGAGAATCAGATGGCGCTGGACTATTATGGACGCGCGCTCACGCTTCATCGGGCGGTCGGAAACCGCCGGGATGAAGCGAACACCCTCCTTAATATCGGCGCGCTCTATAACGCTCTGGGAGAGCGTCAGAAAGCGCTCGACTACTACGACCAATCGCTCCCACTGCAGCGGGCCGTGGGCAACCGCCGGGAGGAGGCGACCACTCTGGGCAATATCGGCGCGGTTTACCAGGCCCTGGACGAGAATCAGAAAGCTCTCGACTACTATAACCAAGCGCTTACTCTAGCTCGATCCACCGGGAACCGGTCCCACGTGGCCACCCTGCTCAATAACATCGGCGCCGTCCAGCAGAATTTGGGCGAGAATCAGAAGGCGTTCGATCATTTCAGTCAGGCGCTCGCCATCCACCAGGCCACGGTCAACCGGCGGGGAGAGGCTCTCACACTCAACAACATCGGCATGCACTATAAAGCGGTAGGCGAGGACCGGCAGGCGCTCGACTATTACAACCGGGCTCTGCTGCTTCGCCGGGCCATGGGTGACCGGAGCGGCGAAGCGTTTACGCTGTATAACATCGCGCGTCTCGAACGGAGCCGCGGCAATCTCGCCGAGGCTCGCAATCGGATCGAGGAATCGCTCGCCGCCGTCGAGTCCTTGCGCGCTGACGTCACCAGCCAACAGTTGCGCGCCTCATTCTTCGCCTCCGTGCGCAAGTATCATGAGCTCTACGTTGATCTGCTGATGGGCCTGCACAAACAGCGTCCTTCCGAAGGGTTCGACTCTCTTGCCCTGGAAGCGAGCGAAAAAAACCGCGCTCGCTCTCTGCTGGAATTGCTGAAAGAGGCGCGCGCCGAGATCAGCCAGGGAGTTGATCCGGCGTTGATCGAGCGCGAACGCGCTCTGCGGCGCCAGATCTCTGACAGAGCGGAACGCCAGACGCGGTTGCTCAGCGGCAAGCACACCGAAGAGCAGGCCGCCGCCGCGGCTCAGGAGATTGCTGCTCTGACGACCGAGTACGAACAGGTCCAGGCTCAGATCCGGCATACAAGCCCGCGCTACGCCGCGCTGACACGGCCCGCGCCGCTCAGCCTCAAAGAGATTCAGACCGAGGCGCTCGATCCGGACACGCTGCTGCTGGAATATGCGTTGGGCGAAGAGAAGAGCTACCTCTGGGCCGTAACGCGGAATTCGATCCACAGCTTCGAGCTGCCCAAACGCGCGGAGATAGAGGCGGCGGCGCGGCGCGTCTACGAGTTGGTGACTGCTCGCAATCAGGTCACACCGAAAGAGACGCCGGAACAGAGGCGTTTGCGCGTGGAGTCAGCCGACGCGGAATACCCGAAAGCGTCAGCCGCGCTGAGCCAGATGTTGCTTGGTCCTGTGGCGTCCCATCTGGAGGCCAGGCGATTGCTGATCGTCAGCGAAGGTATGTTGCAATACGTGCCGTTCGTGGCGCTGTCTGCGCCGGAGACGGAGGGACGGGGCGACGGGGCGACGGGGCGACGGGGAGACGAGGGGACGGGGCGACGGGGAGACGAGGGGACGGGGAGACAGGGGGACAAGGCGACGGGGCGACGGGGAGACGAGGGGACGGGGAGACAAGAGGACAAGGCGACAGGGAGAGAAGATGTTCGTCGCCCCGTCGCCCCGTCGCCCCATCGCCCTGTCCCCCCGTCCCCCCGTCCCTCTGTCGCTCCGTCCCTCCGTCCCTCTGTCCCGTTGATCGCCAATCACGAAATCATCAGCCTGCCGTCAGCCTCTGTGTTGGTGGCGCTGCGGCGAGAAACAGCGGGGCGCGGAGTCGCCGCCAAGACTGTCGCGGTGCTTGCCGACCCGGTCTTCGATAGCAGCGACCCCAGGATTGCTTCGTTGAGCCAGGGGCGAGCGACGGGAGTCGAAGAGACGCTCGCGGCGGATGTCAAAAGATCGGCCGCCGAATCAGGGCTGGAGGGGTTCGCGCGATTGCGTTTCAGCCGCCAGGAGGCTGAACAGATCGCGCGTCTTGCGCCTGAGGGTGAGAAGTTCAAGGCGCTGGACTTCGCGGCCAGCAGGGCGGCGGCCACGAGCGCGGAACTGAGCCAGTATCGCATCGTGCATTTCGCGACACACGGGCTGATCAACAGCCGGCATCCTGAATTATCAGGCATAGTATTGTCTCTGGTGGACGAACAGGGGCGTCCGCAAAACGGGTTCCTGCGACTTTACGACGTCTACAATCTGAAGCTGGGGGCGGACCTGGTGGTGTTGAGCGCGTGCCAGACCGCGCTGGGCAAAGAGGTCAAAGGCGAGGGGCTGGTCGGGCTGACGCGCGGCTTTATGTACGCCGGGGCGCCACGTGTGGCGGCAAGCTTATGGCGCATAGACGACAGGGCGTCGGCCGAGCTGATGAAGCGGTTCTACCAGCGAATGCTGGGTGAAGGGATGAGCGCGGCCTCGGCGCTCAGAGCGGCTCAGGTGGCGATGTGGAGAGAGAAGCGATGGGAGGCGCCTTATCACTGGGCCGGATTCACGCTCCAGGGCGAATGGAAGTAAGGAGGCGTCTATGTCCGAAGATCTCGGCGCCCTCAACCTGGAAGGCGTGGCGCCCTCCGCCGTGGCCCCGCGCCGCAAATGGGTCTTAACGCAGGAGGCCTTCGACAGGCTGCTGGCCTCTCTCGACTCCGACCGGGAGAGCGCGGGCAGGAAGTACCTGGAGATGCGCGGCGCCCTGATCCGGCTCTTCGAATGGCGGGGCTGCCCGTTCCCTGAAGATCACGCCGACGAGACGATCAACCGGGTTGCAAGAAGAATCAGCGAGGGCGAAGAGATTCGCGACCCCGCCAAATATTCCGTCGGCGTCGCGCGGATGCTGTTGCTCGAAATTTACAAGGAGCGGGCCAAAGAGCGCGGCGCCCTCAGCGAGATGGCAAGCTCAGAGGCCGCCCAGTACGAGTTCGAGGCGTTGGAGCCACGCGTCGAATGCCTGGGCCGCTGCCTGCAAAGCCTCTCTCCCGATAACCGCGAGCTGATTCTTCAATACTATCAAGGGGAGAAGGGCGAGAAGATCGAAACCAGGAAGAGACTGACCGACCGGTTCAAGGTCCCGATCAATACGTTGAGGATGCGGGCGCTCAGGCTCCGTGAGAAACTCCAGGCCTGTGTCGAGGATTGTTTGCGAAAATGAGGCGGGATACGTGATGAATTCTCCATTTCCGCCACTACTGTATGAACAGGCAGCTCCACATTCAATCGTGGACAGCCTCAGGCCAGATCTAAGAGAGAGTACGGAAAAGACGGAAATAACGGAAATAACCGGAAAAGTTTCCGTTTGTTCCGTTATTTCCGTCTTTTCCGTACTCTCTCTTCCTTCATTTTTACGTTTGTCATTTGCCATTGCCGGAATATGGAAGCGAAGTCGTTAAATGGGAAGTTGATAGTCCGATACCTGTTGGGCGATTTGCCTGAGGAAGAGCAAGCCCGGCTGGAGGACCTCGCTTTCTCGGATCAGGAGCAGATGCAAAACGTCCTGGCTGTTGAAAGCGATTTGATTGACGAGTACGTGAGAGGAGAACTCTCCGATTCCGAGCGCCAACGGTTCGAGCGCCGCTTTCTCGTTTCCTCCGAGCGTCGGCAAAAAGTGGAATTCGCCAGGGCTTTGGCGAGGATCATCCCCGAGGCTACAACGGAAGACGCCGCCCAACCCGCGATGGTTTGTGCGCCGGTCTCCTGGTGGGACTCTTTCATCGCCTTCCTGCGCGGCCTGAACCCGGCCTTCAAATTTTCAATGGCGGCTGCGGCCGCGGCGCTTGTGATCGGCGTTTCTTGGTTAATCACGGAGACTATCCGGCTGCGCGCGCAGGTCGCGCAGCTTCGGGCGGAGCGACAAACGCGGCAGCGCCAGGAAGAGGCGCTGCAACAGCAAGTCGCCGGCGAGCGAGCGCGCGGCGAAGACCTGGCTGCGCAGCTCGATCGCGAACGAGCGCGTCGGGAGCGCAGCGAAGAGTTGGCCCGTCAGCTCGAGCGCGACCGGTCGCATAACGGATTGTCGTTTATAGCCTCACTGTTCCTGGCGCCGGGCATTCCGCGTAGCGCGGCCGATCGCCCGAAACTGGTCGCGCCGCGAACGGCTCGGCTGGTCCGTCTTCAAATCGGGCTTGAACGCGGGGATGAATACGAAAGTTTTCGCGTGGAGCTTTACACCCGCGGAGGACGGCAGGTTTGGAGCCAGGATAATCTTCGAGCGCGAACAGGTCGCGCGGGGCGGTCCGTCAACCTGAATCTGCCCGTCAGCGTCCTCGACACAGGGGAGTACGAACTGGCCCTCAAAGGAGTGATCGCCAAGGAGAAAATAGAAGACCTCGGCTACTATTATTTCGACGTTCTCGAGAAATGATCAGCCGCCAATCAACCTGCGGCTCCTATGGCTCCACTTTGTCCATTTTTGATTTGGCTGTTGATTTCATTGGGTTTGGCCGGCCCGCGGCGGGCCGGCCAAACCCAATGAAATCAACAGCCAAATCAAAAATGGACAAAGTGGAGTATGAGAA
>Ga0187894_10001414_pt1 | contig 30860 bp, 30 predicted proteins | sample GBC1701081metaG_FD_136650 | JGI IMG/M metagenome (GOLD analysis project Ga0187894, IMG submission 136650) | White microbial mat communities from a lava cave in the Kipuka Kanohina Cave System on the Island of Hawaii, USA - GBC170108-1 metaG ...
CTTCACCAAAAGGCACGGGCCTCCTGGGGCGTGAAGCGTCGGTTGGCGCCGCTGGGGACCGCCATGTCGTTACCTCCCAGCCGGGGATCGTGTCAAATGGCGCAATTACCGGCGGCCGTCAGAGAAACCGCCTATCCCCGCGCGCTTCCCACGGAATGAGGCGTACGTGGAGCCCCGCACCGCTCGCGGCCTTGAATATTCGGTCCGAACGACCCTGTCGTCGTCACGGTCTGCCCGCACGGTTCTCGCTTTCGAGCCGACTGTGCCCGAGAGTGTGCCCGCAAGCAGCTAGAACGAGGCTCCCGGCAGCTAACGCCAGCCAAGAGAGAAACAGAAAACCCTCCGGCAAGTTCTTCACTTACCGGAGGATCTTCGCTGCTACGTCAGGCTTATGAGACCCCTGCTCTGCCACCTGAGCTACGCCGCCGTCAGACGCGAGCAGAAACCGTACAGGGTCGACGAATCCGAGTCAAGCGCGCCGGGACACGGCGAGCGCCTTCTCGGCGTGAGTGGAGTCTACCAAGCGGCTCGGATGACCGCGACGGGCGCCGCGCCGTCCGCCGTGCTCCGCATGCGCGGGCGGAAAACGCTCCGGCCGCCCGGGCGAATTGCCCACGGCTCCATCCGCGGCGATCGTCAAGCTGCGGTTTTCCTGGTGATGCGGGCCTGGCACGACTCCTGCCACCCGTCTGGGACACAGTCATGATATTGGCCGGAGCAGAGGTCGAGCGATCGAGCAATGGCGAGAGGCGAACGTCGTGGGATTCGATTGCTGGTACGAGATGTTGATGCTGGAACTGGCTGACCGCGCTCTCGAGGCGAGCGACCGGATCGACGAGGTCGAGCGCCCGTGCCGAGTGGCGGAGGAAGAGGACGGGCCCGTCGCGTAACGCGATCGCCCCCGACCCGAGCGCGCCCGCGCCGGGTCCGTTCCTCCTCCTCCGCGACCCAACAATCGCGTAGACACCGCGAATCGCTTTGCTATAATCCCGCCGGACACACGGTCAATACCCCACGTTTCGCAACGACTCCTGCCCGCTCACGAGGGAGGGGCAGCGCAGAGGAGCTTCACCATGGCATTGCCCGGCAATCGGCCGTGGACCGAGGACGAGGTCGACTCGGTGTACGATCAGGCCGACGACGATCTCGACGACGCCGAAGACCCCGACGAGGACGACGACGACCTCGGTGACGAGGACGACGACGACCTCGACGACGATGATGACGATTTCGAGGACGACGACGATTTCGACGACGACGACCTGGACGACGACGATGAGGACGAGGACGCTGACGAGGAGGATGAGGACGACGACAAGGACGCGGACTAGCTAGCTACGCCACGACGCGCACAGGAGTCGGTCCCAGGAGGGAAAGCTCATGGCACTGATGAACGAGGCTGGTTGGCTGTTCCTGCTGCGATGGATTCACTTCCTGGCGGGCATCACCTGGATCGGGTTGCTCTACTACTTCAACTTCGTCCAGGTCCCGTTCTTCGCCGAGACGGAAGCGCCCGTCCGCAGCGGCGCCATCCAGAAGCTCGTGCCGCGAGCGCTCTGGTGGTTCCGCTGGGGCGCCATGATCACGTTCATCACGGGCTGGCTCTATCTGTTGCACTGGTGGTTCGGGAAGGTCGGCTTCGCCGCCGGCCCGGGAGCCTGGGCAATCCTGCTCGGTGGACTCCTGGGCTCCCTCATGTGGGCCAACGTCTGGTTCGTGATCTGGCCGAATCAGAAGATCGTGATCCAGAACGCGATCGACACCGCAGCGGGCCGGCCGGCCAATCCCGCGGCCGCGGGCGCCGGGGCGCGCGCCGGTCTCGCCTCCCGCACCAATACCTCGCTGTCGATTCCGATGCTGTTCTTCATGGGCGCAGGCAGCCACCTCGCCACGCTACCCGTGCCGAAGTCGGGCTTGCTGTTCTGGATCGTGGCGCTCGTGATCATGGCGATCGTCGAGTACGTCGCCCTGACCGGGACGCCGGGCAAGGGACCGGCGAAGCCACTCGCCACCGTGTCCGGAACGCTCTGGACCGGGTTCATCCTGGCCGCGATCTTCTACATCTGGTTCCAGATCATGTGACGGTCGGGCTCGCGCCGTCGCGCGCGGGTCGAGCGGCCGGGCGGAAATGGCTCCGCCCGGGCCGCACCGTCTCATCGGAGGTAGGCAGTCAGGTCCGGAAGGCTTGCCGCGAGGTCGGGTCTCGCCGGCATGACCTTGGTGTCCCGCTTGGGCTTGTACCCCGGCGGATAGGTCCCGTGCAGGACTCGCATCTCCAGCAGTTCCCCGGAGGCGCCCTTCACGGCGGGCCCGATCGTGCCGTCCTTTCCCGGATCGATGTTGTGGCACATCACGCACTGGGCCAGCCAGACCTGCTTGCCCCGTTCCGGGTCGCCGGCCGCCGGCGTCCCCGGTGTGGCCACCCGTCCCGACCCGCCGCCGCTGGCCGAGCCTGACGTCGGCGCGGGCTTGTCGTCCTGGCCGCACGCCGCGACGAGCAGGCTGCTCGCCAGCAGCGCGGCAACGCGGAGACGCTTCACCCGCGAAGATCCTCCAGCAGGGCAGCCTTGGTCTCGGCAGACAGCTCGGTGCGCGTGCGCTCGGCGGGGTGATCCACGACGAGATGGACCGGGGCGTCTCTGAACGCCCGAACGGCCGCCTCCTGGAATGCGAATCGCAAGAAGTGCACGGCGGCAAGCTTTCCCTGCTCCTCGTCGGAATGGCCGGCCTCGAACTCGCCGGGCACGGCAAACTCTCGGCCGACCTGCATCCACACGGCGTGCCCGCCGTCGATTCCCATGAAGCGGTCGAGGACCGGCTTGATCTGCTCCTTGTCCGAGATTTCGATCATCATCGTGGCGGACAGCTCTCCAGGGCGCGGCAACAGGGCGCCGTAGACGTCGATCTCGTCCTGGATCCTCGCGTCGTCCGTGATCCGCTCCACGCGGCACATCTCCTGGATCTGGAAGAGGAGCGTGTCGCGGTTCTCGAACACGAACGAGAGGTACGGCCCCACTTCCACGCGGCGCGCATGCTTGAGCGCGATCACGTGCCGGCGTCGCTCCTCTCGGACCTTCTCGTACTCGAAGAAGTTCAGCACGTCCCTGAATTCGATCCTGCCGTGCGCCATGTCCCGACTCCGTCTCGTCGCCTATTCGAGGCTCAGGCCGTAGGCGTCGGCCAGAATGCGGATGGGATGCTGCGCGGTCGCTCCGGTCCCCTGCTTGATCTGCAGCGCGGCGAGCGGGCAGTCCGTGGCCACGCGATCGGCGCCGGCCTCGCGGATGTCCTTGAACAAGGGCTCGGCGAGCTTCATCGACAGCTCGAAGTACTCCCTCTTCAATCCCCACGTGCCGTCGACCGCCGAGCATCGCTCGACCGTCTGCACCTTGGCGCCGGTGAGGCGCAACACGTCCGCCGACTTCGTCCCGATGTTCTGTGCCCGCAGATGGCAGGGCAACTGGTAGGCGATGCTCCGGGGCGAGCGGGGAAACCGCGTATCGAGGCGACCGTCGGCATTGAGCCCCGCCAGGTACTCGAACAGGTCCCGCGTGTGCGCGGCGACCAGGTTGGCGTCCTCGGAGCCGTCGAGCCACGGGTACTCCTGCTTGAGCATGTACGAGCACGTCGGACCAGGCACGACGATCTCCCGACCATCACGCACCGCCGCAGCCAGGCTCCGCGCGTTCTCCGCGATGAGGCGCTTGGCCTCCTTCACGGCGCCGCCGTCGAGATACGGCATGCCGCAGCAGCGCTGCGCGGGCAGGCTGACGTCGACCCCGTTCTTCTCGAGCACGGCCACGGCCGCCTTGCCGGTGTCCGGGTCGTTGAATTCCACCGAGCACGTCGCGAAGAGCGCGACCCGCCCCTCGGCCCGCGCGGAGGGACGCCGGCGGCGGTCGAACCACTTCGAAAACGTCTGGCGGTGGAAGGCGGGCAACTCCCGGTCCCGGTGAATGCCGACCGTCGCTTCCATCAGCGCGCGATTGATCTTGAGGCCCGACACCCAGTTCGACAGGGGCGCCGCCGTGCTCCCGAGCTTGCCCACCAATTCGGTGTTCCCGAGGAACCGGTCCTGCAACGTCACCCCCGCGCGGCGAGCCTCCGCCGATCGCGCGCGCAACATGAGGCGCGGGAAATCCACCTGCCACCGGTGCGGCGGCGTGTACGGGCAGTGGTTGTAGCAGAGCTTGCACTGATAGCAGAGGTCGACGACTTCCTTGACGTCCGCGGGAGGGAGCTTCTCGATGTCGCCCTCGACGGCGTCGGCGTCGAGGCGCTCGAACATCACCTTGAACGACGGGCAGAGAGGCAGACAGCGCCGGCAGCCAGCGCAGATGTCGTAGACGCGCCGGAGCTCCGCGTCGACCGCGTCCACCTTCCAGAACTCCGCCTGTCGAATATCAAGCGTCATGGTCTTCCCACCGTTCTAGCGGATGCCGAGCGAGCCTCATGGTGTTCGCCGCCGTTCGGGCGCCGGCTTCGCCGGCGCAATCTCGCGATTTCATGGGGGAGGGCCTGGGAGGGGCCGTCGAGGCCCCCTCCCAAAGATCTTAGATGGCGTCCGCAGGCTCCTTGCCGGCAACCTGGGTCAAGCCTTTCCCGAAGCGACCCGCGTGCGACTTCTCCGCCTTTGCCAACGTCTCGAACCACTCGGCCAGCTCGGCGAACCCCTCGTCGCGTGCCGTCTTGGCCATGCCGGGGTACATCTGCGTGTACTCGTAGGTCTCGCCGGCCACGGCCGCCTTGAGGTTCTTCTCGGTCTTGCCGATGGGCTCGCCCGTCGCCGGATCGCCGACTTCCTTCAAGAAATCGAGGTGCCCGAAGGCATGGCCCGTCTCGGCGTCGGCCGTGTCCTTGAACAGACCCGCGATGTCCGGGAAGCCCTCGATGTCGGCAACCCGCGCGAAATAGAGATACCGGCGATTCGCCTGGGACTCCCCGGCGAACGCCTCCTTCAGGTTGTCGTGACTCTTCGTGCCCTTGAGACTCTTGCCGACCATCAGGGTCCTCCTCCTCTCGTGCTCGTGGGTGGTGTTCACTCCAGGTGGCGGGGCGGCCCCGCCCGGCGGTCAGCGGGATCTCCGGGCCGTCGCCGAGCGCGTTCGCCCGCGCCCGCGCTTCCTCTCGAGACAGTCCGGACAGCGCCCGTAGAACTCGATGCGGTGATGGCTCACGCTGAACCCGGCCCGGGCGGCCACGCGGCCGCACAACGCCCGTGCGTGGGGCTCGGTCAGCGTGACGGCCACGTCGACGATGCGCCCGCAGCCGAGACACGTGAAATGGTGGTGGTCGCTCACGTTGCCGTCGAAGCGCGCGTGCGGGCCGGCCAGCTCCTTGACGAGCCGCTGCGTCACGAGCAAGCGGAGGTTGCGATAGACGGTGCCGAGGCTCACGCTCGGCAGCCGCCGACGGACCATCTCGTGAAGGGCCGTGGCGGTCGGGTGCGAATCGGTGCTCCGGACAGCCTCGAGGATCACGCGGCGAGGCCCCGTCAACCGGAGCCCGCGCGTCCGGAGCGCCTCATCGAGCCGCGCCGACGCCCGCGTCCGCGTTCCGGGTCTCGTCCGGCTGGCCATCGCCGCGACCGCGCTCCGTCGTTTGTTTTTAGGAATGATTCTCATTACCAGAAGACCGTAACAACGCGCGCGCGGCCTGTCAAGCGAATCCTCGCGCGCGAGCGCTCCGCCTACCGTTGCCCGGCGACAGAGCGGTCGAGTACACTTTCCATCTCAGGAGGACGCGCCGAATGCCGCAGCCCTCGTGGCTCCGGATCGAGGGAGCCCGCCAGAACAACCTGAAGAACGTCTCGGTCGCGCTGCCGCACGATCGCGTGACCGTCATCACCGGCGTCTCCGGCTCGGGCAAGTCCTCGCTCGCGTTCGACACGCTCTTCGCCGAGGGGCAGTGGCGCTACATCGAGTCGCTCTCGACGTACGCCCGGATGTTCCTCGAGCGGCTCGATCGCCCCGACGTGGATCGGATCGAGCACATTCGCCCCGCCATCGCCCTCGAGCAGAAGAATCCGGTCCGCACCGCGCGCTCGACGGTCGGGACGGCGACCGAGGTCCACGACTACCTGCGGCTCCTGTTCGCGAAGATCGGTCGCGTGCACTGCGCCGGATGCGGCACCGAGGCGCGGAGCGACTCCGCCGAGCAGGTCGCCGACGCGCTCATCCGGGAGCACCCGGGCGCGCGCGCGCTCGTGCGTTTCGCGCTCGAGGCCGCGACCGATCAGGCCCCCGACGCGCGGGTCGCTGCGCTGCTCCAGCGTGGCTTCGCGCGGGTGAAGGTCGGTGACCAGATCGTCGACCTCGCCGACCCGGGGAGCGGAGGGTCGCTCCTGGGCCCGCCCGACGCCGCCGCACCGTGGAGCGTCGTCCTGGACCGCGTCGTGATCGGCGCCGATGCGCGCCGACGTCTCACGGACTCGCTCGAGGCCGCGCTCGCCGAGGGCCACGGCGCGGCGGCCGTGGACGTGATGGGCGGCCCGACCATTGCGGTGAGCCGCGAGTTCCGGTGCCCGACGTGCGGGGTCGCGCTCACCCGGCCACGCCCGCTGCTGTTCTCCTTCAATCACCCGCTCGGCGCCTGCCCCGAATGCAAGGGGTTCGGGAACATCCTGCGCTACGACGAGACGCTCGTCGTGCCCGACCAGAGCCGCTCCCTTGCCGCGGGCGCCGTCGAGCCGTGGTCCCACCCGTCTGGGCGACGACATCAGAAGCGCCTGCTCCAGGCGGCGACGAAGCGCGGCGTGGACACGGAGCGCCCCTACGCCGACCTTCCGGAGGAGGACCGCCGCTGGATCTACGAGGGCGGCGGCAGCTTCCCGGGCATCCAGGGATTCTTCGAAGAGGTCGAATCGTATCGCTACAAGCTCCACGTGCGGGTCTTCCTCTCGCGCTACCGGAGCCCGTTTCCCTGCCCGCGCTGCGAAGGCCGGCGCCTTCGCCCGGAGGCCCTGGCCGTCCGCGTCGGCGGCGCCACCATCGCCGAGCTTTCCGAAAAGACCGTCGAAGACCTGGCCGCGTTCCTCGACGCGTTGCCGCTCGCCACGTGGGAGGAGGCGGTGGCCCGGGACGTCCGCAAGCACCTGCGTGACAAGCTCGCGTTCCTCCTGCGGGTAGGCCTCGGCTACCTCACGCTGAGGCGGCAGACGCGCTCGCTGTCGGGCGGCGAGGCGCAGCGGATCAACCTCGCGAATCAGCTCGGCGCTCGGCTCGTCGGCACCCTCTACGTCCTCGACGAACCCTCGATCGGTCTTCATCCCCGCGACACCGACCGCCTGGCCGAGCTGTGTCGCGAGCTCGCGGCGCTCGGCAACACCGTGGCCATCGTCGAGCACGACCGGTCGCTGATCGAGGCGGCGGACTACCTCATCGAGATGGGACCGGGCTCGGGCGATCGCGGCGGCACCGTGGTGTTCGCGGGCTCACAGGCGGAGTTCGCCGCCGACCCACGCTCGCTCACCGCGCGCTATCTCTCCGGTCGCGAGACGATTCCCCTGCCGCTCACGCGCCGCGAGGGCCGGCGCGCGCTCGTCGTCAAGGGCGCTCGCGCCCACAACTTGAAAGGCATCGACGTGCGCGTGCCGCTCGCGGCCCTCACCTGCGTCACGGGCGTGTCCGGCTCGGGCAAGTCCACGCTGGTCCACGACACCCTGTACCGGGCGGTCGCCCGTCACTTCAAGGTCGAGTGGGACGTGCCCGGCGAGCACGACGAGATCTCCGGCCTCGATTTCCTCCGCGGCGTGCGCCTCATCGACCAGGAGCCCATCGGGCGCACGCCGCGGTCCAACCCGGTCACGTACGTCAAGGCGTTCGACGAGATCCGCAAGCTCTACGCCTCCTTGCCGCGGGCCAAGACGCTCGGGCTCGGTCCGGGCGCCTTCTCGTTCAACGTGCCCGGCGGTCGGTGCGAGGCCTGCCAGGGCGACGGCGTGCAGAAGCTCGAGATGTACTTCGTCGAGGACGTGTACGCCACGTGCCAGGATTGCGAGGGCCGGCGGTATGGCGCCGAGGTCCTCCAGGTGGAGTACAAGGGCAAGCACGTGAGCCAGGTGCTCCAGCAGACGGTCGACGAGGCGGCCGCGTTCTTCGCGACGCATCCCGTGCTGATGCGCCGCCTCAAGATCCTGCAGGAAGTGGGGCTCGGCTATCTGCGCCTCGGTCAACCGGCGACGACGCTCTCGGGCGGCGAGGCCCAGCGGCTCAAGATCGCCGCCGAGCTGTCCGCGCGGCTCGCCACCGATCACCTCTACGTCCTCGACGAGCCGACGACCGGGCTGCACCTCGACGACGTCAAGAAGCTCCTGGCCGTGCTCGACCGCCTGGTCGACGCCGGCAATACCGTGCTCGTGGTCGAGCATCATCTCGACGTGATCAAGAACGCCGACTGGATCATCGACCTCGGGCCGGAGGGCGGCGCGGCGGGTGGCGAGATCGTCGCCGAGGGCACGCCCGAGCAGGTGGCGCTCGTTCCGGGCTCGTACACGGGCAAGTTCCTCCGCGACCTGCTCCCGCGCGCCAACGGGCCGCGGCGCGCTTGACCGTCCGATCGCGGGTTCGCTACACTCAGCCGGCCAAACCGAACCCGCACCCAACCCGTTCCCGCGAGGCACACACGGCATGGGACTCAAGGACAAGTACTGCATCGTCGGCGTCGGAGAAACCGAGTACAGTCGCCACTCGGCGCGGAGCACCCGCGCGATGGCGGTCGAGGCGATCAAGAAGGCCATGGCCGACGCCGGGCTCGGCAAGGACGGCGTGGACGGCATGATGTCCTACCAGGGCGGCGACTCCACGCCCGCCAACTGGGTGTCCGCCGACCTTGGTCTTCGGCTCAACTTCTACATGGACGTGGTCGGCGGCGGCTCGTCGACCGAGGCGCTCGTCGGCCTCGCCATCGGCGCGATCGAGGCGGGGATGTGCCACACGGTCGCGCTGTTCCGCTCGATGAACGGCTACTCGGATTTCCGCATCGGCGGCACCGGCGCCCGCGCCGCCCAGCCCGTGCGCGGCCTCGACCTGGCCCAGGTGCCCTTCGGCATGCGGAGCGCCGGGCAGAGCTTCGCGCCCACCTTCATGCGCCACATGTACGAGTTCGGCACGACGTCGGCGCAGGTGGCGCACGTGCGCGTGGCGCACAGCAAGCACGCCTCCCAGAATCCCAAGGCCCTGCAGAAGGAGCGGGTGACGGTCGACGACGTGCTGAACTCGCGCTGGATCGTGAAGCCGCTCCACCTGCTCGATTGCTGTCTCGAGACCGACAACGCCACCGCGCTCGTCGTGACGTCCGCCGAGCGCGCGCGGAACCTCAGGCAGAAGCCGATCTCCATCATGGGCGTGGCCGGCCGTGTGAACAAGCCGCGCACGGATTTTCACTGGGCGCACGGGCCGATCAGCCGCGTCGCCGGCTACTACGCGCGCGACATCGTCTTCGGTCAGGCGGGGATCACCGCCGAGGACGTTGACGTCACCGGTTCCTACGACGCGTTCACGTTCACGACCATGCTGCAGCTCGAGGAGTATGGCTTCTGCAAGAAGGGCGAAGGTGGGCACTACGTCTCGAGCGGGATCATCGAGCTGGGCGGGCGCCGGCCCAACAACACGTCGGGCAGCCATCTCTGCGAGGGCTACACGCACGGCATGTCGATGGTCATCGAGAACGTCCGCCAGCTGCGCGGCACCGTCGACGACTACTGCCCGGGCTGGGCCGAGGGCAAGCACAGCTACGACTACGCGCCGGGACGCTGCCGCCAGGTGAAGGACGTGAAGATCACGATGAACCTCGGCTGGGCCATGCCCCCGACCGGCTCGGCCCTCATCCTCCACAACTGACGGAAAACTCTGGCCCAACTCCGGCCTGCGAGCGACCACGAAACCGCGATGCCCAACCTCATCCTCCACAACTGACGGAAAACTCTGGCCCAACTCCGGCCTGCGAGCGACCACGAAACCGCGATGCCCAACCTCATCCTCCACAACTGATCGGAGCGGCCCATGCCCAATGTCGAGTACCGCGGGATGAACCTCGTCATCCCGGAGAACGATTCGGAGTGGAACGAGCATTTCAAGCTCGCGCGTGGCCATCGGCTCATGCTGCGCGCGTGCGGGGCCTGCCGCCTGATGCGGTATCCACCGAGCCATGGGTGTCCGTACTGCGGCGCGCTCGAATGGACGTGGCAGGAGGTGAGCGGGCGGGGGCACATCTACTCGTACGAGATGGTCCACCACGCCATCCAGCCCGGGTTCAAGGAGTGGACACCCTACGCCGTCGTGCTCGTCGAGTTGGACGAGCAGCGAGGCCAGCCGACGGAGCACGAGGCGCTGCGCCTCATCGGGAACCTCGTGACGCCCGAGTTTCGCCCCGAGGCAGAGGCGAACGTGGCGATCGGCAAACGGGTCCGCGTGGTCTTCCAGGATCTCTCGCCCGACTTCGCGCTCCCGCACTTCACGCTGACCGACGAACCGCCGGTCGGCCGCGTCTGGAGCTTTCCTGGCTAAGGTCGCTCGGCGGGGGCCGTTGAGGACCGCCACCGAGGGTTATGGCGCGCAGCTGCGAAAGCTTGCGTAGTCGCCCTCGGCGACGCTGTTCGTGTCGTCGGCATCGGTGAGGACGGCGATGCCTGCCGGGTTCGGCACGTCGGCAGTATCGAACGCGCGCCGATAGTCCTCGATCACGTTCACCCGCTCGGTCTTCCACTCGCCACGGCCTGCCGTGCCCGTCCCGAGGACGCGCACCTGGGTGAGGCCCCAGCTCGAGGAAAGACGGGTCCCGACGGGCACGACCGCGCTCCAGATGTACTTCAGTGACTTGAGGCTCACCGGCGAGTGGGGAAACACCGCGTAGACGGCAAGCGCGCTGTCGTTCGTCTTGGCCGATCGCTCGTCGGAGCCGGCGGGAAACTGCACCGGACGCCAGGACCACTCGAGGACGGGATACCGCGCGAGATCCCACGCGAACTCCTTGGCCGCCTGGATGCCGAGACCTCGCGACGACGCATGCAGGAAGCGCCGCCCGCCCTCCTGCTGAACCGTGTAGACGCCGCGCCCCTTGTCCTTCCGGAGCTTCCAGCCGGGCGGGAACTCCCCCACGGTCCCAGCAGAGAAATCCTCGATCGTGACGCACGGCGTTCCCAACGCAAACGCCGGCGCAACGAACAGGAGCCCGAGGCACGTCAGGGAAGTCAGCATCGCGGGCGCGAGACGACCCCGCCGATATTGCGCTACCGCCCTCGGCGCCACCACTGATGGACGAGCTGGTCCACGACCTGGACGAGCTGGGTCACCGTCCGGCATTCCTTCACGATGTCGCAGGAGGGGGCATAGAGCGGCATCACGCTGTCGCCGATGCCCCAGCCCCATTGCCCCTCCGGGTTGAGCCAGATGACGCCCTTCACGCGCTCGCGGATCTGACGGATCGCCCAGGACTGCGGATCGTTGTAGTTGTTGCGGGCGTCGCCCAGGATCAGAACGGTGGTCTTCCGGTCGAGCGAATCGAGCTCGGTGTGGCAGAAGCGATTGAACGCGTACCCGAAGTCCGACCGGCAGTGGTAGTCGACGGGGGAGGCCTTGAGCGCCCACTCGATCGCCCGGTCGACGGTGAACGTGTTGAACGCCTGCGTCACCTCGGCGATCTCGGACACGAACACGTAGGAGCGCACGCGCGAGAAGCACTCCTGGAGGCTCCACACGAGCTGGAGCATGAAGCGCGAGGCGTTTCGCACCGAATCCGATACGTCGCACATCGTGACGAGCTTCGGCTTCTCGCGATGGCGCCGCCGGAACCGTATCTCCATCGGGATCCCGCCGTACTGCAGGCTGCGCCGGATCGTGCGCCGCGAATCGAGCCGACCCTTCTCCTCCTGACGCTGCCGGAGCGCGAGCGCGTCCTTGATCTTGCGCGCGAGGCGCGCGACGACGGCCTTCATCTGCGCGACCTCGTCGGGCGAGAGCGCGAACAGCGGCTTGTCCGACAGGACCTCGCGCGTGAGGCGCTCGCCGGCCCGGTAGGCGCGGCGCTCCAGCTCGCGCTCCACGTGCTGTCGGATCATCCGGCGGAAGGCCTCGAGGCGCAGGTCGAGGTAGTTGCGGATGCGCGCCAGCATGCCGGGGTCCAGCCCCTTGGCCTCGAGCATCTGCATGATCCGGGCGAGGTCGCGCTCGATCGCCTCCCAGTCGAACTTGTCGTAGATGCGCCGCGAGAAGTACCCGGTCTGGAGGAAGTACATCAGCCGCTCGAGCCCGGCGTTCTGGCTCCCCTGGCGGATGGCCATCTCCATGTCGCTGCCCTCGCCCCGGAACATCAGCTCCGTCATCTCGTCCAGCTGGAGCCCGTCCTCGGACGTCAGCCGGTCGAGCATCTGCTGAATGCGAGGGTCCTCCGGTCCGAGCGCCTTCTTGAGCCCGGCGCCCAGCGCCTGGAGATCGAGGAAATAGAGATCGAAGATCCGGTCGAAGGTCGGGTAGTCCCGCGCCTCCTTCACCAGCGTCGTAGCGAGCGCGGACTTGAACGTCTCGCGATCCTCGAGCCCGATCTCGGTCGAGGCCGCGAGGGCATCGAGCGCCTCGCTCGGCGAGATGCGCAGCTCGGCCCGACGGAGATCGCCGATGAATTCGAGGATGCGCTGGTCCAAGGGGCTATCCCAGGTCGGCGAGCACCTTGTCGAGCGCGCCCTTGACGCGCTCGAGGTCCTTCTCGTGCTTGACCAGCATGGTCAACGTGGACTCGACCAGCTCTCGGTCGAGGGCGTCCGCATTCAGGATGACCAGGGAGCGCGCCCAGTCCAGGCTCTCGGACACGGACGGCGCCTTGCGCAGCTCGAGCCCCCGGATGCGCTGCACGGCCGTCACCACCGTCTGCGCGAGGCGCTCGGAGACCTCGGGCACCTTGAGCCGGATGATGGCCAGCTCCTCGTCCGGCGGCGGAAAGTCGATGAACAGGTGGAGACAGCGCCGCTTGAGTCCGTCCGACAGCTCGCGCGCATTGTTCGAGGTGAGCACCACCAGCGGGATGTTGGTCGCCCTGATCGTGCCCAGTTCCGGGACGGACACCTGGAAGTCCGAGAGCACCTCGAGGAGAAACGCTTCGAACTCGGGCTCGGCCTTGTCGATCTCGTCCACGAGGAGCACCACCGGATCGGCCGACTCGATGGCCTGCAACAGGGGCCGCGGGGCGAGGAACCGATGGGAGAAGAAGGCGTCGTCCTGGCCCGAGATGCGGGAGACGGCGTCGGGCAACGACGGGGCGTCGGCGATCAGCTCGCCGATCCGCTCCCGCAGGAGCTGCGTGTACAGGAGCTGCTTGGCGTACTTCCACTCGTAGAGCGCCTTGCCCTCGTCCAGGCCTTCGTAGCACTGTAGGCGAATGAGGCGGCGGTTGGTCACTTCGGCCAGGGTCTTGGCCAGCTCCGTCTTGCCGACTCCCGCCGGGCCCTCGATGAGGACCGGGCGACCCATGCGCTCCGCGAGAAACACCACGGTCGAGATCCGTCGGTTGGCGATGTACCGCGCGTTCTTGAAGTGTTGCTGGACCTCCTCGACCGATTGGAACATGTCGGCTCCTGTCTTGGGGCGCAAAGTGGCGTTCAGTCTAACACAACGCGCCATGAGCGAGACCGCGGCTCCGGGCACATGACGACCCTCGAGGCGCCGCGCGAGCCGACGACGAAGGACCGAGCGCGAGCGTATCACCGCTGGCAGTTTCGGCTGTCGATGATCGGGGTTTTCCTCGGCGCCGCCTACCTGGTCGTCTGGCTGGCGTCGGGGGCGAGCGTGGCTCTGCGCAACGCCCTTGGCGACCTCACGTCCCGCTGGTGGCTCGAGCTTCCACTGGCCCTGCTGGTCCTCGGAGCAGGCCATCGAATCCTGACCTTGCCGCTCCTGTGGCTTGGCGGATTCTTGCTTCCCCGCCGCTTCGGCCTCCTTCACCAACCCCTCGGCTCCTGGCTCCTCGATGTGGCCAAGGCGGGGCTCATCGCCACGGCGCTGGGCGTCGTCGCCGCGGAGATCGTCTACGGCCTGTTGCGGGCGACGCCGTGGTGGTGGGCGTGGGCGGCGTTGACGTTCCTCGCCGGCTACGCTCTGCTCGCCTTCGCGGTTCCGGTGTGGCTGGTGCCCCTGTTCTATCGCCTGACACCGCTCGAGAACAGAGCGATGAGCGACCGCTTGCTGCGGTTGGCGGCTCGAGTCGGCGTGCCAGCGCTCGGGGTGTGGGTCGCAGACCAATCGCGGAGGAGCCGGACAGCGAACGCGGCGGTCGTGGGGCTGGGTCGAACGCGCCGTATCTTGCTTTTCGACACGCTGCTCAGGGAGTTCACGCCGGACGAGGTCGAGACGGTTCTCGCCCACGAGCTGGCCCACCAGGTTCATTCCGACGTCGGACGGGGCTTGCTCGTCCAGGCTGCGCTCACGCTGGTCACCTTCTGGGCGGCGGACCAGGTGCTCCGGGTCGGCGCCGGGCTTCTCGGGTTCGACGGACCCGCCGATGTCGCCGGCTTGCCACTCTTCGGGCTCGTGGTGCTAGGAGTCGGCATCGTCTTGCACCCGGTCGGCAACGCCTGGTCGCGGCGGGTCGAGCGACAAGCTGACGACTTCGCGCTGCGGTCCGCGGAAAATCCTTCCGCCTTCATCGGAGCCATGGAGCACCTGGCCGCCCTGAACCTCGCGGAGCCAGATCCGCATCCGGTCAAGGAGTTCCTCCTCTACTCACATCCATCGATCAATCGGCGTGTCGCTCGGGCTCGGGCATTTCTCCTCAACCCGGCTGACACTCTGTACGCCCGTGGGACGGTGCGGTCCGTGGGCAACTCGAATCCGCCCAAACCGTGAGGATTTTGCACTCGCGCCGTGGCACTGGATTTGCTTCGGGATTCGGGACAATGCGCCGCACCTGCATCGTCCCGACAAGCACGCCTCATCCGAAGCGCCCCGCGATACTATGGAGATCGGGCGGAGAGCGATGACCTCTATGGGCCCCCGCAGCACACCCGGGACGGCGTCCGTCATCCGTCACCTCCAGATCCTCAGCACGGTGACGGAGGCCGTCAGCCGCTCGCTCAACCTCAATGAGGTGCTCCAGAAGTCGGTCGACGCGCTCACTCACGTGACCGGCCACGAAATCTCCAGCCTTCACCTGATCTCCGCCGACGGGCAGAACCTCTATCTTCGCGGCGATCGCGGCTTGTCCGAGCATCTGCGGGAGGTCAATCGCGTGCTGCCCCTGGGCGAGGGGTTGATCGGGCGCGTCGCCCTCACCGGCCGGGTCCGCCGGCTCGAGGAGGTGACCCGCGCTGGCGACCTGCTGGACGCCGCCCGGGACGCGGTGGTGAAGGATGGGATTCGGGGCTTCGTCTGCGTTCCGATCCGGGCCCGGCACCGGATTCTCGGGACGCTCTCGCTCGGCCGCCAGGCGCCGCCGCCCTTCTCCGACGAGGAGGTCGCGCTGCTGGAATGCGCCGCCGACCAGATCGGGCTCGCGCTCGACAATGCACGGCTCTACTCGGAGACGCGCCGGCAGCTCGAGGATCTGCGACGGTCCCAGTCCGAGGTGGTCCGCGCCGAGCGCCTCGCCGCCGTCGGGGAGCTCGCGGGTGGGGTGGCGCACGAGATCAACAACCCGCTCATGATCATCCTGGGACAGGTGCATCTGCTGTTCCAGAGTCGCGACAGCGAGGAGGTTCTGAACGGCCTCAAGGTGATCGACGCCGCGACCAAGCGCGCCGCAACCATCGTGAGGGACCTCGTGCTCTTCGCCGAGCACTTCCCACTGCGTCCCACGCGCTGCCAGATCGCCGATGAGCTGAGGCACGTGCTCGCCCTGCAGCGGGCCCGCCTCGACGCGCAGCACATCGAGGTCAGGACGGACTTCCAGCCCGCTCCGGATATCTGGGCCGACGCCAATCAGCTACAGGAGGCGTTCCTTCATCTGATCCAGAACGCCGAGCAGGCGATGGTGGGCGCGCACGGCCGTGGAGTCCTCACGGTCCGGGTCCAGCCCAACGCGGGCGGCGTCAAGGTGGAGATCGCCGACGACGGTCCCGGCGTGCCGGCCGACGATCTGCCGCGCATCTTCAATCCATTCTTCACCACCAAGCCTCCCGGCGAGGGACGCGGACTCGGCCTCAGCGTCGCGTACAGCATCATCGCCGAGCACGACGGCATCATCCGCGCCGAGAACCAGCCCGACGGGGGCGCGCTCTTCGTCATCGAGCTGCCCGTCGGTGCACCGGCCGCAGAGCCAAGCCTCACCGCCTGATCCGCCGGGAAGCACGCGCTCCCGTTCGCGCCCTCCGTTCGTGGTACCCTGTGGAAGTTTTTTCGACCCCTTCTTCGCGCGTGAACCAGCAAGCGACCGTGCCCCGGCGTCGAACGCTTCGCCAGCTCGTCGGCGAGCGCTCCGGCCTCGTCGTCCCCGGAGCCTACGACGGGGTGTCGGCCAAGCTGATCGAGCAGGCCGGCTTCCCGGTCGTCTACATGACCGGGTATGGCGTCTCGGCCTCGCGGCTCGGACTGCCGGACATGGGCTTCGCGGGTCTGGGAGAGATGGCCGATCAGGCCCGCAATCTCGCCGCGGCGGTGTCGATCCCGCTCATCGCGGACGCCGACACGGGCTACGGCAATGCGCTGAACGCCCGGCGCACGGTGGCGCTCTACGAGGCGGCCGGGGTGGCCGGCCTCCACCTCGAGGACCAGCAGCTCCCCAAGCGCTGCGGCCACCTGGCGGGGAAAACCGTTGTGCCCGCCGAGGAGTTCGCCGCGAAGATCCGCGCCGCGGTGGACGCTCGCACGGATCCCGACTTCCTGATCATCGCGCGCACGGACGCGATCGCGGTGCACGGCTTCGACGACGCCCTGCGGCGGGCGGAGCTGGCCGTCAAGGCGGGCGCCGACATGCTGTTCGTCGAGGCGCCCACGACCGTGGAGCAGATCGAGCGCGTCGCGCGGACCTTCGACACGCCGCTCCTCTTCAACTATGCGCCGGGGGGACGATCGCCGCTCCTGCCGTTCGCGCAGTTGCGGGAGCTGCGCTATGCCGTGATCCTCCTGCCCGTCGACACGCTCTTCGTGGCCGTGCGCGCGATCCAGACGTTCCTCCGCGACCTGCGCGAAGGCGGCGAGGCGCTGCCCCTGGCCGACCGCGCCGTGCCATTTCAGACGTTCAACGAGCTCATCGGCGTGGTCGAGCAGTTCGCGATCGGCGAGCGATACGCATCGTGAGCCGGCCGTTCGCCGCGCTCCTCGGTCTGCTGCTGTTCGCCGCCGGCTGCACCGCCGTCGGCGACCCCGGATGGCAGCGCGGCACCTCGTCGGGCTGCCGCCAGATCTACGGCACGCGCGGCTCGACCTCGGCCACGCGCACGGACGTGGTCTTTTTCTGCGCCGAATCGCCCTGAGTGGTACGCTCCGCGCGACGTCGATCTCATTCACTCGGAGGTTGTCATGAGCACCACCAAGGACGCGATCGGGCAGGCGGTCGACCGCCTCGCCGACGAGCTGGAAGCGCTCTCGCACCGGATTCACGCCCATCCCGAGCTGGCCTACCAGGAGGTGCAGGCCTGCGGCTGGCTGTGCGACTTCCTCGCCGCCCAGGGGTTCAAGGTGGACAAGGGCGTGGCCGGCGTCGGGACCGCCTTCCGCGCCACCCTCGAGACGGGCGCGGGGCCGACGATCGCCATCCTGTGCGAGTACGACGCGCTCCCCGGCATCGGCCACGCCTGTGGGCACAACGTCATCGCCACCTCCGGCGCGGGCGCCGGGGCGGCGCTCGCCGCGGTGAGGAGTCAGCTTCCCGCGGGTCGTATCGTCGTCATCGGCACGCCCGCCGAGGAAGGTGGCGGCGGCAAGATCAAGCTCATCGAGGGCGGCCAGTTCAAGGACGTGGATTGCGCGATGATGATCCACGGGTTCGACCGCACGCTACTCCATCAGGATCTGCTCGGCATCGCGCGCGCCACCTTCGAGTACACGGGCAAGGCGTCGCACGCGTCCGCCGACCCCTGGGCCGGCGTGAACGCGCTCGATGCGTGCGTGCAGACCTACAACGCCGTGAGCATGCTGCGGCAGCAGGTCCGCCCGGATTGCCGCATCCACGGGATCATCACCAACGGCGGTCAGGCGGCGAACATCATCCCCGAGACGACGGCGGCGACGTTCTACGTCCGCGCGCCGCGCATCGACACGATGTGGGAGCTGTACCGGCGCGTGGTTGCCTGCGCCGAGGGCGCGGCGAAGGCGGCCGGCGTGAGCCTCCGGGTCGTGCAGCACGACACCGTGTACGAGCCGCTCAAGAGCAGTCGGGTCATGCTCGATCTGTTCGCCGGCAACATGAAGCAGGTCGGGCTCAGCGAGGGCGATCCGATCCCCGACCGCCTCGGCTCGTCCGACGTCGGCAACGTGAGCCAGGTCGTGCCGGCCATCCAGCCGATGATCGGCATCGCGCCGACCGGGATGGCGATCCACACGCGCGAGTTCGCCGACGCCGCCGTGAAGCCGATGGCCCGGGCTGGCCTCGTGGCCGCCGCCAAGACCATGGCGATGACCGCGTTCGACCTGCTCGCCGAGCCCGCGCGCGTCGCCAGGGCGAAGGAGGAGTTCGCCCGACGCTAGACGGGGACCGGGTGTCGCGAGCGGCCTTGACAGGTCCGAAGTCCGCACGCTATCGTCCGGACGAGTCGGACGTCGCACCAGGTCGCTGGGAACGATTCACATCGTTGCTCAAAGGAGACCGATCCATGAAGAAGCTCGGGATCGCCGCGGCGCTGGCAGCCCTGTCGTTCACCCTCCACTCCCCGGCGACCGCTCAGGTCAAGGGACTCTACTGGTCGACGAGCGGAATGTTCGGCCCCTTCCCGATCACGGACCTGATCCCGAGCGTGCCGAAGGAGAAGGCGCGGGACATCACGATCCCGGTGAGCATGTGGATCATCGATCATCCGAAGGGCCTCGCCGTGTTCGACACGGGCAACAACGTGGCGGTCTCGGACGGGGGCTGCAAGAACTACTGGTTGGCCGGGCTGTGCGACGGCCTCAAGCCCAGCCAGAAGCGCGACGACGTCATCGACCGCCAGCTGCAGAAGCTCGGATACTCCACCGACAAGGTGAAGGTGGTCATCACCTCGCACTCCCACCTCGACCACATCGGCAACATCAAGATGTTCCCGAAGGCCGTCCACGTCTTGCAGAAGAAGGAGCTGTACCAGGCGTGGTGGCCGGAGAAGTTCCAGCGCGGTGGCGGCGTGTTCGTGATGGGCGACTTCGACGGCCCCGCGCGGGACTTCAACTACCTCGAGCTCGACGGCGACTACGATCTGTTCGGCGACGGCTCGGTGATGATCCTGAGCACGCCCGGTCACACCCTGGGCCACCAGTCGGTGAAGATCAAGCTGGGCAGCGGGAAGACCATCCTCCTGTCGCAGGACGCCATCTGGATGCAGGAGAACCTGGACGGCTATCCCGCGGGCCTGAACTACAGCGTGAAGGACTACAACGGCTCGGTGAACCGGCTCAAGATGATCCGCGACCTCGAGGACGGCGAGATCTTCTTCGCCCACGACCAGGATCAGTTCAAGGCCAAGGGCAACCAGTGGTATAAGTAGCTCCGCGTTCCTTCGCCGCGTGAGAAGGCCCCCCGCCACGCGGGGGGCCTTCGTGTTTCTGCCATGAGCGCATCGTCCGTCATCGTCCTCGAGTCGGTCTCCAAGCGCTACGGCTCCCGGGCCGTCGTCCACGAGCTGTCCTTCACGGTCGAGAAGGGTGAGATCGTGGGATTCCTCGGCCCGAACGGCGCCGGAAAGACCACCACCATGCGCATGATCGCGGGCTTCACGGCGGCCACCTCCGGCCGCGTGATGGTCGCCGGCCGCGACATGGCCACCGAGAACGTCGACGGCGCTCGGTTGATCGGATATCTGCCCGAGCGCCCACCGCTCTACGACACGCTCGACGTCTCCGCGTATCTGCGATTCGTGGCCAAGGTCAAAGGCGTGCGACGCGCCGCCCTCCCGGGAGAGATCGAACGGGTCGCCACGGCCTGCCGGCTCGAGGCCGTGCTCCGCGACGAGATCTTCAAGCTCTCGAAGGGCTACCGGCAGCGCCTCGGCCTGGCCCAGGCCCTCCTCGGATCACCCGAGGTGCTCCTCCTCGACGAACCCACCGCCAGTCTCGATCCGGGCCAGATCCAGGAGACGCGCGAGGTGATCCGCGCCTTCGGAGCCGACCACGCCGTCCTGCTCAGCACCCACATCCTCGCCGAGGCCACGCTGATCTGCGGCCGCGTCGCCATCATCAACCACGGCCGCCTCCTCGCCATCGACTCGCCGGCTGGCTTGCAGCGGGCGATGGAACAAACCAACCAGGTCCTCCTCCGTGTGACGGCGGAACCGTCGGCCCTTCGAGCGGTGTTGTTATCTGTCGAGGGGGTGCACGCGGTGAACCTTCGGACGGACGGGGCGGACGCGGGCGTGTGGAGCGTCGAGTGTCAGGTGGAGGCCCGCGAGGGCGTGGAGGCGGCGATCGCTCGCGCGGTGGCCGGGCGCTGGGACCTCCACCAGCTCGAGCGCCGACAGCCCACGCTCGAAAACATCTTCCTCCGGTACGTCCAGGATCTGCCAGAGCGCGGAGCCGCGGCGTGAGCGGCACCCGCGCGGTCTTCCAGAAGGAGATCGCGACCTACTTCCGGTCGCCGATCGCCTACTACGTCGTCGCCGTGTTCCTCCTCGGCAGCGGCTACTTCTTCCTCTACAACATCTTCCTGGGCGGCGAGACGGCGATGGCCGGGACGTTCCAGAACATGGGCGTCCTGCTGCTGACGCTCGCCCCGGTGATCTCGATGCGACTGATGGCCACGGAGTACAGTGCGGGCACCGCGGAACTCCTCCTCACGCTCCCGCTGACGCCGTGGCAGATCGTGCTCGGCAAGTTCCTGGGCGCAGCCACCATCCTGCTCCTGATCATCGCGGGGACCCTCGTCGATCTGATCCCGCTCTACTTCTTCGGCACCCCCGAGACCACGACCATCCTGGCCGGCTATCTCGGTTTCCTCCTGCTCGGGCTGGCGTGCCTCGCCGTGGGCCTGCTCTTTTCGACCGTGACGCACAATCAGATCGTGGCCGCCCTGCTCACGGCCGCCGTCCTGCTGGGCTTCTGGTTCGTGGGCCACCTGCAGACCTTCCAGACCTCGGCGGTCGTGCGCGGCCTGGTCGGATATCTCTCCTTCTCGCTCCACTTCACCGACTTCATCCAGGGGCTCGTTCGTACCGAGGGGGTCGTCTTCTACGTGGTCGTCGCCGCGATCGCGCTCACCCTGAGCGCGGGGTATCTCCAGTGGCGACGCTGAACCGCGCCCGCTCGATCCGCGCGGGATTCCTCCTGCTGGCCGGACTCACGCTGCTCGCCGCCGCGCTCGTCCTGCACGCGATCCTGCTCGAGCTCGTCGCGGCGACGCGCGTCCTCGCAGGCGCCGGACTGCTGCTCGCGGTGGCGGGAGCGGTGGGGCTCCGGTCCGAGCTCACCGCGCTCGTGCGGCGGCGCCGCGCCGAGATCGCCCTGTTCACCCTGGGCGTCGTGGGCATCCTCGTCGCGATCGCGTACCTGTCGGTGCGTTTTCCGTTCCGGTTCGACCTCACCACCACCGGCGCGTACTCCCTCTCCAAGCCGACGATCGCCATGCTGAAGCGGCTCGACCGCCCGGTGCACATCGTCTTCTTCGCCGACCCGATGATGCGGGAGACCGTGGAGCTGTACCAGCTGATCGCCGCCCAGACCCCGCGCGTCTCCGTCGAGGTCTACGACCCGATGATCAACCCGGCGCAGGCCCGGATGCTCGGCGTCAACTTCGCGGGCACCGCGGTCATGGAAAGCGAGGGCCGGAGACTCCAGGTCAACGGCGGCAGCGAGGTCGACATCGCCAACGGCATCCTCCGCGTCTCGCAGAGCGCGACCCAGCGCGTGTGCTTCCTCGATGGACACGGCGAGCCGGACCCGTTCAGCCTGGAGTCCCACGACCACCTCGAGGGGGCCCCGGGCCACACCCACGGCCTCGGCGCCAAGTACGTGCTGCACGAGCGCCATGGAATGGCCAAGGCCCGCCACGCGCTGGAGACCCTGAACTACAAGGTGGACAAGGTGCTTCTCCTGCAGAGCGCGGACGCGCTCTCCGGCTGCGCGGTGCTCGTGATCGCGGGGCCGAAGGTCCCGCTGCTCCCGAGGGAGGTGGACGCGGTGAAGGCCTACCTCGCCCGGGGAGGCAACGCGCTGTTCATGCTCGACCCGTTCGTGCGCACCGGTCTCGAGCCGATCCTCCTCGAGTACGGCATCGTGGTGGACGACGACATCGTCATCGACGAGGCCAGCCACTTCTGGGCGGACGTCTCCTCGCCAGCGGTCAGCGACTACAACCGCCATCAGGTCACCCGCGACCTGCCGCTCAGCTTCTTCCCGGGAGCGCGATCGCTGTCGCCGACCTCCGAGCGCGTTCCGGGCACCTCCGTGGTCCCCCTCGTGAACTCCTCGAAGAACAGCTGGGGACAGAAGGTCCCGGATCGCGTCGGCTTCGTGAAGGGCCGCGACGAGCCGGGGCCGAGCACGCTGATGGTCGTCGCGCTGCGGCGCCCCGTCTCCTCCGGGGACGGTCCGGCGCCCGACGGACCGCGGTCCCGGATCGCGGTGGTGGGCGACTCGGACTTCGCCACGAACTCCTTCTTCCACATCATGGGCAACGGCACGCTGTTCCTGAACACCGTGAACTATCTGGGTGCGCAGGAGAACCTGATCGGACTGCAACCGCGCACCGCCGACCTCCCGCGGATCAATCTCACCAACCGCCAGATGAAGGCGGTCTTCTTCCTCTCGGTGCTCCTCGTCCCCGCCCTGCTCGCGGTGGTGGGGACCGCGGTGTGGTGGAAGCAGCGTTGAGGTCGGTCCGCAAGCGGACCGGCCTCGTCGCCGTCTGGCTGGTGCTGGGGGTGCTCGCGGTCGGCATCGGGGCGCTCGAGTGGACGGACCGCCTGCGGGCGAGTGCGGACAGGCCCGCCGCCGACCCGCGGCTGCTGGTGCCGGTGCCGATCAGCGAGCTCGGCGCAATCGAGATCGCGGACGCGGGGAGGCTCCATCGCTTCGAGCGCGACGCGACCGGCGCCTGGTTCTACCACGGCGCTCACGGCGTCGCCGAGGCCGGCCACACGCACGAGCCAGATCCGGCGCGGTCGGAGCGCATCGCCCGCGCGTTCGGCGCCCTCGGTCGAGCGCGCGCCGAGCGAGACTTTCCGCTCGGACGCGACGGCGGCGCCACCTACGGCGTGGCCGCTCCCGAGTTGGTCATCCTCGTCTACCGGCCCGGCCAGCCGCAGCCGCTCGCGCAGTACGCCGTGGGCCATATCGCACCGGACACGGTGAGCCGCTACGTGATGGCGGTCGGGCGTCCGGTGGTTGTGACGATCCCCACGTACCAGATCGACAATCTGCGAGACCTCGTGCAGGCGATGGCCGCCCCGACCGACCCAGGACGCGGGCCGGTCGCGCGCCCATGACCGCCCCTCGTGCGCTCCGGATGGCCGTCGCGCTCCTGGCGGTGGCCTCGGCGAGCGCCGCCGTCGCCCACACGGGCGGCAGCAACGGCTACGCCTCGATCGCGATCGATGGCGCCACGGCTCGCTACACGCTCACGCTCTGGCCGGCGGCCCTGCCTCCGGAGGTGGCCGAGACGCTTCGTCAGGCCCGCGCCGCGCCCGGCGCGGCCAGCGATCGACTCCTCGGCTGGATTCGGGACAAGGTGGCGCTGATCGCGGACGGGCAGCGCTGTCAGGCCGGGTCCGGGTCCGTCTCCGATGGCGGGCCGTCCGCCGAGAGCGTCACCGTGGTCGTCGACTACGCGTGCGGGGCCCAGATCCGAGACCTCCGGATCCGCGACGACCTGTTCGACGTGCTCGGCCCCGACTATCACACGCTGGCCCGGATCGACGCGCCGGGCCAGACCACCCAGTTCGCGTTCTCCACGGAGGCGCGCGAGACCCGGATCGAGCTGCACGGCCCGACCCGCTCCCTTGGCATCGGGAGCTTCGTGCTCCTCGGAGTCGAGCACATCTTGACCGGCTGGGACCACCTGCTGTTCCTCCTGGGGTTGCTGCTGTGCGGCGGAGGCTGGCTCTCACTCCTCAAGATCATCACCGCCTTCACCATCGCCCACAGCCTGACCCTCGGGCTCGCCGTGCTCGACGTCGTGACCTTGCCCGACCGGCTGGTGGAAGCGGTCATCGGCCTGTCCATCGCGTTCGTCGCCGCCGAGAACATCTTCATGCGGCCGGTCGTCGCGCGCCGCTGGGTGGTGAGCTTCGCTTTCGGGCTCGTCCACGGCTTCGGCTTCTCCTCGGCCCTGCGCGAGCTGGGCCTGCGCACCCACGGGCTCCTGCTCGCGCTGTTCGGCTTCAACCTCGGCGTCGAGATCGGACAGGGCCTCGTGGTCGCCATGATCCTGCCGGCGCTCTATTTCCTGCGGGGCACGTCGTGGGAGCCGTCGGTCGTCAAGAGCTCGTCGCTGGCGATCCTGCTCGTCGGCCTCGTCCTCTTCGTGGAACGCGCCTTCCTCTGACGGCAGAGCGACGATGAAGGTCCATCTGCTTCGTTGCCGCCCTCGGCCGCACGCTCAACGTACAGAGAGTACGCCTCGCGTGCGGCCCTCGGGCGGCGCCTCGCATCTGGGCCCTCCTCGCCGCTCTGCTTGGCCTCTCAGGATCGCTACGTTGCCTCGGTGATTGCCTTCACGCCGCCCGGATTCTCGAGCGAGGAGAGATCGCCGGGATCGGTGCCGAGGTAGGTCGCGCGGATGACTCGGCGCATGATCTTGGCGCTGCGGGTCTTCGGCAGCTCCCGGACGAAGAGGACGCGCTCGGGCTTGATCGCTCGTCCCATCGCCTGAGTGACGCGGTCGATCAGCTGGGCGCGCAGCGCATCGGTCGGCTCGTGGCCTGGCCGCAGCACGCAGAAGCACACCACGGTCTCGCCCTTCACGTCGTGCGGGACCCCGATGGCCGCGGACTCGTTCACCGCGGGGTCGCCGACGAGCACGGACTCGACCTCGGCGGGGCCGACGCGCTTGCCCGCGATCTTGAGGGTGTCGTCCGATCGCCCGTGGATGTACCAGAACCCATCCTCGTCGACGTAGGCCCAGTCGCCGTGCACCCACACGTGCGGCCAACGAGACCAGTACGTCTCGATGTACCGGTCCGGATCCTGCCAGAAGCCCTTCGTCATGCCGGGCCACGGCCGCGTGACCACCAGCTCGCCGACCGCGCCGCGCACGGGCCGTCCGTCCTCGCCGTAGCACTCGGCGGCCATCCCCGGGATCGGCCCGCTGAACGAGCACGGCTTGATCGGCGCGATCGGGAAGGACGCGAGAATGCCGCCCGAGATCTCGGTACCGCCCGTGTAGTTGATGATCGGCACGCGCCCTCGGCCCGCGTGCTCGAGCAGCCACCGGAACGGCTCCGGGTTCCATGGCTCCCCCGTCGAGCCGATGACGCGGAGCGCGGAGAGATCGTGCTTGGTGATCCAGTCGGCGCCATACGGCATCAGCGCGCGCGTCGCGGTGGGCGAGATGCCGAGGTGGGTGACCCGATGCCGCTCGGCGAGATCCCAGAGGCGATCGGGCTTCGGATAGTCCGGGGTGCCCTCGAACAGCACGACGGTGGCGCCATGGAGCAACGTGCCGGTGATGAGCATGGGACCCATGAGCCAGCCGAGGTCGGTCACCCAGAACATCCGGGCGCGCTCGTCCATGTCGAACACGTAGGCCCAGTCGTGCGCGTTCTTGATGCCGAAGCCGCCCTGCGTCAACACCGTGCCCTTCGGGCGCCCGGTCGTGCCCGAGGTGTAGATGATCAGCGCGGGATGGTCCGCCTCGACCGCGATGGCCTCGGAGCGATCCGGCTCGACCGCGACAACCTCGTGCCACCAGAGGTCGCGGCTCGGCGTCCAGGGGACGTCCGCCCCCGTGCGCCGATGAACGATGACGTGACGGATCGCCGGACATCCCGCGATGGCCTCGTCCGCCGTGCGCTTCATCGGGATCAGATTGCCTCGGCGGGCGAAGGCATCGGCCGTGATCAGCGCCTTGGCGTCGCAACCGGAGAGGCGCGCCGCGACCGCCCCCGCGCCATAGCCGGAGAAACACGGCGCGTAGACGGCCCCGATGCGCGTCACCGCGAGCACCGCGACGGCGGCCTCCTGGCTCATCGGGAGGAAGATGCCCACCGTGTCGCCGGATCCGATGCCGAGGCGGCGCAACGCGTTGGCGAGACCCCCGACCTCGCGGGCCAGCTGGGCATAGGTGAGCGTCCGCACACCCCCGTCCTCGGCCTCGGAGATCACCGCCAGCCTGTCGCCGTGCCCGGCGGCCACGTGCACGTCGATGCACTGCGCGGTCAAGTTCATGCGCCCGCCCACGAACCAGCGGGGCCACTCGATGCCGCGCGACGTGTCGACCACCTGCGAGTAGGGCGCGCTCCACGTCCACCCGAGATCGCGCGCCACCGCCGTCCAGTACCATTCGATATCGTCGACGGAGCGCCGCTGCAGGTCAGCGAGGGTCGCGACGCCGTGGGCTCGCATGAAGCGCGCGATCCGGGTGCGGGCGGCGGTCTCCGGATCGGGCCGCCAGACGATCTCGTTGTCCATGAGCGACCGATCCTCCTAGCCGGGACTATTCATGAGCGGACCATACGCGAGGCGGGCGGGTCCTGTCATCGGGGCAGCCCCGCGCGACCGGGCTCCGACACCCACTTGCCGGATTCGCAGCCCTGCGGGCTGCCCACCGGACGCGGGGGGCCCACTCCGCCCGGCCGCGCGGGGCTGCCCCGATGCCACCCGCCCGTCTTCCGTGTGCGCGCTCATGAATAGTCCCGGCTAGTGGCCCTGGCGGCGGCGTTCCGCGGCGTGCTCGGCGGCCAGGCGGCCCGTCTCGCCTGCCGAAAGGTCGGCGTGGGACATCGCCGCGGCGATCGCGCGATGGCCGCCCTGGTCGGCGATGAGCCGGAGCATCGTCTGGCAGATGCGCCGATACGCCGGGTGCCCCTGCGGCGTGGTGCGCAGCTCGATCATGTGCATGGCCTCGCGCGCATTGAGCTCCATGTAGAAGCGCACGCGGTACGCCATCGCGACGGCGTACGGGGCGACGGTGTCGAGGCCCGCGGCCACGAGCGCATCGTGGAGCGCCGCGGAGTCGTCCATGACGCGCGTCCAGTCCGCGAGCGCGCCGGCCTCGGCCAGCTCGTCGGGCGTGGCCGAGCCGTGGCGCGTCGACAGCGGCTGCCACTCGAGCGTGGCCATCCGGTGACGCTGCAGATCGCGGAACGCGCCGTAGTCGCCGAGCACGTCGAAGCGGTAGGTCGTGCGCTCGAACGCGCGCCCGGGCCTGTGGCGGCGGTTCTCGCGCCGGCCGACGTACGCCGCGAGGATCTCGGCGCGCTCAGCGGGACCGAGCTTCCGCGCGATCGCGAGGAGCTGATCGTCCGGGAGGTCGGAGACGGCATAGAGCGCCGCGGCCACGACCTTGACCTCGCCGTCGGGATCGAAATCGGTGAGCGTCACCTCGGGCCGCGGCTCGGGTTCCGCGTCGCCGACGAGACGCCGGGCCACCCCCGTCGTCGCCTCGCGCGTCTCGGCGAGGTAGCGGCTCCACACGCCGCCGCGCTCCGGGCGATCGAGGCGGCGAAGGAACGCGGGGATGACCTTCCGCAGCTCGATCAGCATCAGCTCGGCGCAATCCCGCACCTCGCGCAGGGGGTGCGCGCGCATCCGGAGCAGCAGGGCCTCGTATCCCTGGCCCGTCCCGAAGATGCCGACGTTGCTGCGCGTGGCCGCCGGCAGGAGCCCGCGGAGGCTGTCGAGCGCCTTGGCGCGGATCGTCGCGCGCCACGCGCTGTCGCTCTCGCCGTCGGGCCGTGGCACGCGCGCGCCCCAGTACGCGCGCATCGGCTCGATCCAGCGCGCGTAGGTCTCGAAGGCGCGATCGAGGGTCTCCACGTACCGTGCCCGGAGCGGGTGGTCGTCCAGCTCCGCGGGCACGTGGTACTTGAAGCGCCCGCCGGGCGTGTCCGTGTACGGAACGTATCGCGTCGACTGCTCGAGATAGGCCATGAGCCGGCCCCACTCGAGCACCTTGGTCAGGATGTTCGACACGCCCTCGCACGCCAGATGCGCGCCGCCGAGTTGCGCCACCGAGTCGTCGCCGTACTCGCTCAGCACGCGCTCATAGAGCTGTTCGGCCCGCCGCGACCCGACGGACGGCGCGACGGACATGGCGCCGGCCTGATCGACGAACTCGTCGAGGAACAGGCGCCGGAGCGACTTCGGCGACCGCGAGTAGCGCGCGAACAGCGCCCCCTTGACGACCTCGGGAAGGTTGACGAGCGCGAAGACCGGCCCGTCGAGATCGGTGAAGTACGGCGCGAGCACGCGTCGTTCCTCGGGTGTGAACGTCTCCACGCGCGCATCGTATCACGCGGCCTGATTGACCCTCTCGGAGAGCGCGTGTGATAATCCGCGCCATGCGGTGGTCCTTGGCCGTCGGATCGCTTGCCGCGTTCGCGCTCGTGATCGCCGGCTGTGTCTCCATCAAGTTCGGCCGTGAGTTCCCCTCGCCGGACCGCCAGCTCATCGTCGTCGGCAAGACCGACAAGCCCGCGCTCGAGCGCATCTTCGGCGAGCCCTATCAGATCGGCCTCGACAGCGGCGATCAGACCTGGCGCTGGTTCTATGGCCAGCGCGAGGCGAATCTCGAGCTGAGCAAGGATCTGTCGGTGCGGTTCAACGCCGACGGCACCGTGAAGTCCTACGCGTTCACGTCCAACTTCCCCGACGATCTGGCCAGACTGCGGTAAACCGTTTCGTTACGATCTGGAGGCGACGATGCCCAACATCACCGTGCAGTGGTACGCGGGGCGCACCGACCAGCAGAAGCGGGAGATCACGGCCGCCATCACCGAGGCGATGGTCAAGATCGGCAAGACGACGGCCGACCAGGTCCACGTCGTGTTCCAGGACATCGAGAAGTCCAACTGGGGCGTGAACGGCAAGCTCGCCTCCGACACGTAGGCCAGGAAGGCGACGGGCGCCGTGGCGAATGGCGTGGCTTTCCGCACCGTCCAGGCGAACGGCATCCGCGTCCATCTGGCCGAGCAAGGCGCGGGCCCCGTGGTGCTGCTCTGCCACGGATTTCCGGAGTCGTGGTACTCGTGGCGCCATCAGCTTCCCGCGCTCGCCGCGGCCGGGTACCACGCGGTCGCCCCGGACATGCGGGGCTATGGCTCGACGGACCGACCCGACGCGATCGACCAGTACACGCAGTTGCACCACGTGGGCGACATGCTGGGCGTGCTGGACGCGCTCGGAGCCGACAGGGCCGTGATCGTCGGCCACGACTGGGGTGCGCCCGTCGCCTGGAACGCCGCGCTCCTGCGGCCGGACCGGTTCCGCGCGGTGGTCGGGCTCTCCGTCCCCTACACGCCGCGAGGCGGCACCCGGCCGACCGAGGCCCTCGCGCGGGCCTACGGCGACACGTTCATGTACATGCTGTACTTCCAGACGCCGGGCGTCGCCGAAGCGGAGCTGGAGCGCGACGTGCGCAGCACGGTGCGCCGGGTGCTCGCCGGCATCTCCGGCGAGGGCGGCGGCATGCCCGTCCTGCCGAAGCGCGCCACGTTCCTCGAGGGCCTGCCCGACCCCGCACAGCTCCCCGCCTGGCTGACCGACGCGGACGTCGACTTCTACACCAGGGAGTTCGAGCGGACGGGCTTCCGCGGGGGCCTCAACTGGTATCGGAACCTCGACCGCACATGGGAACTGATGTCGCCGTGGCGCGGCGCGCCCGTGACCGTGCCTGCCCTCTTCATGGCCGGTGATCGCGATCCCGTGATCGTGCGGAGCCGCGCCGCAGTCGACGCGCTGGCGCAGAACGTACCCGGGCTCCGCGAGCGCGTGCTCCTCGCCGGCGCCGGCCACTGGACGCAGCAGGAACGGCCCGCCGAGGTGAACGACGCCCTGATCAAGTTCCTCTCCGCTCTCCCACGCCCGTAGCCCGGCGTCCGAATTTTCCGCGGAGACTCTCGAGAGCTACCATCGACGTGTGAGCCTGCCCCCGCTGGACCTTGCGCCCGGCCCGGGCCGCTGGCTGCTCCGCGGCGTGGCCGGGAGCGGCAAGACGGCGGCGCTCGTGGCTCAAGCCCTGCGACTGCGCGCCGAGCATCGAGCCTGGCGCATCCTCTTCCTGTGCTTCAACGCGTCGCTGGCGAGCGAGTTGCGGCGTCAGCTGCCCGGCGATCCAAGGACGGAAGTCGCAACCTTCCACGACTGGGCCCAGTCACTTCTGGCCGCGTACGCCGTCCCGATCCCGCCCCCGCCAGGCCGCGGCGTCGAATGGGACCGGTACTGGACGCAAGACATGCCGAGGCTGCTGCTCCGCGCCTTCGAGGACGGCCGCCTCCCGGCGCGCTCGTACCAGGCCGTGCTCGTCGACGAGGGACAGGATTTCGCCGGCGATTGGTACCGGGCGCTGCTCCACGCGCTCGACCCGGCGACCGACACGCTGACGATCGCGGTCGACGAGGCCCAGAACATCTATCGCCGGAAGATCGACTGGCGAGACATCGGCTTCGACGGCCAGACGCGGTGGCTCGGAACGAATCGCCGAACTCCGCCCCCGATCTTCGCGGCGGCGTGTCGCCTCATCCGGGATCTTCCTGATCCGCTCGCCTCGCCTACGGCTGCGGCTCGCCAAGCCTCGCTTCGCTCGGACCCATTTCCTGATCCGCTCGCCTCGCCTTCGGCTGCGGCTCGCCAAGCCTCGCTCCGCTCGGACCCACTTCCTGA
>Ga0187894_10001415_pt1 | contig 30854 bp, 29 predicted proteins | sample GBC1701081metaG_FD_136650 | JGI IMG/M metagenome (GOLD analysis project Ga0187894, IMG submission 136650) | White microbial mat communities from a lava cave in the Kipuka Kanohina Cave System on the Island of Hawaii, USA - GBC170108-1 metaG ...
GCCGGGGCGGACATATACATGAGCCAGTTCGTAATACACCACGACCCGCGTTTTTATCCCGACCCGCTTAAATACGACCCCGACAGATGGGGCGCGGAGGAGGACTCGCACCTGCCCAAGTTCACCTACTTCCCCTTCGGCGGGGGGCCGAGGCGCTGCATCGGGGAGCCGTTCGCGTGGATGGAGGGCGTGCTCCTGATCGCGGCGATTGCCTCCCGGTGGAAGATGAGCCTCGCTCCCGGGCACAGGGTCGTGCCCGACCCGCTTATCACGATCCGCCCGAAGTACGGGATGAGGATGATAGTCGAGAAAAGGTAGTATCTATTTTCTCAAACCGTTCATATACCTGAAATATGCGATCAGGTTATTCAAATCCTGCTCGGTCAGATCGGGGTGGTCGGGCATCTGCGTATATCGATACGTGGAAGGGTGCTTAATAAATTCCTTTATCATATATTCAGAACGATATGTAACGATGCTCCGGGGAGCGTTCAGGTCGGGACCCACCTTCCCGCCCTGCCGGTTCATAGAATGACACCTGACGCACCTCCCCTTGAAAATCTCGTATCCCTTGTAGGCGGCTGAATCCTTTCGGGCGCCTTCAGGATATACGAGAGGGTACTGGTCCGGAAAGCGCATGATATTAATGGAAGCAATCTGCCAGGGCCAGGGGTATTCGTTTTCCGGAATCTGGTCTTTGCCGGTCCATACGAGATAAAAGGGACCGGGGCTCGCACCGGTCCCGCCTATGGGCTCCCAATTATTCGAGTCGAGATCGGCAAAAACTATGTACCCGCCCTTCTCTTTCATTTTGGGGAGGACGGAGACGCTTTCGTAGCCGTCGAGAGCGGCAAACGCGATATCGGTAAAGTCGGGGTTATTCAGCTCGTCCCCGAACCCGAGGGCAAGCACGTCCTGAACGGTAAAGCCCGAATACCTTTTAGGCTTCTTATACTCTATATCGTAAAGCTCGACGTTATGTGTTTCGAGCTTCGACTTTAGCCCGCTTAGCGTAATCTCCTTTACCGCCTTGCCGGACACGAGAAATTTTAGCGCGGGGTTCTCTTCGGCGGAACGGGAATATTGAACGGAGACCGAAAATAGAAAGAGAGCCGCTGTAATTGATAGTACGAGGATTAATCTGCCTGATATAGCCCTCACGCTCAAATTCCTATCTCTCCACGACCTCTACGCTGTCCAGGCTCTCGACCTTATACGTGGTGCTGTCGGAACGCCCCGATGAATCCACTACGACGAGGCGGTGCTTGCCCGCAGTGAGCGGCATGAACGTTTTCTTGTAAGGGCGCGTCGTGGCTGCGAGCTTTCCGTCCTGATACCAGTAGAGAGCGTCGACTTCCTCACCCACTCCCGCTATGAGCTCTACCCTCTGATATTCGGCGGGCATACCCTTGAGCACGCGGTAAGGGGTAGATTTGTCGGGCGATAATATTTGAGGGGGACGCTCGGAGGAGACGTCGTTGCAGTATGCGCTAAGGGGAGGGATAGTGTCCCTCTTTTTGCCTTCGGCCATCCACCAGGCGACGAGCTCGGGGGGATAGGTCGTGATAACGCGCGATTCGTGCGGGCGCTCCCCGATGCAGTCGCCCAGGAGAAGATCCCCGGTCTCCGAATCCACGAATATCATTTTCGAGTAGTTGTCTCTCGGTATTCTGGACACGCCTTTTATATACGTTACCTTGTCCCTCTCGACGCAGTAGGGCGTCGGGAGCATGTGGCTCTCCCTGCAGACTTCGATGGTGCCGAGCCTGAGCCCTTCCGGCCTGCTTATTTTCGAGCCGTCCCCTTCCACGCCCCTGAAAACGTCGAAAAGAATCGGCGCCGCATGCACTGAGCCCGAGATGCCTTTCTGTCCCCTGCCGTCGGGATTGCCGACCCAGACCCCGACAGTATATTTGTTCGAGTAACCTAAAGACCAGGCGTCCCTGTGTCCGTACGACGTGCCGGTCTTCCAGGCCACCTCGGGGACGTCCTCGGTGAGCGCCCAGGTGTTGGAGGGCATATCGGGACGTTTGAGACCGGTAAGCATTTCCGTTATAAGATAGGAAGCTTCGGGGGAGTATAATGCCGTCGGCGTATTGTTATGATCTGCGTCTTCGGCGACGATTACGGGCTCGTGACCGCCCCCGGCCGCGAGCGTCGCATAAAGGTTCGTCAGGTCGAGGAGCCGCACCTCTCCCGCTCCCAGAATGAGCGGAAGCCCGTATTTATTATAGGGTCTGTCGAGTGTGTAGAGCCCCGCTTTTAAAAGCAGGTCGTGGAAATCCTTGAGACCGACCTGTGAAAGCATCCTTACTGCCGGGGCGTTGAGTGAAAGTATCAGGGCGTTTTCGAGTGTAATCTTCCCCCTGTATTTACTGTCGTAATTCTCCGCGACGTAGCCCGAGAAGTCGGTCGGTATGTCGAGCACGTACGTATCGGGTATAGCGATACCCTCATCGAGGGCCATCGCGTAAAGAAACGGTTTGAGCGCGGATCCGGGAGAGCGTCTGGCGAGCGTGAAGTTGATCTGTCCCGAATGGTCTTTATCGAAGTAATCCGCGGACCCGACTACTGCCCTCAATTTCCTAGTATCGTTCTCTATCACGACTATCGCCAGGTTGTCTATTCCGTCGTTCCTTAAAAGCCTTATATGACGCCTCGCGACCTCTTCCGCTATTTTTTGTATTGACGGGTCGAGCGTGGTCTTAAGGCTGCCGCCTTTCGAAATGTCCCTGTACACGAATTCCGAAAAGTGAGGCGCAGAGAATGGCTGAGGTCTCCGGGTCCGCGGCAGAGACTCTTTCGTCCCCCCGGAAGCTTCACCGGAATTAAGAACCCCCCTCACGGCCAGCTGACCCAGAACCTTATTCCTCTCCCTTTCCGAGTCGTTCGGGTTCCGTATCGGGTCGTAAGCCGCGGGAGAGCGCGGGAGCGCCGTGAGCAGTGCTATCTCGCCGGGCGTGAGAGCGCGCGGGCTTTTCCCGAAGTAAAAATACGACGCCGCGCCCACCCCTTCTATATTGCCTCCGTAAGGGGCCAGGTTGAGGTAAATCTCGAGGAGCTCGTCGTCGTCGAATATGCGTTTTAGCTGAAGGGCGCGGAACGCCTCTTCCGTTTTAGAAAAAATAGTCCTCGGTTTGGGGTCGGACATGCGGGCAATCTGCATCGGTATAGTAGACGCGCCCGAGACGACCCTCCCCTCTTTTATATTGGTGTAAAAAGCCCTCATGAGGGCAAAAGGGTTCACACCCGGATGACTGTGGAACCACCTGTCCTCCGAGGCAATCACGGCTTCTATCAGCCTCGGGGAAACGTCCTCGAGCTTTACGGGGAACCGCCATCGCTTGTCCTTAGGCAGAAAGAACCTGAGAGGCAAGCCGTCCCTGTCCGTGATGACCGCCGTCGGCTCCCTTCTTAGCGTTTCCACCGGAAATGGGAATAAGAGATCGAGCGCGAAAAAAAGGAGGAGCGCCGTGAGAACGAATGCGGAGGACGACAAAAAGACTATCACCGTAAATCGTTTAAATGTTCTCCGCATTTCTCACTCTGTCTCCATACGCTAATCAGACGAGTTCAGTATCCGCATCACTCTCTCATCTTTACGACGAACGGGTTTTCGAGCTTCCCGGTATACCTGATATTGGGCGAATACATCGCCTCCGCCTGGACTGGCGGGACCGTGAACGTTCCGGGATTCACCACTCGGAGTAGCGCGTAATAGTTGTACCACTTTGCGTCGGGCAGTCCGGTGAAAATCAGTATGCGGTCGTCCCTTATGTCGAGGTACGCGGGCTCTACGCTGTCCCCGGTCGCCCATGAGAGCGTCTCCGTCGTCTTGAGCCTAGGGTTTTCCACCTCGAACCCCGAAGGCAGGAGGTTCTCTATAACTAGGTTCTCGATCTTTCCGGATGCGCTCTGTATCTTCGTCCTGACCACTACCAGGTCGCCCTGGACGATATTATTCGGGTCGAGCGGAGCGCCGTCCCTCGTGAGGAATTCCCTCTCGAGGAGGAGCCCGTCCTGGACGGGCTTAAACCCTTTTCTCGTCGGGAAACCGCTCGTTATTACGGTATAGAACGCGCTCCCTTCCTTGAACCCGGCGTCCATCTTTATGCTTATAGGCTTGTCACCCGCTATGTCGGGGAGACTCAGGGTCGCTTCGCTGCCGAACGCCGCCAGCTCCTCGCCCCCCAGGTAGACCTTCCCCGTGTATGGCGGGGTCTCGCTCTGTCTCTTTACGAACTGGCCTATGGCCAGAAGCGCGAAAGAGCTCTCCTGGGTCGTCCACCACGCGTTCAGCTGAGCGTCCCTCGACAGACGCTCGACGAGTGCGGGGACCCTCGGATCTTCAGGGTTGACGTCGAGTATCGCGAGGAGCAGTATGGCGCGGTTCCTGATCGTGGAGTTAAAATTGCCGCCCGTCTGCCTCGCGACCTCTTCCACGTCGTCCAACCCCTTGAGAAGCCCTTCCAGAGCGGCCGCATTCCCCGCCGCAGCGTATGCCCCGCCCAATAGCGCCTTCGATTCGACTGTAAGCTCGCCCAAATGGCGGTCCCTGATGAAATCCATGGTGCTCATATCGGGTTTTCCGTCACGACTCAATACATAGAGCGCATATACCGCCCTCTCGAGCTCTCCCGTGCTGTAATCGGGCTTCGCCTTGACGACGTTCTTCATATATTCGATCATCCCCGAATATAGGGAGTCGTCCACGAAATATCCCGCCTTACGGGCCTCGACGAGGAAATGCGCTGCATATATGCTCGCCCACGGCTCGGGCTCGACGCCGCCCGGCCAGAGAGAGAACCCTCCTCCCGTAACCTGCATCGTGCCAATCTGCCTTATACCTTCCTGCACCATGGCCGCGGGGTCGGCTTTCTTGAACACATCGGGGTCGATCTCCTTCGCTATGTCGGAAAGGTATATGAGGGGGAATACGCGTGAAGTGACCTGCTCGAGACACCCGTACGGGTACTGGAGGAGGAATTCGAGTTTCCCCGAGAACTGTATTAGCGGGAGCTTGCTTATATAAAGCTCCCTGTTAATAGTCCCGATGCGGTATGATTCCGCATTCCCGATTACGAGCTCGGTATCCGCTCCCTTGATGCTGCCGATGTTCTCCGCTCTGCTAATGGGGAGGTCGGGAAGTACGGGGATATCCGTAACCGAGCTCGTGGATTCGCCGTTACCGGACGCGGTGATATTGAGACTGACCGCACCCGTCTCGTCCGCCGTGTCCACGACGAAGTAGACCGTCTTCTCTCCGCCGTTCGGAATCTCGGATTCTATTTTTGCTTCCTTTGCATTTTCAGTAGTCTTCTTACCATCCGCACTGCTTTTCATTTCGGCGACTGAACCAGGCCCGCTCATAGTCGTGGTTATGCTGAATACTCCGTCTTTCTTCGTATCGTTCCTGACGGAGACGGGAATGACGACGCTCTCATTCAGGGAAAAGAACCTCGGCGCGGTCGGGAGAAGGACGATCGGAGATTTCACGCGGGTGAATTTCTCGGACGACCCGAACTCCTCGCCCCTGACGGCCACAGCCATAATGCGTACCGCCCCTTGAAACTGCGGCATGTCGAATTTGAACGCGGCATTCCCTTCGGCGTCCGCTTTGAGTACGCCCGACCAGAAGGCGACCGGCTCGACCCTCCTTATGCCCTGCGTGCTCAGGAACTGCATTTCCTTCCTGGCTCCGAACCCTCCGCCCGGGGGAGACAGCCCGAGAGACACGTCCGGCAAGAGCAGCGAGAAGGTGTCGTAAGAGGCCACCTCGAGGGCGAGCTTCCTGTAAAAGAAGGTGAACGGGTCGGCGGTCTTCTGGTCAATGAGCTGTAATATTCCTTCGTCCACCGCAGCGATCGTGACGGTTGCGCCGGGAAGCGTCTTAACCCCTATCTCCAGGGGAGTGAGGGGTCTGATTTCCTCGGGCGCCGTAATTTCGACGTCTATCTTGTTCGCGGTGCGGTCCACATTTATGGGGATCGCTCCGAACGCCCTGCCCGCAGAGCCCGGCTCGAGCTCCTTTACCCCCCTCACAAGTGTAGCGGTGACATATGCGTTAGGCCTGTACTTCTCGCTGACCGGGACTTCTATAGTCGCGGTATTGCCGTCGAGTGTATGTGTTTCGGTGTAGTAGACCCCTTCCCGCTCGACGGTAATGAGCAGTTTGCCCGAAAACGGCGCGCGCACCTGAAGCCTGGCCTTCTCTCCGGGCATGTATTCGGTCTTCTCAAGTCCGAGGTCTATGCGCGCGGGGTTCTCGACCGCCCAGGGAGAGAAACCCCATCCGCTGGCGTAGAACTGGACCTGCGTGGACGCGCCTCCCTTAGGGTCGGTCAGGACCACCCTGTAGCTCCCGAATTCAGGCGCTGTAAAGACGAAGCTGCCCTTGGACGCCCCGCTGTCGATAGTCATCGAATTGAGCAGCACCGAATCGCGCTTCGATTCGTAATTATAATTTCCGGTAGAGGTCCTCCTCAATACCGTGTTCCAAACGTCTTTATAAAACTCGGCTTTTAACCCCCCCGTTTTTACCTCTTCCGTGCCTTCGCCTTTAGGAGCGAGGGCGACGTATTCGAACTCTACCTCTTTACCGGGCTCGGCGTATTCGTCGGGGGTCTTACGCTTGAGCCCCAGATAATAGGGATACGGATCGACGTTGACCCGCCTGAGCGAGTTCACCCCGCGGCCTCCGGTTTCCTGCACGCGCGCCGAAATCTGCGCCTGAAGGGAAGAGGCGGGCCTGAGCCCTTCTGGTGTCTTCACGGTGAATTTTTTTACGCCCTCCGCGTCGAGATAGCCTTCCGAGCGGAAGATCTCCTTGGAATCGTATTTCCTGTCCGGGTTCGTGAAGACGTACCCGCCGTAGCCCTCGGGCAGGAAAGGGTTCTCCACAAGGTCTACGAGCGTCTGTACGGAGAGACCCGATGCGGGGGGACCGAAGAGATACGAGCTCCTTACGTCGTAAGCCAGCTCTTTTCCCAGAGGGAGGTTGTCCTCGTCCGTCTCGACCCTGACCTTTATCCGGTCGGGTATGAACTCCTCCACCTGAAATAGGTACTGCCCTATAAGCTCGTCCCCGACGAGCACTTCGATCGTGTTGTTCCCGGTAGGGGCGAATTCCGGTATCGGGATCGAAAACGATGCGAGGCCCGCTTCGTTTAACGTTTCTTTGATTGTCTTTACGTCACGCCCCCTCGCGTCTTTCTGTTTGAGCACTATGGGCATAGGGGAGGGCGTATTGAGGTTAGAGTCTCTCACTACGGCGACGCCCTCTACAGTCTCGCCGGGGCGGTATATGTCCCTCTCGCCGTAGACGTAGGCGGTATAACCAAGCGCCGAAGGCACTGCTCCCCCGACGTCCAGTCCCGACGTGTCTATACCCATGTTGTCGAGAATGAGAAAGCTGAAATCGGAGCCCTTCTGCACGGTCACCATATAGGGTTTGTTGTCCATGAATTTCTGTGTGAGCCCCGCCGCTCTGAATATGCCCTTCCCGTCCGTCGCTCCCCTCGCTATCAGCTGGTTCTGACTGCTGAGGACCCTGACATCCGCTCCCGCAACGGGCGCTAGATTCGAAAATGACGACGTCCAGACTAGGAAATCGTCCTTACCCTTCTTGGCCACGATGCCTATGTCGGTGATGAGCACCCACTTCTGCACTCCCTGATAATCCCCCGAGGGCAGAACGCCGACCTGATAGAGGCCGGGCTCGTCCGCCGGTATGTACTTCTTGAGATCGAGGACCGTGGAGACTTCCTGGTTTTTCTTGTTGGCTATTTTATAGTCGAGCTCTTCAGAGACGCGGCCGCCCATGAAATCCCCGACCGTGCCCTGGTAGAATTCGTCCCTCCAGACCGAGTATCCGTAGGACTGGAAGAGGAAGAAGATGTTGTTGAGATATACGCGGTCGACGGTCAGCTCGACGCTTTCCGTATTTATCGACTTCAGCACCACAGCCTGAGCGCCCTTGGAGTCGAGGAACATCCCGGGGCTCTCGAATTCGAGCTTCGGCGCGAGGTCCGAGAACTGGACCTCTTTCTTGTAATCCTCCCTGAGTACGGCGTCGTCGAGGGCGGGGAGCCCTTTCGTTATCGCAAGCTGGTATTTGCTTCCGGGGACGAAATCTCCGGTCAGTAAGATATCGTTCCCTATCCTTTTAACGGTGTAATTCACCTTGGGGTCAACGGATATGTAATCCGCCGCTATGTCGGGGCTCACAGAGGAAGAGAAACCCAGCTCAAGAGAAGACCTCGGGTATTCGGACTTGGGCTCGACACTCCTCACCACGAGCTTGTCTTTCGATCCCAGCATTATCTTCTCGACATAATCGTCCCCGAGCGCCACGTTGCCTTCGGCGGGCGTGAGGTCGCCTACGATTACCAGCTTGAGCTCCCGTTCCTGAGCCATCTTCTCGACAGGGTCGCTCCGCCACTTGATAGTCGTATTCCAGTAGTCGGTGATGAGCTTAACGGGGATCTGCTTTCCCTCCCCCCCTTTCTCGGCCGGGAGCTCCACGAGGCTGATTTTTCTGGCGACCACGGTGGGATCGACCGTGTAATTGAAATCGAGCGTGCCGGCGAGCGTCACGGTATTCTTTTGGTCGGGTACGGGATCTTCCTCGACAGTTGCCTGCTCGATCCTGAACTTGTCCGTGCGTATCTCGAATACTGTCTTTCCCCCGAGCGACTCGCCGGGTTTCAGGAAATTTTCCGGCTTGAGCGTGATCGTGTAATCGGTCGCCATGTTGAACCTGTAAGACGCCTGAAAGCTCAGGACGTTCGGCGTTTTCCAGGTCCAGGAGCCGTTCACGGGCGGATTTATGACGGCGGGGTCCCGTCCCAGTATCTCGCCCTCCTCGCTCTTTCCGACGGGTTTATTGAATATGATGTCGAGAAAAGTGTTGTCCTGGGCATCGAATTTGACCTCGACGACCGAGACGCCGCCGCTCACCTCCGTCAAAACCTTTTTCGCCCCCGTCAGGGGCAGGTTGTTCTTGACCAGGAGGAGTCCCATTACGAGGACTATCAATACAAGGAGCGCGATAGCTACATTTTTCGGGTCACTGAAGCGGGGCTTATTTTCGGAAGAATTTGCCATATGTTCATCCTCTCTGTATTTGAATAAAGTTGGTCACTTATTATATCGCCCTTTTCGGCGAGAAACCGTTAAGAGATTATAAATCACCTTAATCGAAATTTCACACCCCCTTAATACGTCGGGAGGAAATAAGAAGGTAACTTGCTGGAACGAACGACGGGGGGCCATGTCTGAAAAAAAATATGAAATAACCTCGATGAACCAAGCGCTCGAAGAAACGAAACTCGGCGCCCTCCATTGGAGGGTGTGGTTTCTGTCCGCAATGGGCGTATTCCTCGACGGTTTTGACCTTTTTATCATCGGCGTCGCCCTGCCGCTCATCCAGAGAGAGTTCTCTCCCGGCCCTTTTATGACTGGTCTCATAGGGGCGGCGGCTCTCTTGGGTTCTATATTCGGGGGGTTTCTCGGGGGATGGTTTACCGACCGTTACGGCAGAAAAGCGCTATATCTTGTCGACCTGGCTTTTTTTATTATCTTCGGTGTGCTGACGGCATTTTCATGGGACGTCTGGTCTCTCATCGTGTTCCGGTTTTTTCTGGGTCTCGGGGTCGGCGTCGATTATCCCATTTGCGCTTCTTATGTAACCGAATTCATGCCGGGCCGAATCAGAGGAAAGATGCTGATAGGCGCTTTCAGTTTCCAGGCAGCGGGAATGCTGACAGGGGCGGTGGCAGGCGTGGTCGTACTGAATATATTCCCGGAATCCGGGGCATGGCGATGGATGCTGGGCCTTGGGGTCTTGCCCGCCGTAATCGTTCTGATATTGCGTACGACCGTGCCCGAAAGCCCAAGGTGGCTTATAGACAAGGGTTATTTTGAAAGAGCAGGGGCGCCGTCATAGCATCGATCGTACCCGCCGTAAAAGACCGGATCGACGTTATAGTGGCCGATACTGCGGCGCACGCAAAAAAAATTAAAATAAAAAAATTCGGCTACGGCCAGCTCATCAATAAAAAGTATTTAAGAAGGACCGTCCTCGCCGTTGTGCCCTGGTTCTGCATGGACATTGCCACGTACGGTATCGGGTTATTCACCCCGACGATCCTTGCAATAATTACATTCGACGAAGAGACGAATTTCATTCTGAAAGACCTGGCAGCCACGAAAGGAGCCGCTTACCTGGATACATTCCTGATCGCGGGGTTCATTCTGAATATCCGGCTCGTGGATAAGTGGGGACGAATAAGGCTCCAGATTCTGGGATTCGGGGGTATGGCGCTCGGGCTCTCCATACTGGCAATAGCAACGGCAACGGGAGCACCGGGTGACGCAAGCCCCTTGCTTGTAATACCGGGTTTTATTTTATTTAACCTACTTATGAATATGGGGCCTAACGCCACGACCTTTATACTGCCGGCTGAACTGTTCCCTACGAGCATGCGCGCGTCCGCACACGGTATCGCCACATCGGCCGCAAAACTGGGCGCCGCGTCAGGAATTTTCTTGATGCCGATCCTCAAATCCTCCGTGGGCATACCCTCGACCCTCATCGTGGTCGCCGCTGCCGCGATTTTGGGGCTCCTGGTAACAGCCGTATTCCAGGTGCACACTACGGGAAGATCCCTGGAGGAGATAAATCCAGTCGATATTCAGTAACTGCCTGATATTGATAATGCCCTAATCTCTTCCATAATTATCACCATCCGCAATAAGCTGACGACATGAAACTTAAAGGCAAAACGGCTATAATCACGGGGGGCGGTACGGGGATCGGAAAGGCGACAGCCCGGCTTTTCGCCGAAGAGGGGGCTAACGTCGTCATCACCGGGAGAACGGAAGAAACTCTATCAGAAACGTCAGGCGAGATAAGCGATACCGGAGCCGAGATTAGCTACCGGGTGAGCGACGTTTCAAACGAGGCGGACTGCATAAAGACCGTAGAAAGCACACTCTGTAAGTACGGACGCATAGACATCCTCTTCAATAACGCAGGGGTTTGCTACAAATCCAACACACACGAGACGGACACCGATGTGTGGGACGAGACTTTCGATGTGAACGTAAAGGGCGTTTATCTAATGTCCAAGCACACGATCCCTCACATGATCAAGCAAGGGCTGGGCTCGATCGTGAATAACTCGTCGATACTGGGTCTCAAGGCGTCCGCAGCGGGATTCGCCGCATACAGCGCATCGAAAGGCGCCGTGAACCAGCTCACGAGGAGCATGGCTCTCGAGTACGCGGATAAGGGTATCCGGGTAAACGCCGTCTGCCCCGGGACGATATACACCCCCATGATGGACGAGCTGTTCGAGGAATGGGGTGACAGGGAGCTCGGCGAAAAGCGCTATATCTCGGTGCACCCTATCGGACGGCTGGCTCAACCCGAAGAGATAGCGCATGCAGTCTTGTATCTCTGCGACGATAGAATCAAGTTTATTACAGGAGCAATGCTCTCTGTGGACGGAGGGTTGAGCGCAAAATAATCTATTACTAAAATTAGTCCTTTATAACCATCATCGTCTTCGGATAATATTCAGTCGGCGGAACTTCCCATAATGACTGCTTCTGAAACAATTCCGCGGAGGATAAAAAATATGAGCGAAGAAAAAATCGGAGTCGATTATTCGATACTCCACCAGATAGACAGCCCTGCCAACAGGCTCATCAGGGATTCGATCTGGGGTAAGGAAAACGACACAGGGCAGCAGTCGTTCATCACGCCCGGGTATCTGGACGATTTAATCCGCAGGCTCCGCATCGACGAAAACAGCTACCTGTTCGACGTGGGGAGCGGCGTCGGCGGCCCGGCCCTTTACATCGCGAGCAGGACGGGGTGCAGGATAGCGGGTATCGACATTTCGGACGTAGGGGTGGATATGTCAGGGAAGCTGGCTAAAAAATCGGGACTCGAGGGGAAAGCGGAATTCCGTCTCGGGGACGCTATGAAGGCCCCCTTCGCCGATAACACGTTCGTCACCGCGGTAAGCCTGAACGTGATGAATGTATTCAGGGACAAGACAGCGCTATTCAGGGAAGTGCTCAGGGTATTGAAGAAGGGCGGAGTATGGGCGTTCCTGAGCGGGACATTCGATATGCCCGACGACCCCGAGGTAGCAAGAAAAATGGCGCGAGGATACCTCATCCCCCAGTACTACGACTCGCTCGCCAGTTACCGCGACATGCTCAAGGAAGCGGGCTTTCAGATCGAGGAGATTACCGAGTACGTATCCGACTTCAGGGTTCAGAACAAGAAATGGGGCGACGCTTATAAGAAACACTATAAAGAAATCATAAAGGAGCAGGGCAAGGAAAATACCGATTATCACATCGATTATTTCGACACATACCTCCGGCTGATCGACGAGGGGAAGGCAGCCAATCACCTTATAATCTCGAAAAAGCCCTGACCAGCCCCTAACAGGCATCGTGGCGTTTATACAGGCGGAATATGCGAAACCGGTCCCGGGCAATCGTCCGGCCATTACTAACTTAAGGTGTAATACTAAAGCCTGATGCCAACCCCGGCAATAAAACTTTTAAATAATAAAAAATTAAACCTTGATGGACTATGCATTGATAGTCTATGATTTTTATTGAGGATGCGTGAATGAATAAAACGTACGGGTTCACTGATTTGGCGCTGTATTCGACGATATTTGCGGGATTGATAATAGTACTTTTTTCATAGCTTAACTACATCTTGCCTTTTGCTTCTCTTAAACCCTCCCGATTCCTCCAGAGGATTTGGGAGGGTTTTTCATATCATGTGATTCAAGCGCGGCAAGTGGTGATAATAATTTATTGTCCTTCCTTCCATTCCTCTCTCAGGAGGCCGTAAACGAGGTGGTCCACGTAATGGTCGTAGAGCCATTCGGCCTGCCGGATCAAACCCTCTTCCGTAAACCCCAGCCTCTCGGGAATTGCCCTGCTCCGCATGTTCCCGGTCGCGCATCTGACCTCGATACGGTTCATTCCGAGGTTGCCGAACGCATAGTCCAGAAGACACCGGCACGAGGCGGTCATAATCCCCTTGCCCTGAAGATCTTCCGCAAGCCAGTACCCGATGCTCGTCGAATGGTTCAGCCAGTCGACCCTGTGAAAGCCGATCATACCCGCCAATTCCCCGTTGTACCTTATACATAGCTGCAAGCTGTTATTCTCTTCGTATTGTTTTCTGCTGTATATAATGAAATCGACGGTGTTCTGAAGGTATTTGTTGCTGTCGAGCCAGGGGAGCCATTTACGCAGATACTCCCTGTTCCTGTCAGTCAGGGCGAATAGCTCCGGAGCGTGTGCGTCCTGAAGGAGCTCGAGCTCGAGATTCGTTTCCACCCTGAGTTTGAATTGATCGTCCATAAGGAGACTACTGTCCGTCCTTGATTCCCGATATAACCGTTTCAATGGCATTCAGGAGCCTTATCGGATCGTCGGTCCCGATACGGTATTTCTCCCCGCTTTTCATCCGGAGCTCCACCGCTATCAGACCGGATACGTTATAGAGCCAGCCGTCAGGCGTCCTTCTTATCCCCCATCCGTAATACCAGGGGTTCCTGACGACCCCCGCCGTCTCTATCCCGTTTACGGGGAATTTCTTGCGTATGAGCCCGATACCGAAGCGCAGCGCCACGTCCCGGCTGTCGACATTGACCGTCAATGCCGCGAATAAGGCCAGGCAGACCGCGAGCACCGCAAAAACTGCGATAAATAGTATATTAAACCCGTGGAGGTAGAAGAAGTTGAGCAATAAGTAAAGCCCGGTCCCTATAATAAAAATCATCAGGTACCCGATTTGCGTGTGCTTGTAGACCTTGTCCAATTCCCGGATCGACCTCTTAATAGATTAGACTCAGACCGCTCGATGAGGCGCCTGAAACGGATTTAGCGTTTCCTCCGCAGGGGAGCCCGACAGCTTTCTATAAACGTACGCCATTGCGACCATAGTTACGGGTATAGTGACGATTAAACCCACGAAGAAGCATATTACGCCGGCCATGTTGATCAACGATAATAATATCAGAAACACGAAGAGCTCCCACTTGATACCTCCGGTTATAGCGGAGCTCTTTTGAAATGCTTCGCTTATGTCCGCATTCTTGTCGGCAATGAAATAGACAACGTATTGGTACTTGACCATAAAAACCACGCCCGGGACTATGAACAATATCAGGCCCGCCGCGACCAGGAGGCTGTAGAGTATATATCCGGCGGCGAACTTTAAGAACTGGGAAGGGGTAAACGATATCACCTCCGCTATAGCCCTCCGGTCGTTATCACAGAACTTGAGCGCAATTTTGATCCCGACGATGTTTATCGCAACCGTCAGGAGTAGGTACCCGAGATTGAAAATGAGGGACAGAACGGGCAGGCGTTTTTCAAACAGTCCCGCAAACCCGCTGAAGAAAAAACCCGCGAGCATCGAAACGACGAGGAATATAACAAAAACCCCCAAGTTGGCCCTCATCGTCCGCCATCCGAACCCGACGGCCTCTCTTTTCGAGAACCTCATTTCCGGCATCCGTGCCTCCTTAATCCTATAGTGCTCCGCTCATCTTCCTACCCGTGCAGATTCGTTTTCATCGCCGAAAAAAATATGCGCCTGAAGGGATAGAAGACTGGGTCAGACGGATAGAAATCCCGGAGCCTCTTCCTGTACCTATCCATGAACCGGCCGTGCAGCTCCCCGGGCAGACGATCGAAATAGGGACGCAGCATGGTGCCCGAGAGCCAGTCGATAACGGCATCGGCATCCCTCATCACGTGCGGGAATACCTTCTCAAAAACAATTATGTTCATTCCGCCTGACTGATAAAGGAGCTCGGCGTAAGCGTTTATCGACAATACGGGTGATTTCCTCGACCACCCCTTGAGCGCGTCCGCGAAAGGGGGTTCCTCAGCGACTTCCTGCACCAGCGTCTGAGTTTCGTGGCTGTGGTTGGAAGGGAGCTGAACCGCGATCTGGCCCCCGGGACTCACCAAGGCAAACAGCGACGGCACCAGCCCTGCGTGGTCCTCGACCCACTGTATGGCGGCGTTTGAGAAAACCAGGTCCCATTCCCCGGCGACGTCCTCTATCGATCCCGGCTCGAACCTCAGCCCTTCTCTCTCTTTCGACTTGGCCTGCTCGAGCATCTCGGGAGAGGAATCGATCCCGAGCACCTCGCTCCCGGGAAGGCGGTCCGCAAGCCTGGATGTCAGCTCGCCCGTACCGCATCCGAGATCTATCACCGTTAGCCCATCCCCGACGACAATCAGATCCATAAGGTCTTCGAAAGGCGCGAATCTCTCTGACTGAAATTTATGATAAAGCTCCGGGTTCCAGGACATTTTCAGACCTTACGGCCCCTCCACGGAAATAAAATTACTTTAATTAACGGGCAAATTCCATAAAGGTACAAATAATGCCGTATATGTTATCATTTTAGTACATCCGATACTCAAATCATCCATTCCGGGGGCGACAATGACCAATCTGTTATTCATCGCGATAGGGGGCGCAGCGGGCGCCCTGCTCAGGTACGCGGTGTCCGGCTTCGTCCATAGCTACGCGAACGGCGTTTTCCCCTGGGGGACACTCGTCGTCAACCTCTCCGGCTGTCTCGTAATCGGATTCCTATGGCAGATGTTCGAGAACCTTTCATTCTCGCCTCATATGAGGTCGTTCATGTTCATCGGAATTCTGGGGGCGTATACGACTTTCTCCACATACGGGCTCGAAACCCTGAACCTCTTGAGAGAAAAGGAAATCGCATACGTGCTGTTAAACTTTTTCGGGAGTAATATTCTTGGCCTCGGGATGGTGTTTCTGGGCTTTATCACGGCGAGATTACTATTCAGCATCGGGAGATAGGAGGCAGGGATGAACATTTTCAAAGAAGAGCTGCTGCTCAGGATATTCATAGGGGAGAGCGACAGCTACAACGGCAAGGCGCTCTATGAATACATAGTATATAAAGCGAGAGAGCTTCATATCGCAGGGGCGACGGTCTTAAGGGGCATCATGGGATACGGGGCTAACAGCAAGATACATACTGCGAAGATACTCAGGCTGTCAGAGGACCTGCCGATTATAATAGAAATAGTAGACGACGAAGAGAAAATAAAAATGCTGCTCCCATATCTCGAAGAGAGTATTGAGAACGGAATCGTTACGATGGAAAAGGTCAAGATAATCAAGTTCCGGAGCTGACGCTCACAGGACCCTGTCTTATCCCGGAGCGGTTTCATCGTTCACCCCCACACGAGCTTGAAGACTTGATGCAACACATTTAAAATATTTAAGAAAGAGTTTGATAAGGCAAATCGTATGAAGATAGCGGTCGGCAGCGACGAGAAGACATATCTGACTGACTTTGTAATAGAGGAGCTTGGGAAAAAGGGCGTCGAAGTCGAGCTCCACGGCCCGCTCAGGGGGGAGAAGCTCGAGTGGACAGATGTGGCCCAGAGGGTTTCGGAAAGGGTGAGGGAAGGGGCATGCGATCAGGGTATACTCTTCTGCTGGACCGGGACCGGGGTCAGTATCGCAGCGAACAAAGTGCCCGGAATAAGGGCCGCCCTTTGCACGGACGCCAGGACCGCGGAAGGGGCGAGGAAATGGAACGACGCCAACGTGCTCGCCATGAGCCTGAGGGCTACTTCCCCGGTCGTGGCGAAAGAGATACTGGACGCCTGGCTGAGTGCGGGCCCTGAGGAGAACGAGAAAAGGAACGTCGATAAGATAAGCGAGATCGAAAAAAAATATTGCCGGTAACTTGAACCGGAAGCATGCGATAAAATCCGGAGGAAGAAATGAAGCGTGACGGTTACAACGTCGCAATAGTCGGAGCGACGGGAGCAGTAGGACAGGAGATGATGAGCATACTCAGGGAGAGGAATTTTCCCGTGAAGGAGCTCAGGCTCCTGGCGTCCGAGAGGTCGGAGGGGAAGGAAATCGAATACAACGGAAGCACCGTAAAAATAACAAAGCTGGACGAGAACTCATTCGGCGGCATAGATATAGCCCTCTTTTCCGCAGGAGCATCGAGGAGCAAGGAATTCGCGCCTGCCGCTGTGGACTCAGGGGCAGTCGTCGTCGATAACAGCTCCGCGTTCCGGATGGAAGAGGACATACCTCTAGTGGTGCCGGAAATAAATCCCCACGCAGTCGCGGGATATAAGAAGAGGGGGATAATAGCCAACCCCAACTGCACGACCGCGGTAACGATCATGGCGCTCAAGCCGCTTCACGACCTAAGCAGGATCAAGAGGGTCGTAGCATCCAGCTACCAGGCGGTTTCGGGCGCCGGGGCCCAGGCTATCGAGGAGCTCCGGAGCCAAACGCTCGCATGGGCCAATTCTCAAGAGATAATAGCCCGGACGTTCCCCCATCAGATCGCATTCAACCTGCTGCCCCACATCGACAGCTTCCTCGAGAACGGATATACGAAAGAGGAGATGAAGCTCCATAACGAGACCCGCAAGATACTCGAAGACGACAGCATTGCGGTGACCGCTACGACCGTCAGGGTGCCTGTATTCAGGGCGCACTCGGTTTCCGTCAATATCGAGACGGAGAAGAGGATAACGATCAGGGACGCGAGGGAGGCCCTCGGCAAATTCCCCGGGGTCAAGGTGGTCGACGAGCCGCAGAACTTCAAATACCCGATGCCGATCGATGCGGCCGGAAGGGACGAATGCCTTGTAGGGAGGATAAGGGAGGATTATACTGTACCAGCGGGGCTCAGTTTCTGGGTCGTCGGAGACCAGCTCAGAAAAGGGGCCGCGCTAAACGCGATACAGATTGCGGAGCTCCTTATCAGGGACCACATTTAATGGCGATCATGAGCGCGGTGAAAAATATCATTGAGATGTTCGAGATGAGGAACAGCTCCGAGCTCCCTAACGGGATAAGGGAGGGTGTGGAAAAATATATCAAGGAAGAAGAGAGCATCCTCGTTACGCTCCTCTGCTGGAGGGCCATCTATAGAGCCCCCAGATTCATCGACAGCAACACGTACTTTCGTACATGGTTCATTCTGACGAGCCACAGGATAATAATCGCGAGGAACTCGTCCGGGTTCAAGAGGTTCAGAGACATAGCGTTGTCCGGTATTTCGCAGATATTTTATGAGCTCGAATATTCAAAGCCCAGAATCACAATCGCCTCCCCCGGTCATGAAGACATTATAGAATTCCCGAAACAGGTATCGCACCACTGCTCGGGGCTCGAAGAAATAATCAACGAGGCGATCGGGAATGCGAGAGTCATGCTTCAAAATTCACCGGAAGGCGAATTTGTGCACTGCGGGGCATGCGGAGGCAGAATCCTCAGGAGAAGCCATTATTGTTCGGAATGCGGAGCCAAGCTGCAATATACTTAACAAAAACCGATCCCGGATATAGTCAGCTCCCCATCCCCCTTTATCAATCCAAGAGGCCGATTCCTTGATTTACACGGCAGCTTCAATATAATGAATGCAGCCAGCAGAAGGAGGCTTTTTAATGATTCACGGTTCACTAGTCGCCATTGTTACACCCTTTAAAAACGGCAAGATCGACGAAGACGCGCTCAAGAAGCTCATAGAATTCCAGATCGAAAACGGCACTCACGGGATCGTCCCCTGCGGCACGACCGGCGAATCCCCGACCCTGTCGCACGAAGAGCACGAATATGTCATCGAGCTCACCGTCAAGGCGGTCAGGAAACGAGTCCCCGTAGTCGCCGGGACGGGCTCCAACAGCACGAAGGAAGCGATCAGGCTCACGAGGTTTGCGGAGCAGATAGGGGCCGACGCGGCCCTGCTCGTGGTCCCTTATTACAACAAGCCGACGCAGGAAGGGCTTTATCTCCATTTCAGGCAGATAGCTTCGCAGGTCCATATACCGCTGATACTCTACAACATCCCGGGGCGGTCGGGAGTCAATATGAACCCCGAGACGGTTTTGAGACTCGCGCAAGAATGCAAGAACATCATCGGGGTGAAGGAGGCTTCGGGTTCTCTGATACAGGCGAGCAAGATACTTTATCTGTGCGGAAGGGACTTTCTGCTCTATTCGGGAGAAGACGCGCTTAATTTCCCGCTCCTCGCGATAGGAGCGAAGGGGTTCATTACCGTGACCGCGAACGTCGCCCCGAGGGATGTTGCCGACCTCTACGAATTCTATATAAAGGGAGAGATCGACAAAGCAAGGGACATGCACTACAGGCTTCTTCCGTTAAACGAAACGCTCTTTATCGAAACGAATCCAATCCCGGTCAAAGCAGCTCTAAGCATGATGGATAAAATCGCCTACGAATACAGGTACCCTCTCTGCCAGATGTCGGAAAAGAATTATGAGGATCTTAAGACAGCGCTCACGGATTACGGGATCATAAATTGATATAATCATTTCGTCGATAGTTAGATAATCGGGCATTGACGGCGTGACATAAAACGACGGGGCTTGGGGTAAGACGAAGGAGGATATGAGTCCCCCGGATCACGAAATGGAAAAACGAATTTGGGCCAGGGGGAGAACCCCCGCAGGCGTCGACGAAGCCGGGAGAGGGCCCCTCGCGGGACCTGTCGTAGCGGCAGCCGTAATCCTCCCCGAATCGATTGCGATCGTCGGCCTCGACGATTCGAAGAAGCTAACGCACCTGCAAAGGGTGAAGATTCTCGATCTGATAATCGCCTCCGCCGTAGACATTGCAATAGGCGTAGTGGACCATGAAGCGATCGACAGTATCAATATACTCAGGGCTTCTCTCCGGGCTATGGAGATCGCAGTCAACAACCTCGGGAGGAGGCCCGACTTCCTCCTGATCGACGGCAACCAGAGGACATCGCTGCTCATCCCTCAGGAAACGGTCATCAAGGGGGACTCCAGATGCTGCTCAATCGCGGCGGCTTCGATAGTGGCCAAGGTCAGAAGAGACGAGATTATGAACGAATACCACGAGCTCTACCCGGAATATAACTTCAGGTCACATAAGGGATATCCAACGAAAGAGCACCTGGAAGCGATCAGGAAGCACGGCCCCTGCCCTATCCACAGAAGGAGCTTCAGGGGAGTGCTCGTAATCGATTAATTGGAACTCCGGGAAAATCTGTCTCTACCATTTTTTAATACTATTTTTCGACGACTTTGACGGAATTTATAACTATCTCTTCCTTGGGGACGTCCCCGTACATGCCGTTGTTGCCGGTCTCGACAGCGGCGATCTGATCGACTACGTCCATGCCGTCAATCACCTTGCCGAACACTGCGTACCCGTAATCCCTCACTCCGTTGTCGAGGAAGCTGTTATCGACGAGATTGATGAAGAACTGCGACGTGGCGCTGTCTACGACCTGAGTCCTCGCCATCGCGAGCGTGCCCCTCTCATTCTTGAGACCGTTCTCGGCCTCGTTCTTTATCGGGGGCTTGGTCGGCTTCTGGCTGAAGTCCGGGGTAAAACCGCCGCCCTGCACCATGAAATTCGGTATCACACGGTGAAATATGGTCCCGTCGTAGTACCCGTCGCCCGCGTACGAAAGAAAATTCTCGACGCTTATCGGAGCCTTGTCCTTAAAGAGCTCGATCTTGATATCGCCTTTCGATGTAGACATTATAACCACCGGATTGCCTCCTTCTGCTTCGCTTTTTTTGGTCTCAGTCTCCCCCTGCTTCGAGCTCTCCTGCTTGCACCCCGCGCTTACGAACACGGCCGGTAAAAGCAGTACGGCGAATAAAACAACCGCCGCCGGGCGGAACCGAAAAGATTTGGATACCGAGAGTAAATTTAAGAATCCCTTTTTCATATGTCCTGCTCCTCCTGTATTTTCGGCAACTAAAATTATAGCATTTAACACACGGTGTCAAACACTATGGATTAGTGGAAAGGGATATTTGAATCCCCGGCGGCGCTCTGTTAAAGTGATTCTTCCGGAAAGCGGGAACGCACGGGGAACAAGAATGCCCAGAATAGAGTTCGGCGTGATGCTGCGCCAGCAGAAGATCGGATTCGGGGACATACGGAAAACGGCCGAGCTCTGCGACGAGCTCGGCTACCACTCCGTCTGGTTCTACGACCACATACTCGGCATGGGGGGCCTCGACCTCGACATCTTCGAATCGTGGACGCTCATGTCCGCCCTCTCGACCGTCACTTCGAACGTGAGGCTCGGCACCATGGTGCTCTGCAACTCGTTCAGGCCGCCGTCCCTGCTCGCAAAGATGGCTTCCACGCTCGACGTGATCAGCGGCGGCAGACTAGAGTTCGCGATAGGCGCCGGATGGTCCGAGCCCGAATACAGGGCTTACGGATACGACTTCCCGGATACAGTAACCAGAATAAAACAGCTCGCCGAATCAGTAAAAATCATAAGAGCCCTGTGGACAGAGGAGAAGCCGAGCTCCGACGGGGAGTATTACAGTATAAATGAGGCCTACTGCAACCCGAAGCCCGTTCAGAAACCGCACCCGCCTGTCATCATAGGCGGAGCCGGCGAAAAGTATCTCCTGAAAGTCGTGGCCGAGCACGCAGACGAATGGAACTGCCCGGCAAACCACTCCCTGTCCTTCGAAAGCAAGATGGAAGCGCTCAGGGGTCACTGCAGCGCGGTCGGCAGGAACCCCGGCGATATCAAGATATCACAGCAGACGGTATGCGTACTCGCAAAGGACAAAACGGAGCTCGCGGAGAAACTCCCCAAGGCTCAGATGAGGTACGGGTTTTTCGGGGACGTGGAAAAATTGGGCATAGTCGGAACGCCCGAGCAGTGCATAAGGAAGATCGAGGAGAACGAGAAGAAAGGGATAACGAAATATACCGTCTTCTTCTCCGACATCATGAACCACGCGACACTCAAATTCTTCGCTCGTGAGGTCTTATCCGCTTTCTGAGAAGGGTACCCGGATATCAGCCGGGCTTCACGGCAAAGTCCTCGACTTTTTTGGCGAACTCGCCTGCGAATTTCCGTATCATGTCCGAGAGCTCCTGATTGCTCGTCGCCCTCGAGTACGTATCGGCCATCTTCATCAGTGTGAAATAATAGTGCGCGTTCATCTCACCCACCTGCATCTCGTCCGTCCAGAGATCGACGCTCATCGTATTCTTCTCGGACCGGTCCCACACAGATATCATGAGCGAATCACAGGGCACGTAGCCTTCGAGGTTGGAATCGCTCGCGCTCCAGTAAATCTCCTCGGGCGCGCCTTTGTCGTCGAGCTTAATAAGAAACTTTATTTCCGCCTCTTTAGACATATACCGCCACGGCCTCCCGGAATTTAATCGACTCCCCAGAAATCGGGTTTCCTCTTTTCGAGGAACGCTGTAGCGCCTTCGACCATTTCGGGCGCCTTCATGAAGAACCTCGCGAGCTCGAGCCCGTGCGTGATCTGGGGGTGGGCCATGTCGGATATGAAATTAATCTGGAGCTTCGCGATCCTGAGCGACTGCCTGCTCTTCTCCAAGAGACTCTGGCACCAGGCGTCCACTTCCTCGTCTAGCTTGTCCTGGGGCACTACTTTATTGACCCAGCCCATATCCATCGCCTCCTGGGCGGTGTATCTGTTGCAGAGGTAAACGATCTCCCTCGCCTTTTTGTCCCCGACCGAGTGCTGGAGCTGCTGGAGGCCGTACCAGATGGGCGCGCTCCCCACGAGGGGGCCCGCCTGCGCAAAAATAGACGTATCTGAAGCCACCGTCAGGTCGCAGAGCATGTTGAGCTCGTTCCCGCCCCCGACGCAATAGCCGTCGACCCGCGCGATAATGGGTTTCCCGCAGCACCTCATCGCTGTCGCGAGCCTGTAATGGACGAGCATGTACTTCGCGTCTACCTTCTTCTTGGGGTCGACTATCCAGGAAAGGTCTCCTCCCGCTGAAAACGCCTTGCCGCCAGCGCCCGTAAGCACGATAACGCCAATCTCATCGTCGAGCCATGCGTCCTCTATGGCGATCGCAAGCTCTTCACGGACTTCCGAATTAAGTGCGTTACGCACCTCAGGGCGGTTTATAGTCACGCGCGCCACCCTGTCCTTCTTATCGTATAGAATGTAGGTCAATTTAAGGCCGGTTTTCTTTTTCACGGGTTTCTCCCCGTTTTTAGTTTTGGCCCCAACCGACGGTTTTTTAGCCATAACGCCCTCCTGACTATATTCGAATTTGCTACTTATGATTTTCGCACCGTACGACGCGGTCTGTCAAATGGTTTATTTGTGAAATGGGTGGGAGACATCAGATTACACGCGCCCGAATCCGGAAAGCCCCGCGCACCGGAGAGTCCGTGCCTTATAGTTACCAGGGGAGCTTGTTCATCAGGGGCGCGATCTGAGGGCCGAAGAGGGCCACGACCGCTATTAGCGAAATGAAACCTGCAACGCCGAGACAAAGAGCCGCTACGGCCACCTGACATATCATATCCAATCGTCTTTCGTCCATTAATGTCCTCCCGAACCGGATTTCCCGCCGAAGAACGGGTCGCCTACAGGTATTGATGGTAACGCCCTCATAAAGATGAGGAAGGTCATTACGAATGCACCTAAGAAACCCAGCGTTATGAGTATTTGTGTCGGGCTTATACCTACGGTATCGGATAGTGAAGGAATTATCAGCACGTACTTTTCAAGCCAGAAACCGGTCAGGGAAACTGAAGCGATGAATACGACTATCGGCTTCACCACCTTGTTCGTTCTCGGGAGCAGGGAAACAAAAGGGAATATAAAGCAGCAGGTCAACACCGCCCACGCCAGCGACCTGAAAGGCTCATCCTTCACCCTCTTGATCACGAACGCGGTCTCCTCGGGCATGTTTGCATACCATATCGGAAGGAACTGCGAGAAAAACAGGTAGACCCAGAAGAGCGAAAAACCCTGAAGGAGCTTGCCGATGTCGTGATACTGGTTGTCGTTCAGATAATCCTCGAGTCCGAGCCTCCTCCTCATCAGTATCGAAAATATAATAGTAGTCCCGATCGCCGAGACAAAGCTCCCCATGAAGTAGAACGGGCCGAACAGGGTGCTGAACCAGTGGGGGTCCAGCGACATCATGAGGTCCCAGGCAAAGAAACTGAAAACGACGGCGTATAAGATGATCACGGCCGGGGCGAATTTGCCTATCTTCGTCCAGACAGCCTTCCTCTCTTCCTCTCCGGTCCATCCTGAGGAGATCCAGCCGGCTATACCGCTGAGTTTCCCGCTCATGCCGCCCAGGTCCTGCCTTAAGGAATAGTAGAGATAAAACGAGCTCACGATAAGTAGCACTACGAACCCGATGACGTCGCGGCCGAACACGAACTTCATATTGAGCCATACGTCCTTAGGGTGGTGATAGTGTTCCGTGGCATACGGGAGCAGGTAATCCCTCCCGGCGAAAACCACGAGGAGGAGAATCAGGGATATCGGAAGGAACGAGCCTAAACCCTCGCTCACGCGGAGAAGAGGCCTCGCCCATCTCGCGTTCGTGATACGGAGTATGCACGAAAACACGATCCCTGCCTGTGCAATACCGGTCCAGAAAAGGAAATTTATCAGGAATACCTCCCACGCGCCCCTGGGATCAGACCCCAGAATTTGAGATACGAACGTCCCGAAACCGATTACGGCGATAATTAGAAATACGTATATCCCCAGGGTCGGTATGCCCGATCTTTTAGCAAGTATTTCATCTCTTATATGCTGATCCATATTACTGAGCGGTCTCCTCTACTGTATTCCCGTTCTGGGGTTTAGCCGGTCCGGTATTCGGATTTCCCTGGAGTTTCCTTACATAGTTCACGACGTCCCATGCGCCTTCCGAGGTGATGCTCTCGCGGTAGCTCGGCATCATGACCTTGCCGCCGTATCTGATGTAGGCGTATATGTAGCCGTTGGTCCGGGCTACGACAGCGGGAGTCGTGAGGTTCATCGGGTAGAACCCCCTCTTTATTACTGGTCCGTCCCCTTTTCCCTCTTTACCGTGGCAGACAAAACAATACGTATTATAGAGATGCTCGCCGTTCTTGAGCGATTCTGCAGTGGCAGGAACGGGATTGGCGGTCATGCTCTCGTAGTGCTCTCTCGGAAGGGGCTCGATCCGGAGACCGGTCGTCGAGACCGAGAGCTCGGGGTAAGCTATAGGCTCTTCATAAGGCTGTATCGAAGGCTGGAGCCACATATCGAAATTCCATGGAAATGCGTGCGCCCCTGAAGCCGCCACGAAGCCCGATACTATTATCAACATCGCATAATATTTCATATTCTTCACCGACAATCCCGTAATACCTCCTGGGACAGCCCGTCCGGTTAAACCCCGTCGAACTTTATTTCTTCTGCCCCCTGGGAATTTAGTATCTCTTCGACCTTCTTCACATTATCCTGGCCGCATGTAACCATTACGCCGAATTTATCTTCCGTGAACCTCGGATCATACATGCTCCTCGGTGCGTTCCGTCTGAGGCGGGAATTGATGAGCAGTCCCAGGAGCGTCGAAAGAGAGCCGATCAGGATCGTGAGCTCGAAGATAATTACGACGAAAGGGGGTATCGATACGACCGGTTTCGCGCTTACGGGTATAGGCCAATCCGAGGCCGTAAGGACCGTAAAACCGACGCCGCACGCGGCGCCCAGCATGGCGCCGAAAAGAGTAAAAAAGCGCACTATGCTTTCCGGTTCTCCCACTGCGTTTTCTATTTCATGGTTAGGCACGGGAGAAAAAACACGAAGGTTCTTGAACCCCTCGTCCTTAAGCTTCCCGACAGCTTTAACGGTGAGATCGACGTAAGAGAATATCCCCAGAACTCCCTGTTTATCCATGGTGTTTTGCCTCCTTCTTCGGCACAGGCAAAATTTCCTTTAACTCGGAAATAGAAATAGCAGGCAGCGTTTTGATAAAGATAAGGAAGAACATGAAGAACCAGGCGAAGCTGCCCATAGTAATACCCATTTCGACCCAGGATACTTTATATATTCCCCACGCTCCCGGCTCGAAACCCTGGGAGAGCGAGATCACGATGATGTTAAACCTTTCAAACCACATTCCTATGTTTATGAATATCGATATTATGAATAGAGCCTTTATGTTCCTCCTGACGGCCTTGAACCAGAGCGGGATCGGTATCAGCACATTGCATACGACCATTATCCAGTAAAAGAGCGCATACTGACCTGTGGCTCTGTAATAGAACTGACCCCATTCTGCAGGGCTTCCGCTGTACCAGGCCATGAAGAACTCGGTGCCGTACGCATACCCCACGATCAGCGAAGTGAGTATTATCATCTTCGCCATGCCGTCGTAATTGTCGAGTGTTATGTAATCCTCGAGTGCAAAGATTTTTCTTATCGGGATGGTGAGCGTTACCACCATGCCGAGCCCCGAGAATATGGCCCCGGCAACGAAATAGGGGGCGAATATCGTAGTGTGCCACCCGGGCAGGTTCGCCATTGCGAAGTCCCAGGATACGACACTGTGCACCGACAGAACAAGCGGTGTGGCGAACGCGGCGAAATAGAGATAGGCCCTCGAATAATGGAGCCATTCCCAGTTGGAACCCTTCCACCCGAGCGAGAGTATAGTGTATGCGATCTTGCGGGGGACCTCTTTTACCCTGTCCCTGATCGCGGCTATATCGGGGATCATTCCCACGAAGAAGAACACGGAGCTTACGGTAAGATACGTGCTGACCGCAAATACGTCCCAGAGGAGCGGGGATTTAAAATTCACCCATAACTCCCGCTGGTTCGGATAAGGGAAGAGCCAGTAGAAAAACCACGGCCGCCCAAGGTGAATGATGGGGAAAAGCCCGGCGGTCAGGACCGCAAAAACCGTCATCGCCTCGGCGATCCTGTATATGGAGACCCTGAAACTGGCCCTGAAGAGGTAGAGAATCGCCGAAATCAGCGTCCCCGAATGGGCGATACCGACCCAGAAAACGAAGTCCGTAATGTAAACGCCCCAGAAGACGGGGTGTCTGTATCCCGCGACACCGAGACCGGTATATACCTGATACAGGAAACAAAACATCCCGAAACCGACAAAGCCCAGGACCGGCAGGAAAAGCGCAAGCCACTTGACGGTCGGCTTATCGAGCATCCGTATTACGTCTTCGTTAACTTTTGCATAAGTTAATGAATTCTGTTCACTCATTATGCCTTATCCCATTTTACTTTTTTTAGATACGTAATGTTCGGCTGCGTATTAAGCTGATTGAGCACTCTATATCCCCTCTCGTCGTGTGAAAGCTTCGATACCCCGGATTCCGGGTCCTTTAAATTCCCGAATACGATCGCGCCCGAGGCACACGACTGCTGGCACGCTACCTGGAGCTCCCCGTCCTGCACGTCCCTGCCCTTGTCCTTGGCCTGGTCCTTGGCGTAAATAATCCTCTGTACGCAGAAAGTACATTTCTCCATGACCCCTTTGTCCCTCACGGTGACGTCCGGGTTGAACTGCCAGTTGAGGGGATCGGGGATCTTGTACGTGAACCAGTTGAATTTCCTGACGCTGTAAGTGCAGTTGTTGGAGCAGTACCTCGTCCCCACGCACCTGTTATATATCATTCCGTTAAGCCCTTCCGGGTTGTGGTAAGTCGCAAACACGGGGCATACAGGCTCGCACGGCGCGTTATTGCACTGCTGGCAGAGCATAGGGAGAAACCTCGTCTGAAAGCCGGCCTTATTGTCCGATTTCTCGAAGAACCTGTCGATCCTGAGCCAGGCCATGTCGCGCCTTTTCGCCACGAGCTCCTTGCCGACGAAGGGGATATTGTTCTCCGCATAGCAGGCGGTGATACACGCGCCGCACCCCGTGCACTTCTGGAGGTCTATCGACATTCCCCAGTGGTACCTGTCGTACTCTACCGGGGGATAGAAATCGGGCTCCTCGTGCTCTTCATGATGGAGGCCGCGCTCGAGCTCAGTTAGGGTGACCATCTGCGCCACGTCCCTGTCATGCTGTGTGGTCGTGTACTGAGTCTGTACGAACTGCGCGTGCCTTCCCGTGCCGGAGGCTTTTACCTTAGTAGTTAACCAGGCAAAGCTGCCCGTTATTTTGTCGGTGGACACGGGGAGTATCGAAAGGGGGTTAACGCCCCTGTCTTTCGCATACCTTCCGTAGCTCGTATGCCCCTGCCCTATCATCACTGCGACCGTATCCGGCCTTATTCCCTCATAGACATAAGCCTGTGTCTCGATCGTTCCGTATGGCGATTCGATCTTGACGAAATCCCCTAGTTTAACCCCGAGCTTCTTGGCGGAATCCGGGTGTATCTCGACCCAGGAGTCCCAGACACCGGTGGTTATCGCGTCGGGCAGCTCCTGGAGCCAGGGCTTGTTAGCCCCTCTCCCGTCGTAATACTTGTAGGACGGGTAAGCCATAAAATAGAAGTCTCCGTCCCCCGTGAACTCGGGCTCTCCGAAGCTTATACCCGAAATATTCCCGGGAGCGGATACCTGAACGGGTGCAGTTTCACTGTATATCCCGCCGTTCTCTAGCGCATCGTTCCAGAAGGCCTCGAAATCACCGCCTCCCGTAACGCCCGTCCAGACCTGCTTCCACGAATCCCTGAGATAATCGTAATATGAAACCTGGGTATATCTGCCTTTGAGACCCTCGAGCCCCGCGGTCACGGCGAGTATCACGTCCCCCGTGCCCTTCGTATTGAAAACAGGGGTCATCACAGGCTGTATGAGCCCGTGGACCCTGCCGTCGGGTATGAAATCCCCCCAGGATTCGAGCGTCGTGTTGTCGGGAAGTATGAGATTGGCTTTCTCCGTCGTCTCGTCCATAAAGCTCGAAAAGCTCACCACGTACGGGACCTTGCCGAGCGCGTCTTCAAATCCGAGAGATTTAGGTAGGGTGAAAACGGGATTTACATTGTATATGAATAACAGATCGACCTCGCCATTGGACATCGAATCCACGAGGGACGAAATCTCCTTAAAGGAGCTAACCTTGGACAGTGTGAGCGGGTTCCCGAAATCTATAGTGCGGCCGACGTTCCCGGCTACGTGGTTCAGAATATTTATCGCGACCAGGGTTTCGGTTGCGTTCGTCGATGTATTTGCGATGCCCCCGCCGATAGCGAGGCTCGGCTGCATGGACGAGAACTCCTTCGCTATCTCCTTTATCGTATCGACCGGGACGTCAGTGACTGAAGAGACTTTTTCGGGGGTATACGCGCCGAGGAGTCCCGCGAATCCGCCTCCGCCATTAACCGACATGCCCCCGCTCACTATGACGCTTGCGATTCCGAGTGCGAGTACCGCTTCCGTGCCCGGTTTAATTGAAACCCATTCGTCGGCGTTTACGCCCGTAAGCCCCGCCCTCGCCTCCACGTGGACGAATTTCCCCATGGATTTGTCTTTATAACCGTGCATATCGCTGAACTGCCTCGTGTAGAGGGTCGGCGACAGCCAGGTCTCTATGAAATCGGCGCCGAACGAGAGGAGGTACTTCGTCTTATCTATATTGTATGTAGGTATCCTATCTATTCCGAAAACGATACGGTTCGCTTCTTTCAGCGGCTCGTATGAGTAGGCTTCGTATGAGAGGTGTTTCCCTCCGAGCGCCGACATCCAGTCGCCGATAAGGTTCCCCAGAGTCCCTTCATTATGGTCTGAGAGGAACACAATCCTCCCGCTGCCGCCCTTCTTCCTTACCTCTTCGATCTTTTCGGTCAGCATCTTCTGGGCATCGTCCCAACCCCGGGGCTCGAGTCTTCCGAGGTCGTTCTTCAGGAGCGGGGACCTTATACGGTCGGGGTTATAAAGCCCCTGGAGCATGGCCTGACCCTCGGCGCAGCTCCCGCCCATGTTTATCGGGTTCTTCGGGTTCCCCTCGACCTTGATCGCCCGTCCCTCGCGGTTCTTGACGATGATACCGCAGCCCCCCGGACACTCCCGGCAGGTGCTTGCATACCAGTTGGGGACTCCGGGGATTATCCCTTCGGGCGGGATGACGTAAGGGATTAACTGCTCGGCCGGATTGGAGCAGCCGCCCGCTACCGCGGCCGTGCCTCCGGCTACTCCTATGATCTTAAGGAAATCCCTTCTCTTTATGCCGCCCTTTTTATCTCGAGACATTTCCTCCTCCAATTAATAATGACACGTGAGACAGTCTTTCAAGCGAGTCAATTCCTCTTGGTCTTTGGCGTTCTCCGTATGACAGGTGATACAGAACCCCATGTTGAGCCTGGTTACCTGATAGACCTGATCCATGTTTGCAACGTCGCCGTGGCAGGCGGCGCATTCGATGCCGCGCTTTATGTGCCTCTTGTGGTTGAAGTGTACGTAGCCCGGCATCGAGTTGACCTTGTTCCAGGGTATTGGCTCTTTCTTCGCCCAATACTCCCTGACCTTGGCTATCTCCTGCTGTATGTTAATGGCAGTGCCGCCGAAGTCGTATTCGACGTCGCGCCCGGCTATATGTGTGTGACAGCCCATGCATTTTTTGACCGATGGAATTCCGGGGTTAGGGGATACGTCTACAAAGCTGTGGCAGTATTGACACGGTATCTGATCGTTTTCGCCGCCGGCGTGTATTTTATGGCTGAACCTGACCGGCTGAACAGGCCCTTTGTTACTGCTTTCAGCGTTATCGAAAAAATACAAGCCCAGAAAAATAGCCAGCGACAGCAGAAGCACTGAAAGCAACGTAATCCGTTTTCTCATCCTATTTACCTTAGCTCTGGAGTGTGTCCATTTGGAAAGTTAAAAACAAAGTACTCAAAAACGCCTAGTATGTATATCATACGGAGGAAATCTGTCAAGTTCCGCCGTGTACCCTTAAAATGCGAATCCCTGCGGACACATATGAAGACAGGCAATGCCGCAATTTGTCGATTTTTTAATGGGAAAAAGGAAGGTCTATCGCAGCCGCGCGAGAAATTCCC
>Ga0187894_10001416_pt1 | contig 30839 bp, 22 predicted proteins | sample GBC1701081metaG_FD_136650 | JGI IMG/M metagenome (GOLD analysis project Ga0187894, IMG submission 136650) | White microbial mat communities from a lava cave in the Kipuka Kanohina Cave System on the Island of Hawaii, USA - GBC170108-1 metaG ...
ACGCGGGCGCGCTCCTCGTGCGCGGCCGCGAGACCGGAGGCCTGGATCGTGCCGGCGTGAAGAAGCTCCTGGAGGGCGTCCACAACGATCAGCAGATCTTTGAAACGATGCCGCTGCCCGAGATGGCGGAAATGATGTTGTATCCGGTGCGCGCGGCGAGCTGGATTGGATCGCTGCTGGGCCTGGTCGCGCTGACGCTCAGCGTGTCCGGCCTCTATGGCGTGCTGATGTATCTCCTGAGCCAGCGGACGCGCGAAATCGGTATCCGCATGGCGCTTGGCGCGACGGCGCTCGGCGTGGTGCGGCTGATCATGCGTCAGTCCGCGCGGGTCGTCGGTGTCGGCGCCGTCCTCGGACTCGTCATCACCTTCTCGGCGCTGAAGTTCCTCGGATCGCTCCTTTCATTTGAAGGCGTGTCGCTGCTCGACGGCTGGTCGTTCGCGATCGGCCTCGTCCTGATCGCCTTGGCGGCCGGCCTGGCGACGTTCTTCCCCGCGCGGCGCGCGACGCGCGTCGATCCCTGGCGCACGCTCCGCTCCGATGTCTGATCTCGGGGGCGCGACGGCGACACAGAATGCATCCTACGCGCAGTCAGAGAGAGAGGCTGGTCCGCGCGACAGCCTGGCGCGCGGCGACGTAGGATACACAGATGACGGACGAAGTTGAGCTGTACGACGAGTACTATTCACACCTGACCTCCGACGTTCAGTGCGACGTTCGTCGAGAGACCTACGGGGAAGACCTGGGGCAGGCGAGCTGGATGACTGCCGCGGAAGCGCGCGGCTGGTTCGACCTGCTCAAACTCGGTCCGGGGCAGCGCACGCTGGAAGTGGCGTGCGGCTCCGGCGGCGTGACGTGCGCGATGGCCGCGCATACGGGCGCGGCGTGCGTCGGCGTCGACATCAACGCGCACGGCATCGACGCCGCGAAGGCCACGGCCGAACGCCGCGCGCTGTCGGCGATCGCGTCCTTTCACGTCGTCGACGCCGGCCATGTCCTGCCGTTTCCCGACGAGTCGTTCGATGCGATCTTCTGCAACGACGCCATCAACCACCTGCCTGAGCGTCCCGCGGTCCTGCGCGACTGGCATCGCCTGCTGCGTCCAGGCGGCCGCGTCCTCTTCACCGATCCCATCGTTGTCACCGGTCAGCTCTCGAATGACGAGATCCGCGTGCGCAGCTCGATCGGGTTCTTTCTCTTCACGCCGGCGGGACACAACGAGCGGCTGCTGACGGAGACGGGATTCACCGTGCGGCGCGTGGCCGATGTGACGGACGCCGTCGTGTCGGTGTCGGGCCGGTGGCACGACGCGCGTGCGCGGAGACGCGCGCCGCTCACGGCGATCGAAGGCGAGGAGACGTTCGACGGCCTGCAGCGGTTCCTGGCGATCGTGCGCGTTCTGGCGGGGGAGCGCCGCCTTTCGCGATTCATGTACCTGGCCGACAAGTAACACGTCCGCGCCGAAACTCATCCGGCAGCCTCACAGAACTCTCACCGCATTCTCAGCGTTCCCTAACGCCTTCGGCACGGACCGTGCGCTACCGTCTCCAGTTGGCAGCAAGCCTGAAGAGCAACTTGGAGCGCACATCACATGTTAGGAACGCACTTTTCTAAACGACGATTTCCACGGACGGTGAGGAGAGGGATCGCCTTGCTGGCGCTGGCCCTGACACTGCAGGCGCCGGAACTGCGGGCGCAGACAGCGGGACAACTCGATCCGACGTTTGGCACCAACGGCGCGGCCGTGGTGAACTTCGACCCTTTTCAGATCGGGCGGGCCCTGATGACCGCGATCCAGCCGGACGGCAAGATCGTCGTCGCGGGGCATAGCGGCTTCGAATTCGCGGCCGCGCGGTTCAACGAAGACGGCACGCTCGACACCGGGTTCGGCACCGACGGGCGCACGAGTGTGAATGTCGGCGCGTCGGGGCAGCCGCTCGCGCTGTTCCTGGAGTCTGACGGGAAGATCCTGATCGCCGGCGAGATCACGGTGCCTGTCGCGCCGCTGACTGCCGTGCATTTCGTGCGCCTTCGCCTCGACGCGAACGGCGTTCCGGACGAGACGTTCGGTCCGAACGGCGTCAGCAGCACGAATTTCGGCTTCGTCATTGACGTGTCGCAGACCTTCATCCGGCCCCGAATCACGGCGATCACTCGCCAGACGGACGGAAGTTTTCTCGTCGCGGGGACGCGTGACACCAACTTCAACGACGATGATCTGCTGTTGGCGCGCTATTCACGGGACGGCGTCAAGGATACGAGTATTGGCACGGAAGGGCTCGTCAGCATCGACGTCGCTGGTGAGAACGACGCTGCCAGCGCGATCCTGTTCCAGCCGGACGACGGCAAGATCGTCCTGGTCGGCTCCGCGGGCATTGGCGGTGACAAGAACCTGCTTGTCGCGCGACTCGACACGGACGGCAATCCCGATGAGACCTTCGGCGATGGTGGATTCGCGACGGCCGACTTTCAGGGCGACGATGAGGCTCGGGCGGCGGTGCTGCTGGCGGACGGTCGGATCCTCGTGTCCGGCAACAACAATCGCGATCTGACGCTGGTGAGATTGTTGCCGGACGGCCGCCGCGATCTGACATTCGACGGGGATGGCAAGGCGACGGTCGGGACCAATGACCGGATTGAAACCGGCTTCGCGATCGTCATGCAAGAGGATGGCAAGGCCGTCATTGCTGGCGGCAGCCGGTTGCCGACCAGCACGAACGACGTCCTGCTGGCGCGCATCAACGACGATGGTTCGCGCGATCTGACGTTCGGTGTCGGGGGCCTTGTCGTGAACGCGTTTTCGTCGGGCATCGATCTCGCGTTCGCGGCGGCCATCCAGCCGGATGGCAAGATCGTCGCGGCGGGCACCGGATTTTTCGAGAACTCCGGTTTCCTCGTGGCACGGTTTGAGAAGGGCGAGCAGGCGGATCTGAGTCTGACCAAGGTCGCGCCGACCTCGCCGGTCAACGTGGGCGAGCGCTTCGACTACACGATCCGGGTCGTCAACCACGGACCGGATGCCGCGCGCGACGTGCTCGTCACCGATCGCCTGCCGGCGGAGGTCACGCTCGTCTCGTGCGAGGCGTCGTCCAGCGGCGTCTGCGGGACGCAGGGCAGCACGCAGACGGTGCGCTTCGACGAGATCGGCGCCGGCTCGTCGCGGACGATCACGTTCCGCGTCACGCTGAACGCGCTGCTGGCGGACGGTGTCGTCATCAGCAATACCGCGTCCGTCGCCAGCGCAGACGCGGTGGACGTCGACCCGACCAACAACACGGCGACCGCGACGATCGTCACGCGCGCGACGCCGCACACGCTGCGCTTCTTCCTGCACGGCCACGACATTCCGGGAACGGCGGGCGGCTTCACGATGAGCCTGGCGCCGGCGCGCGCGCAAGCGATCGCCCTGAATCTGCGCAACGCGCCGACCTGGTTCAGCGATCCGGCGCTGAACGGCGTCGCCCGCGCGGGCGCGACCTACCGTCTGGTGCGTCCGTGCACGCTGGGGCTGAACGTCGCGGCGACGTATCGCCTCTCGAAGACCAATCTGGCGGGCGGCAACGAGCAGGTCATCGGTCAGACGCAGCGTCTGGTCGGCCTGTGTCTCGGCCAGGAAGTCATTTCGATTCCGGTGACCGCGCCGGTCGCGTTCGCGAACGAGCGGCTGCGGCTGACGATCTCGTCGACCATTGGCGTCAATCTCGATCTGCAATTGGGCGAGGGCACGTTCCTCGACGTCACGAACTTCACCGGCATTCCGTAGCGCGCGTCGCGCACGAGCGTGCGAGTCACGAGAACGGCCGTCGCGGATCACACCGCGGCGGCCGTTCTTCATGTGTGGTGATCGATCGATGCGTCAGGCGGCGTGCATGAAGAAGGAAAGCGAGATCAGGACGGGAACGACCGCAATCAACCGCTGATCAGCGGATGCAGCGAGCAGAACGAGCAGGATACGCCGCTGCAACTGCCATTGCAGGTGCCGCTCGAGTAGAACTCATAGCAGCGAGCGATGTACTGCCCTTCCGGACGGCAGAACCAGGACCACGAGCAGATGCCCGTGCATCCCGCCGACGCCGGCAGACACAGATTGCAGCAGCCGCAGGCCGGGACTGCGTCGCTGCGCCGTGCGAACCCGAAGACGGACGCCACCAATGCCACCGCGGCGACGGACAGTTTCCCGAGAAAGCCGCGGCGCCCGACGCCATTCTCGATCTTCCGAGCCAGCCTCTCCAGTTCCTCGGACATGACGGAACCTCCGTTGAGAGATGTGCGGGAAGCCTCGATTCTATCGGCTGCCGCGAACGAACACAACGCGCGAACGCGCGGATCTCGATCGCTCGCGCGCGTGAGAGCGCGCCACGAAATCCGGCTCCAGCTCGTCTGTCTGGCCGTGGGTTGACTTGCTCTGAACCGCGGTTCATAATCTGAACGTGCGTTCTGATTCACGCGCTGCCCGTGCTTCCCGGCCGTCCCGCCAGTCCCGTTCCTCGAGTTCTCAATCCTCTGGCAAGACAAGCCCTCGTTCTTCGAGTTCCTCATCAGCTCAGGCAAGTCCGCAGGCCGCGGCCGGCGCCCGCGCGGGCAGTGCGTGGTCGAGCGCCTCGGGCCGGCGCACCCGGCGCCGCTCGGAAGACGAGCGGATGCTGCTCGCGGCGGCCGAACAGGTCTTCGCGCAGCGCGGCTACGGCCGCGCGTCCATCCGCGACATCGCCGCGGCCGCCGGATTCAGCGTCGGCGGCGTCTATCAGTTCTTCACGAGCAAGGACGAGCTGTTCCTCGCGGTGACGGAATCGCTGCAGAAGGACTACGTCGAGGCCACCGCCGGCGTCGCCGCGCTCGACGGCTTCGAGACGCAGTTGCTCGAGCTCACCCGCGCGTCGCTCGCGTTCTTCGGTCCCCGCCACGCCTTTCTCGTGACGCTGATCACCGAGCGCGGCAGCTTCAGCGGCACGTTCCGCGACCGCGTGGCCAAGGCCGTCGACGGCTTGAAGCGCGCGCGCCGCGAGCAGGTGATCGAGGTGCTGCACGCCGGCGAGGTGGAAGGCCGGCTGCGTGTGACGGATCTCGACGCGCTCGCGTCCGCCTATCTCGGCGTGATCAATCAATGTCACCTCGACGTCCACCACGGCTTCGCGCCGGTGGTGCCGGCCGCCGGGCTATTGGTGTCGCTGTTCCTGCACGGCGCCGCGCACACGCACGCTCGCGGTCGCGCATGATCCGACCCATTTTCCGATATCGCGATCGCATCCCGATATCCCGATAGCGAACCGTCATGATCGGCCAGTTCCGTTCGTTAGCCCGCTTCTCGGCGTCGTTTACGATCGGCGTCCTCCTCCTTCTGCCGGCCCTGCCGGCAACCGCGCAGACGGGGCAGTCGGCGTCATCGCCCGCACTGCCGACCGTGACGCGGCCGGACGCGACGAATCCATTTCTCGGCGGCGTGCCGCGCGGTGACGCGACACCACAACCGCTGCCGCTCACGTTGAAGGACGCGATCGTCCGCGGCCTCGACAACAACCTCGGCGTGCTGCTGCAGGAACAGGGCGTGATCGCAGCCCGTGGCACGCGATGGGACGCGCTGAGCGGCCTGCTGCCCGACGTCAGCCTGCGCGCCGGCGAAGCCCGCCGCCAGACCAGCCTCGCCGAGTTCGGGTTCACGTCCTTCCCCGGCATCGAAAGCACCGTCGTCGGACCGTTCAATGTCTTCGACACGCGGCTGCACGTCTCGCAGCCGGTCTTCGATCTGCGCGCCATCTACGACGCGCGCGCCGGCGCGGCCACGCTGCGCGCCGCGCAGCATGACGTCAAGAACGCGCGCGATCTCGTCGTGCTCGTGGTCGCCAATCTGTATCTGAGCACCGTGGCGGCCAGCAGCCGCGTCGACGCGGTGCGCGCCGAGCTCGACACGGCCGACACGCTGCTGCGCCTGAGCACGGATCTGCGGCAGGCGGGCCTCGCCGCCGGCATCGACGTCCTGCGCGCGCAGCTCCAGCAGCAGGTGGAACGCCAGCGTTTGATTGCCGCGGAGAACGACGTCGCCAAGTCCAAGCTGCAGCTCGGACGCGCGATCGGCCTGCCGTCCGGACAGGACGTCACGCTCGTCGATCGCCTGCCGTACGCGCCGCTCGACGGCATCTCGACCGCCGATGCGCTGACGCAGGCCTACGCCTCGCGCGGCGATTATCTGGCCGCCGAGGCGCTCGTGGACGGTGCGGCGGACACGCGCCGCGCGGCGCGCGCGTCATACCTGCCCAGCGTGCAGGTCGACGCCGAGGTCGGCCGCGTCGGCCTCTCGCCCTCCTCGACCGACCTGACCTACGGCGTCGCGGCGTCCGTCGTCGTGCCCGTCTTCGAGCGGGGACGCGCGCAGGCGCGCACCCTCCAGAGCGACGCGCTGCTCGCGCAGCGGCGCGCGTCGCTGGCCGATCTGCGCGCGCGGATCGACGTCGAAGTGCGGTCCGCGCTGCTCGACCTGCAGTCCGCGTCGCAGGCGCTCGCCGCCGCGCGTGCCGGCGTCGATCTCGCCAGCCAGCAGCTCGCGCAGAGCCGCGATCGCTTTGCCGCTGGCGTCGCCGGCAGCGTGGAAGTCGTCCAGTCGCAGGAAGCAGTCGCGCGCGCGAACGACGAATATCTCTCGACCCTCTACGCGCACAATCTCGCGAAGGCGACGCTCGCCCGGGCCGCCGGCGTGGCCGAGGAGCGCGTCATGCAGTATCTCGATACCTCTCACGGCCAACATCCATAACGAGTGCGGTTGCTCTGACGCCTGAGAGGTTCCGCCTCGCGATTCAGGTCGGATGGGCAGCGCCGCGACAAGGAGGGCGGCGCTCATGACGGAAGACACTTCTCAACCCCGCGCGGCACGATTCAGCGGATCGCGCCTGCGTCTTCTCATCCTCGCCGCCGCCATGGTGCTCGTCGCCGGCGTCGCCGCCTGGTGGCACTACGCCGGGCACGAGTCGACGGACGATGCGCAGATGGAAGGACATGTGACGCAGATGGCTCCGAAGATTGCGGGGCAGGTGCTGCGCGTCCACGTGCGCGACAACCAGCAGGTGAAAGCGGGGGAGACGCTCGTCGAGATCGATCCGCGCGACTATCAGGCCGCCGTCGATCGCGCCGCCGCGGAGCTCGCGAGCGCCGAAGCCGCCGCGGAAGCGGCCGCCGTCGGCGTGCCCATCGCGCGCACCGAGACGGCATCCGGCGTCGACTCCGCGCGCGGCGGACTCGATCAGGCGGAAGCCGCCGTCGCCGGCGCCGATCGCGAGATCGAGGCCGCGAAGGCGCGGGTCGACTCGGCACAGGCCATCGAGCGACAGCGTCAGGCCGAAGCCGCGCGCGCGGCGCGCGACGCCGAACGCCTCGAAAGCCTCATCGCGAAGGACGAAGTGCCGCGCCAGCAGTACGACACGGCGGTCGCGTCCGCCACGGCGGCGAAGGCGGCCGCGGACGCGGCGCACGCCGCCGTCCTCGAAGCGCAGACGACGATCGGTGTCGTCGAGAACCGCGCCCGCCAGGCGCGTGCCGAAGCCGCGCGCGCGGATGCCGCCGTCCGCGTCGCGCACACCGCGCCCGAACAGCTTCGCGTCAGCCGCGCGCAGGCGAACGCGGCGCAGGCGCGCGCCGAGCAGGCCCGCGCGGCGCTGGCGCAGGCCCGGCTCAATCTCGAATACGCCGTCATCAAGGCGCCGACCGACGGTGTCGTCAGCCGGAAGACCGTCGAGCCCGGACAGATCGTCCAGGTGGGACAACCGCTGCTCGCGCTCGTCGATCTCGATCGCCTGTGGGTCGTCGCGAACTTCAAAGAGACGCAGCTCGCGGACATCCGCGTCGGTCAGCGCGTGGACGTCTCGGTGGACGCGCTCGACGGCCAGCGCTTCCACGGCCACGTCGACAGCATCGCCGCCGCGACCGGCGCTCGCTTCAGCCTGCTGCCGCCCGAGAACGCGACGGGCAACTACGTCAAAGTCGTGCAGCGCGTGCCCGTGAAGATCACCCTCGACCCTGCACAGGATCCGGATCACCGCCTGCGTCCGGGGCTGTCGGTCGTGTCGGTCGTCTACGTCAGGTAAATCAGGAACGTCAGGCAACGTCAGGTAAGCCCGTGACCGAATCGTCCGATCTGCCCCAGGTCAATCCGTGGATCGTGGCCATCGCCGTGATGTTCGGCACCTTCATGGAGGTGCTGGACACCACCGTCGTGAACGTCTCGCTGCCGCACATCGCCGGCAATCTGTCGGCGACCATCGACGAGTCGACCTGGATTCTCACGTCATATCTGGTGGCGAACGCCATCATCCTGCCGCTCACCGGCTGGCTCGCGTCCTACTTCGGCCGCAAGCGCCTGCTGATGGTGTCGGTGACCGGCTTCACGATCGCGTCGCTGCTCTGCGGCCTCGCGCCGAATCTCGCCCTCCTCGTCTTCTTCCGCGTCGTCCAGGGCGCCACCGGCGGCGCGCTGCAGCCGCTGTCACAGGCCGTCATCCTCGAAGCCTTTCCCCCCGCGCAGCGCGGCAAGGCGATGGGCTTCTGGGGACTCGGTATCGTCGTCGCGCCGATTCTCGGACCGGTGCTCGGCGGATGGCTGACCGACAGCTATAGCTGGCGGTGGGTCTTCTATATCAACCTGCCCGTCGGCCTCGCGTCGCTCGTGATGACGCAGCGCTACATCTTCGATCCGCCCTACCTGCGCCGCGAGTCGACCCGCATCGACTACTGGGGCATCGGCCTGCTGACGGTCGGCATCGGCGCGCTGCAGATCCTGCTGGACAAGGGCCAGGAGGACGACTGGTTCGAGTCGCGCTTCATGGTGACGCTGGCGATCCTCGCGGCCGCGGCGCTCGTCACGTTCGTCATCCACCAGTTGCGCGCGAAGGAGCCGGTGGTGGATCTGCGCGTGTTCAAGAACCGCACGTACGCGACCGGCGTGTTCCTGATGACGATCATCGGCTTCGGGCTGTACGGCAGCCTCGTCCTGCTGCCGCTGCTGCTGCAGACGCTGATGGGGTATCCGTCCCTGCAGGCAGGCCTCGCGATGGCGCCGCGCGGGATTGGATCGTTCATCGGCATGCCGATCGTCGGCCTGCTCGTCGCGCGCGTCGATCCGCGGAAGATGGTCGCGGCCGGACTCCTCATCGGCGGCATGACGCTGATCTGGCTCGGGCAGTTGAACCTGCAGGCCGGCTACTGGAATTTCTTCTGGCCGCAGTTCGTGCAGGGGTTGTCGCTGGCGCTGGTCTTCGTGCCGCTGACGACGATCACGATGGGGCCGATCGCACGCGAGCGGATGGGCAACGCGACGAGCCTGTTCAATCTGATGCGCAACATCGGCGGCAGCATCGGTATCGCGATGACCGGCACGATGCTGGCCCGCCACCAGCAGGCGCACATCAACGTCCTCGGCGCGCACGTCGACGCGTTGAACCCGGTCGCGCTGAGCATGCTGGATCGCCTGCGCGCCGCCTTCGTCGCCGCCGGCGCAGACACCGTCACGGCCACGCCGCGCGCCTACGCCGCGCTGTTCGGCATCGTCCAGCGTCAGGCGTCGATGGTGTCCTTCGCCGAGATCTTCCGGCTGCTCGGCATCGTCTTCCTGCTCCTGATCCCGCTCGTCCTGCTGATGAAGCGCCCCACGGGACGCGGTCCGATGGGCGCCCACTGATCGCGCGCGCCTGCGTGCGTGCCTGTGCGAGCGGCGAGCGGCGTCAGTTCACGGCTGATGCCGCTGCTCGCGTCGCCACGAGGCGCGACGCGGCCTGCAGCAGCTCGCGCGTCTCGCGGTGCGTCGCTTTCGTCAGGGCCTCGTCCAGCGGCAGCCAGACGTGGCGGCGATCGGCGTCATCCTGCATGCCGCGGCCGGCATAGTCCATCAAGAAGAAGCGCACGGTGATCGTGGTCCCGTTGACGGCGTATGAGACGTCGTGCAGGTCGGCGCGGATGCTGGCCCAGACGCCGGTTTCTTCGTGGACCTCGCGGATCGCCGTTTCCTCGGGCCGCTCGCGCGCGGCCGGCGCTTTCGCGCGCGCGGACGCCTCGATGTGTCCCTTCGGCAGCACCCACTGCGTCCGATCGTTCTTCGTTTCCACCAGGAGATAGCGCGCGTGCGGCCCGCGTCCGCGGACGACGACACCGCCGGCGTGCGTGACGCCGTCGAGCGGCGGCGCGGGCGTATCGAAGACGACGGTGCCCTTGCGGGCCGTCAGGGTGATCGCGGACCAGTATGCCTGATTCGTCGCCTTGAAGCGCTGTTCCATGTAGCGCCACACCGCGAGCAGCAGCAGCGCGAGGACGATGGCGAGGCCCCAGCGGGGCCATCGCTGCTGAAACGGCCACGTCGCGGCGAGCACGAGCAGGCCGACGGTGAAGCTGCGGAAGAACTTCGAGTCGGCCTCGAAGCGCTGGATGGCGGCGAGGCTGGACGGGCTTTCCTGGTTCAGCAGCGCCTTGCACCACTGGAACGTATTGACGGCCCCGGCGGCGTCGAGGCCGGCCAGCGCGTGACGTTTGATTTGTCCGGCGCGTTCGACTGCGGCGTCGCGCTCGCGTTTGAAGATCAGCCAGACGCTGGCGCGGACTGGCCAGGGCAGGAGGCGGCCGTGTCGCGCGAGCCGCGTGACCTGGTGGTTTGGCGTCTGCCGTCTGAGCCAGTCATAGAGCTCGTCCAGCCACGATCCGAGCAGGAAGGCCAGATGTCCGGCGAGATAGCTGGCGATGAGGAACGCCACCCAGCCCTCGGCGCCGCGGTCCACCGCGAATCGGCCGCTGATGATGGCCGGATCGACGCGGTCCATCAGCACGAACGTCAGCAGCGCACCGGGCAGCAGGATGGAGAAGAAATCCATCAAGCCGATGAAGAACTTCTCGGGTTCGACGCTCATCGCAGCCTCAGGCTCGCGCGGTCCGTCCTCGGACGGCGTCAGGCGTGGGGCCTGGACCGCGAGGACGTGACGCGTGCGAGGGTTCAGCAGATCAGAACGTCGGACGGCCCGTTTTCGAACGGCACCGAGTCTGGACCTGTTGGACTTATTGGAGGCGTGTGGCGACGGCGTTCGAGCCGGCGGCCCAGAACTCGCCTGCGGCGTGGTGATACATCGCGCGTTCGACGACGATAGGCATCCGAGGACCTGGCGTGATCACGTCGCCGACAATCGTCGCGCCGAGGGCCTCGACGACCACCCCGAAGCGCTTGCCGGACACTTCGGGGAACTCGCCCTCGACGTCGATCGTGAAGCGCCGGTTCGGCGTCAGGCGGTTGGGATACACGCGTTCGATGGCCGCGCCGTTTTCGGGGAAGACGGTGACGCGCAGCGAATCGTTGGCCGAACCGTCTCCCGCCGCCACCAGCACGTACGTCTTCGTGGCGGACGGCCCGCCGGCTTCGCCGTCGGCCATTGCCCACCGCACGCCCGCCTGCGTTGTCGCCATCGACCCGTGTCCTTCGTACCAGAACGGCCCGCCGGCCGGCCACCACATGGCGCGTTCGACGACGACGGGGACGTTGTCGGACTCGACGATCGTGGAGATTTCGCTCTGCGCGAGCGACGGATGTTCGACGGCGAGGTTGAGTGTGAGCCGGCCGTGTGCCGGCACGGTGTGCGTCCGCGTGACGACGTTGCCGGTGAACGGGAGGTAGGTCATGCGGATGTTCGCGTCGACGTCATGCGGATTGCCGACGAGGACGAACGTGTGGAAGAAGCCGCCGGTCGCGCCTTCTGCGAGAAGCCAGCGGGACGCGAGCGACGTCGCGCCGGCGCTGACGTGTCCGCCGCCCCAGGTCTGCGTCGGCGTCGACAGATACATCGCGCGCTCGACGATGATGGGCGTTTCCGCGGCGACAGTGAACGCGGCGGCGAACTCCGCGCGTTCGAGTCCGGGGATGGCGTCGGTGATGATCGTCAAGCGGCGGCTGGGGGCGATGTCGTACTCGCGGGTGACTGCGGCGCCGGTGGGCAGGAGGAACGACGCCGTCACATGTGCGGTCGCGGTCGCGCTGGGATTCTGCACGAGATAGAAGAGATCGAAATCCCCGTGCGTCGCGCCTTCGGCGAAATACCACTGTGGCGACGGACCGGCGATGGCGGTTTCGGCGGAGCTGCCGTAGGCCTGTCCGCCGGCCCAGGTCATCGTGCGATCGACGACGACGGGGTGATCGGCATCCACGAGCGTGGAGAACGACGCGGAGGCCATGCCGGGCACGTCCTGCACGAACACCGTCCGGCGTGAGCGGGGCGGCACGGGCAGATCGGTCGCCACGAGCGGACCGCTTTCCGGCTGGAAGCGCAGCAGCACGTGCGCCGTGCTGGTGGGGTGCGGATTGAGCAGGGCGATGCGCGTGTCGAAGAACGTGCCGGTCGCGCCCTCCGCGAGGTAGCGCTGGTGGACGCCGTTCGGATGCGTCAGCGCGGCGAGCTCCTGGGCGTTCGTCACGCCGTCGCCGTCCGGATCGCCGCCGGGGCCATTCGCGCCGTCGCCCGAGTGGCGATCGAGTCCGAACCGCAGTTCCCATTGATCGGGCAGACCATCCGTGTCGGCATCGAGATCCGCGTCCCCGAGCGCCCAGCGGATGCCCTGCACCACATGCTCGCGCATCCGCGCATCGTCCCAGACGGCGGGATGATGTCCGAGCGCCGTGTAGAACACGCGGCCGGCGCCGTACGCGCGGGTCCACGCGAGCGCGTAGTCGTTGTCCGGACGCGTGCCGCCTGGGCCGACCGACGTCCGGTCGAGGCTGAGGAGGACGTGGACGTCGCTCCGCGACCACGCGCGGAACTGATAGATCTCGTCGTCTATGTCGAACGACGCGCCCAGGTGCCGCGTGGCGCGGTGCGTCTGATCCTCGACGCGGATCGTCGCCAGCTCGGTCCAGGGATGATTCTCGAAATAGCCGCCGATCATCTCCCCGTACTCCGGCCACGTGTAGAACGTGTCGGTCGCGCTGTGGACGCCGATGAAGCCCTTGCCGCCGCTGACGAACTCCAGCAGCGCGGTTTTCTGCGCCGGGCTGATGGGCAGCTCGCCGGACGTGAAGAACACCACCGCGTCGTAGGTCGCGAGGTTCTCGGCGGTGAGCTGTCCGACGTCCTCGGTCTGCGTGACGGCGAACGCGCCGGACGACTGCCCGAGTGCGGCAATGACCGCGCCCGCGTGCGTGCGGGAGACGTGGGCGAATCCTGCCGAGTGCGAGAGATAGAGCACGCGCGGCACGGACGTCTGTCCGGCCGCGAGCCACGGCAGGCCGCACGTGGCGACGGTGAGGACACCAATCAACAGCCAACGCTTCGTCCGAGATGGCGACGTCATAGATGGCGACATAGTATGCGCGAACGGGAGCCGCTGTCTCCAGTGCATATCTCCTGTGCATACTTTGTCGTATTCGTGTCGCGTCCTCCCTGGTGGCCGCCGGCCGCGTGGTCGCCGCCGTGCTCGTCGGCATGATGCTGTCCGTGTTGCCGAGGCGTCTGGGTGTCACCCGGCGGACGGCGTGGCCCGACAATAGTTGTCATCACCCGGAGCCTGCGGCGCGGCACTCAGAACGCTGGACGGCGATCGCGTCCGCGCGCTCCTCAACAGGAGGTGCACATGTTCGGCAAGACTCTTCTTGGCGCATGTCGAAGACTGCTGATGGTTGGTGTCCTGGCTGGCATGACGTGGGCGGCCGCCGCGCCCGCGCAAGCCGGACCGGACTCGTGTTGTGACAACTGCCTGGCGCAATTCGAATCGTGTGCGCTGTTGTGCCAGAGTCCTGGCGCGCCCGCCAACTGCTTCTCGATCTGCGAAACGCAGATTTTCAATTGTGGCGCGCGCTGCAGGCCCGCGCGGTTCTGTGCGTTCTAGTCCGATCCCGCTCCCTTCAACAGGAGGTAGACCATGTTCGGCAAGACTCTTCTTGGCGCATGTCGAAGACTGTTGATGGTTGGTGTCCTGGCTGGCATGACGTGGGCGGCCGCCGCGCCCGCGCAAGCCGGACCGGACCGGTGTTGTGACAACTGCAACGCGCAGTATGGCGCGTGTCTCTTTGCCTGCCAGCGTCCGCCGCAGCTCGACTGTGATTTGAATTGTTACTTTGAGTACGCTGGCTGTGGTGGGCAGTGCCCGGTGCAGTGTCCGCTTTAGCTGTATCGCGGCGGATGTTTGGGAGCCTCTGAACGATCGGATCGACACCGGCGCCCGCGGGGTCATGCGGGCGCCGGTCTCTGGAGGATCTCAGGACTCGCGGGCAAGGCGGCGCGGTCGATCGTCCTGATCGACACGCTTGCGGCCATCACCGTCGAAGGCGAGACGCTGCTGGCGTGCGAGGACGAAGCTGGCGGCCTTTGCGAGCACCAGCCAGAACACGGCCTGCGATGCGACCGAGGTCAGGGTGAACTGCCAGACGAGCGTCCGCGGAAGCGTGTCGACGTGATCGGCGGAGGGCGCGCCGACGAGGTGAGGCGCGAGGAGACACAGCAGACCGATTCCGCGGCGCGTCCATGAGCCGCGGCTGACGCCGATCAGCCACAGGCCGGTCCCGGTCGCGATGGACGTGGCCAGCCACCAGGCCTGCGCCGCGCGCAGGTCCGGCACGGCGGCGCCGGGCGGCTTCGGCGGCAGGCCGAGCGCCGGGCCGAGCGCGAAGCAGGCAAAACCCGCCAGTCCCAGCAGCCAGGCGCGGCGTCCGTCGAGCGACCATCCCATCAGCGACGCGATACCCAAGAACATCGCCGCGTAGCCGACGCCCGTCAGCGTCGTCCCGAGCGCGGTGTACGCCGTCCGCTCGAACCCGTCCGACGGCTGCCACGCCGTCTCATGCGCCGCGGTGGCTCCACCGCCAGCCTGCGCCTCTTGCTCCGCATGAACCGCATGCGCGGCGTGTTCGTATCGCTCCGCTTCCTGGATCAGCGGGATCATGACGCCCCACTGCACGAGGAACAGCACGAATCCCGCGAGGGCGCCGGCCGCGAGCGCGCCCCAGATCAATCGCTTGAACGCGTCCATGCAGCACCTCAATGACAGGGGAAGCCGTTCGCGTGCCGCGTGTCGTGCGCGCCGTTGTGAACGGCCGGCGCCTGCAGGAACCCGACGCTGAACAACAGCAGCACACCGAGCGCGATCGTGGCCAGCGCCGGAATGGCGGGCGACATCGACTCGGCGCGAACATCAGAGTGCGTGGCAGACACTTGCATGAGTGATCTCCTTCCACAGCGAACGATGGTTTAGCCAACGATGGCTTTCGCGACCGATGGCTCTGACAGACGACGGCTCTTGCACGCGACCGACTACGTTTCCGACTTCGTGGCTTCGGCGGACACGCGTTCGCGGCGTTCCTCCGGCTGCCGGCGCGCGCGGACGGACCACGCGAGCGCGCGTGTCTTCGCGTGACGCCGCAGCCGCCGGTGCGCCGGCGCCAGCGACGTGATGCCCAGCGCCAGTCCGCCCAGGCTGAGCGCGATGACGACGACATCCCACAGCGGACGCTTTGCGTACAAGCCGGGGAAGTCGAGGCTGTGCAGGCCCTGATACAACCAGCGCCGCGTGCGCGTCACGCGATCGTTGGCCAGCGCGACGCCGCCCCGCGTAGGATCGAGATACAACCAGGTGTTCGACGCGTCGGCGTAGCGGACGCGCAGCACGGGCAGCGGCCGTGTGCCGCGCGAGTCGTAGTAATACGGGTCGTGGCTCGTCAGCCAGTCGATGCGCTCCACGGCCACGCCCGGCATCGCCTCGGCGGCGACGGCGTGCAGCGTGTCTTCGTCGAACCGTGTGAACGTGCCGCGCTCGGGCGCATCCGCCTGGACGTATCGATGCTCGAGCACGGGCCGCGGCGCGCGTGGCAGCAGGCCCGCGTCCATCCACGGTCCCACCGCGTCGGGCGACGGCGCCCGCCACGCCAGCCAGTACATCTCGCCGCGCACGGCCACCAGCTCCAGTTCCTTCGGCGCCAGCTCACGCGACAGGACGTCGACCGCGGCCCGCAGGCGATCGAGCGTCACGCGCTCGAGATCCGGCGGCGCGCCCGCGGCCGCGCGCTGCACGCGCGAGACGTCCGGACCGGACAGAAAGCTCCACGGTCCCATCGAGAGCAGTCCGCTGAAGATCCACGTCAGCGTGATCACGCCGAAGATCAGCCCGGCATAGTGGTGCCACTTCATCATGCCGTCGTAGGGTGACTGCGCGGATGCACGCCGGAGGCGGTAGCGCCGGCGCGGCGAGAATCGCATCAGGCCCCACACCAGCCCGGACACGCACAACAGACAGCCGGCGATGGAGCTCCAGATGACCACTTCGCTCCAGAGGTCGCCGTGTCGCCGCAGGGGCGTGAAGTAGATCCAGTGCAGGACGGGGCCGAGGTAGGCCCAGAAGCGCTCGCGTCCGGTCGTCCGCAGGACGACATCGCCGGTGCGCTCCGACACATAGATCCGCGTTGCCGCCGTATCGTCCAGCGCGAACCGAAACATCGGCATCTGCGCGCGCGCCTGAAGCGTCCACTGATCCGGTGTCGTCAGATACCCGTCATCCTCGATCGTGCCCGCGTATCCGGGCGCGAAGCGGCGTGCGGCCTCACGCGCCGCATCGCGGTCGACGCCTGTCAGGACCTCGGGGCGATCCGCAAAGACGACGGTGGAGCCCGCGCGCGGACCGGCGGCGCCGAATCGGTAGACTGGACGTCCGTCCAGCATGCCGATGCGCAGGCGCGCAGACGATGCCTTCACGAGGCGGGCCGCGTCGGCCGGCGTCACCGTGACGCGTGAGACGTCGAGCGCGTCGGCGCGCGCGAGGCGTTCCTCATTCGCGAGCGTCGGCATGCGCGCGTAGATCATCACCACGCCGGACACGAACCACGTGATGAACACCACGCAGCCCGCGATGCCGAGCCAGCGGTGCGTGTAGACGAGCACCGAGCGCCAGTGCGGAAGCCGGAATCGCGATCGTGCCATGCGTCTCCTCCGTGACGACCGCGTTTCAGCGCGTGCGGACGCGCACCGTCGCGATCACGCGCAGCGGCTCGCCCGGATACAACTGCGTGTTGCCGAGCGTCGACGCCCAATAGACCGCGTCCGTCAGATTGCTCAGCGTCAGCGCGTACTGCAGGCGTCCGCGCGTATACGTTCCGTTTACGTTCAGGAGCGAGTAGCCGTCGAAGCTCAGGGTGTTCGCGTCATTCAGGAACTGGTCCCCCTGCGATCGGAAACTCATTGCCACGCTCAGGCCGTTGGCGAAGGCGTACGACGTCGACGCGTTGAACGTGTGCCGTGGCGTGCGCGGCCGCGTGTTCCCGGAGAAGTTCGCGGCCGACGTGACGTAGTCGACGTACTCCGCCTGCGTGTAGCCGTAGCCCGCCTGCACCAGCCACGCGGACGCGATCCGGCCTTCGATCTCCGCTTCGGCGCCGGTCGATCGGATCTTTCCGGCCATGTCGAACAGGCCGCCCGGCCGCGCGAGGGCGATGTTGCGCTTCTCGATGCGGAAGAACGCCGCGTGCAATTCGACTCGCGTGTCCGCGAGGCGGAGGCGCTGGCCGACCTCGAACTGTCGTCCCGTCTCCGGATCGATCGGCGTGCCGTCCGCCTGAAGGTTGTAGTTCGGCCGGAACGCCGTCGCGTGCTGCGCGTACAGATCGAGCGCGGGCGAGGGCTGATAGACGATGCCTTGACGCGACGTGAGCGCGTGCGAATGGCGGATGGTGCGCGTGCCTTCCCGCTCGACGCCGTCCGCGATCGGATTGTTGTTCGTGCGCCGGCGCATGTCGTCCACGCGGACGCCGACGACGGCTTTCAGCTTCGGCGTGAGGGTCAGCGTGTCCTGCAGATAGCCGGCGTGGACGCCGACGCGCGTGTAGTCGTAGCTCGAGATGGTGAAGTCCGTCCGCGTGGCGTGTGTCTCCACGGGATCGAACAGATCGATCGGTGTCGTCGCGGAGGACGCGGCGACGCTGCGCGCGGTCCGGGTTCGATAGTTCTGATGCTCCCAGCCCGCGAGCAGGTCGTGCGAGACGCCGAAGCGGACGTGTCCGTTGAGCTCGAGCTGTCCGAAGTACGGCCGGCGTTCGTGCTTGAAGTAGAGGAACGTGCGATTCACCTGGCTGGGCAGCGTCACCCGCAGCGACTCCGCGACCCAATAGTCATCGTCGAACCGCCGCGCACTGAAGACGCCGCGCAGGCCAAACGAGGCATTCAGGATCCGCGTATAGCCGGCGCGCAGGCTGTGATCGGCCGACAGGGCGTAGTCCTGCGGCGTGTTATACCGCCGGTCGCGCGGGACGTCGGGAATCCGCGTCGTGCCATCGGGCAGCGTGACCACCGGGATGCCGCCGTCGCCGCTCAGATCGTTGCGGTTGAAGCTGTAGCGGACGTCCAGATGATCGCGGTCGCTCGCGCGCCAGGACACGGTCGGCGTCACATTGACCTTGTCCGAGGGATCGTGACGGAAGCCGTCGGCATGATCGACGCCGACGTCGACGCGATAGAGCAGCGACGGCCCCGCGAGTCGTCCCGTCGCGCCGAACGCCGCGCGCGCCGTCCGCCAACTGCCGACGCTGACCGCGGCGTCGTACGCCGGCTCCGCGGACGGCTTCTTCAGGACGATGTTGACGGTCGCGCCGATCGCTTCGTTGCCGTAGAGGACGGAGGCCGGTCCTTTGAGCACCTCGACGCGTTCCACGTTCGACAACTGCGTGCGTACGCGGTTGCCTTCGTTGCGGACGCCGTCCACCGTCTGCACGGAGTCGTTGAACCCGCGAAACGTGTAGTACTCGTACACGCCGTATTGGTTGTACGCGTTGACGTTCGGGACGTTCTGCAGCGCGACGACGAGATCGTTGATCGCGAAGGTGCGCAGGAAGACGCCGGGCAGCGTGTTCACGCTGATGGGCTGATCGCGCAGCGGCGTATCGGTCCGCGTGACCGACAGCGGTGACGCGTCACCCTGGACGGTGACGGCTTCGCTGAGTCCTGCGACCTGCAGGGTGATCGACACGCGGCGCGAGGTGGCGTCGAGCGAGAGGTCCTGCGTCGACGCCGCGAATCCGGGCGCGCTGATGTGAAGGACGTAGCGTCCATCCGCGACGTCCGCGAGGGTGAACGCGCCGGCGGCGTCGGTGTGGGTCTCGTGCGGGCGTCCGGCCTGCGTCGGCACGGCCATCACGCGCGCGCCCGCGACGGCGCCGCCGTCGGCATCGACCACGGTGCCGGTCAGCGTGCGGGATTGCGCTCGCGATGTTGAAGGAGCGGTCGCGATGATGGCGAGCGCCATCAGCAGGCGGACGGTGTTGGACATGACGAATTTCATGGAGACACACTCCGGCCCACGCCGGTCGAGCACGGGTTCGAGATGAACGCACGCAGGACGGCCCGCGCCGCGCCGTCATCGATCGGCGCGAGGATCTCGTTCCTGCCGCAGTCAATGCGCGAACGGACCGAGAGCGAAGAGAAAGGCGGAGGGAGACGCGATCTCCTGGCCCTTCGAGTCAGGGCGTGGGATCGCGGACGAGGTCGTACACGAAGACCCGCCGGCGATTCACGCGCCTGGACGTTCGGATCGGTACGAGGCTGCGTGCGCCGGTTCTATGGTGTGGAACCGGCCGGCGGCGACAGGATGGCGAATGGAATCGAGGAAGGTGGGTACCCGGATGCCACTGCACGCTCTCTGTATCCGCAGAAAAGCAGCTCGAACACCTCGGGTAGGTCTCCTGGCTCGGAGGGGGCAGGAATGATGACCTGCCGGTTGCTTGACCTTCCCCGGTCGGCGATCGACCGAGTGGCACTTCAAAGCAACGGGCCCTCACTGACAGTGGCGGAACCGCGCCGGCCTTACACCGGACTTCCCTGTTATGCCCGCGAGGGCACCTGAGGTGTGATGACGATATCACGAGCGGACGTCGCATCCAACGAGATCGATCGCGGACCGTGTCATGACGCGTGCGACCCTCGGCTTGGAAGGCCGATGCTCTCTCGACTCGTGGTGAGCGCGGGGAAGTGCGCTGGAAGGCTTGTGGCGAGCGGCCCGCGATGAACGCAGGCGCGCGTTTCGTGACCCGCTTCAAGATATACCGCGGACGGGGACTTGCGGCAAGACCTCGGTACCGGCCGAGAATGCGTGGCCGTGCGGCGGCTGCCGGCGGGTGGACGAAGACAGGCCCTTGACGGCTCGCTGTCACGATGTGCGAGGCAGCCAGCAAGCCAGGTCTGTCGAGAGAGGAGTGCTCATGCGCGTGTTGTTGTCGACGATCGGGTCGCGGGGTGATGTCCAGCCGCTGGTTGCTCTGGCGTTGGAGTTGAGGGCGCTCGGTCAGGAGGTCCGCCTGTGCGTGCCGCCCGACTTCCGCGACTGGATCGCGAGCCTCGACATCCCGGTCACATCCATCGGTCCGGAACTGCGCAGGATGACGGCCGCCCGTCCCCCAGAGACGCCGTCACCAGCGACACCGACGCCGTTCTCGCCCGAGCGTCGGCGCCAGTTGGCGGAAGGCACCGTCGCCACGCAGTTCGAGACGCTTGCCGCAGCGGCCCAGGGCTGCGACATCATCGTCGGGGCCACGGCCCTGCAGATCGCCGCTCGATCGGTGGCAGAGCAGATGGACATCGCCTATGTCTTCGTCGCCTACGGCCCGATTGTCCTGCCGTCGCTGCACCACGCGCCACCGCCATTGCCGCCGTTGCCAGGACAGACGTTGGCGCCCGCCACGTCTGACAACCGCGAGCTGTGGGCGCGGGATGCGGAACGCTTCAACGATCTCTTCGGCGCCGCGCTCAACGCGCATCGGACGTCGATGGGACTGGCCCCGGTCGCCGACACGCGCACCCACGTCTTCACCGATCGACCCTGGCTCGCGGCCGATCCGATGCTGGCGCCGTGGCCCGATCCCGTCGACCAGACCGCAATTCAGAGAGTGATTCAGACTGGCGCCTGGATCCTGCCGGATGAACGTTCACTTGCTCCCGAACTGGAGGCGTTCCTCGCCGCCGGCGACCCGCCGGTCTACTTCGGCTTCGGCAGCATGCGTGCGCCGCAGGATCTCGTCCAGGTGATGATTCAATCGGCCCGCGCGCTCGGGCGTCGTGCGATCGTGTCCCGCGGCTGGGCCGACCTGTCGCTCTCCGACGCCGCACCCGACTGCCTGTCCATCGGTGAGGTCAACCAGCAAGCGCTCTTCACACGCGTTGCCGCGATCGTCCACCACGGTGGCGCGGGCACCACCACCGCGGCCGCGCTCGCCGGCGCTCCGCAAGTCATCATTCCCCAGCTCTACGATCAGCACTACTGGGCGCAACGCATCGACGTCCTCGGGATCGGCGCCGCGCACGCGCCCGGCGCACCGACCACCGACTCGTTGACAAGCGCTCTCGCGCGCGTCCTCGAACCCGATGTCGCCGCGCGTGCCCGATCCATCGCCTCTGCCGTACGCCGCGACGGCGCACGGATCGCCGCGCGACGCTTGATAGGCGACAACGACAGAGCTCTGCCTGAAACCATTTCGTAGACGATCGTCACTGCATGATCGATGCGGAGTGTTGAGGGAATCTATTGTTGAGCATTTACTGTTGAGCTGTCTGAGCGTTTGACTGTGCCGCGCCGTCGTGTGGACCGTTTGCCGGTTCTCGCGGCCGTTCGATCGATTACGATGCTTTCATGAATCTCGGCCGGACACCGAGTCCGGCTCTGACTCTTGACCACTGAGGCGCGCGCACGCTCGAACAGACCGAGCGCTTCTCGAAGTCCGGCCTTGCGGCCGGTCCGACATCTCATCGAGGTCTGTCTGCCATGAAAAACACGCTGTGCTCTCTCACCCTCGTCCTTTGTGGCGGCGTGGCGATGCTGGCATCCGATCCCATGCCGGTGCGCAAGGCCGGGTTGTGGGAAACAACGATGACCGGTGTGGGGCTCGGGGCGGCGGCCGCCGGGACGACGAAGCAGTGCATCGATGCCGCGACCGATCGAGCGGCGATGAGTGGGGCGATGACGCCGTCGACGTGCAAGCAGAGCCCGATCGTCAAGACGGCGGCTGGCTATGAATTCGAAACCATTTGCCGGATCAGCGGGATGACGTCGAGCAGCAAGTCCGTCGTCACGGGCGACTTCAATTCGAAGATCATCGTCACGGTGACGTCTGTTGTCGCTGGCGGCGGCTCGCTCGGTCAGGAGTCGAAGACGACCGCGACGAGTCGCTACATCGGCGACTGCGAAGCGGGTCAGAAGCCCGGCGACGTGATCATGCCGGATGGGAAAGTGATCCGCCTGCCTGGCGCCGGTCCCGGCGGCGAGGCGGCGGCGGACGCCGCGGCAGCGAGTGACGCGGCGGCGAGCGAGGCTGCAGTCCATCGTCCGTCGACTCGGGCTCCACGGCTGTTGCTGGCGTCGACCTCCGCGCCGGTGCTCGCGCCCGCGCCCGCGTCCGCATCCGCGTCATTCGGCAGTTCCGGCCGCGAGGACGTGGAAGGCTACGCCGATTTTCGGAACCGGTCATCGCTGACGGTGGATGGACAACGGGTGGAGATGGCGCCAGGCGGTCGCGTCATGGGAGCGCCGACCCTCGAAGACGTCCCGCTCGGATCGGAGGTCAAGGTGCGCGGTCAGCGGCGTGCTGACGGCGTCATCCTCGCCGCCGAACTGACGGCCAAGCCAAACTCGTATGCGATGTTCGAGAGCGATATCCTGGCCGCGACGGATCAACTCGAGGAACAGATTCGGCAGATTGGCGGATTCGTGCAGAGGACGCGGCAAGGCGTAAAACTGGTCGGCAGGCTGGAGACGAGCGGACCGCGCGTGGAGCGCGTGAACCGGATTGTCGGCTCCCTCATTCCGTCGTACCTGCCGAAGGGCGTCATTCGCGCCTATGTGCTCGACAACAAGGACTGGAACGCGTTCGCGATGGCCAACGGCGCGATCTTCGTCTTCAGCGGCCTGCTGAATGACATGGACGATGATGAAGTGGCGATCGTGCTCGGCCACGAACTGGCGCATTCTACGTACGAGCACAGCCGGCGCGGGGCCAAGAAGGCGTGGGTCACGGAGCTCACGGCGATGGTGGCGTCCATGGCGGCATCGCGCATCGACAGTGACGCCACGCGTGCGATCGTGGCCGACGTGTTGGCGCTCTCGGCAGCAGCCTACGAGAACGGCTACGGCCGGACGATGGAGGATCAGGCGGATCGTGTGGGTTTACGCTACGCGTACGAAGGCGGTTGGGACGTCCGCAAGGGGCCCACGCTGTGGACGCGTTTCGGGCAGAAGTATGGCGACCAGGATGCGGTCACGAACTTCTTCTTCGGCGATCACTCGCAATCCAGCGCGCGGGCGCGCAACCTGGAACGCGAGCTTGCCATCAACTATCAGGGCGCGGTGCCCAAGCCCCGATAGTCCCTGCTGAAGGACTCTCCAATCGAAAAATGGCGGAGCTGCAGAGCTCCGCTCCGCACGCACGCGAGGGTCGGATACAAGTAACCGGGGTGACGATCGGCAACCAGCGGGTGGCGACTCGCTGCCGGTCGTCATTCAGGCGGGCGCCCGAGTCTCGTGCTGGGACGAACCGCTACCGGCGGTAGGAGCCGTAGCGGTTTGCGTCCTGCCGGCGGGCGACATTCCAGACTTCGCCGCACGTACAGCAGTGCCAGTACGTGGAGGCGTCAACGCTCTTGCTGCCTGTATTCAGATCGGTCGATCTGCAGACAGGGCAGGCCGCCGGTTTTTCGGCGACCTTGCTCGATGGCGTCAAAGTCTGCATGGGTTACGCCAGTCGGATGTTCTCGGCGCGCGGTCCCTTCGGTCCCTGGCCCTTTTCGAAGGTCAGGGCTTGTCCTTCGTGCAGGTCATCGAAACGGGCATCGGCAACCGCCGACTGATGGAAGAAATACTCGGTTCCATCCTGCGCCTGAACGAATCCAAAACCCTTGTCACTGACCAGGCGTTTGATGACGCCATTCATGGTTGCCATGTGCTCTACTCTCCTGTTGCGACGTGATGCCTCCCACGCCATGAGTGTGTTCCGTCGTGGCAGCGGGTCGCCACTGACCGGCAGTCTGATGCGGCACGCACTGCTCACGCAGCGTGCTGCCTTCTATGAGGGGGCTGGCGGGGTGAACCGGCATATACCGGATCTGCAGCAGGACTCAAGAACGCGGAACCTGCATAGCATATCACGAACCGTTCCAAAAATGAACGGGCAGCGGGGACTCTCGAGGTTCTGGTGGGTGGCGCCTGCCGGTGGCAGGATCGGCTGCGGCCTGCGAGGCGCGTACGAGGCTGAATATGAGCAATTCAGGGAAGCTGATGTTCTTGTGCGGCAAGATGGCGGCGGGGAAGTCGACGCTCGCCAGAGAACTGGCCGGGCGAGACAGGACCGTGCTCCTGGTTCAGGACGAGTTCCTGGAGCGCCTGTTCCCCGGCGAGATCACCGATATTCCAGCATTCCTCACACGCGCTTCCCGATTGAGGGACGCGCTCGGGCCCCACGTCTGCGCGCTCCTGTCGATAGGCATCACCGTCGTCCTCGACTTTCCCGGCAACACCAAAACGCAGCGCGCCTGGTTTCGTGAGCTGTTCGAGCGCGCCAACGCCGGGCATGAACTGCACGTCATCGTTGCGTCGGATGCATTGTGCAAGAGCCAGCTCAAGGAGCGGAGCAAGGACCTGCCCGAAGGGACGCCGTGGACCACCGACGCGGACTTCGACGCCATCACGGTGTACTTTCAGCCACCATCAGAGGACGAAGGCTTCAACGTCGTCCGTCATGAACGCGGGTGATACGCCTCGGGTGCGCCGCGTCTCTCGTCGGCCGTTCGGGCCGATGAAAACGGACGACCGGGGACAGGGCCGACGCCACGGTCCCCGGTACTTGCTGGTGGATGGCTTCGCTCAGCCTGGGAACACGAAGGCGCAGCGCTTCTCCACCGACGGTGCCCATTCGACGCACAGGCTGCAGGCGAAGTCGACACAGTCCTGATCGCGATTGCACTTCTCGGCGCAGCCGGCGCCCCTCTGTTCAGGCTGACCAAGCGCAGGCGCAACCCACGCCATCGCGACGAACGCACATGCAAGCACGTACTTGGCAAGGATGGATCGTTTCACGTCTCACCTCTTGATGATGAAGGAAGGAGTCGCGGTCCGTAGAATTGGAGTATCGCACTCAAGACCCGCGAAGTCCACGGCCAGCGGACACGTCATTCGACGCGACGCCGCTCACGCTGGAATCCATCCGCGGATTGAACAATTCGTGTACCGCGTTGATGTATCTGCGTGAGCGGCGAGTCCACGCCCCCTAGTTCTGCGCCTGCAACTCCACGTTGAAACTGCACCCGGCCTGCGGCCGGAGATCGATGCGATAGCCCTTACTGAATTCCGGCGCCTCCATCGGGACGATGGTCACCGTCGCCGGCTGCAAGGAGACGACGCGGAGCGCGCCGGCCACGATCGAGCCGTCCGGCTGCACGACGGGCTGGACGGGCACCTGCAACTGGAAGATCGGCTGCACATCAGCTGCGACGCTGCACGTGTCGACGATGCGCAGCGTGTCGCTGGACAACTGGAGCGTGCGCGTCCAACTCTGAATCGCGCCGCGGTTGGCCGAGTAGGCGTTCGACAGATCGGCCGTGACCGTTGTTACGCCGCTGACCGTGGACGACGTCAGGCTGGACTGCACCGAACTGCTCTGATTCTGCGGAACGACCGCGCCGCTGCCGCGCTCGAACCGCAGCGTGTTGTGGACCTGGCTCTCCTGATGGATGCCGCTGTGCGACCAGATGTTGTTGGTCACCGCCAGCCAGTCATTCTTGAAGAACGTGAAGGAGCCCTGATCCTGATGGGCGTGCGACTGATCGTACTTCCCGGCGATCACGGCGAGCCATGCGGCGTCCGTTCCCCAGCCCGTTCGCGCGAACAGCGCGCCCGCGCCCGTGGAGTGGTAGCTCAGATCGACCGGCGCCAGCGGCGCGTCCGGGTACGGCAGCAGGTCGCCGGGCAGGTTGAAGGCGTGCTGGACGCCGTTGACAGAGTTCTGCTGGAGCCACCACGTCCCGCGTCGAGCCTGCGGCGTGCCACGGCTCAACACCACTGCTTCATGCACGAGGTTCTCGTGATAGTCGTAGATCTCCGGAAGCGACGAGCGCGACAGGTCCCCGATGGGCGCGAACCGATCGCGCGTCGGCACCGTGGCGTGGACCCAGTAGTCGATGGTCTCGCGGGCATGCGGCGCGATCGCGGACAGATCCTCGCCCGTGGAGTCTTTCCAGTAGAGATACGTGCCGAACAGACTCTGCAGGGCCGTGCCATAGCCCGTGCCCTCGCGTGTGCCGCCGCCGGTCAACGCCGCGTAGTAGTCGACCAGCGGGCCGAACTTCCGCGTCTGCAGGAAGTCGAACCACTCGGTCCGCTGCGATGCCAGCGCCCACAGCATCGTCGCGCGAAGAAAGCTGAAATGGTAGTTGTTGCCGGGATCGCAGATCGACCAGCCGCTCCACGGAAAGGCTTTGCCGCCCCACGATGCCTGTGAGGGATGCCAGACGTTGAAGAGCGCCTGTTCGGTGAAGACCGCCCACCGCTGCCGCTGTCCCGCGGACAGCGAGTGGTAGCCGCGGTCGTAGACGAGCGCAAGCTGTTCGAGATACCAGCCGACCTCGAGATACGAATCGCCCGAGATCGCGGGGCGTTGGCCGTTGGCGATCGCGATTTCCGCTTCCGTGACGAACGCTTCGACGCGTGCAATGGCGTCGGCGAGATACGCCGGTTGACCGAAGAGCGCGTGTGCGATCGTGGCGTGCGTCGCCGAATACGCGTACGGCGGCTGGCCGCCGAGCGCCGCGTCCGCGGCGGCGCGGAACCGCTGATACGGGGTCGAGCCCGGGAGCGCCTGCGTATACGCGCTCAGGGAGATGAACGGGCGGACCGTCGGGATGGTGTACGTGAATCCGGGGTACTGGGTGTCGGTCCTGGGAGTGCAGACGTCGCCGCTCCCGCCGTCACCGTCGCCACCCCCATCACCGTCTCCACCACCGCCATCGCCGTCACCATCACCGTCACTGTCGGTGGGAGGCGAGACGACATCGAGGATGGCCGAGGCGGCGTCGAGCGCGAACGACACGGGTGCGCTGCCTTCCTGATAGAGGCGGATCGTCACCCACGCGAGCGGCTTCGTCGAATCGAGCGTCACCGCGGCGGTGACGGTGCCTTTGTCGCCGGCCGCGCCGCTGACGGGCGTGCACGTCGGGGCGGTCGTCTCGTCCGCGTAGTACACCATCGCGCAGAATTGCAGGCTGGACGAGCTCGCCGCGTCCGACCGCAGGCGTGCACCGATGCGGAATGCGCTGGCGCGGCCGCCCGTGAAGGCCTTCTGCCACCAGATGTTGTTGCCGTAGCCGGTGATCGCGACCCGCAGGCTGTGGGCGCCTTCGATCGGAGCTACGCTGATCTGCTCGACGCGGCTGCTGGCGTCCTGCGCGAAGAATTCGGACACGCCGAGATCGAACTGCGGGTCCTGTACCAGATTCACGGACGGCGTCGGTTCAGGGTCGCTCGTCGTGGCGACGGCCGTGACTGTCGAAATGGGATCGGCGGCACTGGCGGACGCGTGCGGCGGCGCCAGCACGAGCCACGCAAGGCAGCCACAGACGGTCCAAATCAAGCTCTTGTGTTGCATGTGTTCCTCCGAGCGGGGATCCGCTTTTCCTAAGATCGGAAATCCCGCGGAAAGGAACATCGGGAGATCTGCCCATACAGCCGCCGATGCGCTGGTGAGCGTTCAGCGTTACACGATGGGGATCGTGTACGCCGGGGTGGCGTCGTGGTGACAGACGAGGATGCGCCGCATGAGTGACGTTTATTGGCTCGCCCTCTCGCCGAGCGCGTTCGCGAGGACGCCTCCGTATCGCCGATTGCGGGTGGCGAACGCCTGCACGGCAATCGCGAGATCGGCCTCTGCGAAGTCCGGCCACGGGACGTCGGTGAAGTAGAGCTCTGCGTAGGCCGACTCCCACAGCAGGAAGTCACTCAATCGCCGTTCTCCGCCGGTGCGGATCAGCAGATCCACGTCACGCGTCCCGCACGGCGCGTGGATGGCCTCGGACAGGGATCGTTCGAAGGCCTCCCGGGTCGGGGCTATGCCGCCGGCGAAACGGCTGGCCGCTGCCACCAGCGCCTCGCGGGCCGAGTAGTCCATCGCAATCCGGAGATGGAGCGCCGTGCCTTCGTGCGTGCGCGCTTCAACGTGCGCGATGCTGCCTTTGAGGGAACTCGAGAGCCGGTCGCGTCGGCCGATGACGCTCACGCGCACGCCACTGCCCGTCAGGCGGGCGCACTCCGAGTCCAGGTACTGCTGGAACAGACGCATCAGGTTCTCGACCTCGCCGCGCGGACGCCGCCAATTGTCCGCGGAGAAGGCGTAGAGCGTCAGAGTGGTAATCCCCAGCGTCGGCGCGGACTCCACCGTTCGCCGGACCGCCTCCGCTCCGGCGGCGTGGCCCTCCTCCCTGGGGCGACCGCGTGCGAGCGCCCAGCGTCCGTTTCCATCCATCGTGATGGCGACATGAAACAGGTCCGGGCCTCGTGTCGGTGCGTCGCGATCCCGCCAGGGTGAATCCACGCGCGTTCGTGTCACAGCGTCTCCTGCTTGGGGCATGGCTCAAGAGACGCTGTGGGACGGACGCGAAGTTCTCACGGCGCGTGAGCATTCCGTGAGATGTCGGTGAGCACACGCGGACGAGCGGCTGTCCGCTCGAATTCCTGGAATTTCTGGCGAAGATCCACAGCCGCGCTGGCCATTCTTGACATTCCGAACGGAAGAGCACGGCGACCACTTCAACTTCGCTGGACGCGAGACCATCCACTGCACCCATCTGCGCGCGTCCGCGGCGGGCGTCATGCCCTTTCGCCGTGTCCGTCCCGTCCGCGGCGCGGCGCCGGTCTCTGCCCGTGGCATTTTCGGGCCACAGAAAGAGGAAACATGACGATTCATCGCGCACGCCGGTCCGCTATCCTGCTCGTGGGTCTGATCGCGTCCAGTCTCTGGAGTGTGAGCGGCGGCGCTCAGGAGCGGCCTGATCGGTTTCTTCAGCGCGTCGACGGGATTCCAGAACGGTACGTCGTGACGCTGGACGATGATGTTGCCGGCCCGCGCGGCCTCAGCTCTCGATCACCGGCGCTCGCGCGGACGCTCGCCGCGAGGTACGGCGGCACGGTGGAGGCCGTCTACCAGCACGCGGTCAACGGGTTCGCGATCACGATTCCGGCAAAGCAGGCGCAGGCGCTGAGTCGCGACCCCAGCGTCGTGCTTGTCGAACAGGATGTGCTCGGCTCCATCGCCACCGACCAGTTCAACCCGCCTTCGTGGGGGCTCGAACGCATTCATCAACTGCGTCCGCCGCTCCAGCACGTGTACACCTACTTCTCCACGGGCGTCGGTTCCCATGCGTACGTCATCGACACCGGCATCAGACCGACGCACGTCGACTTCGGCGGCCGCGCCTCGATCGCGGCGGACTTCGTGTTCGACGGTCAGAATGGCCACGACTGCAATGGCCACGGCACGCACGTCGCGGGCACGATTGGCGGCACCCAGTACGGCGTCGCCAAGGGCGTGACGATTCATGCGTTGCGCGCGCTGGACTGCGGCGGCTTCGGCTTCGGCTCGCAGGCGTTGTCCGCGGTCGACTGGATCGCCGCCAATCGCATCCTCCCGGCGGTCGTCAACATGAGCGTCAACTACCCGGTCTTCACGTCGCTCGACAACGCGATCCGCACGTCCATCGCCAACGGCATCCACTACGTCATCGCCGCCGGCAACGCCGGTATCTCCGGACCCAACACCTCGCCGCAGCGGGTCACCGAAGCGCTCATCGTCGGCGCCACGCATGTCTCGGATAGCCGCGCGTCCTTCTCCAACTTCGGCCCGACGCTGGATCTCTTCGCGCCTGGAGAGGACATTCCCTCGCTCTGGTGGACGAGCGACACGGCCACGGCGGTCCTCAGCGGCACGTCGATGGCCGCGCCGCACGTCGCGGGTGCGGTGGCGCTGTATCTGGAAAGCAATCCCAATGCGGGCTCGGCGCTCGTGACCACCCTGATCGGCATCCATTCGATCCAGGGCGTGCTGGCGAACGTCGGCGCCGGCTCGCCCAACCGCATGCTCGGCATGCGCGCGTTGACCGGCGCCGCACCGGGCACGCGCAGCCTCGCATCGCTTCGGGCCGGCAGTGGACACTATCTCGTCGCCGTGAACGGTGGCGGCGGCGACGTGTTCGCGAATGCCAGCGGTTCGCCGGGCGTCTGGGGCACGTTCACGCTGGTCGATCGGAACGGCGGCGCCTTGAACAGCGGCGACGCCGTCCACTTCTACACGTCGAGCTGGTGGCTGCTCTCGGCCTTCAACGCCGGCGGCGGCGTCTTCAGCGCCGTCGGGATGATGCCGCACAACTGGGAGAATTTCGTGATTGAAAAGATCAGCGGCAGCGGCGCCATCAACTCCGGCGATCTCGTGACGCTGCGCACGTTCGGTGGACGCTACGTCGTGGCGCAGGGAGGCGGTGGCGGCGCGGTCCGCGCGGACAGCACGGTCAGAGGTTCATGGGAGACGTTCACGTTCATCCGATGACGCGGACACCGCCGCATGCGCGCCGCCGCGCGCCGCGGGACCGGGGGCTCCTGGTGGTGGCGAGACGCCGGCCAGTGCCGGCGCTCGCCGCCCTTCCGGCTCGCGAGCGATGACCGTTACGAGATCAAGCAGGAACGTAGGTCAGCCTGATCACATCCTCGCCAATCCGATCATGGGTCATGAGGCGGAGCGGCGGCCGGGGTCCGGCGAAATATGGCTTGCCGTGACCAAGCACGACGGGGTGCACGTAGATTCGATACTCATCGATCAGGCCAAGTTCGGTGAGGCT